>Ga0268299_1002872_pt1 | contig 18108 bp, 12 predicted proteins | sample NOBtaG_FD_193484 | JGI IMG/M metagenome (GOLD analysis project Ga0268299, IMG submission 193484) | Activated sludge microbial communities from bioreactor in Nijmegen, Gelderland, Netherland - NOB reactor | ecosystem: Engineered > Bioreactor > Aerobic > Activated sludge | place: Netherlands...
ATCGTCTTCAACGTCGTCGCCCTCGGCGCACTCTACGCCATCATGCCGAACCGGCGGGCGGCGCCCGCAGCGATCGCCGTGGGGGCGCTGTTCGCCGGGGTCGGCTGGCACGTGGTGCAGATCGCGTACATCCGCTTCCAGATCGGCGTCGCGAGCTACGATGCCATCTACGGCGCCTTCTCGCAGTTGCCGCTCACCCTGGTGTGGCTCTACGTGAGCTGGGCGATCGTCCTCCTCGGCGCGGAGATCGCGGCGCTGTGGGAGTTCGGCTGGCGGCACATGGAGCGCAACGCGCGCGAACCGGACCCGGCGGCGCTGGCGCTGCACCTGCTGCTGCGAGCGGCGGAGGCCTTCGAGTCCGGCGGCGACGCCGTCGACCTGGTCGCCACGGCCCGCCGCCTGCACGTCGCCCCCGAGCGCCTGCAGACGGTCGCCGCGGCGCTGCAAGGCAGCGGCTGGCTCGCCGCCGTCGAGGGGCAACGAGCGCGTTTCGTCCTGGGCGCGGACCCCCGCCGCATCGACCTGGCCGGCGTCGGCGACCTGCGCATGCAGGGCGCGGTGCCCGTGCACGCCGACGCGCGCGTCGCGGCCGCCCTCGATCGCATCGAGGAGTGCGAGCGCGAGGCGCGCGGCCGCCTGAGCCTGGCGGACGTCCTAGGCCGCTGAGGCGTGGGCCGCGCCGTCTCAGGGTCGATAGCGCCAGACCTGCTGGCGGGTGGCGTCGAGCACCAGGACGTCGCCCTCGGGCGCGACCGCGATGCCGCCGACGTTCAGCAGATCGTCCGGTTGCGATCCCTCACGGCCGACGGCGGCGATCTCGACCCCGCCGGGTCGGTAGAGGTGCACGGCCGCGTGGCCGGAGTGGGCGACCCAGACGCCGCCGCGCGGATCTGCCGCGAGCGCTGCCGGCAGGTTGCGGAGCGGCGGCAGCGGCCACTGCTCGATGGGCCTGAAGTCCGCGGCGAGGCGCTGCACGCGGCGATTGCCGTTCTCGCTGACGTAGACCGATCCGTCGGTGGCGACGGCGACGGCGAGCGGAAGGTCGAACCGCCCCGCGGCGCGCCCGCGCCCGCCGACCGTGCGCGCGGGGCCGGCCGGCGGTAGGACGTAGAGCGAATGCCGAGCGCCGTCGGTGACGATGAGGGTGCCGTCCGCCGTCACCGCGAGCGCGGTCGGGTCGCCGACTGCGCCCAGTGCGGTGTCCTCGCGCCACTCCCCGTGGCGGTCGAAGCGGCGCAGACGCCGCCCGGGGCGCTCGAGGACGAGCAGGTCGCCGCCAGGAGCGATCGCGAGGCTCCAGGGCGCGGCGAGCCGGCCGGCGGGGGTCCCTTCACCGGTGATGGGAGGGAGCGGCGTGCCGTCGGGGGCGAAGACACCGACGCGCTGGTTGCCGGTGTCGGCGACGTAGATGCGGCCATCGAGGCCGACGGCGACGCCGCGTGGGCCGCGCAACCGGCCGGTGGCGCTGCCGAGCATGCCGATGCGCTGTGCCACCGTCCGTCGCGCCGCAGCGGGGCCGGCATGCGCGGCGATCTCCGCAACGTCGACGCGGTAGGCGGCGACGAGGCGCTTGCCGTGCACGTCTCGCAGTTCCTCCTCCTGGCCGCCGGGGTAGAGCTCGCGCAGACGACTCAGTGCTGCGTCGTGCGCCGGCGAGACGATGAAGAGCGCGTGCTGGTCGGTGCGCTCGCGCAGGGGCAGGTCGTCGGCGGCCAGATCGGTGGCGACGAGGCCGCGCGCGAGGAACCGGATGGCCGCGTTGTCTGCGTCGAGATCCGGTGGCGCGACGACGTAGGTCTTGTGCGACGGGCCCGCGGCCCGCATCCGGTAGGCGATCGAGGTCCAGGTCTTGGCGGGCCAGTCGCCGCGGTAACGCACGAAGAAGACGCGGTAGTTCCAGACTGCCGCCCAGGCGAGAAGAAGCAGCAGCAGCGCCCGCCACAGGGTCGCCGGCGCGCGGCCGGCTGCCAGCGCGAGAGCCGTGATCCGGTCGAGCACGACCCCGGCGACGAAGTAGAGCGCCGGGAAGAGGAACATCAATCGCTGCGTCGGCGGTGGGTCGAGGGTCAGACCGCAGAGGGCGAGCAGGGAGGGCCACAGCCAGAGGCCGACCAGGACCCGTTCGGGGCGGCGCCAGTGCAGGGCGAAGCCGAGGAGGCCGAGCAGCGTCAGAGCGGCGGCGACCGGGTCGAGCAGCGGTGCGCCGCCGCGGTAGAACGCGCGGCTGCCGTCGCCGTCGCGCGCGAAGCCGGCGAGGCTCTGGCCCAGTTGCGCCAGCACCACCTCCGCGCCGGAGAGGCCGGGATAGCGCGCCTGCAGCAGCGGTCGGTTACCGAGCACGAACACGCCGCGGCCGCGCGCCAGCAGGGTGTTGGGATTGCGCGCGCTCCACAGCGCCAGCGGCGCGATCGACAGGAGGAAGAGCGCGGCCATCAGGCCGACGCCGGCGAGCCGGCGCCGCAGCAAGGGTCGGTGGACGAGCAGCAGGTAGACGCCGAACAGGGCGAGCACGGGGAGCAGGACGCGGGCACTCCAGTAGACGTACTGTGCCAATCCAAGGAGCAGGCCCGCGGCGACGAACGCCGCCGCCCCGCCCCATCGCAGGCCGCGCAGGACGAGCCAGATGACGGCGGTACTGAGAGCGGCGACCGTGGCCTGCAGGAAGCCGGTGCGCGACCAGAAGAGCTGGACGTGGCCGAGCGCCAGCAGCCAGGCGGCGGCGATCGCCGCCGAGGGCCGAACCCAGTCGCGTAGGAAGAGATGGAGAAGCCCGACCCCGGCGGCGCCCGAGAGGGCGGCGGTGAGGCGCAGACCGAAGACGTCCTCGCCGGCGATCTGCATCAGCGCGCCGAGGAGCCAGTGGCCGCCGGTCGGCTCCGTCTGCCAGCCGGTCTGGAAGGGCGAGGGAACCACCGCGGGGTTGCCGGGATGAAGCGGCAGCCCGTGGACGATGTTCAGGCCGGAGTCGCCGTGCTCGCCCTCGTCGTTGTTGACGTCGGCGGGCAGCGAGGAGAGGTCGTAGAGGCGCAGCGCCAGCGCCGCCGCCACCAGCAGGCTCGCTGCCGCCGCCTCGCGCCGGCGGAGGCGGCGCCGCGGACGGGCGCGCGGTGTCGCGAGCGCGACGGCGACGGCGAGCAGACCCGAGAGCCAGAGGAGGGCGCCGCTGCCGGATGCGAGGTCGGCGTAGAGCTGACGGAGGCCGACGGCGAGGGCCAGCAGGCCGAGAATCAGCAGGGCGCGGCGCGCGCGCCCAGCGCGGGCCTGCGGCACCTCCGCCAGCGCGGCATCGTCCGTCGCGGCCTCTTCGCGCAGCGCTCCGTCGCCCGTCCACCACCACAGGAGCAACCCCAGAATCGCAGCCGCCGCCCAGCCCCAGGGCGCCCACGCCTGTGCGACGTCGCGCTGGCCCGCCAGCACCAGGCCGAGCGCAAAGAGATGGAGGAGGAAGAGCGCGAGCGGGCTTTGCATCGGCAATGCCACCGTGGCGCAGGCTGCATGGCGCGAAAGCCCGCCACCGTCAACGCCCCTCTCCATTCCCGTGGTGCACTTCGGATCGAGAGCAGGGGGCAGTTCGCGGCGCGCGTCGGATCGGCTATGAGGGCGCGATGAATGCCCGTCTCTCGATCGGCTTGGTCCTCGCCCTCGCGGCACTCTCGGCGAGCGCTGCAGGCGCCGGGGAGATCGCCGGGCGCGTGGTCGACGGGCGCGGCAATCCCCTGCCCGAGGCGGTGGTGTTCGTGCGCGACCTGCCGGCGGGGAGCGAGCTGCCGGACCGCCCGCGCACGGCCGTCGTCGACCAGATCGACAAGCAGTTCGTGCCGCACGTCCTGCCGGTGGTGGTCGGCACCGAGGTGCGCTTCCCCAACCGCGACCAGATCCATCACCACGTCTACTCGTTCTCGCGCAGCAAGACCTTCGAGACCCCGCTCTACAAGGGCGAGGAGGCGCCGCCGGTCCTCTTCGACCGCCTCGGGCCGGTGAAGCTGGGCTGCAACATCCACGACTGGATGTCCGCCGTGGTCTTCGTCGTCCCAACGCCGCTGTTCGCCGTGAGCGACGCGGCCGGCGCGTTCCGCATCGCGGGCGTTCCGGAGGGGCGGTACGAGGTCGCCGCCTGGCACGAGGGACTCGAAGGGAGCGGCGAGGAAGTCGTGCAGCTCGTCGAGGTGGGCGAGAACACGCCGGCGGTAGCGTTCGCCCTCGAGGCCTCGCCTCGCCGCATGCGCACGGTGGGCGGCAGATGATCCAGACCTGGTGGAGCCGCCGTCGCCTGCGCGCCAGGGTGTTCCTGCCGTTCTCGGCCCTGCTGGTGGCGACGCTGCTGGCGACGCTCTGGTTGGTGAACTCGGCGGTCAGTCGCCAGGCGGCGGCCGGCCTGCGCACTCAGGTGCGCGTCACCGGTCGGGTCTTCGAGGGGCTGGTGCGCGAGCGCGGCGAGCGCCTGCTCACCGACGTGGGCCTGGTCGCGGGCGACTTCGCTCTCAAGCGTGCCATGGCGACCTTCGATCCCGAGACGCTGACGAGCGTTGCGGTGAACTACCGTGAGCGCCTCGGGCTCGACCTGCTGTGGATCGCGGACGAGAAGGGCGTCCTTCTCGCGGACGCGCAGGAGCGCGCGCGCGCGGGATTCGAGGTCGCCGGCCTCGCCCCGCTCGAGGCGGCGATCGCGGGGCGACCGGCCGCGGTCGTCAACGAATTGGGGGGCGCGCTCTATCAGCTCGCGGCGGTGCCGGTGCTCGCCCCGGACGCGATCGGCTATCTGCTGGCCGGTCTGGCGATCGACGACGCGACGGCTGCTCAGCTCCGGCGCGAGACGGGCTCGGAGGTGACCTTCGTCAGCGGCGGTCGGGTGCTGGCCTCGTCGTGGCCGGCCGCCCGGCGACGGGAGGTGCCGTCCATCGGCGCGCAGCGCGTCGAGGCGGCGTTGGCGAAGGGCGCGACCTCGTATCTCGCGCGGGTTGGCGGGGAGCGCTTTCTCTCGCTGCTGATGCCGATCGAGTCGGCGCTGCCGCAGCCGTTGCTGGCCCTGGTGCAGCAGTCGTACGACGCCGCGCTCGAGCCGCTCGTCCGCCTGCGGCGTCGCTTGGCTCTGATCGGCGGGGCCGCCCTCGGGGGCGCTCTGCTGGTCGGCGCCGCGCTGGCGGCGGGTATCGCCGCTCCGTTGCAGTCGCTGGTGGGCGCCATGCGCGACGTTCTGGGTGGCGACTTCCGCCGCCGGCTGCAAGTGCGGCGCGAGGACGAGATCGGCTATCTCACCTCCGCGTTCAACGAGATGGTCGCCGGGTTGGAGGAGCGCGAGAGGATCAAGGACGTGTTCGGCCGCTACGTCTCGCGCGACGTCGCCGCGGCGGTTCTGAGTCGCGGCGACGTGGGCGTCGATCGGCGCGAGGTGACGATCCTCTTCCAGGACGTGCGGGGCTTCACGAGCCTGGCGGAGCACACCGACGCGGCGGTGCTGGTGGGCGTGGTCAACCGCATGTTCACCCGCATGGTCGCAGCGGTCGAAGGTCAGGGCGGCATCATCCGCCAGTTCACCGGCGATGGCGTGATGGCGCTGTTCGGCGCGCCGGTGCAGCACCCCGACGACCCGGTGCGCGCCGTGCGGGCGGCGGTGGAGATGGTGCGCGGGCTGCCGGAGCTCAATCGAGAGATGACGGCGGAGGGCCTGCCGGCGCTCCGCATCGGCATCGGCATTCACACCGGCGAGGTGGTCGCGGGGCAGATGGGGCCGGACCAACGTGTCGAGTACAGCGTCGTCGGCGATGCGGTGAACCTCGCCAGCCGCGTCGAGGGTCTGACGAAGGAGCTGCAGGCGACGATCCTGGTGACGGGAGAGACGGCGGTGCGGCTGGGCGCGGAGTTCCGCCTCGGGCGGCGCGCGGTCCTGCCGGTGCGCGGCAAGGAGCGACCGGTCGAGGTGGTGGAGGTGCTGGTGTGAGGCGGGGGCGCCGGCGGCCGACGCCCCCGCCCTCTCAGGGCGCCGGCGAGAAGAGCTGGCTGGTCAGGAACTGGATGTCGATCGGAACGCCGAGCGGCGTGGGGATCTGAAGCCGGGCGTTGCAGGCCGCCAGCTCGTAGTCGCCCGCGATACTGGTGGCTCGAACCGCCCCGCCGCCGGCGACGGCGCGGCCGTCGATCACGTTTCCCGGCTGCGCCACCTGGTTCGCCACGCTGCCGCTCACCCAGTGGTTCACCAAGGGCAGGACGAGGCTCGGCGTGGCGGCGGCGTTGACCCCGATGCGACCGGCGGGCGCCGGCGTGACGTGGTCGCAGCCGACGCAACTCGGGTCGACGCCGTCGCCCGTGCAGCGGGCATCGACGTTGAGGTACACCTCGGCGTCGAGCACTTGGCGCAGGAAGACCGCGCCGGTGGGGTCGGCGGCGCCGTCGCCGAAGGTGAAGGTCGTGCCGGCGCTGCTGGTGGTGGAAGTGTAGTCGACGTCGCGTGTCCCGCAGATGCCGTTGCCGCTCGCAGGCGGGGGGCCTTCGCACTCGGCATCGAGCGTGCACGAGCGCAGCAGCTTGGACGGATCGCCCGCCAGACAGCGGCGGGCGGGATGCGAGTCGGCGCCGTCCTGTGTGAACAGGACGCCGGTGGCGGTGCCGCTCTGGCAGAAGCGTTGGGTCAGGGCGAGGGGAATCGCGCCGGCGGGCACGTAGGTGGCGTCGGCGAACCACGTGGGTTGCTCGATCTGCAGTCCGACGCGGCCGGCGGCGTCGGGCGCCTGGAAGCACAGGTCGAAGCTGGTCTGCGTCGCCGGCGGAGCCAGGCCGACCGGCACCGGTGGCGGGCAGGGAGCGAGGACTGCGGTGCAGAGATCGAGCCCCGACTCGGCCACGACGTACGGCAGCGTGCTGGCGCACCCTGGCGGGGGCGGGCAGGTGCAGTCGCTGTTGCAGGTGCCGCCAGCCGCGCACTGATCCGCGCTCCCCGGCGGATCGCACTCCTCGCCGGCGTCGAGCACGCCGTTGCCGCACTCGACCTCGCAACTGCACTCACCCGGTAGGCCGGCGTCGATGCAGCCCTCGCCGGGGCCGCAGCCGCTCGGCGCGGCCGCGGGGTCGCAGCTCTCGCCGGCGGCCTCGTCGATCGCGCCGTTGCCGCAGGACGGCACGCAGGCGAGCAACTGGCCGGGATTGACGCTGCCGGGCGAGTCGGAGTTCGGCTGGCAGCCCGGGTCCGCCAGTCCGGCGTCGATGCAGCCGCCGGACAGGCTCCACTCGCTCGCGCTGGTGGCGCGCGCCAGGCTGCTGCTGCGCTTCTCGAACGAGACGCGGGCGACGAAGCCCTGGTCCTGGCCGACGCTGTAGGGCACGAGCTGGAACAGGTCGCCGAACAGGCCGAGGTCGGGCATCAGACCCTCGTAGCCGAGCGAATCGACCAGGTTGTCGAACGGATCGAGGAGGAGCACGCCGTCCGGACAGTCGACCAGGTTGCTGTTGAGGAGGTGGCCGTTCTTGAGGTTCGACGCCGGGTCGGGGGCGGGCAGGACGACGTCGCACTCGCCCGCGGCCTCGTGGTTGGCCGAGGTCCCGGTGAAGCACGCGACCAGCAGCCCGATGCCGGTGCCGGTGTCGTCGCCGACGATCGTTCCCGGTGGAATGACGGCGGTGAAGTAGGGACTGCCGGTGGGCACCTGGGTCGGCGGGTCCGAGTAGCAGGGCGCGCCGTCCGCCTGCAGGTTGCCGTTGAGGTTGCCCTCGACCGCGAGGATCTTGTAGCCGCCGAGATCGGTCCCCGCCGGCGCGGCGATCTCGAGGAACTCGTCGCGGTCGTCGAGCGCGCCGGTGAAGTCGTCGTAGTCGAACTCGTTGATCCAGGGCGCCACGGGGGTCGCGACGCACGCGCCGGCCATGCAGGTGTCGCCGGCGGTGCAGCCGTCGCCGTCGTCGCAGGCGCTGGTCTCGTACTGGCAGGTGGCGGAGCAGCAATCACCCGGGAGCGCATTGCCGTCGTCGCACTGCTCGCCGGCGTCGACGTGGCCGTCGCCGCAGATTGCGTTGCAGGCGGTGGTCGGACCGCGCGCGGCGATCACGTTCGGCTTGTTCGTGCGGAGGTCGGTGAAGCGGCCGCAGTAGCGCGTCGCGCCGACGCTGAAGCGCACCTCGACGTGAGCCACCGGTCCGGCCAGGGCGCCGTATCCCGGACCGCGCAGCTTGGCGATGAGCCGGCCGGACTTGTAGACGATGCGGAAGACGCCTCCCGCGTCGCTCGCCGAGCCGGTGTAGAGGAAGCCCGAGCCGGCGCGGCGCCACTTGGCGCAGGGCAGAGCGATCTCGCCGGTGTCACCGCTCGACGTCGTCAGCCGCAGAGTCGCCTCCGCGCTGCACGGATCGACCAGGGTGAAGAGCGCGCCTTCGCCCGTGAAGCGAACCACGGCGCGATCGGCCGTGACGCCGGGGCGATCGACGAGGCGCGCCGAACGCCCGGCGCTGAGCGTCGTCTGCGCCGCGGCCGACGCGGCTGCGGTGATCACCATCGCACAAACCCCGAGCGCAAAGCGCTTCGACATAGGGCCCCCCTTGTCCGTGTGCGTTGCTGGGAGGGAGGCTACGCCGGCCCGCGGGAGGATGTCAATGCAATGTGCCGGGCTGAGGCTCGGGCTCGGAGAGGTCTTCGAGGAAGCGGCGCGCGACCCCGGAGGGCGCGGCGCCGTTCTCGTCGACCTCGAGGTTCAGGGCCCGCATGCGGGCGGCGTCGATCGACCCCACCAGCGGGCGCAATGCGTCGATCACCTCGGGCCGGCTGCGGGTGAGATCGGGGCCTGCCAGCAGCAGGGCGTCGTAGGGCGGGATGGCGCCGCGATCGTCGGCGAGGACGCGCAGCTCGAGTGCCGCGATGCGCCCGTCGGTGGAGAAGGCGCTGATGACGTCCACCTCGCCCCCGGCGACCGCCTGGTACATCAGCGAGGAGTCCATGCTGCGCTGCTGGCGGAAGCGCAGGCCGTAGCGCTCGACCAGATCGCGCCACTCCGGGCGCGCGAAGAATTCGTAGTCGCCGCCGATGGCGAGGCCGGGTGCGTGCGGGGCGAGGTCGGAGATCGTGCGGATCGCGAGCTTCGCCGCCTCGGCCTCGCGCATCGCCAGCGCATAGGCGTTCTCGAAGCCGAGCGGGCCGACGACGACGATGCCGTCCTCTTCGGCGAGATAGCGGCTGACCTCCCGCAGGACGTCGCCGCGCGCGGCGGGCAGTCGATCGCGCCGCATGATCGTCGCCCAGATGGTGCCGGAGTACTCGACGTAGACGTCGAGCGCGCCGCTGCACAGGGCGTCGAAGGCCACGGTCGAACCGAGAGACTGCACCAGCTCCACCGGCAGGCCGGTGCGGGCGCGGATCTGCTGCGCGATGAGGTCGCTCAGGATGTACTGCTCGGTGAAGGTCTTTGCGCCGACCCGCACCGGCGCGACGCCGCTGCGGGCGGACGCCAGGGCGGCGCCCCCGGCCCAGGCGGCGAGCAGCGCGACGCCGGCGAGCGCCGTCCAGGTGAGCGCGCGGCTGCGCCGTTGCACGGCCGCCTCGAGCAGGCGCACCAGGCCGTCGAGGAGCAGGGCGAGCAGGGAGGCGGCGGCGCAGCCGACCAGCACGGCGACGAAGTTGCGGGTCTGCAGTCCGGTGAAGATGTAGTTCCCCAGGCTGGTCGCGCCGACCGGCGTCGCCAGCGTCGCCATGCCGACGGTCCACACGGTGGCGGTGCGAATGCCCGCGACGATGACGGGCAGCGCGACCGGCAGCTCGACGCGCCGGAGCTGCTGCCCGCTGGTCATGCCCACGCCGCGCGCGGCCTCGATCAGCGCCGGGTCGACGGCGGCCAGGCCGGTGGCGGTGTTTCGCAGGATGGGGAGGACGCTGTAGAGCGCCAGGCCCAACACCGCCGGTAGGAACCCGATGCTCGGCAGCGCCAGTCCGGCGAGCAGTGGGACCATCGCGGCCAGCAGGGCGAGTCCCGGAATCGTCTGGATGACGCTCGCCAGCCCGAGGACGGGCTGCGCCAGCCACGGCACGCGGGCGACGGCGATGCCGGCGGGGATGCTGACGGCGATGCCGAACCAGAGCGCCACCAGCGTGAGCTGAAGGTGGGCGGTGGCGTACTCCGGCAGCAGGGCGAGCTGGGCGCTCACGCCGCCTCTCGCGCTCCGGGTCCGTCCGCGCCGGCCGCGGAGGGAGTCATGAGGCTGCACCGCCCAGCAGTGCCTCGACTTGCTCGGCCTGGCGGCGGGGCGTGTCGAGGAGGTGGCGGACGTACTCGCTCGCCGGCCGGCGCAACAGCTCGGTCGGTGTACCGACCTGCTCCAGACGCCCGCTGCGCAACACCGCGATGCGATCGCCGAGCAGGAGGGCCTCGAGCATGTCGTGGGTGACGAAGATCGCGGTCAGCTCGGTCTGGCGGCGGATGCGCTGGAAGGACTGCTGCAGCGAATCGCGCGTCAGCGGGTCGAGCGAGCCGAAGGGCTCGTCGAGCAGCATCACCGCCGGTGCGGCCGCCAGCGCGCGCGCGACGCCGACCCGCTGCTGCTCGCCACCCGAGAGCTGGCCGGGGAAGCGCAGCGCCAGACCCTGGTCGAGCTCGACCAACTGGAGCAGCTCCGCCACCCGACGCTCGACGCGCTGGCGCGGCCAGCCGAGGAGCTGGGGCGTGATGCCGACGTTCTCCGCCACCGTCAGATGCGGGAAGAGGCCGATGCGCTGGAAGACGTAGCCGATCCGCCGCCGTAGCTCGTGCGGCGGCGTCCCTCGCACGTCCGCGCCGTCGACCAGGATCCGTCCGGCGGTGGGCTCCACCAGCCGGTTGATCATCTTGAGGGTGGTGGTCTTTCCCGATCCCGACTCCCCCAGGAGGACCAGCAGCTCGCCGCGCGCGACCTGCAGGTCGAGCGCGGCGACGACGACCGTCTCGCCCCAGCGTTTGCTGACGGCGTCGAGCTGGATCACCAGCAGACGACGGACAGTCCCTGGCGCAGGGCGGCGCAGCCGGGTCCGACCCGAACCCTGCTGGGCTGGCCGTCGCGCAGGCGCATCTCGAGGGTCTCGTCCGGCAGGAACGGAGACGTCGAGGACTGCGAGAAGCCCGTGTCGCGGCTGCGGATGAACCAGGTTGCCAGCAGGATGGCGCCGAAGTAGCCGGCGATCGAGCCGATGACGATGAGGGCGGTGTCGCTGGCGCGCGCCTCGGGTGGGTTGGGCGCTCCCGTTCCCAGCAGTGCGGCGACGAGGAAGGCGGCGATCAGGCGTCGGATGGGCATCGTTGGTCTTTCGTGGGCTGGCGGGCGCATTCAGTCGGCCTCGGCGTTGCCGCGCAGACGGGCGAACTGCAGGAGCAGGACGGCGAGGACGATCAGCACGAGCGCGCCCGGCGAGGACGAGGGCGCAGGTTGGGTGATGACGGGCGAGTAGGTCGGTGTCGGCGTGGCTGCCTGGAACTGGCCGTTCTGCTGCGCGGCCTCGGTCGCCTGCTGGACCCCGTCGCTGTCGGCCGTGTAGCCGGCGGCGGCGACGCCGAAGCTGGTGGCGCCGTCGGGACGGGCGACGAACACGATGATCTGACAGGTGGACGAATCGACGCCGCCGCAATTGCCGCGCAGCAGGAAGCCGTCGGGGCCGCTCTGCTGCGAGCCCATGCCGGCGGGCACCTGGTTGCCCGCCGGGCCGTTGCCGACGCGCGAGCCGCTGGAGTCGTCGAGTGTGATCGACTGATTCTGCGCTTCGCCGCTGGCGGCCGAGGAGAGGGTGTCGCCCACGCCGCCGACCGGGAATGCCATGGCGTTGCCCGAGCACTGCACCTGCCCCATGTTGATGGAGCGGCTGGCGCTGATGTCCGAGGCCGCCGGCACGGCGGCGTCGGAGGTGGTCACGTCCACCAGCAACTCGGTGCTCGAGCCGCTGTCGACGCTGACCGTGCGCGTGCCGCCGGGGAGCGTCAGGATGCCGGCGCCGTTGGCGGCGCTCGGGTCGAAGTTCGCCAGGCAGGAGACGGCGTTGGTCGTGAAGCCGCTCATGACGGTGGTGCGCTGGCGGCTGGGGAGAAGCGGCCCGGTGCTGGCGGCGAAGGCGCTGAGCACGCCGTCGCCGCTGCTCTCGGAGAGCGAGCAGGCCGGGCCGTTGCCCATCGCCACCGTCGTCACCTGCGTGCCGACGCTGCCGGAGCTGGTCGTGAGGATCAGGTAGACGTCGTTGTTGTCCGACAGGCACTGCTGCACGGTCAGCGCCTGCGCGGATGCGGGCAGAGCGAGGGTGAGCGCGACCAGTAGAGACAGTCGGCGGGACGAACGAGTAGGCTGTCGAAGCTGTTCCATCACGGTCTCCTGCCCCCGACTCCCCCCGGCAAGAATCCGGCCGGACTCTACTTTGGTCGGGGGGAATGTCAAGGCAAGACAGCCGCTCAACGACGTTCGAGGCCGAAGGCGCGGATCAGGTTGTAGACGTGCGCGCGGGCGAGATCGAGTCGGTTGGCCGACTCGGTGACGTTCCAGTCGCACTCCTCCAGCATGCGCTTCAGCAGGTCGCGCTGGAAGAGGCGCGTCGCCTGCTGGTAGCCGAGGCTCTCCTGCTGGTTGGGGCGGGGCGGCTCGGCCTCGGGGAAGAAGTGCAGGCGGTCCACCTCCGCTGCGCCGTCGGAGAGCGCGAACAGAACGGCACTCTGCACCGCGTTCCAGAGCTGCCGGACGTTTCCCGGCCAGTCCGCCGCCTCGAGCGCACGGCGGGCGTTGCGGGACAGCGGCAGGCGCGGCCTGCCCTGTGCATCGCAGAACGCTGCGACGAAGTGCTCCGCGATCGGCGCGATGTCCTCTCGCCGCTCGGCGAGCGACGGCACCCGCACCGGCAGGGTGCTGAGGCGATAGAAGAGATCCTGGCGGAAGCGGCCGGCGGCGACCTCGGCCTCGAGGTCGGCGTTGGTGGCGGCGATGATGCGCACGTCGGCGCGCTGTGGGCGGGCACTGCCGAGCGAGTAGTACTCCTTGTTCTGCACCAGTTGCAGCAGCTTCGCCTGCGAGGACAGGGGCAGGGTGGCGATCTCGTCGAGGAACAGGGTGCCGCCCTCGGCCGCGGCCACCTTGCCGTCGGTGCGCTCGCTGGCGGTCGAGTGCGCCCCCTTCTGCGCCCCGAACAACTCGCTCTCCACCAGCGTCTCCGGCAGCGTGGCACAGTTGAGCTCGACGAAGGGCCCACGCGCGCGCGGTCCGTTGTCGTGGATCACGCGCGCGAACAGGCTCTTGCCGGTGCCGGATTCGCCGGTGAGCAGGACGTTGATGTCGACCGGTGCGATGCGGGCGATGTGCCGCAGCACGCTGACCAGGGCACCGCTGTGGCCGATGACACCGTCCAAGCGCAGCGTGGCGCGCAGCGCGCGCAGCGCATCGTCGCCCTCGCCGCGCCGGCGGAGAGGCGCGAGCAGCCGCTCGGCCAGTGGGGCGAGGTGGCGACAGAAGGTCTCGGCGAGCGAGCGATCCTCTTCCGAGAAGACACCGCGATCGGCCCGGCCCTGGAGGTAGAGCACGCCGATCGGCGGGTCCTCGCCGATCGGGGCGCAGAGAACGGCTTCGATCTGGCCGAGGCGGACGCTCTCCCGCTCCTTGAAACGGGGATCGAGGAGGGCGGATGGCGTCAGGATGGTCTGCCCGGTGGCGATCGCCTCGGCGATGATGCCGCTCGAGACGGCCGTGCGGATGTCCTGGAGCTCCTCGGCCGCGATGCCGTGCGCCCGCCACCAACTCGTCGACGCGGGCGCCTCGTCGTCGTGCAACTCCAGGTAGCCCTGCCGCGCCTCGCCGATCTCGACGATCAGCGCGAGGGCCTCCTCCAGGAAGGGCTCGAGTCGCTCCTGGGCCCCGAGCGAAAGTAGACGGCGGTAGAGGTCTCGCTCGGCACGAAGACGGGCGAGCTCACGGGGCTCCATGGTCGGGAGCGATAGCCGGTCTGCCGCACCGATGTAAAGACGATCACACGCCCGGCCTCGGACACTGTCCAGTCCATTGGACAACTCGGCGCTGGTCCTGTCTGCATCCGTGGACGAGCCGAAAGCGCTGCGATTCCCGCGAACTTCTCGCGGGCCGCCGCTGCATCTGTTCAATCCCCAAGACGGGAGGCGGCGAGCCTCCACGGCTGTGCCCTGGCCTGCAAGGGCAGGCAGACATTGGCGCGTCGGTTGCTCTGCATCTCCGGCCAGAGAGGTGAACGGAATGAATCTCCAGGGCGGCCAGATGGCGATCAAGAGCGAGAAGGTGGGGATGGACCTGCTCGGCGGCGGTCCGCTGGATGCGGGTGAGGAGGCGAAGGTCTACCACGAGCGTGAGTTGCGGCTGATCGCCGCGTTCCGCTTGCGCGACGCGGCCAACCGGGTTGCCACCCTGGTGAGCATGACCGCCTCGGCGCAACTGCGGGCCGAGTTGCTGGCGGTCTACGAGCGGCTCCTCGACGAGGAGCGCGGCCTGCTGGTGCGGTCGATGAACCCCGAGCCCGCGAAATCCACCCGCGCCGCCGGCGCGCGGGCGGCCGCGCGCCGCTGACGCGGCGGAGGGGCCGTCGCCGCCGCGCCGCGTGCCGGCGTTTGATCCAGGGATTGGATCACGGACCGCCGGGGCGCGGCGTGGCGGGGGCGGCCCTGACCCAGAGCCGCAGCGGTTGGGCGCGGCCGCGCACGGCGCGCATGCCGATGTCGATCAGTCCGGGGAGGAGGTCGGCGGGGCGGGAGCCCTCGGCGGTGGCCGCAGCGACGACCTCGTCGCTCGCGACGGCGAGCGCGTCCAGCTCGCGCGTCAGCCGCTCGAGGCGGCTGGCGACGTTGACGGTGTCGCCCACCACCGCAAACTCGAGCCGGTGCTCGCCGCCGATGTCGCCGAGCACGACGGGCCCGTAGTGAATGCCGATGCCGATGCCCACGCGCGGCTGCCCGCGGGCGATGCGCTCCGCGTTCCACGAGTCGACCGCGTGCAGCAGGGCGGCGGCGCTGCGGAGGGCGTTGCTGGCGTCCTCGGGGCCCCGCTTGGGCGTGCCGAAGGTCGCCATCACACCGTCGCCGATGAACTTCTCGAGCGTGCCGTCGTGGGCGAAGACCGCCGCCTCGGTGCGGCGGTGGAACTGACGCAGGGTCTCGATGACGTCCTCCGGCGGCGCCTCGGCGCTGAGCGCGGTGAAGCCCCGCATGTCGGCGAACAGCACCGCCGCGTCCTGGCGGCGGGTGGCGGTGAGCGAAGCGTCGGCGTCGGCGAGCTCGTCGACCAGGTTGGCGGAGAAGTAGCGTGACAGGTTGTCGCGCTGGCGCTCGGCGTCGGCGTGGCGGAGGACGATCTCGCGCGATCGCCGCACGAACAGGGCGAGCGTGCCCGAGACCAGCAGCAGGGCGATCGCGTTGCGCACCAGGCCGTTGACGAAGACGCGGTTGGGGTCCATGAGCGCGAAGCGGCGCTCCTCGATCGTCATCGTCGCCCAGAGGTCCGGCGCGATGCCGTGGCTGGTGGTGGGCAGGGTGAGCACCCAGAGGCCGCTCCCCGTCCAGGCGATCGCGGCGACCAGCCCCGTCCACAGCACGACCCGCGGCGAGTAGGTGAAGACCGACGCCGCGATCAGGACGTAGAGGTAGAGCTCGTTCTGCCAGCGCAGCTTCATCGCGGGCGTCTCGACGGTGCCGAAGTAGGGGTTGGGCAGGAGCACCAGCGTGATCAGCAGGAGGATGCCGGCGGCGAAGCGGGCGTAGCGCTCCCACCACGGCTGCATGTTCCAGCGGCGCAGCAGCACGCCGGCGACGCCGATGAGCGCAAAGCCGGCCATGAAGGGGTAGTAGAAGAAGGACAGCGGGAAGCCGTTCTCGATCGTGACCCAGACGGTGATGATGCCGACTGCGGCCAGCAGTGGCGCCGCGGCGGCCCGCTGCGCCCGCTCCTCCTCGCGCGCGAAGGCGGCTTCGAGCCGCTCGCTTCTCCGAGCCACGCGCGCTTCCCTAACAACCATTTGACTCGCCCGCCAGCGTTGTCCCATAGGGTGCGGGTGGCTCAGTTCGCGGCGGTGGTGAACCCGACGGCCGGTGGCGGTCGCGTCGGCGCGGTGTGGGAGGATCTCGTCCGCCGCGTGCCCGAGCTCGGCGCCGCCCATCTGATCCAGGCCGCCGATGCCGACGGCGTCCGGCGCGAGCTGGGCGATTGGCTGGCGCGCGGCGTCGACCGCGTCGTCGTCCTGGGCGGCGACGGCAGCATGCACCTGGTGGCGAACGTCGTCCTCGATCTCGGCCGCGGCGGCGACGTCGCGCTCGGCATGGTGCCGCTCGGCACTGGGTCGGATCTGCCGCGCGCCCTCGGCTTGCCCGACGATGCCGCCGCCTGCGCCGCGCGCGTCGTCCGTGCGGCAGCGCGGCCGGCCGACGCTCTCCTGCTCGAGACCGCGGACGGCCGCCGGCGCTGGGTCGTCAACGTCGCCTCGGCCGGCATCTCGGGTCTGGTGGACGAGGCGGTGAACGCCATGCCGCAGCGCGGCGAGAGCGCCTATCTGCGGGCGACGCTGAGCGCGCTCTGGCGCTATCGCGCCGTCCCCTGTCGCGTCCGGGTCGACGGGCAGGCGTTCTTCGAGGGCGAGATCCTGCTGCTGGCCGCGGCCAACGGCACCTGCTTCGGGCGCGGCATGCAGGTCGCCCCGCGTGCGCGCATCGACGACGGCGAGATGGACGTCGTCCTGGTGCGGGCCGTGGCGCGCTGGCAGTTGCTCTTCCGACTCGGGCGTCTCTACCGCGGCACCCACCTGGAGAGCGAGTTCGTGGTCTGGCGGCGCGGGCGCCTGCTCGAGATCGAGGCGCTGGCGCCGCTGCCTCCGTTCGACCTCGACGGCGAGGTGTTCCCGTCCGCCTCGGCATCCATCCGCGTGGTGCCGGGCGCGCTCCGCCTGCTCGCCTGAGCCCGGCCGCGCGAGGGTGCGCGAGCGCCGGGCGGCGGCGGACGCCTCAGGGTTTGGCGGCGAGGCGCGATGCCAGCGGAACGACCGTCGCGGCGCTGTGCGCCGGCGGCGTGAGCCGTTGACCGGCGCGCCGCACCAAGGGCAGCACCAGGCGGAACTCGGCGCCGCGCGACGGACGCGTGGTGCAGAGGGTGCCGCCGTGCGCCTCGGCGATCGTGCGGCTGATCGTCAGGCCCATGCCGAGCCCGTTGCTCTTGGTGGTGAAGAAGGGCGTGAAGAGGTTGGCGAGCGCTTCGGGGGCGATGCCGGGGCCGGTGTCGCGCACGCGAACCGCCACCTCGTCGCCCTCGATCTGGGCGGAGACGCCGACGCGACGCGGCTCCTGCGGCGATTCGCTGGCGGCGTCGATGGCGTTGAGGAGGAGGTTTACCACCGCCTGCTCGAGTTGCGTCCGATCACCGACCACGGCGGGGTTCTCGGGCGCCGGACCGATTTCCACCTCGACCGCGTGACGGCGCGCCTGGAAATCCAGCATGGCGCTGGCGTCCGCGATGACGCGATTGAGATCGACCACCTCCATCGCGCCGCCGCCGCGCATCACCAGGCGGCGCAGCCCGCGCAGAATCCCGCCGGCGCGCAGCGATTCGGAGGCGATGCGCTCGCAGATCCGCAGCAGCTCCTGCGGGTCGACCTGGTCGTTGCGGATCCGGCGAGCGCCCGCCTGAGCATAGTTGGCGATCGCGCCGAGCGGCTGATGGATCTCGTGCGCCAGCGCCGCCGCCATCTCGTTGACCAGGTGCAGTCGCTGTACGTGCGCCAGCTCGTCCTGTCGCCGGCGCAGGCGCTCTTCCGTATCCTGTCGCTGGCGACTCTCGTCGAGCAGGCGCTGGTTGACCAGCGCGAGCTCGCCGGTGCGCTCGTGGACGCGGCGCTCGAGATCGGCGTTGAGCGCGCGCACGGTTTCCTCGGCATCACACCGCATCTCGTACTGGCGCGCCGCTTCCGTGCGCGCCCGGCGCGCCTCGGCCGCGATCACGATGGACGCTGCCAGCGCCAGGACGACCGACGCGCCCGGGTCGGTCCACAGGACGGCCAGGCTGCCGTCGGTGAGCCAGACGCTGATGGCGAGCGAGACGCCGGCGATCAGCACCGTGATCGACTGGGCCCAGGTGCCCCACGGGAGGATGGTGGCCGAGACCAGCGAGGCGGAGATGAAGACGATCGCCGAGGTG
>Ga0268299_1002873_pt1 | contig 18096 bp, 17 predicted proteins | sample NOBtaG_FD_193484 | JGI IMG/M metagenome (GOLD analysis project Ga0268299, IMG submission 193484) | Activated sludge microbial communities from bioreactor in Nijmegen, Gelderland, Netherland - NOB reactor | ecosystem: Engineered > Bioreactor > Aerobic > Activated sludge | place: Netherlands...
CGCCGGCGGGCCATCCGCCACCTGGAGAAGGGCCGGCTGGTCATCTTCGCCGCCGGCACCGGCAACCCGTTCTTCACCAGCGACACCTCGGCCGCCCTACGGGCCGTCGAGATCGACGCCGACGTGCTGTTGAAGGGCACCCACGGCGGAGTCGACGGGATCTACACCGACGATCCCCGGCTCAACCCGGCGGCCACCAAGATCGACAAGCTCACCTACCTCGACGTCCTCAACCAGAACCTGCGGGTGATGGACTCCACAGCGATCACCCACTGCATGGAGAACCACCTGCCGATTGTCGTGTTCGACCTGATGGCAGAGGGTAATCTGCGTCGCCTGCTGCTGGGTGAGGCCATTGGTACGATAGTGGAATGAGCGAGTTGGCTGAGCTGATCCTCGACGATGCCAGAGAACGGATGGACAAGGCCATCGCCCACTCGCGGGCGGAGTTCGGCTCCATCCGCAGCGGGCGGGCCGCGCCCCAGCTCGTGGAGAAGCTGACGGTGAAGGCCTACGGGGTGGACATGAAGCTCCAGGAGCTGGCCACGGTCTCGGTGCCCGAGGCCCGCCAGCTCATGATCACCCCACACGATCCGGCGAACATCGACGCCATCGAGAAGTCGATCCGCCTGTCGGACCTCGGCCTGTCGCCCTCCAGCGACGGGCGGTCCCTGCGCCTGAACTTCCCCCCTCTCACCGAGGAGCGGCGCAAGGAGCTGGTGAAGATGGTCAAGAAGATGGCGGAGGAGGGCCGGGTGTCGATCCGGAACATCCGCCGAGACGCCCGCAAGGAGCTGGAGTCCGCCGAGAAGGACAACCAGCTCACGGCGGACGAGCTGTCCCGGGCGGAGAAGGATCTGGACCGGATGACGCAGGCAAGTGAAGCCACGGTGGACGGGGCGTTGGCAACCAAGGAAGAGGAGCTCCTCGAGGTCTGAGGCGGACGCTGCACGACGTGTCCGCCCCGCTCGCGGGGCAACCGGGTAGCCGGCTCGTTCACGAAAGGAACAACGATGGCTGACAACAAACGGCGCGGCAGGTTCGGAAGGGGGTCCGACGATGATGCCCCGCAGAGCATCTTCGATCTGTTCGAGCCGCCGCCCGAGCAGGACGCCGCGTCGTTCACCCGGATCCCGATCATCCGCGACGACGCCGATGTGGAGCTCGACCTGACCGATTCGGCCATGGTCGAGGCCCAGGTCGCGGCCGACGTCGAGGCCGCCGGGCTCGCCCACTGGACCGAGCCCCCCACCGGGCAGGTGCCGAAGTCCCTGGCCTCCGCCGTCTCCCAGGACGACAAGTGGGCCGACGTGCGGGGCCCGAGCTGGCAGGGCGAGGAGCCCAACTGGGCCGGCCCCGACCTGTCCGACGTGTTCGCCGACACCGAGGCCATCTCCCACCGCCGGGTGGTCGAGACCGACGACGAAGACCTGCGGGGCATCGACCCCACCTCCACCATGCCACTGCCCGGGCGCCAGCTCCGCGGCGAGCGGCCGGCCCCCGGCGCCTTCGACGCCGGCCAGGGCCAGCCCCGGGTGTCGCCGCCGCCCCCGTCGTCCCCCGCCGGCAACGGCTTCGACGCCCGCCGGGCCGCCGCCGGCACGCCGCCGGCGCCCTCGGTGTTCGGCGATCAGCCGGCCGTGGCCGGACGGCCCGCCGGGCCGCCTCCCGGTGCCGCCGCCCTCGATGACCGGCCGGCCACCCGGCCCGTCGCCGACCCCGCCGACCCGTCGGCGCCCGACCCCCGGCGCTCCCCGAACGGAGCCGCCGGCCGGGGTGCGCCCTCGGCGTTCGACCAGCCCCCGCCGCCCGCCGGCCGTGGGGTATCGGCTTTCGATGAGCGCCAGGCCGCTCCTGGCCGGGGTGTGCCCGGTCTCGATGAGCGCCAGGCCGCTCCCGGCCGGGGTGTGCCCGGTCTCGATGAGCGCCAGGCCGGTGCCGGCCGAGGCACCCCGGGCTTCGACAGCCGCCGATCGCCTCGCGGGCGTGCCGGCTTCGACGAGCAGCCGCCGGTCCAGCCCGGCGCCCGGTCGGTGTTCGACGAGCGCCGCCGCCTCGGGGCTCCGCCGCCGCCCGCTCCCGCCGCCCGGCCCTCGCCGCCGCCCGCTCCGGCCGCCCGGCCCGCCGGCCCGGCCCAGGCCGCCCCCGACCTCCGGGCAGGCGGCGGCCCCGGCCCGGCCGGGCCCCGCCCGGGCGAGCCCCCGCGCGCCGCCGGCCAGCCCGGCCCCGCAGGCTCGGGCCCGGTGGGCGGTCGGCTCCACGCCCCGGATCACAGCCCGGTCGGCGGCTCCCCATCGGCCCGGGTCGCCCGCCCCGGCGCGGAGCCGGGTGACCCCGGGCGAGGCCCGGCCCCCCAGACGCCCGACCGCGGTCGCGGTGCCGGTGTGCGCCTCGAAGGCGGGGATCTGCCGGGGCCGCCGCCCCAGGCCGGGCCCATGGCCGCGCCCCCGCCGGCGCGGCGCGGCGCCCACGACGTTCCTCCCCCCGGCGATCCCGATGCCACGCTCCGGCCGGCCCGGGTACCCCTGCCCGATCGGGGCCCCGCCCCCACCCGGGCCATGCCCCAACCGCAGGGCCCGCCGCCCGAGCGCAACGGCCGGTTCGAGCAGCCTCACCCGCTCGACGATCCTGCCGCCGGCCGCTTCGAGGCCGCCGGTCCCGGCCCCCGCCGCCAGGCGGCCCCGCCGGCCGAGGCGTTCGACGACGAGGGCTTCGACCTCGACCGGGCGCCAGAGGCGCCCCGGGGCCGGGAGCGGGCGTCGGGCGGCGTCGGCCAACGGGTCGCCGTCGGTGTGGCCCTGGTGGCCCTGGTGGCGGTGGCCCTCGGCCTCGGCCCCGCCATCACCATGCTCCTCGTGGGGCTGATCACGCTGCTGGCCGTGATGGAGCTGTTCAACACGATGCGGATCGCCGGGCTCCGCCCGGCCACCCTGTTGGGCCTGGTGGGGGCGGTCGCCCTCCCGGCCGCCGCCTATGTGCGGGGCGAGACCGGCTACCCCCTGGTGATCGGCCTGGCCGTGATCTTCGGCATGCTCTGGTACCTGACCGGCGCCGATACCGAGCGGCCGGTGCTGAACCTGGGCCTCACCTTCCTCGGCGTGCTGTGGGTGGGGGGCCTGGCCGGCTTCGCCGCCCTCATGCTGCGGGCCGAGGAGAGCATCCAGCTGCTGGCCACCACGATCGCCATCACGGCCATCTCAGACACCTTCGCCTACTTCGGCGGGCGGGCCTACGGCACCAAGCCGTTCCACCCCGCCAGCCCGAAGAAGACGTGGGAGGGTACGATCACCGGCTTCTTCGGGGCCCTGCTCACCGGCCTGGTGATCGGGGTGAGCGGCCAGTTCAGCCTGTTCGACGGGCAGTTCACCGCCGTCATGGCGTTGGCCGCTCTGGTGGGCGTCCTGGCCCCGATCGGCGATCTGGCCGAGTCGCTGGTGAAGCGCGACCTCGGGGTGAAGGACATGGGGAGCCTGCTGCCGGGCCACGGCGGCGTGCTCGACCGGATCGACGGCCTCCTGTTCGCCCTGCCCGGTGCCTACTACATGGCCGTGATCTTCGGGTTGTTCTGATCGCATGCCGACGACGGTCGGGATCATCGGGTCCACCGGATCCATCGGTCGTCAGACCCTGGAGGCGGTACAGGCCGACCCCGACCGTTACCGGGTGGTGGCCATCGCCGCCGGCGGGTCCAACCTCGACGCCCTGGTGGCCCAGATCCACGAGGTCCGGCCCCGGTACGCCGCGGTGGGCGACCCGGCCCGGGCGGCCGAGCTGGCCGCCGCCGTGCCCGCCGGCACCGAGGTGGTCGACGGGCCCCACGCCCTGGCCACGCTGGCCGCCGCGGCCGACGTCTGCGTCAACGGCGTGGTCGGCTTCGCCGGCCTGCCCGTCACCCTGGGGTGCCTGGAGGCGGGTAAGCGGCTGGCGCTCGCCAACAAGGAGTCGCTGATCGCGGCGGGGCCGGTGGTGCAGCGGGCCCGGCGCACGGCGGGGGCCGAGCTCGTCCCGGTCGACAGCGAGCACGCCGCCATCCACATGTGCCTGCGGGGGGCCGCCGACAACCGCCAGCGGGTGGCCGCCCTGCACCTGACGGCATCGGGGGGGCCGTTCCGGGGACGGAGCCGGGACGAGCTGGCGTCGGTGTCGATCACCGATGCCCTGGCCCACCCGACCTGGGCCATGGGGCCCAAGATCACGATCGACTCGTCCACGCTGATGAACAAGGGCCTGGAGGTGATCGAGGCCAACGAGCTGTTCGGCCTGCCGGCCGGGGAGGCCGGGTTCGGGATCGGGTTCGACCAGATCGAGGTGGTGGTGCACCCCCAGTCGATCGTGCACTCGATGGTCACCTTCTCCGACGGGGCCACGATGGCCCAGCTCTCACATCCCGACATGCGGCTGCCGATCGGGTATGCGTTGGCCTACCCCGACCGGTTTCCCCTGCCCTACGGGCGCATCGACTGGGCCCGCCTGAGCCGGCTCGATTTCGAGGCGCCCGACATGGATGCCTTCCCCTGCCTGGCCCTGGCCTACCAGGCGGGCCGGGTGGGCGGCACGGCGCCGGCGTGGATCAGCGGGGCCAACGAGGTGGCGGTGGAGGCCTTCCTCGCCGGACGGATCGCCTGGAACTCGATACCCGATGTCATCCGGGGTGTGATGGACTTGCATGATGGTGGAACAGGCGAGACCCTCCACGAGGTTCTCCATGCCGACGGCGAGGCTCGCCGTCACGCCGCGGCCGCGGTGGACCGGTTGACCGGAAGAGGACGTTGATGACCGACCCCGACATGACGGTGCAGCCCGACAAGAAGGTCCCGTGGTTCATGGCCGAGCCCGAGGACCGGGAGGCGGGCGAGGAGCGGTCCAACCCGTTGGGCCTGGTGGTCCTGGTGGGGCTGTTCGCCCTGCTGTGGTTGGGGGCCGGGTTCCGCTACTTCGTGGTGGTGGTCGGCCTGCTGATCATGATCTTCCTCCACGAGCTGGGCCACTTCGTCACCGCCCGCCTCACCGGGATGAAGGCCACCCAGTTCTTCCTGTTCATGGGACCCCGGATCTTCTCGTTCCACCGGGGTGAGACGGAGTACGGGCTGCGCCTGCTGCCGGTGGGTGCCTTCGTGCGGATCGTGGGCATGAACAACCTCGATCCCTGCGCCCCCGAAGACGAGCCCCGGGCCTACAAGAACAAGAGCTACCCCCGCCGGATGCTGGTGATCACGGCCGGCTCGATGATGCACTTCGTGCAGGCCCTGGTGCTGTTCGTGGTCCTGTCGTCGGTGATCGGCGCCCCCGACCCCAGCCGGTGGACGATCAGCGAGATCTCCCGGCTCACCACCGGGGCCACCCCTGCCGAGCAGGCCCAGCTCGAGCCGGGAGACACGATCACGGCGGTCGACGGGGTCGACACCAGCAACTACCGGGACCTGCAGGACTACCTGCGGCCCCGGCCCGGCGAGTCGGTCACGCTCAGCGTGACCGAGGCCGACGGGACCACCCGCCAGGTGGCCACCACCCTGGCCGCCCGGCCGATGGAGGACGGCGGCGTGGTCGGCTTCCTCGGGGTGGCCCCCGCCTTCGACCGGAACCGGGAGAGCCCGCTGGTGGGGGTGGAGAGCTTCGGCTCGGCCATGTGGAGCTCGATCTCCACCATCCCCCGCTTCCTGGCCCCCTCCACCTTCGTCGACCTGGGCCGCCTGCTGCTGGAGGGGCCGGCCGACGTCTCGATCGACTCCGAGGAGGCCGCCAACCGTCCGGTGTCGATGGTGGGCGTCGTGCGCCTGGCCGGCGACCCCGGGTTCGACTGGACCATGCCGGTGACCATGCTGGCCTACATCAACATCTTCGTCGGCGTGTTCAACCTGTTGCCGCTGCTCCCGCTCGACGGGGGCCACGCCCTCATCGCCACCTACGAGCGGGTCCGGTCCCGCCGGGGTGTCCGCCACCAGATGGACGTGGCCAAGCTCCTGCCCCTCACCTACGCCGTGGTGCTGGTGCTGGGCTTCCTGATGCTCACCACGCTCCTGCTCGACATCGTCAGGCCGATCAGCTGATCTGCTCACGCGGTAGGGCCCGCGCCCGTCGCCGGTAGCGTGGTTGGCGATGGACGCCGGAGCTGTGGTCTTCCCCCGCAAGCCGACCCGCCGGATCATGGTGGGTGACGTACCGGTCGGTGGGGGTGCCCCCATCACGGTGCAGTCGATGACGATCACCAAGACGGCCGATGCCGAGGCCACCCTCCAGCAGATCTACGGGCTGGCGGCGGCCGGCGCCGACATCGTCCGCTGCACCTGCAACGAGCCGGAGGCGGCCGAAGGCCTGGCCCGGATCGTGCCCCGCAGCCCCGTGCCGATCGTGGCCGACATCCACCACAACTACCGCCGGGCCCTGGAGGCCCTGGAGGCCGGGGTCCACTGCCTCCGTCTCAACCCGGGCAACATCCGCAGGCCCGAGCACATAAAGGCCGTGGCCCAGGAGGCCAAAGACCGGGGTGTCCCGATCCGCATCGGGGTGAACGGCGGCAGCCTGGACGAAGACCTGTACCGCCGCTACGGCAACCAGGTCACCCCCGAGGCCATGGTGGCCTCCGCCCTGCAGGAGATCGCCTACTTCGAAGAGGTCGACTTCGACCTGATCAAGATCTCGGTCAAGGCGTCGAACGTGCCGCTGATGATCGAGGCCTACCGCCAGCTGTCGGAGGTCACCGACCATCCCCTCCACCTCGGCGTCACCGAGGCCGGTCCGCCGCCGGCCGGGATCGTGAAGGCCACCGCCGGCATCGCCACCCTGCTGGCCGAGGGCATCGGCGACACCATCCGCTACTCGCTCACGTCGGACCCGGTCGACGAGGCCCGCCTGGGCCGGGTGCTGCTCGAGTCGTACGGGCTGCGGGAGCGCAAGAACGTCGACCTGATCGCCTGCCCCAGCTGCGGGCGGGCCGAGATCGACGTCTACAAGGTGGCCCAGGAGGCCCAGGACGCCTTCGCCGACCGCCAGATCCCGCTCCAGGTGGCGGTGATGGGCTGCGTGGTGAACGGCCCGGGCGAGGCCCGCGACGCCGATCTCGGCATCGCGGCGGGCAACAAGCGGGGCCACCTGTTCGTCAAGGGCACCAACGTGGCCGTCGTGCCCGAAGACGAGATGGTGTCCACGCTGGTCGAGTGGGCCGAGTTCATCACCCGGGAGGGGATGGAGGCGGCCATGGAGCGGGCCAAGGCCACCCGTGACGTCGCCCGCAAAGCGGCCGACGAAGACCGCCGCCGCAACCTCGACGACCGGGGCGACGACGCCAACGCCACCGAGCGGCTCGTCGAGCTGCTGCGCAAGCAGCGGTCCTGAGCCCGGGGGCCCTCCGGGCCTCTCGGGGTTCGCCTGCGCCGAACGCGGCGAGCGGCTACCCGTCGCTCGGGGCCCGGTGGGAGCCGCCATCGAGGAAGTCGGGGTCGATCTCGGTCGGGGGGCCGGCCTCCGCCTCGGCCTTGGCCGCGGCGGCCGCCCGGGCGGCGGCGGCGTCGATCTTGTCGCTGATGGCGCTGAACGAGTCGTCGCTGTCGGCCGCCTCCCGCTGCAGCCGCTCCAGGGCCTCGGCCGGGGTCTCGTCGAGCTGGCGCTCCCGCCGGGTCAGGTCGGCGTCGAGGCGCTCCTCCAGGTCCTTCTTGGCGTCGACCAGCTCGACGGCCTCCGATTTGAACCACGACCGCACGGTGTCCCACACTCCCATGGCGCAAGAGTAGCGAGCCGCCCGCCGGGGGCGAGGCCGGGTTTGCCTCGCGCCCCGATATCCTGGTTCCGTGCTGTAAGGCGTGGGCGTTGCCCACGCCTTTGGTTTCACTACCGTCAGCGCCCCTCCGCCGGGGCGCGTCCGCTTGCACCGAAGGAGGTGTCGCCGTTGAACGTACAGGAGCAGGTCCATGAGCTGCTGGCCCCGGTCGTGGCCACCCTCTCGGTGGAGCTGTACGACGTGGAGTTCAGCGGGAGCACCCTGCGGGTCCTGGTGCAAGACGCCACCGGCGCCATCACCACCGACCGGCTGGCCGAGGTGAACCGACTGATCTCGCCGATCCTCGATCAGCACGATCCGATCCCCGGCCGGTACACCCTGGAGGTGTCGAGCCCCGGGTTGGAGCGTCCGCTGCGGCGGGCGGCCCACCTGCAGCGGGCGGTGGGGGAGGAGGTGCTGGTCAAGATGGTGCCGGCCGTCCAGCCCCGCCGTTACAAGGGCCGGCTGGCCGCCTTCGAGCCGGCCGCAGCCGAGCCCCCGCCCGATGGCGGCACGCTCCCCGCCGGCGAGATCGTGGTGGAAGCGGCCGAGGTCGACGGGGTGCCCTCGGCCGAGCCCGCCCCCCAGCGGCTCGATCTGGCCTCGGTGGCCTCGGTGCGCACCGTGTTCTCCTGGGGCCCCGGACCCAAGCCCGGCTCGCCCAAACCGGGCCAGGCCCGTGCGGCCAAGGCCCGCCCCCGTCAGCCAGACAAGACTCAACCCGGCTCCCCCGAGGAGAGCCCCGTGCCCGAGGTGTCCGATGAGCAATGAGATGACTGAAGCGCTCCACGCGCTGGCCGAAGATCGCGGCATCTCGATCGACAAGCTGTTCGGGATCATGGCCAATGCCCTCGAGTCGGCGTACAAGCGCATGCCCGACTCGTACGAGTACTCGTGGGTCACGATCGATCCGTCCACGTTCGACATCCGGGTGTTCGCCCAGGATCTCGACGAGAACGGCGAGCCCTACGGACCCGAGCTCGACGTCACCCCCAGCTCGTTCGGTCGCATCGCCGCCCAGACCACCAAGCAGATCCTCACCCAGGGCATCCGCGAGGTGGAGCGGGAGCAGAAGTACGAGGAGTACGCCGGGCGCGAGGGAGACATCGTCACCGGCATCGTGCAGCAGACCGACTCCCGCTACACCCTGCTGGACCTGGGCCGGGTGGAAGCCCTGCTGCCCCAGGCCGAGCAGGTGTCGATGGGGCCCCGCACCGAGAGCGGCAGCCGCATCAAGGCCTACATCGTGGAGGTCCGGCGCACGGCCAAGGGCCCCCAGATCGTGGTGTCCCGCACCCATCCCGGCCTCATCAAGCGCCTGTTCGAGCTCGAGGTGCCCGAGATCGCCGACGGCATCGTCGAGATCAAGGCCTGCGCCCGTGAACCCGGGCACCGCACCAAGATCGCCGTCTACTCGAACGACTCCAACGTCGATCCCGTGGGGGCCTGCGTTGGCGCCCGGGGCTCCCGGGTGCGGATGGTCGTCAACGAGCTGAACGGTGAGAAGGTCGACATCATCCCGTTCAACGAGGACCCCTACGAGTTCGTGGCCAAGGCCCTGTCGCCGGCCAAGGTGAAAGAGGTCCGGATCGACTTCGACACCGGCACCGCCGAGGTCATCGTGCCCGACTTCCAGCTGTCGCTGGCCATCGGCAAGGAGGGCCAGAACGCCCGCCTGGCCCACCGGCTCACCGGCTGGCGGATCGACATCAAGAGCGAGTCGCAGCTGGAGGAGGAGGCCCGCCGGGCCGCCGAGTACGGCAACGAAGACTGGGCAGAGGGCGAGTGGGTGGTCGACCAGGCCACCGGTGAGCAGATGTGGCAGCCGGCCGACGGCAGCCCCGCCATCTCCGCCGCCGAGTACCAGCAGATCGCCGAGGGCACCGGCGAGGAGGCCGAGGCCGAGGCCGAGGTCGGCGGGCCCGCCGGGGCCGACGACGACATCGACGCCGAGGCCGCTGCGCCCGCGGTCGACGACACCGATGAGGCCGACGATGACGAGGCCGACGGCGCCGATGAGGCCGACGATGACGAGGCCGGCGGCGCCGATGACGACGTCGAGGCCGCAGCCGACGAGGTGGACACCGACACCGCTCCCGAGGCGGCGGTCGACGCCGAGGGTGACGACGACGAGCGTTGAACCTGCGGTTCCCGGGCCGCAGCGCCACCGATCCGGTGGTCCTGCGGCCCCGGAGCGCGGCCTGCATCCGGTCCGCACCTGCATCGGGTGCCGCCAGCGACGGCCTCAGCCCGAGCTGGTCCGGGTGGCGGCGGTCGAGGGCCGTCTCACCGCTGGTGCGGGCGTGCCCGGCCGGGGGGCGTGGCTGTGCCGGGCCACGATCGGGGAGTGCTTCGACCGGGCGGCCACGGGCCGCCGGTTCGGTCGCGCCCTGCGCTCCGATGTCGATCCGGCGTCGTTCGACGCCGCCCGGGCCGGGCTCACCGCCCTGGTGACCCGAGACACCACCGAGGGTGGGGGAACGGGCAAGGTTTCTCCCCGCCCCGCCCGCTAGGCTTAACGGGGATCGGCCCGAACCTCTCGGCGTTACGTCCCGCAAGGGTGGAAATCAGCACGTGCAAACCAAAGTCCGCGTTTACGAATTGGCCCGCGAGCTCGGGCTCTCGAACAAGGAAATCCTCGACCTCTGTGCCGAGCTGGGCATCGGGGTCAGGAGCCACTCGTCGAGCATCGTCGACGCCCAGGCCGATCGTCTCCGCCGCAAGGCGGACCGTGACGGGCTGAGCCGCCCGTCGTCCGAAGGGGGAGGCGGTCCTTCCGAGCCGTCGCCCGCCGCCGAGTCGGCCCCCGCTCCGATCTCGTCGAAGAAGCCGCCGCCCGGCCGCCCTGCGCCGTCCGAGTCGATGGCCCCGGCCGCCGACGCCACGTCGTCGCCGAGCGGCCCGCCGGCCTCCGGTGATGGCCGCATCGTGTCCTCCGGGCCCCGGGTGATCGGATCCGACACCGCCGAGCGGCGCCGGCCCATCCCCCCGCCCCCGCCCACGATCACCGCGCCCCGGCGGCCCGAGATGCCGCCGCCCCGCCCGATCCAGCGCCCGGCCGCCGCCGCCCCGTCGGCTCCGCCGGCGCCGCCCGCTCCCGTGGCCCCGCCGGCACCGGCGCCCGCCGCCGCAGCCCCCGCTCCCGCGGCCCCCACTCCCGCGGCCCCGGCCCCGGTCGCCCCGGCAGCTGCCGCCCCGGCGCCGGCCGCCCCTTCCCCCGAGCGTCCCGTGGGTGACCGCCCGGCGCCCGAGCGGCCGGCCGGCCCGCCTCCCGGCGCCCGTCCCGGTGGCCCCGGCGGCCCCGGCGGCGGTCCCCGCCCCGGTGGTCCCGGCGGGCCGCCGATGCCTCCTCCCGGCGCCCGTCCCCCGGCCGGTGCCGCCCCGCCCCGCCCCGGCATGCCGCCGCCCCGGCCCCAGCCGCCCGGCGGCGCGCCGACGTCGCGCACCGGCAAGCCGATCCCGCCTCCCCCCGGGCCGCCCCGCGGCCGCTCGGGCAAGCCGATCCCGCCTCCTCCCGGAGCCGGTCCCCGTTCCCGTCCCTCCGGTCCCGGTGGTGGCCCCGGTGGCCCCCGTCCCGGTGGCGGTGGCGGTGGCGGTTTCCGTCCCGGTGGTGGTGGCGGTGGCCCCCGTCCCGGTGGTGGCGGTCCCGGCGGCATCCCCGGTGGTGGTGGCGGCGGGCTTCCCGGCCGCTCCGGCCCTCCCGGGCGCGGTGCGCCGTCACGGGGTGGCGGTGGTCCCGCCAACCGCGGCCGTCCCCGTCGCAAGAGCCGTCGGCGTCGTTCCAGCGAGGAGCTGACGCCGATGAACGTGCCCACGTACTCGGCGCAGGACACGCCGGTACCGGAGGGCACGGTCGTCATCGAGCGCGCGTCCACGGCGCAGGACCTCGGCCCCAAGCTGAACCGCACCGCCGCCGACGTGGTCCGCTTCCTGCTCACCAACGGTGAGATGGTCACGGCCACACAGTCCCTGTCCGACGAGATGATCGAGCTGTTCGCCGCCGAGATCGGCGCCGAGATCAAGCTCGTCAACCCCGGCGAGGAGCAGGAGGTCGAGCTCCGCAAGCTGCTCGAGTTCGACGACGAGGACGACGAGGACATCATCGCCACCTGGCCCCTGCGGCCTCCGGTGATCACCGTGATGGGTCACGTCGACCACGGCAAGACCCTGCTGCTGGACCGCATCCGATCCACCAACGTGGTGGAGGGCGAGGCCGGTGGCATCACCCAGCACATCGGCGCCTACCAGATCGACCGCGAGGGTCGGCAGATCACCTTCCTCGACACGCCGGGCCACGAGGCGTTCACCGCCATGCGGGCCCGGGGCGCCGACGCCACCGACATCGTGGTGCTGGTGGTCGCCGCCGACGACGGTGTGATGCCCCAGACGCTGGAGGCGCTCGACCACGCCCGGGCGGCCGAGGTGCCGATCGTGGTGGCCATCAACAAGATCGACCGTGAGGCGGCCGACCCCCAGCGGGTGATGAGCCAGCTGGCCGAGCGGGGCCTCATCCCCGAGGCCTGGGGTGGCGACACGATCATGGTGCCCGTCTCCGCCATGACCGGCGAAGGCATCCCCGAGCTGATGGACAACCTGCTCGTGGTGGCCGAGATCGAGGATCTGCGGGCCACCCCCGAGGGGCGGGCCGCCGGCCTCGTGCTGGAAGCCCACCTCGACATCGGCCGGGGCCCGGTGGCCACCGTGCTGGTGGAGCGGGGCACGCTCAGCGTCGGCGATCCGCTGGTGGCCGGTGCAGCCTGGGGCCGGGTCCGGGCTCTGCTGAACGACAAGGGTGAGAACGTCCGCACGGCGGGCCCCTCGGCCCCGGTCCAGGTGCTGGGCCTGAGCGACGTGGCATCCGCCGGAGACAGCTTCATCATCGCCCCCAACGAGAAGCTGGCGGCCAAGGTGGCCTCCACCCGGGAGCACTGGCACCGTCTGGCCAGCCTGGGCCGGGATGCCGCCGCCACCAGCGGCGGCGCCAAGTTGGAAGACATCTTCAAGCAGATCCAGGCCGGCGAGACCACCACCCTGAACCTGATCGTCAAGGCCGACGTGAACGGTTCGCTGGAGGCGGTGACCGACAGCCTGAAGAAGCTGGAGCGGCCCGAGGTGAAGCTGGCGTTCGTCCTGCGGGGCGTGGGCGGCATCACCGAGAACGACGTGCAGCTGGCGGCGGCGTCCAACGCCACCATCCTCGGCTTCAACGTCCGTCCCGACCGCAAGGCCCGGGAGCTGGCCGACCAGGAGAAGGTGGAGATCCGTACCTACGAGATCATCTACAAGCTGCTGGAAGACATCGAGAACGCCATGCTCGGCCTGCTCGAGCCGGAGACCGAGGAGGTCGTCACGGGCGACGCCGAGGTGCGGGAGATCTTCCGCATCCCCCGGATCGGGGCGATCGCCGGCTGCATGGTCACCAACGGTGTCATCACCCGCGGTTCCCGGGTCCGCTTCCTGCGGGAAGGCACGGTCATCTGGAACGGCTCGATCCAGTCGCTGCGCCGCTTCAAGGACGACGTCCGCGAGGTGGCCACCGGCTTCGAGTGCGGTATCGGCCTGTCGGACTTCCAGGATCTCAAGGAAGGCGACGTCATCGAGACCTACGAGGTGCGGGAGATCCCCCGCACCTAGCCGGTCTCCTCACCCGCCGGCCCGCCCGTCCCGCCATGCACGTCCTCGTACTCCGGGCCGAGCTGCACCTGCCTGCCGCCCGGTCCCTCAAGGACAAGCGGCAGGTGCTCAGCTCGATCGTCCGGCACCTCGACCAGATGCCGGCGGTCGGCGCGGCCGAGGTCGAGTACCAGGAGCTGTGGCAGCGCACGGCGATCGGGGTAACCGCCATAGGCAACACCGCCGCCCGGGTCTCCGAGGCCATGGACGGCGTCGAACGATACGTGTGGTCCCGGACCGAGATCGAGGTCGTCGATCTGGCCCGCTCCTGGTGGGAGGAATGAGCAATGGCCCAACGTTCCGACAAGCGCCGGCCCCGGCCGGCCACCAAGCGGCAGTATCCCCGCACCGCCCGGCTGAACACGCTCCTGCAGCAGATCGTGGCCGAGTACCTGGAGCGGATCGACGACGAGCAGCTGGAGCTGCTCACGGTCACCGGTGTGGAGGTCGACGCGGACCTCAACAAGGCCGTGGTGTGGATCTCCACCCTGGCCGACGAGAGCCACGACGCCGAGATCCTCGAGCTGCTCGGTGAGCGGTACCGCAAGCCGCTGCAGGCCGAGATCGCCCGGTCGGCCCGGCTGCGCAAGACCCCCGAGGTGAGCTTCGCCTTCGATCCCGCCATCCGCACCGGGGCCCGGATCGAGCACATCCTGTCGTCGCTCCACATCGACGGCGACGGCGACGGCGGGCCTGCCGGCGATCCCCCCGGCGAGGGGGCTGTGCCGTGAGCCAGCCGCCGCCCCGCCCGGGTCGCCAGCCCCGCCAGCAGCGGCCGCGCCGGGAGAAGCGGCCCGACTCCGGCGTGTCGGGTTGCGTGCTGGTCGACAAGCCCGGTGGCTGCACCAGCCATGACGTGGTCGACCAGGTGCGCCGGGCCCTCGGCACCCGCCGGGTGGGTCACGCCGGCACCCTCGACCCCGACGCCACCGGCGTGCTGGTGCTCGGCGTGGGCGCCGGCACAAAGCTGCTGGAGTTCGTCACCGGGGCCGACAAGACCTATGAGGGGACGCTGCGCTTCGGCGTCACCACCTCCACCCTCGACGCCGCCGGTGAGATCACCGGCCACTACGACATGACGGTCGCCCCGGCCCAGGTGGCCGGGGCCGCCGCCCGCTTCGTGGGCGACATCGAGCAGATCCCGCCGATGGTGTCGGCGGTGAAGGTGGGGGGCAAGCGCCTCCACGAGCTGGCCCGGGCCGGCCAGGAGGTGGCCCGGGAACCCCGCGCTGTCACCGTCCACCGCTTCGACACCGCCCCCACCGACGATCCGCTGGTCTACCGCCTGTCGGTCGACTGCACGTCGGGCACCTACATCCGCACCCTGGCCGCCGATCTGGGCGAGGCGTTGGGCGGGGGAGCGCACCTCACCTCGCTGCGCCGCACCGCGGTGGGGCCCTTCGCCGTGGCCGAATGCTGCCCGATCGAGGAGATCGAGCTGCGGCCCCTGGTCGACCTGGTGCGGGGCATGGCCATCGTCGACGTCGACGAGACCATCGCCGCCCAGGTGCGTGACGGGCGCTCGTTCGGGCCCTCAGCCGGCACCGGCCGCCTGGCCGTGCGGGGCCCCGGCGGCGATCTGCTGGCCATCTACGAGGCGGCCGGCGGCCAGTTCCGCCCGGTCAAGGTGCTGGCCGGCCGGGCCTGACGAGCAGCTGGCCCGGAAGGTAACGTACTGCGGTTGTGGAGATACATCGGGACTTTGGCCGCTGCCCCCTGAGCGAGGGCGACCATGCGGTGACGATCGGGGCCTACGACGGCGTCCACCTGGGTCATCAGGCCGTCATCCGGGCCACCCAGGCCGCCGCCGCCCGGTACGGGGCCCGCACCGCGCTGGTCACCTTCGATCCCCACCCGGCCTACGTGCTGCGCCCCGAGTCGGCCCCCAAGCTGCTCACCGATCTGGAGCAGAAGCTCGATCTGCTGGAGGCGTGCGGGGTCGACACGGTGGTGGTCGTGCCGTTCGACCAGGCGGCGGCCCAGGAGACGGCCGAGGAGTTCGTGGCCCGGGTGGTGGTCGACGGGCTGCAGGCCCGGGCCGTGGTGGTGGGGGCCGACTTCCACTTCGGCAAGGCCCGGGCCGGCAACGTGGCCCTGTTGCGCGAGCTGGGCAGCCTCCACGGTTTCGAGGTGGAGGGGCTGCAGCTGCTGCCCAAGCCCGACGGCAGCACCGACGCCGTGTCGTCCACCGCCATCCGCCGGGCCCTGGCCGACGGCGACGTGACGGGCGCCGCCCGCCAGCTCGGTCGGCTCCACGAGATCCGGGGTCCGGTCGTCACCGGCGACCAGCGGGGCCGCACGATCGGCTTCCCCACGGCCAACGTGGCCGTGCCCAAGCAGATGGCGCTGCCGGCCGACGCCGTCTACGCCGCCTGGTACGTGCGGCCCGACGGCACCCGCCACCCCGCCGCGCTCAACATCGGCAAGCGGCCCACGTTCTACGACGACGCCGAGCACTCGCTCATCGAGGCACACCTGATCGACTTCGCCGGGGATCTGTACGGCGAGGAGGCCCGGGTGCAGCTGGTGGAGCTGCTGCGCCGGGAGCAGCGCTTCGACGGGATCGACGCCCTGGCCGCCCAGCTCCAGCGCGACGTCGCCCACGCCCGCGACGTCCTCGCCGCCCAACCCTGACACCCCCGACCCCCTCACCCCGCGCTGTCGCACCTTTTCACGAGGAGCGTCACCCGTGCGCGCTGTGACGAAAAGGCCGCCGGGCCTGCCATCTTTTCACCGGGGCCGTCGCCGGTGAGCGCTGCGGTGAAAAGTCCGCGGGACGCCCGGTCGGCCCGGCGGGCAGTCGCCGGGCTGATCGTGGTGGCCGTGGCGGCGCCGCCGGTCGGGCTGCTGGCGGCGGCGGCGCTGGCGGGGGCGTGTCGGGCCTGGGTGGTGCGCCGGGCGGCGGCCCACGTGACCACGAGCCTGCCGCCGGCCGGAGCGGCGCCCGCCGTGGGTGTGGTGCTGGGGGCGGGGCTGCGGCCCGACGGCACCCCCACCGCCCTGCTGGCCCAGCGGGTGGCCGGCGCCGTCGAGCTGCACCACGCCGGGGTGGTGGGCCCGCTGGTGATGAGCGGCGACACCGAGAGCGACGGCCGGGACCAGCCGGCGGCCATGGCCGCCCTGGCCCGCTCCCTGGGGGTGGCCGACGAGCACCTCGTGCTCGACCGCCGGGGCGTCGACACCGCCGCCACGTGCCGGGAGCTCAAGGCCCGGCCCGAGGTGGCGGCCGGGGCCCCGGTGGTCCTCGTCACCCAGGAGTTCCACATCCACCGGGCCGTGTACCTGGCCCGAAAGGCCGGGCTGGCCGCCTCCGGCTACGCCACCCCCGACGCCGAGGTCCGCCCCGCCGCCCTGGCCAAGGCCCGCAGCCGGGAGATCCCGGCCGCCGTCAAAGCCGTCTTCCTTGATCGCCCCTGACCCCTGAGGTCAGCGGGCCCCGCCGCGGCGGGATTCGCTCCAGGGGATGTCGCGGTCGACCCGGGGCTCGCCGGGCAGGCCGAGCACACGCTCGCCCACGATGTTGCGCTGGATCTCGTCGGTCCCGCCCCGGATCGACATCGACGGCGCCGTCACCAGCTCGATGAAGCCGTCGCTGTCGCTGAGCATCCCGGCCGCCCCCTGGGCGTCGGTGCTGGTGTAGGCCCGCCCCTTGTAGCTGGCCACCTTGCGCAGCTTGGCCCCCGAGCCGGCCGGCCCCGGGTTGCGGGAGGCGGCCGCCCGGGCCGCCGTCCACTTCGACGTCTCGTCGGCGGCGTGCACGCTCATCATCCGCTGGCGCCACAGGGCGTCGCCGACCACCCCGGTGGGCCGCAGCTCCTGGATCCAGCGGGGCACCCGCTCGTTGCGGGCCGCCCCGTCGCCCCCGCCCCGGCTCTCGCCGGCCAGCGCCCGCTCGTGGGCCAGCACCGTCATGGCCACGTTCCAGCCGATGCCCACGTCGCCGATCAGGGCGTCGAGCGGCACCCGGGCGTCGGTCACGAACACCTCGGAGAAGTGCTTGTCGCCGTTCATCTGGGCCAGCGGCCGCACCTCGATGCCGGGCGTGTCCATCCGGATCCCGAACATCGTGAGGCCCCGGTGCTTGGGGATGTCGGGGTCGGTGCGGGCCAGGCACAGGCCCCACTGGGCGTACAGGCCACGGCTGGTCCACACCTTCTGGCCGTTGAGCACCCACTCGTCGCCGTCGCGCTCGGCCCGCATGGCCAGGTTGGCCAGATCGCTGCCGGCCTCCGGCTCGGAGAACATCTGGCACCAGATCTCGGTGCCGGATGCGATGTCGTGCAGCCACCGCCGCTGCTGGTCCTCGGACCCGTGGGCCAGCACCGTGGGCCCCACCATGCCCAGGCCCACGGCGTAGGCGTAGAGGTCGGGCACGGCGTACTCCCGCAGCACGGTGCCGATCGTCTTGGCCTCCTCGGGGTCGGCTCCCCGGCCCCCCATCCCGGCCGGCCAGGTCGGCACCGCCCACCCGCCGGCCACGGTGGCCGCCAGGTAGCGGCGGCCGTCCTCCAGGTCGTCGGACCCGGCACCCATGGTGGTCATCTTCATGTCGGGCGTGCGGCGGGGCAGGATCTGGTCCAGCTCAGCCCGGATCTCGTCTGGCGACAGCGTCATGCCCGCAGTCTGTCGCATCCGGGCCGGCGGTGCCCGTTGGGGTCTGCGGCAATTGC
>Ga0268299_1002874_pt1 | contig 18095 bp, 12 predicted proteins | sample NOBtaG_FD_193484 | JGI IMG/M metagenome (GOLD analysis project Ga0268299, IMG submission 193484) | Activated sludge microbial communities from bioreactor in Nijmegen, Gelderland, Netherland - NOB reactor | ecosystem: Engineered > Bioreactor > Aerobic > Activated sludge | place: Netherlands...
GGCCCCGGCTCCAGTCGTCCCGTGATTCGCGGTCTCGGCGGCGACAACATCCGCGTGCTGCAGAACGGCCTCGGCCTGCTCGACGCCTCCGCCGTCAGCCCCGACCACGCCGTCAGCCTGGAACCGCTGCTCACCCGCCGCATCGAGGTGGTGCGCGGCCCCTCGGCGCTGCTGTACGGGCCGAACGCCATCGGCGGCGTGGTCAACGTGATCACCACCCGCATCCCCGAGGAGCGCATCGAGAAGCCGCTCGGCGGCGTGCTCGAGGGCCGCGGCAACTCGGTCAACGCCGAAGGCGCCGGCATCGCCGTCCTCGAAGGCGGCTACGGCAACTTCGCCTACCACCTCGACGGCTTCGGCCGGAAGACGGACAACATCCGCATCCCCGGCTTCGCGCGCTCGGCGCAACTGCGCGCCGCCGATCCGCTGCCGCCGGGCGAGAGCGAAGAGGAAGGCGAGCTCATCAACACCGCCCTCAATACCCAGGGCGGCGCCGCCGGGCTCTCCTACGTCTGGGACGGCGGCTACGCCGGCCTCGCGCCCTCGATCTACGACACCACCTACGGCATCCCGGGAGCGCCCTCGACCACCATCCAGCTCGACCAGCGCCGCCTCGACCTCGCCGGCGCCCTCGACGCGCCGCTGCCCTACGTCAGCACCATCAAGGCCAAGCTCGGCCTGGTCGACTATCAGCACCAGGAGGTGGAGCTGACCGCCGACGAGGGCGAGGTCGTGGGCACGGAGTTCGAGAACCGCGGCTACGACCTCCGCCTGGAGGGTCTGCACGAGCAGATCGGCGCGTTCGAGGGCGCGCTCGGCTTCGAGAGCCTCTACTCCGACTTCGACGCTTCGGGGGCGGAGGCCTTCGTGCCGCCGAACACCACCGCGACGCAGTCGCTCTTCGCCTTCGAAGACGTGCTGCTCGACCCCATCCGCTTCCAGATGGCCGGTCGGATCGACTTCGCCGCCGTCGACGCCGACGCAGCCGCCGGCTTCGGCCCAGCCGATTCGCGCGACTTCGTCACCGGCGGAGCCTCGGTGGGCGCGATCTGGACACCGATCGAAGCCTACTCCGCGGCGCTCAACCTCGCGTACACGCAGCGCCCGCCGAATGCCCAGGAACTGTACGCCAACGGCCCGCACCTCGCCACCGGTCAGTTCGAGATCGGCAATCGCGACCTCTCCGCGCAGGAGTCGCTCGGCCTCGAGTTGGTGCTGCGCAAGTCGATCGGGCGCGTCACCGGCTCGCTCGGCGGCTTCTACAACCGCTTCAACAACTTCATCGACCTGATTCCGACGGGTGAGTTCGTCGACGTCTCCGATCGCGGCCACTTCCACGGCAGCGACTCGTTGCTGCCAGTGTTCCAGTTCGAGAGTATCCCCGCCACCTTCGCCGGCTTCGAGGCCGAGGCGACGGTGAACGTCGTGGACGATCAACCCTACCGCGTCGACCTGAACTTCCAGACCGACTACGTCGACGCCCGCAACCGCGACACCGACGAGCCCCTGCCCTACCTGCCGCCGTTCCGCTTCGGCACCGGCGTCGCGGCGTCCTGGGAGAACCTCTCCGGCGACGTCTCGATGCTGTGGGCGCGCAAGCAGACCGACCCGGCGGACTTCATCCTGCCGACCGACGGCTACGTCATGGTCGACATCAACGCCAACTACCGCTTCACCACCCAGATGGCGACCGTCGACCTCTATCTGCGCGGCTTCAACCTCCTCGACCAGGACGCCCGCCTCACCACCTCGACGCTCAAGGACGTCGCCCCACTGCCGGGCGCGGGCGCGCTCGGCGGTTTTCGCCTGAGCTTCTGAGGACGGTCTCCCACCGCGGGCGAGAGAGAGGCGCGCCAGGTCGACGATGCTGCGCACATGAACGACAGCGAGCGAGGAACCCCCCCGCCGCGAGACGCGATCCGCGTCCCGCGGCGGGGGCTCGCCTGGGGCGTGTCGCTCGCCGTGCACCTGGCGTTGGCCGCGCTGCTGCTGTGGGGGCTGCGGCAGGCAGCGCGCGAGCGCGAGCCCGACCTCGAGCGGCTGGTCTACGTCGAGCCGGCGCCGCCACCGCCCGCAGCGGCGCTCGAGGACGTCCATCCCGCGCCGCACGCCGAATCCGAGGCGCAAACAGAGCCCGAGCGCCTGGCCGAGATCGCGGAGACGCCGCGGCCGACACCACCACAGCCGACCGCGACCCGCCGCACCACGCCGACGGTCAGACCGACGCGGCGGCGCCCGCCCGCACCGACCGCGGCCGTCGCCGTCGCCGCGCCGACGCGAGTGGCGGTCGAGTCCGCGCCGGCAGCGGGCGCGGCCGGCGGCGCAACGGAGGGCGGCGTCGCCGGCGGGGTTCCTGGCGGGGTGCCCGGCGGCAAGGTCGGCGGCGTGGTGGGCGGCCGCGGCGACGAGGTGGTCAGCGCGGAAACGGTCGCCAAGCAGCCGGTCCTGATCCATCGCGTGCTGCCCGACTATCCGGTCGAGGCGCGCGCCAAGAAGGTCGAGGGGCAGGTATTGCTGCGTGCCATCATCGACCGCGACGGCCGAATCGAAGACAACGTGATCGTGCTACGCTCGCTGCCGCCGCTCGACGAAGCGGCGATCGCGGCCCTGCGGCAGTGGCGCTTCACCCCCGGGCGCGATCGCGAAGGCAACGCGGTGCGCGTGCGCGTCGACGTGCCGCTGCGTTTCAAACTGAAATGATGGAGGTCCCGATGGATCGTTCCCTGATCGACCTGTGGCTGGAGATGGGTCCCTTCGCCAAGGGCATCGTCTACCTGCTCGCGCTCATGTCCGTCGCTTCGCTGGCGACGGCGGTCGAGCGCCTGATCGCCCTGCGCGGCGCGCGCGAGGGCTTCGCCCGGCTCGTGCCCCAGTGGCAGTCCGTCCTGAGCGCGCCGATCGCCGCGGAGGAAAGGCGCGAGGCCTACGACCGCACGGTGCGGCAGAGTCTTCTCTCGACCGGCGACGGGCTCCGGCGCGGCCTCGGGATCCTGGCGACGGTCGGCTCGACCGCGCCGTTCGTCGGCCTGGTCGGCACCGTCGCCGGCATCATCAACGCCTTCGAGCAGCTCGCGACCGCGCAGGGCGGCGGCATCGGCATGGTCTCGTCCGGCATCGCCGAGGCGCTGGTGACCACCGCCTTCGGCATCGGCGTCGCCATCCCGGCGGTGTGGCTGTTCAACTACCTGACGCAGAGGATCGCCAGCCTGCTGGTCGAGCTCGAGTGCCGCGCCCAAGAGCTGGCGGTGGCGACGCTCAAGGGAGGGGCGCGATGACGTTCGACCACGACGAAGCGGGCGGCCTGCGCTCCGACATCAACGTCACGCCGCTGGTCGACGTCATGCTGGTGCTGCTGGTGATCTTCATGGTGGTGACACCGCTGATCCACCAGGAGCTGCCGATCGAGCTGCCGCTGTCGCGCTCGAGCCAGGAGGCCACCGACCCCGGCCACGTCCACCTCACCGCCGCCGCCGACGGCACCCTGCGCCTGAACGACGAGGCGGTGGCGCGCGCAGACCTCGACACCGCCTTGCGCTCGCTCTACGCCGGCAGCGACGATCACACGATCTTCCTGCAGGCGGACGGCAAGCTGCCCTACGCCGCCGTCGTCGACCTGATGGACGCCTGCCGCGAAGCGGGGGTGGAGCGTATCGGCGTCATCACGCGCCCGGCGAGCTGATCTGGAGTGCGGCGGTCGCCGCCGCTCTGGATGGGTCGCGTAGCAATCCAGAGCGGCGGAGACCGCCGCACTCCAGATTCCCACGACCGTCGCAACGTGCGCCTTGCGGCGCCGGCGCGGCGCGCGTATCGCCGGCGCATGATCCGACTGTACGACTACCTGGAGTCCGGCAACGCCTACAAGGTCCGCCTCCTCCTGCACCTGTTGGAGATCCCGTTCGAGCGCGTCGAGCTCGACATCCTGAAGCGCGAGACGCGCACACCCGAGTTCCTCGCCAAGAACCCCAACGGGCGCATCCCGGCGGTCGAGCTCGAGGACGGGCGCGTTCTGTTCGAGTCGAACGCGATCCTGAGCTACTTCGCCGAGGACACCCCCTACGCCGGCGCCGATCGCTGGCAGCGGGCGCTGATCCTGCAGTGGATGTTCTTCGAGCAGTACAGCCACGAGCCCAACATCGCCACGCTGCGCTTCTGGCACTTCGCCAAGCTGCTCGCCGACAAGTCGCCGCAGGAGATCGCCGCCAAGCGGACCTGGGGCGAGGCGGCGCTGGCGGTGATGGAGCAGCACCTGGCGCGCGCGCCCTGGTTCGTCGGCGAGCGCTTCACGATCGCCGACATCGCGCTCTTCGCCTACACCCACGTCGCCGGCGAGGGCGGCTTCGAGCTCGCCCGCTACCCGGCGGTGCAGCGCTGGATCGCGCGCGTCGAAGCACAGCCGTGCTTCGTGCCGATCACCCACGACTTCGGCGTGCCCGCCTCGCCCGTGCCGTAACCGGCCGCCGTTCGCAGGGACACGCCGCCCCGGGCGTGCCCGGCGCGTGCCCGGGTGATCGCTTTTTCCGGCGCACGCCGCGCGAATTTCCTATTGGCGGGGGCTACCTGCGACCCCTACGGTTACGGCAGCAATTGCGCCGGCCGCGGGCGCGGACGGGCCGCGCTGCGACGTCCGGCGATTCAGGAGACGCACGATGAGTGTCGATCGGATTCTGGCTCAGGTTCTCGGCGGCGGGGCGGCGAGCGGGTTCGCCGGCGGTCTCGCCGGCGGACTCGCCAGCGGCCTGCTCACCAGCAAGAAGGGGCGCAAGATGGCGAAGCAGGCTCTCAAGCTCGGCGGCATCGCGGCGGTCGGCGGACTCGCCTACGCCGCCTGGAACCGCTATCGCGACAGCCGCGGGATCGCGGGCGGAACGGCGCTCCCGGCAGCGCCCGCGGCGCTGCTGGAGCAGGCCGTCGCGGCCGGCTTCCTGCCGCCGCCGACGCGGCGCGGGGCAAGCGACGAGCTCGGGCTCGTCCTGCTGCGCGCCATGATCGCCGCCGCGCGCGCCGACGGCAAGCTCGACGGCGACGAGCGCGGCAGGATCTTCGATCGCGTCGCGGGGCTCGACCTCGACGATGCCGAGAAGGCAGAGCTGTGGAGCCAGCTCGAGCACCCGGTCGACATGGAGACCCTGGTGAGCGCGGCCACGACCCCCGAGCGCGCGCTCGAGATCTACAGCGCCTCGCGCCTCGCGATCGATGCCGATACCGCCGCCGAACGGGGCTACCTGGCGATGCTGGCCGGGCGCCTCGGCCTCGCCGACGAGCTGGTGGCGGCGGTGGACCGGGAAATCGACGCCCGCGAAGCCGCCCTCACGCTCCCTTCCCCGACGGCGGCGCCGCAGCCGGTCGCTTGAGCCTCGCCGGGGACGGCGCCGCGCGCGCTGCGCAGCGACGTCCCCGCCGCGGCCCGAAGGAGAACCGACGATGTCCCTCAACCAATCAGCCCGAAGGGTCGAATCGCGGCAGGACGATCCGATCGTCAACGCGACCCCTCTCGTTCCGGTGACGGTCGCCTTCGGCGACGGCATCGGGCCGGAGATCATGGAGTCGGTGCTGCGCGTGCTCGACGCGGCTCGTGCGCCGCTGCAGATCGACACCGTCGAGATCGGGCAGCGCGCCTACCGCGACGGACACACGTCCGGCATCGATCCTTCCGCCTGGGCGAAGGTGCGCCGCAACCGGGCGTTCCTGAAGGCGCCGATCACGACCCCCCAGGGGGGCGGCTACAAGAGCCTGAACGTCACCCTCCGCAAGATGCTCAACCTGTACGCCAACGTCCGCCCCTCCAAGGCCTACGCGCCCTTCGTACCCTGCCTGCACCCGAAGATGAACCTGGTGATCGTGCGCGAGAACGAGGAGGATCTCTACGCCGGGATCGAGCACCGCCAGACGCGTGAGGTCGTGCAGGTGCTCAAGCTCGTCACCCGCCCCGGCTGCGAACGGATCATCCGCTACGCCTTCGAGTACGCGCGCGCCTACGGCCGTCGCAAGGTGACGTGCATGACCAAGGATAACATCATGAAGCACACCGATGGCCTGTTCCATCGCGTGTTCGACGAGGTCGCGCTCTCGTACCCCGAACTGGAGAACGAGCACCTGATCATCGACATCGGCGCGGCGCGCCTGGCCGCCGAGCCGGAGCGCTTCGACGTCATCGTCACTCTCAATCTCTACGGCGACATCCTCTCGGACATCGCCGCGCAGGTCGCCGGCTCCGTCGGCCTCGCCGGTGCGGCGAACATCGGCGACGACCTGGCCATGTTCGAGGCCGTGCACGGGTCGGCGCCGGACATCGCCGGTCAGGGGATCGCCAATCCCTCCGGGCTACTGGTGGCAGCGACCCAGATGCTGGTGCACGTCGGCGCCGCCACGGCGGCGGAGCGGATCAAGAACGCCTGGCTGCGGACGCTCGAGGACGGCATTCACACGCCCGACTTCCGCGCGCCGGGGGTGAGCCGGCGCGAGGTCGGCACCGCCGCCTTCACCGACGCCGTGATCGAGCGGCTGGGGGAGCGCCCGCGCGTGCTGGCGCCGGTTCAGTACTACGCCGGCGGCATCCGTGTGGCGCCCGCACCTTCGCCTCCGGCTCGAAAGCAGTTGGTCGGCGTCGACGTCTTCCTCGACTGGGACGAGAGCGACCGCGACCCCGAGGCCCTAGCCCGGCGGATCGGCGCGGCGACCGGCCGCGAGTGGGTGCTCAAGATGATCACCAATCGCGGCGTGAAGGTGTACCCGGAGGGACTTCCCGAGACCTTCCGTACCGACCATTGGCGTTGCCGCTTCGTCGCTCCCGAGCGGGTAACGCCGACTCCTGCAGCGGTGGTGGATCTTCTCGGCCGCCTGAATGCGTTTCGGCTCGAGGTGATCAAGACCGAGAACCTCTACGAGTTCGACGGCGAACCGGGCTACTCGCTCGGGCAGGGCGAGTAGCCCGCGCACGCCCGGGAGCCGACGGGATCGGCGTCGGCTCGCCGCGCTGACCCCGCGCTGACCTGCGGCGGCCCGGGGTCAGCCCTCGTCCTCGACGTGCAGCTCGAACTCGGTGAAGGTGCGGAAGGCCCACCACGCCAGGCTGGACCACTGCGGGATCGGCAGCGTGCGGGTCAGCGCGATCTCGCCGGCGGCGAGGGTGAGGAAGCCGAGGGCCGCGACGGTGCCGAGGTCGAGTGTGCCGTCCGAGGCTTCGAGAATGTCCTGGTTGATGCCGGCCGCCGAGCGCGCCAGCACCCGCCCGAGCGCACTGGCGCGGCGGCGCTCCGGGAGGGGGGCGTCGTCGCCGGCGCCGATCTCGACCGCGCCGCTGTGGCGGCAGACCGCGGCGACGACGTCCTCCGCTTCCAGCCGCGCGGGATCGAAGAGGCAGAGCAGGCTGCCGGTTCGAAGCCGCACCTCGACGCGCTCCATCCCGCCCAGCGCAACGACCAGATCCGCCAGGCGAGTCGCTTCCGCTGGCCTTCGCTTCAACCACGGCAAGCGCAGCCGCAGCCGCCCACGGCTGGCGTGGGCGCGGCGCAGAACTCTGGGCTCCGATGGCTTCATGGCTCACCTCGTGCGCGGGTTGACCGCGCGCAGGGCCCCGGGGCGAGCGCGCGCGGCGCGCTTCGCCGCCGGCGCGCGCCGCCGGCGAACGGGGGCCTCCGGCGCCGAGCGACGCCCGCGCGCCTGCGCCTCGGCGACGAGATCCTCGACGTCCTCGCGCTGGCGCGCGAGCGCGGTACCGGCGCTGTCGAGAATCTGCGAGGCCATCGCGCCGAGCTCCACCAGCACCGGTCGCAGCCGGTTCGCGAAGAGCGCGGTCACCAGACCGCTGCCGTATCCCAGGAGAAACGACGGCCAGTGGAATTGCATGGGTCACCTCCGGTGAATGTGGCGCGCCGCGGTGCGCGGCGCGTCGTCCTGCGGCGCGAGGTCCGAGCCGATGCGAACGATGACGGGGTCGGACGCACTCGCTGCCAGCAGCCACGGTAGCGCCAGGCCGATGCCGAAGCCGGCGGCTTCCGCCGCCGCGGGTCGCAAGGGAAGGCCGAGCAGCCAGCGCAACGGCGGCAGCCCGAGTGCCGCGACCTGCAGCGCCGCCCCTGCGGCGACGAGGAGATCGAAGCGGGCGCTCGGCGGTGCGCCGGCGGCGCGACACATCGCCGCATAGCCGAGCTCGGTTCCGACCAAGGTGCTGAACGCGGCCGGCGGCCCGCCGAGCAGGTGGCCGACGCCCGCGGCGGCGGCCAACAGCGCCGCGTCGCGCCCGATCCGTCGCAGCGCCGCCGCGTCGAGCAGCGGCCCCTCGAGCGCCGCCGGCGGCCGCGCCAGAACGTCGCCCTCGCCCGGCTCGAGAGCCAGGGCGAGAGCCGGGAGCGTGTCCGAGAGCAGGTTGATCCACAGGATCTGGCGAGAGTTCAGGGGCGTCCGCGCACCCGCGGCCGCGCCACCGAGGACGTAGAGGATCTCGGCGGCGTTGGTCGCCAGCAGATAGCCGGCGGCGCGGCGCAGATTGTCCTGCACCACGCGCCCCTCGCCCACCGCTGCCAGGATGGAGCGCAGATCCTCCGTCTCCAGCACCACCTGCGCCGAGTGGCGTGCCAGATCGTCGGACCGCACGCCGACCGCGATGCCCACGTCCGCCGCCTTGAGGGCAGGCGCGTCGTTGATCCCGTCGCCCGCCATCGCGACGACGTGGCCGCGGGCGCGCAGGGCGCCGACCATGCGGACCTTGTCGGCGGGTGTGATGCGCGCCACCGCCGCCACCCGCTCGAGCCATGCCCCATCGCCCCGGGAAAGGAGACGCATGGCCTCTGCGCCTTCGATCGTATCGCCCTCGAGGCCGACGGCGCGCGCCACGGCCTCCGCGGTGCGGCGCTGGTCGCCGGTGAGGATGAGGGTGCGAATGCCCGCTCGGCGCGCCTCGCGCACTGCCTCGGCCGCACCTTCGCGCAGGGGGTCGCGCAGGCCGATCAGGCCGATCAGCGTGTAGCCACGGTCGAGGCGGGTGGCGCGCTCGCGCCCGACCCGTCGCCAGGCGACGGCCAGCACGCGCAACCCATCGGCGGCGAGCGCCTCGTTGCGCCGCAACACGGCGCGACGGCGCGACGGCGAGAGGGGGCCGCGGAGATCGCGGGCGCAGAGCGAGACCACCTGCTCCGGCGCGCCCTTCACGAAGCAGATTCCGCCGCTGGCGGAATCGTGCACGCTGACGACGTAGCTGGTGCCGTCGCTGCGCTCGATCAGGCGTCGCCGCGGGTAGAGGCGGCGGAGTGCGCTCCGGCTGAGACCGGCGCCCCAGGCCGCACGCACCAGAGCAGCCTCCGTCGAGCTGCCGGCAACGGTCTTTTCCTCGACGTCCTGCTGCACGTCGACGTCGCTGTTGAGCACCGCCGCCGCCAGCGCCAGCGTCGGCCCGTGCGTGAAGAGGCGATCGGGGCGCGCCCGCAGACCCTCGATCGGCGTACTCCTTCCGCCGATGTCGACCACCTCGGCGCGCATCGTATTCTGTGTCAGCGTGCCGGTCTTGTCGGCGCAGATCACGCTCACGCCGCCGAGCGTCTCGGCCGCCGAGAGACGACGCACGACCATCCCGCGCCGTCGCATGCGTTGCATCGAACGCACCAGCGCGGCCGTGGTGACCACCGGCAGCCCCTCCGGGATCGCGGCCACGCCGAGCGCAACGGCGTTGCCGAGAACGTCGCGCAGCGGCTGTCCTCGCAGCAGCGCGAGGCCCGCCGACGCCGCTCCGGCGGCGACCCCGAAGAGCGCGAAGCGGTTCGCCAGCTCCGCGGTGCGCCGGCTCAGCGGCGACGCGGGCGTCTTCTCCTCGTTCCAGGACTGCCGCACACGCGCCACCTCGGTGGCGACGCCGGTGGCCACCACCACCGCGCGCCCGTGCCCGGCGACCACCTGGGTACCGGCGTAGAGCATGCAGTCGCGCTCCGCCAGCGGCGCCGCCGCGCCCACCGGCAGCGGCGACTTCTGCCGCATCTCGCTCTCGCCGGTCAGCGACGCCTCGTTGCAGGCGAGACGATGCGTTTCGAACAGACGCGCATCGGCCGGCAGGAGATCGCCGGCGCGGCAGAGGATGACATCCCCCGGGACCAGCTCGACGGCCGGAACGGTCGCGAGTCGACCGCCACGCACGACCATCGCCGTGCCGGCTTCGAGCTTCTTCCAGGAGGCCAGCAGCTCCTCGCTCTCGCGCTCGACCTCGTAGCCGATCGCCGCGTTCAACCCGACGACGGCGGCGATCGCACCGGCGTCGACGAGCTCCCGAAGCGCCGTGGAGATCGCGGCGGAGCCGAGCAGGAGCGCCGAGGGGAGGTTGGCGACCTGCGACAGCAGGATCTCCAGTCGCGACCGCTCGCGCTCGCCCTCGACCTGATTCGGCCCGAGTTGCGACAGTCGCGCGGCGGCGTCCCGCGGATCGAGCCCGGTATGACCGGAGCCGAGGCGCGCCAACACCTGCGCGACGTCGGCGGCGTGCCAGGGCACCTCGGCCGTCGACGAGCGAGGCCGAGACGAATGCCGCCGCGCGAGGCGCGGGCGGCTGGTCGAGGCGAGGACCATCGGGCGAACTCTCGCCCCCCTCCAACAACAAGTTCCCTGCCAGCGGGAGGGCGCCGCCGGTTCCTACGTCCCCGCTCGCGAGCCTTCGCGCTCTTCGGAATCCCGGCCGCGACCTTCCGGCGGCTGCGGAGAGCCGCGACGGAGGCTCAGGCCATCTGCTTCATGAACTGCTGCATGTCGAAGTAGTCGCGCCAGGCGCTGATCTTGCCGTCGGTCACCTCGAAGGTCCCCATGACGGCGATCTCGACCCGCTTGCCGTTGATGGTGAAGCGGTCGATGCGCTCGGTGAGGACCTTGTTGCCGGCGGTGGCGAGGGCGAGGATCTCGAACTCGGCGTCGCTGGAGATGTCGACGAACTGCGCCAGCGTCGCCTGGATCATCTCCTTCCCCTGGACCGGCTCGACCGGGATGTTGTGGTAAACGGCGTCGGGCGTGAAGAAGCCGACCAGCTCGGCCGAGCTGCGGCGGACGACGGCGTGGCAGAACTCGCGGACGACTTGTTCTGGAGTCATGCCGCCTTCTGGCCGGAGTGGGCGGGGCGGTCAAGGCCCGCATCTGGAGCGCGGCTACCTCCGCGAAGGTCCGCCGCCGCGCCGCGAAGCGTCTGGAGTGCGGCGTGAAGCGCCGCTCTCGCTGGCTCACCGAAGAATCCAGAGCGGCGCTTCACGCCGCACTCCAGATCACGGCCGCGCCGTCGGGGTGCGCGTCGGCGTGCGGGTGCGGGTCGCGGTGCGGGTGCGGGTCTGCGTCCGGGTGCGCGTGGCGGTGCGCGTGCCGGTCGCGGTGCGCGTCACGAACACCGTCGCGGTACGCGTCGGGGTGCGAGTACGCGTCGCCGCCGGCGGCGGCGTCGCGGTGCGGGTCACGAACACGGTCGCGGTCCGCGTCGGGGTGCGGCTACGGGTCGCCGTCCGCGTGCGTGTAGGCGTGCGCGTGCGACTGGCCGTGCGCGTGCGGGTGGCGCTGCGCGATGGCGGTGGCGTCGAGGTCGCAATCGCGGCGCGGGTTGCGGTGCCGGTGCGGGTCGCGCTCGCGCTGCGGGTCGCGGTGCCGGTGCGGGTCGCGCTCGCGGTGCGGGTCGGCGCCGGCGGCGCGGTGGCGGTGGGCGAGGCACTGGAGGTCGCGCTCGCCGCGGCGGTGCGCGTCGCGCTCGGGCTGGGGCTGGCGGTCGCGGTCCGCGTCGCCGTCCGCGTCGCGCTGGCGCTCGCCGTCACGGTGCGCGTGCGGGTCGCGCTCGGCACCGGCGTCGAGGTCGCCGGCGGCACCGGCGTGGGCGTCCAGCTCGGCGCTCGCGTCGGCGTCGGCCCCGCGTCGCCGGCATCCTGGCCGTCGAGCTGCTGCAGGTAGGCGACCAGCTCGGCGCGCTGCCCCGAGGTGAGGCCCAGCGCCTGGCGATGCGGGTGGGCGGCGGCAAGGTCGTCGGCCGTGCTCACCACGATCTCGTCGACGCTGACGTTGGGCCACGACCCGGGGGTCGAGAGCTCGACGACGTTGGCGGCGCCGGCGGCGAAGGTGACGCCGTCGACCCGCACCGCACCCCAGTTCACGTGCCGCCACCCAGGCTCGTTGCCGAGCAGCGGCAGGTTCACGGTGCGCTGCACGCCGTTCACCGTCACCGCCAGGGTGTGGACGGAGTAGCCCGAGCTGTAGCGGACCTCGATGGCACCGGCGCCGCCGGCGCCACCGTCGATGCCGCTGAACCGCACGCGTGCGCCGGTGTTGCCGAAGCCGACGTAGGCGCGCCCGTGAACGGTGTCGTCGTTGTTGTACTCGATCCACTGGTTGACGACGCCAGCGCCGTTGGAGAGCGTGCCCGATTCCGCCGGCACCACCGTGCCGCCCGTCACCCGGAAGACCTCGTCGAGGGTGGCGGCGGAGCCATCGTGGAAGTACGGCGGGGTGTCCCACACACCCAACAGAGTTGGGGTGTCGATGCCCGTCAGCGCCGCGCCCAGCCGCCGTCCGGAGGTCGTTCGCAGCGTGCCGACGTCGTGCAGCGTCGCGCCGCCGAGCGTGCTGTCCGTGAACGCCGGCCCGCCGTGGCAACCGTCGCAGCCGAGGGCGAGGAAGGTCGCTTCGCCGGCGAGCGCCGCAGCCGTCATCGAGCCGTCGGCGTTGCGGAAGGGACTGCGCGGGATCGTGCCGGCGTCGAGCGAGGCGACGTAGGCCGCCAGCGCGTCGAGGTCGAGCGAGCGCCCGGCCTTCGCCGGTCCGAGCGGCGCACCGGCCTGGGCGAAGTCGGCATCCGTCAGGAAACCCGAGCCGCCGAAGGCGCCGCGGATGTCGTTCTCGAAGTCCTGGATCTCGTCGAAGTTGGCGCTCCAGTGGACGTTGCCGTGGGCGGTGCCGCCGCGGCCGTGCAGGGTGGTGGTGTTGCGCAGGCCCTCGCCGCGGCCGGTGAAGTCCCACACCCGTCCGTCATGGCCGCCGTCGACGTGGCAGGTGGCGCAGCTCATGTAGCCTTCGGCGCTCATGCGCTCGTCGCCGGCGGCGTAGAAGATCTGCTTGCCCGCGAGCACGTCGGCGGGCAGGGTCTCGACCGCCACCGTGTCGATCTGCGTCGCCTCGAGCGAAGCCTCGCCGAAGCGGTAGAGGGCGTCGGCCTCGACGGCTGTGGCGGTGCGCGACATCAGATTCATCACGAACACGCGGTTGGTGGCGGCGTCGCCGCACACGCCCTGCGGCGCCTGGCCGGCGCCCAGACGCGTGACCAGACCGCCGAGGCCGCTGGCCGAGCCGACCGCCAGCGCGTCGAACACCACCACTTCGTCGTTGCCCTGCAGCGCCACGAAGGCGTAGTCGCCGAGGGGCGAGAAGGCCACCGCGCTGGCCGAGTCGCTGTTGTCGATGTCGACCGCGCGCACCATCGCGCCGCTGGCGAGATCGATCTGGAGCACGACGTTGCGCACGGTGTTGTCCTGATCGAGATCGACGCCGGTGAGCAGGCCGCGCCCGGTGTTGGCCTTCTGCGCCGCCACCCAGGCGGTGCGCCCGTCGGGCGAGATCGCGATGCCGGCGAGGTCGTTCGGCACGCCCCGGCCGGCGGCGGTGGTGTCGAAGTTCACGTCGCCGCCGAGCTTGGGCAGGCGCAGCGTGTCGAGGAGGGTGAAGGTGGCGGCGTTGACGCGCCACACCTCGGCGTGATCGCGCGGCGAGAGGAAGCGCGTCACCAACACGCGGGTGCCGTCGCCGCTGACGGCGATCGCGCGCGGGTGCGGCCCGAGCGCGAGAGTTCCGGTGCGCTGACGGGTCGCCGCGTCGAAGCGGGCGAGCTCGCCGCGGCCTGCGAGAGTCACGTAGACCGTGGCGCCCCCCGGCGCAGCGGCGATGCCGATGGGCGCGCTGCCGTAGCCGGTCGGCAGGCTGGCGAGCAGCGCGCCGTTCGCGCCCACCACCCGCACGCGGTCGTCGCCGTTGCACGCGACCCAGATCTCGCCGCCGGCGGCGCGCGCCAGACTGCGCGGATCGTCGCAGACCGCCACCTCGAGCTCCTCGGCGAGCGTGTCGGCGTCGATCGCGGTGATGGTGTCGCTGTCGGGGTTCGCGACCCACACCCGTCGCGCGCCGGCGTCGCAGAGGATCGTCGAGCTGTTGCTCGGCGGAGCGCCGCTCGGCGCCTGCACCACGGTGACCGTGACCGTCGCGGTCGCGAGCGAGCCGGAGGGATCGCGCACCTGCACCGTGGCGCGGTAGTGACCCGGCTCGGCGTAGCTGGCGCTGGCCGCGGCCGAGCTCGACCAGGCCGTCTTGGGGGAGCCGTCGCCGAAGTCGAAGCGGTACTCGAGCGGGTCGTCGTCCGGATCGGCGGCCGAGGCCGTCAGGGTCACGGCGGCGCCGGGCGCGACGGGGTAGGACGACGCGCTCAGCGCCGCCGCGACCGGCGGCCGGTTGCCGGCGAGGCCGGCGCCGGTGGAGAAGGTGAAGGAGTAGCCGGCGATGCCGTTGCCGGCCGCGTCCTTGATCCCCCCCGCTGGCAGCACCACCTCGTAGGTGGTGTCCTCGAGCAGCGGCTGGCTGGGGGTGAAGGTGAGCACGTCGTCGAAGGCGAACGTCAGCCGGCCGGCGATCGCAGCGCCGCCGACCGGTCGCACGATGAACGTCTGCCCGTTGACGATGGTGGGCGACTCGAGAGTCTCGTGGATCAGCAGGCTGATCGGCGCGCCGGTGGGGTAATCGGTGCGGCCGGCCTGTGGGATGTGGAATCCCACCGAGGGCCCGCTCGTATCCGGCGCCGACTGGTGCGCCCAGATCGCCATGCCTTCGTTCTCGCCGATGCCGCCGGTCACCAGCAGGTTGCCGAGCGGCAGAAGGAACTGGCTGGTGTCGATCCCGGAGGTGCCGGGCTGGTTCGGGCGCGCGACCTCGGGGTCGAAGTAGAGCACCGACTCGAGCGTGCGCATGTCGACCTTGTGGCTGCCCATGAAGGCGAACTCGTCCTGGAACTGGATGTACATCGAGGCCGCTCCCGGCAGCGGCCGGTCGGTGACGAAGCGCAGGTCGGCCGGGTCGGTGGCGTCGACGACGCGGAAGCCGTTGCCCTCCGTCTGGTACGGAAAGACGATGTACAGGCGGCCGTCGCCGCCCCACAGCTCGGGCCAGTAGCCGCCCGGGCCGCCGGTGGTCAGAACGTCGAGCAGCACCGGGTTGCGCGGGTCGCTGATGTCGTAGGTGGCGACGCCGGTGCGGCTCTGGTCGGAGGCGAAGATCAACAGGTCGCCGAGGATGAACGGGTGGCCGATGACGCCGGTGAGGCCGAGGTGGTCCCAGCGGGCGAACTCGACCCAGTCGCGCGACAGGGTCGCGTCGCCGCCGACCTGGTTGTAGCTCCAGTAGGTGTCGCCCGCGAACCAGGGAGCGAAGAGGCAGCCGCGCACACCGGCGCAGAGGAGGTTCGGGAACGCCGCGCGCTGCACCGTGCGCGGCGCCACGGCGCGGAAGGACCACTCGCCCCCGGGCGGCCAGTTGGGACCGAGGATCAGGTAGTCGCCGCTGTGGAAGTAGCCATGCGCGTTGATCGGCATCGGCGTCACCCCCCAGTCGGCGAGCTGCACCGGGTTGCGGGGATCGGCGAGGTTCCAACTGCGCACGCGGAAGTCCGCGCCGGGCTGGCTCGAGGGCACCTCCGGCACGGTGAAGAGCACGCCATTGTGGTAGGCGATGATCGCGGTGCGCCCCTGCTGCGGCGCGTTCAGCCCGCTCAGCACGGCACCGGCGGTCTGCGGCACGTTGGGGAACCCGGGGTGCACCGCCGGTCCGACCTGTGCCGCCGCGCCGCGCGCCAGCAGCGGCGCGAGCAGCGCGAGTGCGATTGCGCTCTGCCTGACCATCGTGAGGTCGTTCTCAGAGGCAAGAATCGCGCCTTCGGGCGTCGTTTGGAAGGGCCGTATGCGGCGACCACCGGCGTCATCGAAAGCCGCATCGACGTGCCGCTCCGTGTCCAAATCTGGAGTGCGGCGTGAAGCGCCGCTCTGGATGCGGCTCCGGCGCGCCGCCTCCGCGAGGCGTCTGGAGTGCGGCGGTTGCCGCCGCTCTGGATTCGTCGCGCAACCCATCCAGAGCCGCGGCGACCGCCGCACTCCAGATTGCGCCGGCGCGCTGCTATCGTAACGGCGTGCTGCATTCCCAACTTCTGCTCGCCCTCCTCGTCCTCGCCACCGCCCGCGCGGCCGGCGCGATCCCGGCCACGCCGCTGATGACCCTCTACCAGTTCGACGGCCCGCTCGAGCTGCCGTACCACGAGGTCGAGCGCGTGGCGCGCGGGGCGCCGGGGAGGCCGGCGGGCACGCTGGCGCAGGGAACCTCGCTCGTCCCCTGCCTGGTCATACGCAACGGCCGGCCGCTGACCGACGGCGACGGCACGCCCTGGGTCGGCTTCGAGGTGATCGTCGACGCGCGCGACGCGACCCCGGCGGCGCGGGCGCGCTTCGAGGAGACCTGGGCGCGACGCCGGGAGATGGACGTCGAGGATCACCATTGCCCTGCCGGCACCCGCTACGCGATCGACGTGCGCAACCTCTATGCCCTCGGCAAACCGCCGAGCTTCGACCCGCCGCGCACCGACGCCGCAGCGCCGGCAGGCGCCACGCCCGAGGCCGTCGTGCGCGCCTTCCACGCCTCGGCCGAGTGCGAGACCGCCAACCGCACGCTGATCGGGCGGCGAGACGCGCTGCGGCGCGCCTGGAGCGCCTTCGCGCGCGGCCACGCCGGCCGCTGGCCGGCCGAGACCCTGGCGCGGGCGCGCCAGCTCGACTTCGTGCTGCGCACCGCCCTGTACGAGGGGCACCTCGACCGCGGCTGCAGCGCCTACGGCGCCTGCGAGCGCAACGTCATCGCCCTCTCGATCCGCAACCGCGCCGTCGAGCGCTGCCTGCGCGGACAAGGCTGCCGCGAGCCGGGCGATTTCGAGGGGGTCGCCTCGACCGTCTCGCAGTACAACATCTGGGACGAGGTCCTGACCCAGACCAGCGGGCTGACCTCCTGTTTCCTCCGCCCCGATCTCGCCGGCCACCCGCACTACGCCCGCCTGCAGGCGATGGCGGCGCAGAGCTTCACGGACATCGAACGCATCCTCTTCGGCGACCGCGAGAGCCTGACCGCGACGTTCCCCGGGGGCTCGCCGGCGGACCTGACCCGGCTGCGACACTACTACCACCCGCCGGCGATGGGGAAGTGCTTCCCCGGCCATCCGCGGCTCGAGTACATGTCCGGCGCGGTCGCCCACCGCGGCGACCGCTGGGCGCTGCTCGCCAACACCCGCATCGAGGTCGGCGAGAAGCGCGGCGACGGCTACACCTTCCAGCTCGCGCGGGTCGAAGAGGACGGCGAGCGCGACGTCGTTCGCCGCGAGGACCGCTTCCCCGGCTTCGTCGTCGACGGCCGCAAGGTCGAGCTCGCGCCCGCGACCCGCTGCACGCCCTACGGCGTGCCGCAGAGTTGCCGCTTCGAGGCAGTCGGGCGCCACCGCCGCACGCCGAGTTGGCTGGGCGCGGGAGACCCGCTCGCGATCCGCTGCCGCGCGCGCGCCCGCGGCGACGACTGCCGCAGCGAGGCGGCGTTGCAGACGGCCAGCGTGGGCGGCGCCTGCGACGTGCGCATGCAGCCGATCGCGGGCGTGCCCTGAGACACGCACCGCCGGGCACGCGGGATGGGGCTCGGAGCCGCGCCGATCAAGGGAAGACCGAGACGCCGTGGCCCGCATCGCGCATTCGCACGGGGGTCTCGAACCAGGCATCTCCGAGCCGCAGGCGAACCGTGTCGGCATCGCGCGCTTCGGGCTCGAGCGGGCCGCGCAGCCGCTGCACGAGCAACCAGGTACGGTCGGCGCGAGCGGCGATGGTGACCCGCTCGGCGCCGGCGTGCGACAGGCGCCGGCAGCGGGCGAAGGTCCCCGCCGGACTTCGCCGGAAGGCGTCGCCGCGATAGTCGGCGTCGAGGCAGGGGACGCCGGCGGTCTGCAACTGGATCTGCACCTGCGCCAGCGCCGCATCGAGCTCCATCCCCGGCCGCAGGACGGCTCGCAGGCGCAGCTCGCCGGCGGCGACCACCAG
>Ga0268299_1002876_pt1 | contig 18081 bp, 23 predicted proteins | sample NOBtaG_FD_193484 | JGI IMG/M metagenome (GOLD analysis project Ga0268299, IMG submission 193484) | Activated sludge microbial communities from bioreactor in Nijmegen, Gelderland, Netherland - NOB reactor | ecosystem: Engineered > Bioreactor > Aerobic > Activated sludge | place: Netherlands...
TCGATCTCCCCGCGACAGATCCCGCGTTGAAGCACCAATGTCTGCTGATCCTCGATGAATTTCCGGCCATCGGGCGCGTCGACATTCTGGCGAAAAGTGTGGGGTTTATCGCGGGCTATAACATCCGGCTTTTTCCGATCATTCAGAGCTTGTCTCAATTGGAATCGATCTATGGGGAGAAGGATGCGCGCACCTTGGTCACGAACCACGCTTGCCAAGTGATGTTTGCGCCCCGCGAACAACACGACGCACAGGAGTATTCGCATATGTTAGGCACCTACACCGCCAAAGCCGTGTCTACGGGCATGAGCTATCCGAAAGCCTGGGGCCGTACAGGCTACGCCTCCACAAGCTCTAATATCTCCGATCACGCGCGGCCACTCATGTTGCCGCAGGAATTGAAGGAGTTGGGGCAGACGCGGCAAATTATCAACCTCATCAACACGAAACCCATTTTCTGCAACAAAGCCTTCTTCTACCTCGATCCGATCTTCGTGAATCGCTTGAAAGCGGTGAGCCCGTTTCTCGCCGCGTTAGGCCATAGATTGCCCACGCAGAGCGAGTTCGAGACTGCCGCGTTTGTGCGCAAGGATCTGTCAGCGGATATTCCTTTTCTCGATGTGGATCTCCATATGGCCAAGGTGGAACGGCGCGTTCGTCCACTAACCGCGAATGAACCGCTGGATCTCGCCAAGCTCACGATCGATACAGGGTTATTGCCGCCTGTGGTTCAACGTGATCCACCGAATGTCGAAGACGTTACCCAGCTGGTCGATGCATTCTTTGCGCAGTTAGAGTGGACAGAGCCGACTGCTTCCACCGGCGGCGACGACCGGAGGATCGGGAAAGGCCCTCCACTGAATCCTCCAGGAGTAGAGGACCGTCCCACGGGTGAGAGCCTCGTCGTACAGTTGGCGCCGCTGCGCACCGGTGACTTATCTGAACTGGAACGAGAAGGCTCAGGGAGAACCCTATGAAGTCGTGGCGCGTTCAAGGTCTGATCCTGTACCTCGCGAGTGCGTTGTGCGTCGCCTGTGCGCCGAAGCCGGTTGTTCCATCAGGCGAGTCTCGGATACCGGTCAATTCAGAGGAAGTGATCAGCCAATACCGCGAACGGGTAAAGGTCGATCAGCGGGACCGACTGGAGCGAAATGGCCTTGCGCGTCAAGTAGACGCGCTCATGAAACAGGTTCAGGAATTGAAAGCCTACGTGACACTGTTACAACTTCAACAACAGGAATCGGATAAAGCCCGTGTCCGCCAGGTGCAGCCTGTCGGTGTCGGCAGTCCACCGTTTCAGAGTCAAGCCGCTGATAAGACGCCCACGAAGGACAAGGCGGTGACGGTATCCCTGCCTGTATTTCCAATCTCGACGGCGCCAATCAATGCGTCTGAAGTGCCCCTGATCGCGGTGGAAGCGGGTCCCACCGATGCATGCGGACCGCGACCAGCGGCTGCGAATTCCGATGGGTGGATCGACCTCACGTCCCACTACCTAAATCGTAGCGCCGATGGCCGGGCCGACCATGGACCCTGCCGGTCTGTCTCACGCGGTAGTGCTCCGAACTTTGGAAGAGGAGTGTGGTGTTCCGGTACCTGCCAAGCTCAATGAGGGGCATGAGTGGACCATTCACAACAGCAGGGGTGTTTGCCGAGACTCCGTGGCTAGGACGTTTTCGAATACCGAAGGCCAGATGTTCCCGATCGGCGAATGCATCGCCATCCATGCGCCGGTCGCAGGCCGGGGAATGACTCGTTGTGTTGATGGTGAGTTATGGCTATTGAAGTTGCAGTGTATAGCTCAAAAGAGGCATCAGGAGAACTTCCGATGAATGAAATGCCTGAGCGAAAAACTCGAGAGAGGGACAGCGCGAATGAAATTGTTCTACCTCAGGACGGCCCACGAGACACGGTACCCCCTGAACCGTTGATGAATCAGAGCGTGGCCGCCGCGGAATCGTTGCGGCGACGCTTCCTCGAAGCCGACAACAGCTTTTACTTTCGTGCGGGCCCTGGTGAAGCCGCAAAAGTGGCATTTTCCGATCATGGGAAACGCCTGACAACGGATCATGATGATCCCACCGTGATCCACGGCATGGTGCTCCGGGCTCAACAAAAAGGGTGGACCTCCCTCCGGGTGAAAGGGTCGGAAGGATTCAAGGTAGAGGTTTGGATTCAAGCCACCATTGCGGGCATTGAGGTAGAGGGATACAACCCGCGTGAGATCGATCGAGCCCGGCTCGACGAGCGCAAGGGAGAAACCCTCACGAAACAACACAAGAATCGCTCTGGACAGATGGCCACTCGCGACCGTTCGACCACACATGCTGAAAAGAAGCCGGACTCGCTGACCGCGGCGCAGAATATAGCAATCACCACTCTTCAGGCCATTTTGCGTGAACGGGGCGACTCGGCCGCAATGATCGGGGCCGCGGTGCAGGAAGCGACTGCGCGGCTGCATGGCGAACGACTCGTTGTGGGCACAATCGTAGAACATGGCATTGCTCATTACGGTCACGACGAACAGGCCCAGAAAAGCTATTTCGTCACCGTGGAGACGGCAAAAGGAGAACAAACCGTGTGGGGTGTGGATTTGGCGCGAGCGATTAAGCGAAGCGACGCCAAAACAGGCCATGCCGTCGCACTCATCCAACGAGCGAATGAGGGAGTGTCAGTTCAGTCGCCGATCAGGACCGAGGCCGGGGAGGTAGCGGGCATGGGGCCCCAACCCGCAAAGCGCAAAGTGTGGGAAGTCCTCAATCTCAACACCATAGGCCTCGAAACGCGCGACACAATCGACTCCGCCGCGAGGGTGGCTAGCCATGAACCAGTGGTACAAGTATTTGATCGAACGGCGGCCCGCACCGATCAAGTCCACGATGTGGCGCGAACCCGTGAACAGGAGCGCACAAGGGCAGGACGGTAATCGCGTATGCATGTCAGGACGTTGCCCCGTGTGGAGTTGTCGGACGGTGCGGTAGAAGCCATGAAGTGGCTCGGGCTCGTCCTGATGACGGCGGACCATGCGCAAAAATACGGCATGATGCCGGCCGTGGTTGGGGTTTATGAGGCAGGACGATTGGCCATGCCGCTTTTTGGAATCGTGCTGGCTTACAACCTTGCTCGTGTTCGAAGCCACGATCCTGCCGTCTACGTGCGAGTTCTGACTCGGCTTCTTTTCTGTGGCGCGATCGCATCGGTCCCGTTCATCGCCTTAGGAGGACTCGGGTTTGGGTGGTGGCCGCTCAACTGTATGGGGACGCTCGCCGTCGCCGTCTGCATCATGTCCGTGATCGAGTCACGCCGGCCGTTCTGGAAAACCAGGGCGGCGGCGGTGTTCCTCCTGGGTGGGGCCATGGTTGAATTTTGGTGGCCGGGAGTCGCGCTCTGTGTAGGTGCATGGTTGTACTGGAAGCATCCGACATGGGGGGCGCTCCTATTGTGGCTGGCAGCCACCGCCAGCCTCACACTGATCAACGGTAATTGGTGGGCCTGCGCGTCGTTTGTGGTCCTCGCCGGAATGGCCTATGGCGTCACGCTCGAGATTCCGAGGGCCTCACGGTTGTTCTATATCTATTATCCCGCACACCTTGCGGTTCTCCTGTTGCTCGGGTTCAGAATTCAGAACCAGTCATGAACCATTCTTACACGAGAGCCAGAGATCCGTTCGAGCGACGTGGTGGTGCTGGAGCGAGGCACGAGCGCCATGCTTTGGTCTCTCCGGTTTCGTCGTGCACCGCGTTCGAACGGGATTCATCGAGTCCAGGATCGGCGGACTCTGCCATGACAACTCTGGCCGATTGGCTCGAGGCGCCTTCAACTCGGACACACTAGTTGTGGGATTGCCTCGGGCTTTCAGGTGAACTGTCATGCTCGTATCTCCCGCTGAGAGATAGACAACCGATCGGATTTGCGACAGAGACGAACATGTGTGTATAGGCCACTTGAACACAGTCCAGCGGTGCGCGTGAATCAGGCAGCAGCGTCATGACGTGCGATGGCGGCCAGGAAGACCGATCCCTAGCGAGTCAGGGAAAGCCTATAGATCAGTCAAGAACGTGGAAGATGGGACAAGCCACGATACAGGGCATCGGCAAGCCCCCAGGCAAAGGCGATCGTGGCGAGCAAAAAGCACAAGCCAATGACGAAGAGTGGGATTGTGATAAACACGAATCTAAGCCACCAAATCGAGACATCGTGGACAAGGCGAATACACCTCACAGCGCCGGTGCAGATCCGGGCGATCATGTGGCACACCCGAGCGACCACGACCACCGTCATGAGACCGGATCGCACCAGACAGTGCCCCATGCAGATCAGTCCCTGTGCCATATATGGTCGCTCACGATCCCAGGTCGAGTGTCGTGGTCTGGCGATGTGTTTCACCACATAATTGGCCTCATAGATGTGAATCGTAAACGGGCTGGCGGGTCTCTTCATAAAACCTCCAAAACATATGGCCGTTGCTCTCTCGCCACACGTGGAGAGCGAAGGCCACTATGATTGGAGGGTATGTGCCGATGGCCGACGAGTCGAACGCTCACCGTGACGAGCCCGAGCACGTGCCGGGCTGTGCCGGCACGGTCGCGGCCGCGGTGTGGTGCTCGAACGCGAGGCCATGGCACAGAGACACCGGCCAACGGGATACCTATGTCGTCATAGGGGTCAGACAAGTCAGCAGGCCTCACATCGTGTGTCGGAGGATGTGAGAACCGCTTACTGAGCGGGGTCCTCTTGTGGGGCGAGACTGTCTATACAAAGCGGCGCAGCAGGAAGGAGAAGCAGGGTCAGAAAGGAAAAAAGGTGAGGATATGACAATCAAAACGACAAAGACCATGTTGTTGGCATTGGTACTGCTGGTGTGGGCGCAAGTATCGCTGACACCGCGAGCCCAGGCACAAGTCCTGACAGGCGATCAGCGCCTCGCATGCGAAGCGCTGCTGTGCCTAGCGGCGGGTGCGAATGCCCCACGGCAGTGTTCAAACGCCTTAGCAAAGTATACGGCATTACAGGCGCAGACGGCGTTGCAAACGCTCGCCTTGCGAAAAACCTTCCTGCAATTGTGCCCCAAGCGGAATGCTCTCGGAACATGGGAAGGAGAACGACGCTGACGTGCCAACGTGGTGGTGGCGGGAGAGCGTCAAGTCTGTGCCATCTCTTAGAGCTCGCGTTCACGTGTTCTAGCTGATATGGTTCATACGTGTAGCTGCCAACGAGAGCCCCATTCCGATGACCGGGACTATGGCCATGGCATTGAGCTAGGCATGGGGCTTCCGCAGCCCGGAAACGGATCGTAAACATCCCGCTGGGTGCATAGCCTTTACGGTCAAGCAGGGCAATGATCTCGCCTTAAAGGGTCGTTCCCAGGGTAGACACCTCAGGGATCACTTAGGGTTCTGCGCGTGAGGGTTCCAGCGGATAGGGCAGCGGACTCATAAGCCAATCGGATACTCCTTTGTAACCGTTTTTAACTGCAGTTAAACGCTGCTTCAGAGCGGCGATTCGCTACTTTGTTAGCTTAGTCTTGTTCAGTTTGAATGAGGCAATTTGAGGCGTGTTTTGTTGTATTTCGATCATACCGGCAATACATAGGGTGGAACCGTTTCTGATCAACCTGCCGACTGTCAGCTACTATGAGGTCGGCACCATGCTGACCCCCAACCATGGACAGGCCGCGCTGATGGGCGTCTTCGGGATGCTGGCGATTGCACTGATGGTGTTCAAAGGTGGCCTGGCTGGCTGTGCTACTGGTAATGACTTTAATTGGCAGGCACAGATGCCTATGGAATTGTAAGGGATTAGAATACCTACAGTGAACAACAGTAGTACCAGAACGATCTCCGGACAGCCAGTCTTCGAAGGCAGTCGAATCACCGTGGACGTAATCTGAACCCACGATAGAACGAGAAAAAACGAGGGAGAAAACGCGGCGCTCTTAGCTCCTCCTCCGATACAAATGTCTTGAGAAGTATCGGCATTAGATGGTCTCGCCGATTACCGTAATGCTCGCTCGCCCGATAGCCGGTCAACAGATAATGCCCAAAGTCGATGAGCGCCGAATTACCGGGAGTGACGAATACCAGGCAGCCGTCCCTCCTCAACACTCTCCTGATTTCTGTAGCCGCACGCTCAAAAGGGTCCATGTACTCCAAACAACTCACGGCCACAATACAATCGAACATCTCGCTCTCATAGGGAAGATCCAAAGCGCTTCCGGATCGCAATTGGGCCTCAATCTGATGATCTCTTAAAGAGCGTGCGACTTCCGCCGTCTTCGCATGCTGATCAATGGCATGCAACTCATCGCAGTGCTGTGCCAGTTCCGGCAAAAACACTCCACTCCCATAACCAATTTCGAGTAAGCGATGGAAGCGTCTCTGAGGAAGTAACGAGAGAACCAATTGCCAACGAAGTCGGTGCAGAGGACCGAGGAGAGGCTGAAAATTCCATTCAGCCTTATCAACATCACTTGTACTTACGAGCGCCTTTTTAGGCAGCAGCTTCGGCACCGGACCTCTCATCAGGGCCTCTCTTCGTGATCTGCTTTTGGATTCTCGACCTCGCTCTTGTTTGGTGTATCCTCGCGAAAGCAAGTTCAGTCACAAGTGCAATTGAGGCAACCATGTTTCGTACACACGCCGCACGCCGCTTCGAGACTTGTCCGCATAGCATGACGGGCACGGTGAAGACGGACAGTGAGATTATTCGTGGCGATGTTGAGGTCCTCTGCTACCGCCTGGATGGGTTCTCCCTGTAAATCCACCCGCCTGAGTAGTTCGGCGTAGGCCGGTCGAAGCCCGGGCAATAGGCGATTAAGGCATGTGCACACTTCCGCTTCCGATGGAATTTCGGCAAAAGACGGCTCCTTATCCACCTCACTGGCTGTCAGCTCCTTCAGAAAGCCTTCGTGGTTTTTCTGCTCCGTGGCATGGGCGCGGTAGTAATCAATGATGGCATGACGAAGGAGCCGGTAGAACCATGGCACAAGGCTTTCGTCGTTGCGAACTGTATGCACCTGTTCCATGGCCTTCATAAGACTGTGTTGGAGAAGATCGTCCGCAATGTCTTCGGTGGGGACCCGGCGTCGAATAAAGTGGCGGTTTCAAGTTCCAAGTGCAACGGGTGAATGATGGCGCAGCTGCGCATAGACTTCCAGGGGCGTGGCGAAGTGGAGACACTTTCTCGGGCGCGTGTTCAGGCGGTGGGCGATGGCGTTCAACTCGCGTTGCGTGTAGCCCGACAAGTCCGTCCCCTTGGGCAAGTACTGACGCAGCAGCCCATTCGTGTTCTCGTTGGTCCCCCGTTGCCAGGGGCTATGCGGATCCGCAAAGAACACCCGGATCGCAAGCCGCTCCGCCAGGCGCTCATGCTCAGCCATTTCTTTTCCCCGATCATAGGTCAGAGTTTTCCGCAGTGGAGTAGGCACATGCCGGAGTTTCTTCGTGAAGCCCTGTCGGGCACTCGTCGCATCCGTCCCGTCCATCCGGGCCAGCAGGACGAGGCGCGTCGTCCGCTCCACCAGCGTGCCGACGGCCGAGCCATTGCGGGCCCCCTTGAGGAGGTCGCCTTCCCAGTGGCCCGGCACCGTGCGGGTGGCCAACTCAAGAGTCTTTGAAAGCCTTCTGTGTCAACATGAGTTGGTCAAGGTGTCCAAGCGATGAGCCTACACCCACCTCATCACCGTCCCTCTCTGCCGATTGACTAGCCATATCTGAAGACCCCGTTTCGCTACCCATACCATCTGACCCGGAAGCGTATCAAGGACCACTGATCTCGCTTTCGTCCTTCAGACTGTTGGAACGGAATTGTTTCGCATGAACAAGTCAAAACCACATACGGACGCCCATCGCGAACCGCACTTGACTGGGAGAACCACCCTCTTGACGGATGAGCGTCGCGGTTTCCCCAAAGCTGCGATCGATGGAAACGCCCACATAGGGTGAGAAGCCGCGTCGGATGTCGTACCGAAGCCGGACGCCGAACTCGGCATTGTTGAGGCCGGACCCAGTGGTGAACTCTTCGACGCGTTGGACGGCGACGTTCGTCTCAAAGCGAAGTTGGAGGATCAGCCGCTGGGTCATTAAGAGGTCCTTCGTGGCCGCGAGACGTGCGGACACCGCTCCGTTTTGGTCGATGAAGAGCGAGGGTTCAATCTGATAGCTGTAGGGGACCAATCCCTCGATGCCAATCACCGCAAGGCCACGAGTGACATTCGCCCCCCGAAATGTCTGCGTTTCCACTCGCCCCCCGATCTGAAAATCATAATATTTCTGAATGAACCGCCCGTAGAGCAGTTGGAAATCGACGTCATAGTCGGCCTTGAAGGCGGTATTGCGCTGACCTTCCGTCTTGAACCAGACTCGGTTGTAATCCCCCCCATACCATCCCTCGATGTCCCATCGATAGTCGCTCTGGCTTCCGGTGCTTCGCGTCTGCGGGCGATATTCCAGCACATCGACCAACACCATGGTGCGCCGCTCCGCATCGTCCACCGGACTGGGCCAGTCATGCCCCGGTAACAGGTTCGGCAGTGTCGTCGCCTTCACCAAGGACAGGTCCAGGGATGCAGGCCTGTGGGTGAAATGGGGATTCACCAGGCGTTGGGAGTTCGCGAGGTGAGCCGAACTAGACGAGTGAACCGTTGGCAGCGTGACTTCCTCCGATTCCGCTAAGGCCATCGTATCGACTAGCCCAAGCTGGCAAAGAAACGCGAGCAGAGCGAGTGGTAACAATCGTCCCGGCGGCCTCATGACTACCTCGTAGGCTCCCGCTCCGAGACTTCGACGACACGAAACATCCCCGCTTCCATGTGCAGTTGCAGATGGCAGTGAAAGGCCCAGCGGCCGGGCGCATCCGCGTGAATCGCCACGGACAGGCGCTCTGCCGGTTTCACGAGGACGGTATGTTTGCGAGGCAAGTAGGGGCCAGCACTATTTTCCAGGTACATCCACATCCCATGCAGATGCAGCGGATGCTCCATCATCGTGTCGTTCACGAAGGTCAGTCGAACCATTTCGCCGTAGTGGAATCGAATCGGTGGGGCCTCTGAGTATTTCTGTCCGTCGAACGACCACATGTACCGCTCCATGTGCCCCGTGAGATGCAACTCGATCTCGCGGTCCGGCCGACGGTGCTCGTCGAAGGGGTGCAGACTTTTCAAGTCGGTGTAGAGCAACACTCGTCGTTCGCCTGCATCCAAGCCTGCGCCTGGTTCGTGCATCCGGTTCGATGAAAACTCCGCGACCATCTGGTTGCCGGTCCCATGGTCATCAGGACTGTGGGGGACAGGCTCGGTGGTTGGTCTCTCCGATGGGCGCTGGTGGGCCGTCTCTTTGTCCGACCGCATTTCGGAGACAGTCATGTCTCCTACACCTCGGCCATGCTGTTGGTGCGCCTCGGTCGGTGAGGTCTGAGAGGGCATGGTGTGCGTTGGGAGGTGTCCGTTTCCGGCGCGAGACTCCGTCCGGGCATGAGACATCCCTTCATGATTCATTCCCATGTCCGCCATGGTGCGGAGCGGGCGGGGCCGTCGATCAGGAATGGGGGCGCTTGCACCGGGGCGTGTTGCCAGGGTGCCCCGCGCATAGCCGCTGCGATCCATTGTCTCGGCAAACACTGTGTAGGGACCGTCGCCGGCCGGCTCTACGATGACATCGTATGTCTCCGCCGGACCGATGCGAAACTCCTCGACGACCACGGGCTGCACCGATTGCCCATCGGCCTGCACGACCGTCATCTGAAGCCCCGGAATGCGAACGTCGAAAAGGGTCATGGCGGCCGCGTTAATGACCCGAAGGCGGATCCGCTCTCCTGGGCGAAAGAGACCCGTCCAGTTGCTCTCCGGTGGCTGACCATTCATCAGGTAGGTCAAGGTGTAGGCCGTGACATCAGCGAAGTCGGTGGGGTCCATCCTCATCCGGTCCCAGGCCAGATAATCTTGCACGGTGGCCCACCAGCCATGTCGGCCCACATCCGCCACAAACTCCCCGGCCGTCCGACGCTGGAAGTTGTAGAAGCCGGCCTGCTTTTTGAGATTGGAGAGCAAGGTGTGAGGCGATTCAAAGCTCCAATCTGAGAGCATTACCACATAGTCGCGCTGGTACTGAAATGGCTCGGGCTCGATGGGATCGATAATCATGGGCGCGTACATCCCCTGCAATTCCTGCCCCCCAGAGTGGCTGTGAAACCAATAGGTCCCGCTTTGCTGAATCGGGAAGTGATAGGTGAAGGTCGTGCCCTGGTCGATGCCACGAAAGCTGACTCCGGGCACGCCATCCATCTCGGGCGGGACCAGCAACCCGTGCCAATGAATGGACGTGACCTCCCTCAAGCGGTTGGTGACACGAAGTGTCGCCTGTTGGCCTTCCTTCAGGCGAATGAGGGGTCCCGGTAACGAGCCATTCATCATGACGGCCGTCGCCTCTCTCCCGTTGAGGCGGAATTTCTGTTCGCTGATCGTCAGGTCGATCAGATCGCCGGTCAGCACGTCGGGCGAGGACGAATCGGCAGCGGTGCCTGCCCAGAGCGCAACTGGCTTCAGGGCGTATGTGGCGGCAACGAGTCCCAGCGTCGCCGCACCTTTCAGAATCCCCCGCCGAGAGATCGATGTCCTCTTCATGCCATTCTCCCAACAACCCGCCTTGTCCCATTCATGTCGGTTCTCGCACGACATCAGTGATGGGCATGGACCAAAGCATGCCCGCCACCATGGGCGATGAGCCAGCGGTTTACCGGAACAGTGACCACGAACGCCACGGCAAATGACAGGACTAGGCTGCCCCAAAACAACCCATCGGTGATGCCCGCCGCCATGGCTCCAGGAATCAGGAGCATCATCGCGTTATCCATAAGTTCCATCACCGCGATGGAGACGGTATCGGAGGCAAAGGCGATCGACGCCGCCTTCCCCCACGACATCCCTCCTTTGATCAATGGGACCAACGTAAACCCATAGCCGAACACGAAGGCCAGCAGGACGGCCAGAACGATTGAACCGGCATTGCCCCATCCCAAGGCCATCGCAATCACGAGACCCAGGACCTCTCCAATGGCGCATCCCGTCAAGCAATGAAGCGTCGCCGTGACGGCTAGGCGATTCAGTGATGGCGCGGGCGTCTTCATGCCGTGGTGAGGCTGGGCATGATGAGGGTCATGATTGGCATGTGCAGCCGTATCCATGATGTGTCTCCTTCCAATCCGAAATGTACCAAGCATCAGGTCTCGACTCCTAAGACGGAACTCGCCTGGAATTATTACAGTGCCATGCCCATACATTGGGCAAGGCGGCTAAACCAAACGGCCTAACCGCCTCTCCGTCACTCCTGACTAGGTCACGATAAGCCTACAAAGGAGAGAAGCTGGCTGACAGCTCCCCACGGACAAAAGCCTAATGCTTCTTCAATCGGACACATGTGAGATCACCCCCTTTCCGTTCATGTGGGCGTGCGGCAGCGATCGTCCGCACACACAGCACGCTCCTCGGCCAAAGGCCATTCTTAGTCGTGCCTAGAACGGATGGATGCTGAGCGGGAAAGGGGTATCAAATGCGGAGGATCGTGGTCTTGAAGAAAATATTTTGCGGGCGTTTGTCAGCGGAAGAGTCGACCTCCCTTGTCAGCACCGCGGTGCTGCACAAGAGCGCCAATGAATCGAGTTCAACGAGAGGCAGGGAAATATGCAACGCTGGGGGATGGATATGGTTGGAATGGGCAGGTACGCCAGCTTTGAAGACGTCGCAAAACACCTGAGGGGGCTGCTCGTTCCCTGATGGGCAACCCGCCTCCATGTTCTGCACGCCGTACAACGGCACCAAACAGGCAAAGGCATTCGTGCTTGAACCTAAGAAGAGCACGATGAATACGATGGTCAGTAATCGTCGAGCCGTCGCAGAGTGCATGCTTGTAGGCTACGCCCCGACGAAATCTTTTGTCAACAATCGGGAGTGCGGCTTGGAGCGTCAATGATGTTCCCACGACTTCCCCAAGCCACCCCACATCCCATTCAATTGATCTGGGCTCCCCGCAACCGCAAGCTGTTTATCACCACACTGATCGAACTGAACGCCATGGCCGCACTTGCCAGCACCGGGCTCAGCATGAGGCCCGTGAAGGGATACAACGCCCCGGCGGCAATTGGAATCCCGAGCACATTGTAGATAAACGCCCAGAAGAGGTTTTGTTTCATCACGCGCATCGTCGTGCGGGCCAACCGAATGGCCGAGGCCACGCCGCGTAGATCGCTTCGCATGAGGGTGACATCACTCGCCTCAATGGCGATGTCCGTCCCTGAGCCGATGGCGAAGCCGATATCAGCCTGTGCCAGCGCCGGCGCGTCATTGATGCCGTCTCCCACCATCGCGACAACCTGTCCCTTATCGCGGAGCCGTCTAATTTCGGCCACCTTGCCCTCCGGCAAGACACCCGCCACGACACGGTCGACGTCGACTTCGCGTGCGACCGCCTGGGCCGTCCGCTCATGATCGCCCGTCAACATAACGACTGTGAGCCCAAGCTGCTTCAGTTCTCGAATGGCGGCCCTAGATGTCGATTTGACCGGGTCCGCCACGGCAATCAGGCCGGCGAGGGCGCCGTTGACGGCAATATACACCGGCGTCTTGCCTTCCCCCGCCAACTGTTCTGCTCGTGCGACGAGGTCCCCGAGCGGAACCGCGTACTCCTCCATGAGCGTCTGGTTTCCGACCAGGACGGCCGCTCCGTCCACGACTCCAACCGCCCCTCGCCCCGCAAGGGATTGGAAGCCGTCTACCTCCGTCAGCTGAAGGAGCTGCTCGCCGGCTGCCCGAACAATGGCCTCCGCGATCGGATGTTCCGAGGATGCTTCCAGTGACCCCACCAATCTAAGTAAGTCCCGACCCGACCATGCACTGTCCGTTGTCGGGATGACATCGGTCACGGCAGGTCTTCCTTCCGTAATCGTGCCGGTTTTATCCAACACCACCGTCGTGATTGAGCCGGCCCGCTGCAGGGCTTCCCCGCCTTTGATGAGAATGCCATGCTCGGCGCCTCGGCCCGTCGCCACCATCATCGCGGTTGGGACCGCCAGCCCCATCGCGCAAGGGCAGGCAATAATCAGGACTGCCACTGCGGCGGCGAAGGCCTGCACAACCGAGGCGCCCACCGCGATCCACCACCCCAGAAACGTCGCAAGGGCGAGCCCTACCACGATGGGCACGAAGATGCCGCTGACGTGGTCGGCCAGCTTTTGGATGGGCGCCCGTGATCCCTGGGCGTCCCGCATCAAGGCAACGATATGGGAAAGGACACTGTCCGCCCCCACCGTGGTCGCCCGAAACCGGAGTGCGCCAGACTTATTAATGGTACCGCCGATGACCTTATCTCCTACCTGTTTGCTAACCGGCATGGCTTCGCCCGTTAACATCGATTCATCGACGGTGCTGTGGCCGGACAGCACCTCCCCGTCCACCGCGATCCGTTCACCCGGTCGCACGAGCACCGTATCGCCAGTCTGCACCACTTCGATCGGTACCTCCACCTCTCCGTCTCGCACGACACGAGCAGTCCTGGGTTGCAGCGACACGAGCCGACGCAACGCCTCCGATGTCTGCCGTTTGGCGCGCGCTTCCAGCGTCTGACCCGCCAAAACCAGAGCAATAATCATAACCACAGCTTCGTAGTAGACATTTGGCTGAACACCGTGGAGCAGAAAGAAGTCCGGCGCAAGGGTCGCCACGGCAGAATACAGGAATGCCGCACCGGTCCCGACGGCAACCAGCGTATTCATGTCCGCTGAACGATGGCGGAGTGCAGACCAGGCCCGCACGTAAAAATGGCGCCCCGTCGTCCCCATCACCACGACCGTCAAGGCGAGCAGAACGTAGGACCAGATCGCCGGGGTCGCGAAGGACAGCCACGATGCTACCTTCTCCATCCAGGACATGGTGCCGCTCGTCTGAGGCCCCGACTCATGGGCCGCCATCAACGGCATTGACAAAGCGGCAGCCACAATCGCCGCCGCTCCACTCCACCACGCCTTGCGCCGCGCCGTCTGATACTCTGCACCCTGCGCTCGGTCCTGTTCCGCCTGGTCATCAAAGGCCGTCTGGCCCCGAAGGGGGAGCGTCGCTTCATAGCCAGTGCCACTGATGGCGTCTACCAACGACATCTCTGATGTCACGGCGGGATCATAGGTAATCATGGCCTGCTTCAACATAAGTTGAACAGACGCATCGACAACCCCTGGTTCGTTTTCTAGCACCCGCTGGACGCGACTCTGGCAAGCCGCGCAGGTCATGCCCTGGACGGACACCGTCACCTTCCGCAGGCGCGTGGACTCGCTGGCCCGCCCAGAGATGGTCAGTTCCGCATCGATGCGCTCTTCCATGTTTGGCTCAACAGTCGTGTTCATGCAGCCCTCCCCGCCGGTTGCACCTCATAGCCGGCCTCAATTACCGCACGGGCAATGTCTGACGGGGTAATGAGCGCGGGGTTGTAGGCCACCTGCGCCTCTCCGACTCTTACGGCGTTGACGTGGACTCCATCGAGTACAGTCAGCGCCTTCGTGACCTGTCCGACACAGTGTCCGCAGCTCATGCCATCAATGTGTAACGTCAATGTCTCCATGGTGGACCTCCTTAGTTACTCCAGGCGGATTTCGGTGGAGCCCCATTGCTCGATCGAGCCGCCCGTCATCTCTGTAGACGGAGACAAAGCCGGATTATTACAGTTTAAGGGGATGAAGAAGGAAGTTCCTTTGAATTTTCTCGAGTCGGATGCAGAAAGGGCTATGACTTGCGATAAAGGGCTGGGTAGAACAGGCCTGTCCAAATAAGGGGAATCATGATGGAACGAGTTCTTTGGCAATCTAGGATCTGGCTGAGCGGTCTTGACAAATCAATATTAGTTGATATATATTAATCCATGGCAACACGGTCTCCTAAACAAGTGACGAGCGTGGCTAAAGTCTTTCAGGCCCTATCAGATGAGACCCGGTTATTGATCCTGGACCAACTGAAGGACGGCGAGCAATGTGTGTGTGATCTGACTGACGCCTTTAAGACCGGTCAGTCTCGGTTGTCCTTTCATCTCCGAGTGCTGAAAGAAGCGGGACTCGTTCTCGACCGACCTGAAGGACGGTGGGTGTATTACTCGCTTAATCCAGAAGCGGTCGAAGAACTGCAGGAGACGCTGAATTCTCTGAGCCATCCCTCGAAAGGGCCCGCGAAAAGAGGGTATTGCCTATAGGCCTTTTTTTGGCGTCACTCATCAACATTACTTGATTTACGAGGTTACTCATGGAAGTTGTCGCCACCATCGAACCGCAGGATATGGCTGAAGCGAAACGATTAAATCTGTTCGAGCGATATCTCACTTTATGGGTTGGTCTCTGTATGGTCGCGGGGGTTCTGCTTGGGAAGGCAGCACCTGGGCTCATTCAGACTTTACGAGCGATGGAGTTCGGCCAACATAGTCATGTGAATTTTCCCATGGCCGTCCTGATTTGGCTGATGATCACTCCGATGATGATGAAGGTGGATTTTCGTGCCGTGGCGAAGGTCGGCCAGCGTCCTCAAGGATTATTGGTCACCCTCTTTATCAATTGGGTAGTGAAACCGTTCTCGATGGCCCTTTTGGCGTGGGCCTTCTTTCGATTCGTCTTTTCAGCCTGGATGACTCCTGCCGAAGCGGACCAATACATCGCAGGAGCCATCATCCTGGCCGCTGCTCCTTGTACAGCCATGGTCTTCGTCTGGAGCTATCTCACGGACGGCGATCCGGCTTATACCTTAGTCCAGGTCTCCGTGAATGACTTGATCATGCTGGTGCTGTTTGCCCCGATAGTCGCCTTGCTGGTGAGTGGCGCCTCCTCGCTGACGGTTCCCTTTGCGGTGCTGGCTTATTCCGTGATTGGATTCATCGTCATTCCGCTTGTGTTGGGCGTCTTGATCCGACAGTGGTTCATCCGGCAGCGAGGGAAGCAATGGTTTGAAGACACGCTCCTGCCCCGGTTTGCGCCCATTACCATTGCCGCACTGCTCGTGACCTTAGTCCTGATTTTCGCTTTTCAAGCAGACAATATTCTGGGCAAGCCGCTCCACGTACTGCTCATCGCGATCCCGATTCTTCTGCAAGTCTATTTCAATGCCTCTCTCGCCTATGGGTTGATGAAATGGCTGAAGGTGCCGTATGCCGTGGCCGCGCCAGGGGCGCTTATTGGGGCGAGCAATTTCTTTGAACTCGCCGTGGCCACCGCGATTGCGCTCTTCGGTCCTGAGTCAGGTGCGGCGCTGGCGACTGTTGTCGGGGTACTCGTGGAAGTTCCCGTCATGCTGTCGGTGTGCCATGTCTGCAATCACACGCGGCATTGGTTTCCGCTGCAAGAGGCGGCGGCATGACCAGGCACATCATAAGGTGAACGGTGGGCTTCTGGACCTTGCTCGCGCTGATTGCGACGCTGACGTTCATCGTGCTTGTCGGTAAGTATGTGGCGGAACATTGGGTCAATTCTGCCTCAGACACACTCAGGCAGCGAATGTCCGTAAGCGAGCTTGTTCGTGAATGGATTATCGGTGTGGTTGTGTTCGGCGGATTATCCGCCTTGTTACACGGAGCCCTACGGCTCGCCTGTCGGATCTGTTAGCCGCATTACATCAAGGAGGGACACATCATGAAACGATTACATCTGCATGTCGGCGTCGAGAACTTGCGCGAAGGGATTGATTTCTATACTGCACTCTTTGGCGCACCGCCCATTAAGACCAAGCCGGACTATGCCAAGTGGTTGTTGGATGACCCCCACGTGAACTTTGCGATCTCGACTCGTGCCAAGAAGGGCCTGGATCACCTTGGCATTCAGGTCGACGAGGAGACGGAACTCACAGAAGTACGAGAACGGTTGAAGGGCAACGATGTCACATTGACCGATGAAGGAGAAACGGTCTGCTGCTATGCCCGATCAGAGAAGTCCTGGCTTCAGGACCCCTCAGGGATCGCCTGGGAGACGTATCGGACCATGGAAGATGTTCAACTCTTCTTGGGTGAAACTGAACCGGCGGAAGGCGCTTGCTGCACGCCAGATACAATGGCAACGCCTAATTGCTGTGAACCATCGGAAAAAACGGCGGGGTGTTGCGACTAATGGAACCCGAGGTCATCAAGGTCTTGGTCCTCTGCACGGGAAATTCCTGTCGTTCGGTCATGGCGGAGGCGTTAATCAACGACCTGCGCCGTGGCCGCTACCAAGCCTGGAGCGCAGGAAGCCATCCCACGGGGCATGTGCATCCCAAAGCAATCGAAACGCTTACGCGCCACGGGATTGATCCCGGGCAGCCACATAGTAAGTCGTGGAATGAGCTGGTCGATCAACGCTTTGATTTGGTGATTACAGTATGTGATCAAGCCGCCGGCGAAAGCTGTCCTCTGTTCCCTGGGAAACCGATTAAGATGCATTGGAGTACGCCTGATCCCACCAAAGCGGCCGGATCGGACACCGAGATTACTGCGGCCTTCGACGAAGCTTTTTTCCTGCTCAAGAAGCGCGTCGAAAATTTAACGACATAGCCATTGTATTATTTCCAACCCTCGTAATCTTGCCCATCCTTTGCCGCGTCGTGGAAACGCGCTCCCATTTGGGGAAGAGATCACGTCCCGCCCGACCGCGGATAGAGGTTTGGATTTATTCGATTACATTATGGGAAGGCTGAGAATCGATACGAATGCGATCCGAACCTTTCTCCACAATCTGCAATGTGACATGTTCAATCCCAAACCGCTCTGTCAGCAGCTGTTGCAGGCGTTGCAGGACTGCATCTCGATCCTCCCCAGTCGGGACGACAACATGAGAACTGAGTGCATTCAGACCGGATGTGATGGTCCAGATGTGGAGGTCGTGCACCCCATTCACACCCGGGACACCCGCCATCGCCCGCCCGACCTCCCGTGCATCCACACCAGTAGGAACTCCTTCCATGAGGACATGAACGGCTTGGGAAAGCAGCGCCCAGGTGCGCCACACAATGAAGAGGCTAATCCCCACGCTGAGGAGTGGATCGATGGGCACCCATCCGGTCATCCACACAATCGCGCCACCGAGAATGACGCCGAT
>Ga0268299_1002877_pt1 | contig 18070 bp, 18 predicted proteins | sample NOBtaG_FD_193484 | JGI IMG/M metagenome (GOLD analysis project Ga0268299, IMG submission 193484) | Activated sludge microbial communities from bioreactor in Nijmegen, Gelderland, Netherland - NOB reactor | ecosystem: Engineered > Bioreactor > Aerobic > Activated sludge | place: Netherlands...
GCTCACCGGACGCATCGTGGCGCTGACGGATTCCTTCGATGTGATGACCCACGCCTGTTCGTACAAGACGCCGTTGACGCTGAGTCAGGCCAGGGAAGAAATCGCGCGCCATGCCGGGACGCAGTTTGATCCGGAGTTGAGCGGTTTGTTTCTGAAACTCATCGACCGCGACGGTGAGTCGTTGCTGGCCGACGTAACGGGTACGCCGTTCTTCGGCTAGGACTTCCGCCGGTTCGAGTGCTCTGCCCCCGGTTCTCTCCCGCAATCACCGGAATGTCGACGACGGAGTCCCCTCTCGCTTGACGGGTGAGCGCCAGGTTTTGTATTATCCGTGCCACGAAAAATTCATTCGTGCCACATTGTGAGATGCGATGACACAACTTGTGCGATTCGGCGTGTCCCTCGACCAGGATCTGCTCGCGGAATTCGATCGTCTGATCGAACGGCGCAACTATACCAATCGCTCGGAAGCGATTCGCGATTTGATTCGAGACAGCCTGGTCGGGCAGCAGTGGGACGAGAATAAAGAGACGGTGGCGACGATCACCTTCGTCTATGACCATCATGTGCCGGATTTGACGAGAAAACTGGTCCACATTCAACATGATTTCCAGGGCCACATCATGGCCGGGATGCATGTGCATCTGGACCATGACCATTGCTTGGAGGTCTTGGTGGCTCGGGGCAAGGGCGCGGCCATTCGCAAGGTCGCCGATGCGATACTCAGCGTCAAAGGTGTCAAGCACGGCAAGCTCACGATGACGACGACGGGCAAGGGGCTCAGCCTCTGATGACGATTTGTGTGGTGGATGGTCGTGGCGGGGGTCTCGGGAGCCGGATGGTGGAAAAGTTACGCAGCCTTGTCGCGGATGGTCATACCATCATCGGAGTTGGGCTCAATCGTGTCTCTGCCGAAGCCATGGCACGGGCGGGGGCGACAGCTATCGAGACGGTGCCGCAATCGATTCGTCACCGGCTCCATGCTGCGGATATGATCGTAGGTTCGCTCAGCCTGTTGATGCCGGGCTCCATGCTCGGTGAAGTGACGCCGGTGCTTGTGCGAGCGGTGCTGGATTCCCAGGCGAAAAAAATGCTCTTGCCCGTCAATACACGGAAGGTCGAAGTGGTGGGCGCAGAGGGACGAACCCTCGATGCCTTAATCGACCACGCCGTTCAGCGGATCGCGTTTCTGCTCAGGCCGACAGCCTAAGGGCGACGGTCACGTCCCTACTCACCCACAACAGTCAGATCACGAAGGTCTGAAGCGGCCGGCATGGGCCGCTAATGGCCAATGGTGAATGCGTGTCCGCTCACAGGATCTGATGGGAGAGGTTATGCGACAGTGTGCAGGGTGGTTAGGGATGGGGAGCCTTGTGTGGTGTCTCGGGATGGTGCTGTCAGCCCAGGCGCATGATCCTGATGCTCCGGATCTGGAGGTGCCGGAAATACAGGTTGAGGCCGATCGGCCGGTGGCGGCGTCTTCCCAACAGTTCATCCCCGACAAGGAATATCTCATGCAGCCGCAGGGCCGCCCGGCCCAGGTGCTGCGGTTGATTCCCGGGTTCGTCGCGGTCGAACATTCCGGTGGCGCGGGAAAGGCCGACCAGTACTTCCTGCGCGGGTTCGATGCCGACCATGGGACCGATGTCGCGTTCTTCACCGACGGGATGCCGATTAATCTTCGGAGCCATGCCCACGGACAAGGCTACACCGATCTCAACTTCATCATCCCGGAAACCATCGAAGGCGTCGATGTGTTCAAAGGGGCCTACCTGCCGGAGTACGGAGACTTTGCTACGGCGGGCGCAGTGAACTTTCGCACGCGTGACATGGTGAAGGAAGGTGTCGTGCAGTCGGCCGGCGGCCAGTTTAATACCCAGCGCCATCTACTGATGTTTTCGCCGACCAAGGACAAGGTGCGAACCTTGTTTGCGGCGGAAGGCTACTACACCGACGGGCCTTTTCAGAATGACAACCGGTATTTTCGCGGCAATCTGTTGGGCAAGGCCACGATGAACCCGCTCGGCCGCGACGAACTCGTCATCACCGGCACGTTTCAGAAGTCGCAGTGGAACGGTTCCGGCGAGATTCCCCTCCGCGCAGTTCATGACGGATCGCTGGATCGATTCGGATCGATCGATCCGAGCGAAGGCGGCAAAACGCTCCGCAGCACGGGGCGGCTGAACTACCACTACGACAGGCCGGCGGGCGGCCGATTTTTTGCCAATGCCTATGCCCAGTACTACCGATTCGATCTGTTTACGAACTTCACGTTCTTTCTCAACGACCCAATCAACGGCGACGGGTTTCACCAATCGGACCGGCGAGTCGTCTACGGTGGCGATGTGGGCTACAAACAGCTCGTCCGGTTCTTCGACATGGATGGTGCCGCGACAGTGGGCGTCCAAGCACGAGTGGATGACATCCATGCGCGTCTGGGGCCGCAGGTGAAACGGGCGCCTCTGGGGACCACCGTGGACAGCCGCATTTTCGAAGCCTCCTATGCGCCGTTTCTGAAACTGGATCTGCAGCCGACGTCCTGGTTGCGGCTGTCTGGTGGCGTCCGAACCGAAGTGTTCACATTCGACGTACGCAACCGCTGTGTGACCTGCGCCGAACAGCCGGCCGGCAATACGAGTTCAGGGCTCGCATTGCCAAAAATGAACGTCATTCTGGGGCCCTGGTTCAGCACGGAGTTCTTCGCCAACTATGGCGAGGGGTATCACAGCAACGATGCCAGGTCAGCCGTGGCCCAGGTCGCTTCCCCGCTGGCGAGGGCGAGAAATTATGAAGTCGGCGTTCGCTCGAAGCCATGGGGGCCCGACGGGGTCGAACTGATCGCGACTCTGTGGGCGTTAGACTTGAAGCAGGAACTTGTCTTCGTGGGGGATGAAGGGACCACGGAAATCCGAGGGGCCTCACGCCGCCGCGGCATGGAGGTCGCCGCGCGTGGACAGGTCTGGGGACCGCTCTACTTCAACGGCAGCGTGACGTGGACCAAGGCGGAATTCGCGAACGGGGACGCGATTCCGTTGGCTCCGGAAGTGACGGCCTACGGAGCATTGCTGTTGCGCTGGCCTGAAGGACTGACGTCACAGATTCAAGCCACCTATCTCGGTGTCCGGCCCTTGGTCGAAGACCGTAGCGCGAAGGCGCCGTCCTGGACGACCTTCGACCTGTCGGAGCGGTACCAACTGCCGGTGAAATTGTCACACGGGAGGCTCGAGGCGTTCCTCTTCGTGCAGAATCTCTTCAATACGAAATGGGAGCAGGCCACGTTCTTCTTCGATTCCCGCCTGCGTAATGAAGCGGCCGGCGTTGCGGACACGCACTTCGTGCCGGGGAATCCGAGATTTGTCATGGCGGGTCTCGCCTGGTACTTCTAGTCGACCGCTGAAAACGGCTTCCAGCGGCGTTCTCGGTTCGAACATATCCTCGACGTACCGCAAGGGTACGCCTGCGGTATGTTCTCGCCTGCGGCCTTGTCGGAAAGCCGTTTTGAGCGGTCGCGGGCAGCAATGAACCGAACTGCGGTGCTGCCGTCGGTTTCGGCCTCGTCGGATGCTCATTCAGGGCGATCGCGGGGAACAAGAAAGAGAATCTGATACCGCTATCGGCTGCGATGGTTTGTGCATCGATTGAACGTATGGATTGCCACCATGTACCATTTAGGCCTGTTCGGTTATCTGTTCTGGAGAGGCCATGATCCTTCCTCGTGAGTATTTCGATCGCCCGACCCTCGATGTCGCCCGTTTGTTGGTGGGGAAATATCTCGTGCGCGAGCGGGGCGGTGGGCTGATTGCCGGAAGGATCATCGAGGTCGAGGCCTATGTCGGCACGGAAGATAAGGCCTGCCATGCGTCGAAGGGGCGGACGGCCAGGACGGATGTACTGTTCGGTCCGCCGGGACATGCCTATGTCTACCTGTGCTACGGCATGTACGAAATGTTGAATGTAGTCACGGAGCAGGAGGGATTTCCGGCGGCAATTCTTCTACGAGCGGTGGAATGCGAAGGGAAATTGATCGATGGGCCTGGGCGATTGACCCGCGCCTTCGACATCGACCGCCAGTTGAATCGGTGTGATCTGACGATCGGCCAGTCCCTCTGGTTTGAGGATCGTGGTGATACCCTCCCGACCGGCCTGCTGAGCTGCCATCCGCGTATCGGCGTGGATTATGCCGGCGAGTGGGCGCACAAGCCCTGGCGGTTTCGTCTGTCGACGCACACGTCTCAGACCGGCCGCAACATTTCCAGACGTTCGCTCTCCAAGAAATAAAAAGGGGAAGCCGGGATGCGGCTTCCCCTTCGTGGAACGAAGTCCGGGAATCGAGATTTAATTGATCTGGCGTTCGCCGGTGATCTTGGTGGCCGAGGTCACGGGCGGCTCAATCTTGATCTGCGGGCCCTGCACGTTCGGCAAGCGGCCTGCGCCCTGGCCCTGGGTGATCCGGGCATTGTCGGTCTTGGTCAAGCTCTGCTGAGCATGCTTGGCAGAATCGGCCGACTTGAGGAGGAAGGATTCGCCATGCGCGTCCTTCTGTCCAGGGTCATTGGCCGTCGGCTGTCCCGTGACCGGGCTGCCGTCGTTCTTCATCGGATAACCTTCGTGCTTCGGCAACAGCGCCGGGTTGGCGGAGGCCATCGAACACAGAAACAATACACCTGCAAGGGTCGCGACGCTGCCGATCACGAGTTTCATACCCCTACTCCTTTGAAAGAATGTGAAAGTATGGTGGTCGAGTATATAGACGTTAAAAGCCTAATGAGTGCCGGAATCTTAGCTATCTGCGGAAGCCGTGTCAAGAATAAAGGGGGGGGAGGCCGGGCGTGGGTGTCTCCTTTGCTCGCGCAACGCGCGGCCTGGGAAGGCCCTCGTTGGACGCGCGCAGGAGGAGACGCACCACGCCCAGCGTTGATGGCAGAAAGTGATGCGTGTTCGGCCCATGCGCGCAGGTGGGCGGCCTCGGGACCACCCGCGTGGGTGTAGGCGTTCGGGAAGAGGGAGGGGGGTGGGGAGGACTGGCGTGGGGGCCTCCTTTGCTCGCGCAACGCGCGGCCTGGGAAGGCCCTCGTTGGACACGCGCACGAGGAGGCCCACCCCCGCCGGTCCTATTGAGGGCGAAGCACGTCGATGTGTTCGGCCCATGCGCGCAGGTGGGCGGCCTCGATGTAGTGATCGCGAACGGTTGCCCTGGGAGGGCAAGAAGGAATTAGGATGCGGAGGTGGGGCGGCGCGGCGGGCGGCGTCCGCGTCCTCGATAGCGATGCACAGGCCCGCGGCTGACGCCGGGCAGGCGAATCGTCACGGTGGTCCCCTCGCCGGGCGTTCCGGCAATGCCGATGCTGCCCTGATGTTCTTCGACAATCTTTTTCACGGTGGCGAGGCCGAGGCCGGTGCCGGACCGTTTCGTGGTGAAGAACGGCTCGAACACCTTGTCGACATGTTCCGGGGGGATCGGCGCACCATTGTTCTTGATCAGGATCTGGACTTCCAGGTGTCGTCCGGCCCGCTGGTTGCTCATGCTGATGGTCAAGATGCCGCCTGGCGTCATCGCCTCGATGGCATTCTTGAAGATGCTCAGGAAGACCTGCTGCATCTTGGCTTCATCGGTTCGGACCGGCGCAAGGACGCCCGGATACTCCTTGACGACTTGAATGCGGGTGGCTTCGAGCTCCGTCGCCACCACCGTGAGGGCGTTTTCGACCATTTCGGGGACGCGGCAGAGGCGGCGATTGAGGTCCAGCGGCTTGGCGAAGTCGAGGATCTCGTTGAGAATCGCCTCGATACGAATGAGGTCGCGCATCGCGTTTTCGACACGGGTTTGCGGGTCGAAATCGAGAATGCCTTCTGCTGTAACTTCTTCCAGTTGTGCGCGAATCGACCCCAGCGGTTCCCGAATCTCCGTGGCGAGGAAGGCGCTGAATTCGCCGATGGCAGCCTGCCGTTCCTGTTTTCTGATCACGGGCTCAGCAGAAATCAGCGCGGGGGTGCCGGCCTCGGCATCGGGCGCGCCTTCGGTTGTGGTTGTGCCGGTGGCTGCGGGAGGCGCGGCTTGTAGTAACTCGACCAATTTGAGGTTAATCGGTTCGAGCAAGCGGGCATCGGTCACCGCATATCGGTCTGCTTCCTTCGAGGCGAGGGTGATGGTGCCGCCGACTTGGCCGCGCAGGAAAAACGGCAGAACCAACGACGACTGAAACCGGTCTTTGTACAAGTGCTTGTGATCGAGGAAGCGCCCTTGGGTTGAGGCCAGATCGTGGTCGACCCGGGGCTTTCGATGGCGCACCACCCATCCGGCGGCCGACGCATCGAGCGTGAGGCGCTGGCCGGCTTTCAGATCTTTCTTCTGATCCTTGGGATCGGTCTTCAGTTCTCCGGCAATACCAAGCACTTCGACGTTGCCCGCGAGCGGATCGTAGGCGCCGATCCAGGCGCGGTCGAACGCCAGGGTCTGGTTGAGCTCATTGAGCAACACGACGATTTTGCCCTGAATCTCCGGGGTCGCATGCGAGGTCGGCTGAGTGTAGGCATCGGGGGCCGCGACGACCGGTTGCGGTTCCTGAACCACCAAGGGACGACTCAGCAGCACATTCAGGTCAAAAAGGTTGTCCCGTTCCAGCGCCTTCGTGATGTCGTCGCTGGTCTGTTCCAGCATGGTCTTATCTTTTTTCGCAAACACGGCATTGTCTTTCCGTCCGATGACCAGGAAGCCATAGGTACGGTTGCGATGGCGGAGCGGCACGCCGAGTAGGGATTTGGCGCCCGGCGTAATCAGACGAAGCCGTAATGTGCGGGAGACCTCCGCGTCGTTGCCCGCAGGAATGGCCGTCAGCACTTTCTGCGAGGAGAGCGTGCGGACGATGGATTGGACATCGCGCGGCGTAAATCCTCGATGGATCTGCGTGGTCAGCGGGCCCTGCTCCTGGTGAACAATCGCCACCAGGGCGGCCTCGGCCGGCAATCCGTTGAGTACGGAGGTCAAGGTACGTTGAAGATGGGTGTCGGCTGCGGCTTTGGCTGATTCGGCTGAGGGACTCATCGACCTCTATGCATGATGCCGACGAACCGGCAGGGGGATATCGATAGCCCATCGATACGCATCGCGCTGATCGTGAGCGATGACCCGCTGCAGATTTGACGCATGGTGCTCGTTATAGGTGGTGCGCTCTCCGCGGTGAAGATCGAGCGTCGGGGCGCATTGTAACAGTCGGCCCACACGAACTCAAGAAATGCCGCATCCTGCGCGCAGCGTTTTTCACGAGCCCGCAGGCAGGTCGCGGAAAAACTCGATCTTTCCAGCAGCCTGCACAGTGAGATCCACGTGCCGTTCCGCGTCAACTCACATTGCCGGATGCGCAAGAAGGCCGTCCAGCAAGGCCGCAGCGAACGAAGGGGCGAATCGTACTCTTGCGGTACGGTGAGCCGCTGAGTGATGCGAGAACGCCGCTGGCGGACTTTTTCCACATCCCGCTAGTCGGGGTTGATGATGGTCGGCGGACGGTGTGGCCGGTGGCTTGTCTCCACGCGGCTGTGCTCCACGACGAGCAGCATATTCAACAGGCTGCTGACCAGGCTGATCACAAGCGCGCCCCAGAACGACGCGCCGAAGCCCGTCACCGTAAACCCTTTCACGAGGGCGGCCGTCACCTGCAGCAAGAGTGCGTTGATGACGACCATGAACAGGCCGAGCGAGACCACGATCAGCGGCAATGTCAGCAGGTAGAGGAGCGGGCGGATGAGGGTGTTGAGCAGCGTGAGGACCAACACGGCAGCCAGACCGGCGCCGAGCGTCTCCGACTCGATGCCAGGCACGATGGTCACGGCCAGGAAGACGGCGAGGCCCATGATGAGCACCCGCGTCACCAGCGGTCGGGGGCCATCGCCGCCAGAACCATTCTGCCGGCTATGCGACAATTGAAAGACGCGCATGGAGCCTTATTGAGCCGCCTTCGGCTGCGAATCGGAATAATGGACTTCCGTGGCCGTGAGACCGTCGGCCCCCTTTTCTGCTTCGATCACCACCCGGTCCCCCACTTGCGGCGGGCTCTTCGGGCGGCGAAGGTTGCGGACTTTGTACTGCGTTTTGTCGGTGAGGCGAACCGACACCACCTGGCCCTTGGGTGTTTTCACCTCGATGTGCGTGGCGTCAATGGCGGCCACGACGCCGAGCACATGTTGTCCGCTGCCGTGGGCGGCGACGAAGGCCGGAGCGCTGAGAAAAAGCAGTGCGGCGAGCATCAGTCGAAGGAATGTCACGGGAAACGTCCTTTCGTTGGTCCGTTAATGGCGGTGTGCGCCGGTCGCGCCGGAGGCGGCGGCATCATCTCCGCCGAGGAACTGGTCGATCAGCGATTCTTCTTGTAACTCTTTCCTGGTCTTGGGATTCAGCGTCGCCATCTCCTGCAGCTCCTCCTCGGTGATGCTGGGCAGGTGACGAATGAAATGCACGAGTTCCCAGCTCCCGCGGTCTTTCGCGGGGTCGCCGGTGCCCCAGGCGGGCATGGCGGTGAATCGAATGCCGTTCTGAATGATAAAGAACAATTCGCCGTCCGACATCGTTTGCGTGTCGGGGAGGCGGAGATCCGGCGATTTCGGGTAGACATTTTTTCCGATCGCGGTGTCGCCGCTGCCGTTGTTGGCGTGGCAGGAGGCGCAGTGGTCGGCGAAATGGGCCATGGCATCTTTCAATAGCTCCTGGGTCAGCGGCAGCGGGTTGCGGAGCCGCCGATTTTCATAGGGAATGGCCAATTGGCGGACTTGCCGGGCGATCAACACCTCCAGCTCGTTCGGTTCGGCCTTCGCACTGAACCCCGTTGTGTAGGATTGGTATCCAAACCACCCCAGCACTCCTAAGGCGCCCAAGAATCCAAGCATCAACAGTGCGCAGAGTTTCTTCATCCGCAGTACACCTCACAGGGTGGGCGCCACAGCATCGTTTCACTATACAGACTCAGTCGAATGAATGCCAATCGGAGCGGGCCTGGCGAGGAGGAGTACGGGCAATCTTAGTGTGCAGCCGGTGCAGGGGTGAGCAGGCGTAGCAGGAGGAGGGCGGTGACCGGCACATACATCAACAGGCCGGTCGTACCCTGGAGCATCTCACCGATCCAGAAGGTCACGGCCAGGTTGAAGATCAGCACGCCGTAATAGAGGCCCACGCCAAGGAGGAGGCGGTGGGTGGTTGACGGCGTCTGGGGTGGAAGTGCGGAAGCGAGGCGGCGGTCGAGCGGAAAGTAGATCAGCAGCGAGATGGCGCCGACCACCGCCCACCCGACGTAATTGGCCATGGGCACACCATAATGCACGCCCGGGTCCGGATAATAGTAGATTTTGCCGAGAAACCAGCGGTCGCCGCGCAGCGCCACGGGATCGATCACCATGTCGATGAAGGCGAAAAACAGCACGGTCAGGATGAAGACCGGCCACGAAGTTCGGTCCCCGAGCGCAAACAACAGTCGGGGAAATCGCCAGCCTGATTCTCGGTGGCCCTGAGCCATCGGCAGGAGCAGCAGAAGGGCGAGGCAGTAGCTGGCGAAGAGCAGAAACGAAAACGAGATCGAGTCCATGAACGGAATATTCGAGAAATAGAGTTCCTGGCCGACCGTCGATCCGTTGTAGTGGTACCACCCGAAGGGAATGCCGTTACGCGTGGAGGAATATTCGCAGACGAACGCGGTGATCCAGCTGATGAGCCAGAAGCGCCACGTCCGCGGCCAGCCGATCAGCATCATCGCTGAAAACAAAAACGCCGCGAGGAAGACAAAGACGTAGGGACGGAGGAGGATGGTCTTTGCCAAGAGAACGAGAAATTCCATTCCGAGTTGATCCTGCGAATGATCAAAAAGGCCGGCCAACAAGGCCGCAGGCGACGACAAGACCGGAGGCGTCCCAGTTCTCACCCAGCCACCCCGAGCTGCCGAGACAGCTCCTTCCCCGTGGCTACGTTGAGGATCTTGTCAAGCCGAGCACGCAGTTGGGGGACTTTTTCAGCATTCGGCTACGCGTAGCCGTGCTCGCGAAACCACCGCACCGCCTTCTCCAGCGCGACGTCAACCGGTGTTTGGGGCAGGCCCAGTTCGCGGATGGCCTTCGAACAGTCGTAATGCATCTTGTACTTGGCCATCTTCACCCCTTCGAGCGGGATGCGGGGAGGCACACCGGTCAGGTTCGAGATCCACTGATTCGCGTAGGCGAGCGGCAGGATGGCCAGGCGCGGCAATTTGACGGAAGGCGCCTTCACCCCTGTGATCCGGCTGAGGATGTGAAACACCTCGTTCAGTAGAAGATTTTTATTGCCCAGAATGTAGCGTTCGCCCTGACGGCCCTTCTGCATGGCCAGTAGATGGCCTTGCGCCACGTCATCGACATCGATCAGATTCATGCCTGTCTCGATGTAGGCGGGCATCCGCCCCTTCATGAAGTCCACGATGATTTGGCCGGTGGGCGTCGGCTTCACGTCTGCTTCGCCGACCGGTGCGCTGGGGTTGACGATGACGACCGGCAGTCCTTCCCGCGCCAGTTTCAGCACTTCTTGCTCGGCGAGATATTTTGATCGTTTGTAATGGCCTGCCATCTGTTCCAGCGAGACCGGTGTCTCTTCGGTGCCCAGTCCTCCGCCGGGGGGCAGGCCGATCGCGCCGATGGTACTGCAATAGACCGTGCGCTCGATGCCGACCTCACGCGCAGTTTCGAGCAGCGTTCTGGTGCCGGTGACATTGATGTCGTAGAAAATCGAGGGATCTTTGGCCCATAGCGCGTAATGCGCCGCCACGTGATAGAGCTGCCGGCAGCCGCGCAGAGCCTGGCGAAGGGAGTCGCGATCGCGGAGATCGCCGTGCACCTGTTCGACGGGCAGCCCGGCCAGGTTCTGCAGATCCGCACCTTTGCGGGAGAGCGTCCGGACTTCCACCCCGGCCTTGACCAGCGCGCGTGCGACGGCCCCGCCGACAAATCCTGTCGCTCCGGTGACGAGCGCCTTCATGCCTGAGATACCGTGAAACGTGAAAAGTGAAACGAGAAACGTGGGGGATATTGAAAGATGGTGCGCTCGAAGAGATTGCGTTTCACGTGTTACGTTTCACGCCTCACGGTTAATTCTTGCGCGAGGTGATATAGCGCGCGATCTCGCGGAGCGGATCGGCTGAGGGGCCGAATGTGTTCAGCCGGTCGATTGCGCGGGTCACGCAGTCGTCGGCCAGCTTGCGCGCGCCCTCGACGCCATAAAACGTCGGATAGGTCTTCTTCCCGCGCTCCGCATCGGTATTGGGATTTTTGCCGAGCTCCTCGCGCGTACCGGTGACATTCAGCACATCGTCGGCGATCTGGAAAGCGAGGCCGATGTCCTCGGCATACCCAGTCATGTCGTCGAGCTGCCGATCCGTGGCCCCGGCGGCAATCGCGCCCATGCGCACGGCGGCGCGAATCAGCATGCCGGTCTTATGCTTGTGAATGTTCTGGAGCGTGGGGAGATCGATGTCCTGATTCTCAGCCTGAATGTCGAAGACTTGCCCGCCTACCATGCCCATGTTGCCGGAGCCGTAGGCCAGTTCCTGAAGCATACGTACCTGCCTGGTGGGCTCACAGCCCTTCATGAGCTCGGGCCGGCTGATGAGATCGAAGGCCATGGTCAGCAGGGCGTCGCCCGCGAGAATTGCCATCGCTTCGCCGTACACCTTGTGATTAGTCGGCTTGCCGCGGCGAAAGTCGTCGTTATCCATGGAGGGCAAATCGTCGTGAATTAGGGAATAGGTATGGATGAATTCCAACGAACAGGCCACGGCCATCAGTCCGGGTGGATCAACCCCGACGGCTTCGGCTGCGGCGATGGTGAGGATCGGTCGGACGCGCTTGCCGCCCGCCATCAAACTGTAGCGCATACTCTCATGGAGCGTCGTCGGGGGCGTCGTCGCAGTGGGGCTGACCTGATCGAGAAAACGGTCCACCGCCAGCCGCTTCTGTTCGAGATACTCTTTAATGTTCATGGGTAGATACAGGGCATTGACGATGACCGGATGGGAACCGGCGGAGAGTAGCAAAAGGGTGAAAGGGGTGTCAATGAAGCCGGGCCTCACCTGGCGCCCCGGCGGGCATACGTATGACTGGTGTGTATTGTCATCATCCAGCGTTTCATCTCAGGAGGACGGGCTGGTGGTTGCCCCCGAACTGCGCGCGTCCAACGAGGGCCTTTAGGCCGCGCGTTGCGCGAGCATGGGGGGACCACCAGGCCGGCCCTCCTCCCCCCACCCTCCTTGTTTTTTCTTCGACCCCTTCGCTATACTCCCGCGTCATGAGCATTCGGAAGGCCGGTGGTGACTGGGAGCCCATGTTGTTGGGGATTGAACCCCGCAACTGCAAGGTCTGTCAGCAGGGGCTCTATCGGGATAAGACGATGTTTCGCGGCGGCTGGTCGCGCTGCAGCGTGTGCGACGAATTTGTGCATTATAGTTGCCTCGCGAGCGGGAAAATCAGTTTCCTCAAGCAACGTCCCCGTATCTGTAAGAGCTGTCGGACGGCCGAGGAGCAGGCAAAGCAGGCCGTCCCCTCCAGCCACCCCGCACCCGTCGGGTCATGACCCTCTTACTCGATCCGCAACAACGGTCGACCAGGCCTGCCTGGCATGTCTTCTTTTCCCACACCCTTCGATATGTGCTCGCGCCGCTGTTGTTCGTCTCCAGCGGATTCTTCACGGCCAATTTTATTGTGAGCGGCCATTACACCTGGCCTCGCACGAGCCGGGTCTTCGTGTTGACCCTGACCCTGCTCATTCTCGCCTATGAATTCATCTACAAGGACCGCACGATTCAGTCGAATACTCCCGAGCGGGCGTTTCATGGGGTGCTGTATTCTTGTATGATTCCGTACGCCCTCGGTGTGCTGATGATGCTGGCGTTGGCGAAGCTGTGACAGGATGTTAAAAAACACCGCCGGCGTTGTTCTCGCATCGCGAAGAGGCTCAACGTACTGACCGGTACGCTTGAATCTTCAACAGGTGACTATGGCACAGCGGTTTCAAAGCGGGGCATTCGTCCAACAGTGTTTTGCCGTTCATCCCTTGTGCCTCTCGCTGAAGCGGATCGATGACCAGGGGCGACTCGTGGTGGCCTGCACGTCCTGCCGCATGATGCATCTCATGACGGCCGACCAGGTGGTGGGTCGGGTTGCGGCTGTGCCGCTCGACGGCGAGGTGGACGGTCCCAAAGCGATGCCCACGGCGAGAGAGTCTCTGGAAAGCTGTCTGCGCGCCCATCCTGTGTCTGTGACGATCAGAGAACTGGATGTGATCCGCGACACGGTCGGGTTACGCTGCGGGGAATGCCGGCGAATGTTCGATCTGCAGGTTTCGGGGTTCGAGTCCCTCCAGAAGGCGTAGCCGGATGCTGAACAAGGCTGCCAGCTTGCCCGCATCAACCGTACAACCTGACATGTAACGCGTAAGGCGTCCCTTACCGGACTCCAGCTGGTACGGATCACGAACGATGGCTTCCCCGTTACACGGCCACTTGCTGACGCCCACCGAACTCACCTTGGTCGGGGATCGAGAGCTGTTCCTGGCCAAGGAGCGGACCATCCTCAAGGTTCAGGCACTGTTGGCGACCCTCCAGGCGGGATTACAGGAGGAGCTGGCAGGGACGACCTTGTTGTTCCCCCCCGGGTTCGATCCGGCCAAGGCGCAGTCCGTGAAGGGGGAACGCCTCGAACAGTGCCCCTATCAATACGTGGACTACCCGAAACATTTTCTCGGCGACGACAAGTTCACCTTTCGATCCTTGTGTTGGTGGGGCCATCACCTGGTGTTTGCGATGATCGTCGAGGGCGGGCAGGTCAAGCAGTGCAAAAAGAACTTCTTCGACCGCTTCCACCAGCTGGCCGGCCATGGATTGGAGCTGTCACTTGCTCCCACGCTGTGGGAGTGGAAGCGGGGTGAGGGGTATACGCTGCCGATTACGCACGACCGGAAGGCTCAATTGGCGGCGGTGTTGTCCGGGCGGTCCTGGTTCAAGATTGCCCGGTTTGTGCCCCTGGAGTCCCCTGCCCTGTGCGAGGGGCGCCTTCCGGAACTCGGTCGGGAGACCTTCCGGAGTCTCTTGCCGCTCCTGACTCCCTGATCCGGCTTGTGGATCCGGTCCTGTCCGAAGGCTGTTCGTGCCTGCCATCAGCCATCGGTTCCGGTTCTTGCTCCGACCCGTTCTTCCCGTTTGTCATCCGGCCGGGACTTGGGTAGACTGGGCGCGTTTTCGTATGCCACATACTGACAGGGAGGCATGTGTGATTGCACAGGGATGTCGAATCGCGAGTCAATGGTGCCTGGCGGTGGGATTGGCGCTGCTCTGGGGTTGTGCCGGAACCGGGGAAATGGTGTCGGTCAATGTGCAACCGCAGCAACCGTTCGTGCAGAGCGGCCAGCCCGAGCCGTTAAAAATCGTCATCGAGCCGTTTGAGGACCTTCGCGCGGACCGGTCGAAGATCGGCCAGCGGACCCACCTGGGCGGTGGCGTGACCAACTTCAATGTCACCGGCGGGTCTCCGGGCGTGACGGTCGCCGAAGCCTTGGCCGAAGCCTTGCGGTGGCGCGGGTGGAATCGCCGGGGCTGGGATGCGCGCGTCGTGCAGTCGGGCGTGGGAGTGTCGGGCGCGGATATCGTCATCGGTGGAGAAATTCTGAATTTTTCGGCGAACGCCAAGAGCCGCGTGTTCAACACCAAACTGACGGGTGAGAGCCGACTAGTCATCAAGGTAAAGAACCTCGCGGATGACAGCAGTACGCAGCGGAACGTTCAGGGCGAACAGACGAAGCTGGTGTTTTGGTTTACCAGCGAAGATGTGGAGAGTCTCATGTCCGGCCTCCTGCAGGACGGCATCGAACGCTTCATTGCCGATACGAAAATCGAGGGCCGCGGGTTGAAGTCCGTCAAGTGAGGCGTCCCCGGTTCCAGATCGGCGCGCAATCCGGGGAGGGACATTGTGCGTGAACGGCGGTGGGAAACCCCAGGCCGGCTGACCTTTCAAGAGGTCCTCGCGGTCGGGGAACGCCTGGCTGCCTTGGGGCTGAAACCGGCGCATCCCGCCAAGGACGTCATCTGCTACGTCGAGGATTGGGCGGTCGAGTCCCCGGAGGCCTTCGACCTGCTCGACCATTGGGCCACGGAAGACGTGACCCTGGTCCACATTCGCGAAGCCTGGAAGGGCGATTTTTTTCTGTTGGCGGGCGGCTACCACACCGTCTATCAGCGCTACCAGGATGTCGGTACCTACTGCTCCATCAGCCATCCCTGGCGCACCAAACCCGGTCTGAGATTTCATCACCCTCTGTCCATGTTCTGGCTGGGTTTCCGGCACAACCATGCGTTCATCCGCGTGCGTCTTCATACACGAGACGTTGTGACACCGGGGGAGACGCGGGAGGATGCACAGCGCAGCGAGTGGATCGATGAGCGGCGGGCCATCTTTCTCGATGCCATCGCCACCTTGGAGTTGCCGGTCGAGACCTCCGTCGACAACGACAACGTGGTACTACGCCCCTCAGATCCTGCAACACCGTTCTTCTGTTCCTGGCCCGATGCCTTCGGGCCCTGCCAGTTTGAGTACAACACTCTGGATGCCTATGAGTTTCTGGTGCCGGCCAGCCGGTTAGCGGCCACCTTTGCGCCGCAGCCGGCCGGGGTGCGGGCCTATCTCACGGGGTTTTCCCACCCGGCATTGGAGGCGTTTGCCACGGTGCAGCCCGGGGCCCGCTCCGTCTACCGTTGTTCCGTGCATTGCGCACTGGGGGAATTGCCCGAAGTGTTGACTACGATTGAGCCGCACGGGCGTCTGTATAGCACACTGTGCGAATTTCAAACCCAGGACCTGATGCCGGAAGGGGCCGATGCGTCGGCGATCATCGGGATTGTCGGAGGGGGCGGCGGCTTCCAGTTGGAGGCGCGGCTCAATCGGGCTCCCTTGGCCGAGGAACACATGGCCGGCTGGTTGGAGCGACTGTTGGGGATGTCGGTTGTGTATGCTCCGCTCCCCCCCTTCCTGTAGGGACGCCGGCCGCTGAGCATGCCCCCCAGCTGCGTTCTCAGGTCGAAAAAATCCTCGACGTACCGCCAAGGGTACGCCTCCGGTTCTTTCTCCCTTGCGGCCTTGCTGGATGGCCATGTTGAGCTGCCGGATTCTGGCTATTCAACGCGGTGCCCGGTGGCGTGCTCGCTTCGTTCACGGACTCGACGTACCAGATAACGTCGCCCATTCCGACGACCCAATCATGCCCTTCACATGTGCAAGCCCCAATATCGCTCTTCGTTTGACAATCGCCCGCGTCTCCTGAAATCTAGCGCATGGTCTCATTACAACGTTTCCAATCGGTCTTGGGGAAACCCTATCTGCCCCCGCTGTTTTTCTTCGGTGGCGTGACATACGACACGCTCGTGCTGACACGCATCGACCGTCTGCGCGACAACCTGCTCTTGTTGGCCTACCTGAGCCTGCTGGGTTTTCTGATCGTGCTGACCGGGCGTTTGGGGACACAGGAAGCCACGGTCGACGATCTCCCCCCGGATGCGCCGATCTTCATGAAATGGGTGGTGCAAGCCAAACCCTATGCGCCGATGGCGATTCAGTTCCTGCTGGGCAGCCTGTTCAGCGCCTACGCGATTTTTTATTCCAAGAGCGCCACCTTTGCCGGGACCGCCGTATTCTTCTGCGTCCTGGTGGCATTCCTCGTGGCGAACGAATTTCTCCGCAGCCGGCTGTCGAATGTGCAATTGCTGGTGAGTCTCTACGCCCTCGTGTGCTTCGCGTTCTTCACCTTTTTCCTGCCGGTGATGACGGGATGGATGAATGCAGCGGTCTTTCTCTCCGGGGCCGTGCTGACCGTGCTGGTGGTCCTGCGCGTCGTGCAGTTGATCTATCGGCATAACTCCGATCGTACGTCCCGCGAGGCGATGTGGGCCGTTGCTCCGGCGGTGGCGCTCGTCGGGTTGCTGGTGGGATTCTATGTCTTAAACTGGATTCCCCCGGTGCCGCTGTCGTTAAAGCATGGCGGCATCTATCACGAGGTGAAGCGTTCGGGCGACCGGTTCGAACTGAGTTTCGAAAAGTCCTGGTACGAGGTGTGGAAGGCCTCAGACACGGTCGTTCCGGCCGACGATCCGGTTTATTGTTTCACGGCGGTGTTCGCGCCGGTGGCGCTCAAGACGACGATCTATCACCATTGGTATTACCGCCCCGACGCCGGTCAGCCCTTCACCCCTGCCGACCGCATTCCGCTCAAGATTTCCGGTGGGCGGGCGGGAGGGTATCGCGCGTACACGTTTAAGGAGGGGCTCGATCCGGGAGATTGGCGCGTCGATGTGGAAGTCGAAGACGGGCGTGTGATCGGCCGAATGGCGGTCAAGGTGCTGGACAAGACGGCCGTCGGGCCGCTGTCCTTGACGACGGTGGTGTACTAGCCCGCATGATTCATGAACGGTTCTGCGGCACTCGCCGATCCGCTGTTCCGGCAGGCCTGCGGCCGACGGACTGGCCCCTCGGTCCCTCGACGTCCTGCACAAGTACGCCTCGAGCCCTCACGGCTCCGTGCGCCGGTCTCACGACGCGGCTTGGCGATTTCGCGACGAACTATCATGAATAATCCGGGCTAGGCATGATAGAAGGCTCGAAGGCCCTCCAATGATTCGAACGGCACCAGGGCATCGGCGGGCGTTGGGCTTGGCTTGATGGGGCGGAACGATCGTAGCAGAATGGGGTTCCGTGACAGGCTGGATCGGTACACTCTGTAAGCATGAGCATGACGGTCTCGGCCAAAGAAAGGGAGTACGTGCGTGAATGAGAAGCTTGTCGCCCTGTCCTGATAAACCTAATTGTGTCTCGACGACCGCGGGGGAGGAGCGCCACGCGATTGCGCCGTTCCGCTATCGAAAAAGCCGTGCGGAGGCGAAAGAGGCGCTCAAGGCTGTTATGGCCGGTCTGCCACGTACGACGCTGGTGGAAGAAGACGACGCCTACCTCCATTTCGAATGCACCAGCCTCTTGTTTCGCTTTGTCGACGATGTGGAGTTTCTGTTCGACGAAGAGCGCAAGACCA
>Ga0268299_1002878_pt1 | contig 18069 bp, 18 predicted proteins | sample NOBtaG_FD_193484 | JGI IMG/M metagenome (GOLD analysis project Ga0268299, IMG submission 193484) | Activated sludge microbial communities from bioreactor in Nijmegen, Gelderland, Netherland - NOB reactor | ecosystem: Engineered > Bioreactor > Aerobic > Activated sludge | place: Netherlands...
CCCAGGAGAACATGGCGGAGTCGCTGGCCGCCGTGATGCAGTAACTCGCGAGGCGCGGAAGAGGGGGGCACCCCCTCTTCCGCGGACTCCGCTTGCCGCCCTATCGCCGCATCCTGATCATCTGCCACGCCAACACCTCGCGCAGCGTGATCGCCGAGGCGTTGCTGACCCGCATGCTGGAGGAGCGCGCGCTGTCGCAGCACCTCACGGTCGAGTCGGGCGGCATCGCGGCCTACGCGCGCGACGGCGCGCTGGTGTCGATGGACGCGCGCCTGGTGCTGCGCGACGTCGGCATCGCGCAGGCCCCCAAGGCGGCCTCGACGGATCTCAAGCGCAACCGCCACCTGATCGAGCAGGCGGATCTGATCCTGGCGATGACGCACGAGCAGGTCCGGATGCTGCGCGACGATTTTCCCGAGGCGGCGGGCAAGGAGGTCCACACGCTCAAGGAGTTCGCCGGTCTGAGCGGCGACATCGCCGACCCGGCCGGCAAGGGCGAGGACGTCTTCCGGCACTGCCGCGAGGAGATCCAGCTCTGCCTCGACCGCGCCATCGAGCGCCTCGTGTGATCTGGGGTGCGGCGTGAAGCGCCGCTCTGCATCGGTCGTCGAAGAATCCCGAGCGGCGCTTCACGCCGCACTCCAGATCACGCCTGCGCGCGGTGCTCGCTGGCGAAGCCGAAGAGCTCGCGCGCGACGTCCGCGGTGCGGGCGACGTGCTCCTTCGGCACGAAGACGTAGAAGCGCCACAGTTGCGCGTAGCGCTCCTCGAGCGCGGCGATCTCCGACAGGCCACCGCTCTCGCTCGCGTTCAGGCGGCGCACGCCGCCGGGGAGGTGCGCGAGCACCGCCGCCTCCTTCATCACCGTGAGGGCGGGGCAGTAGACGATCACCTCGCCGGCGTCGCAGCCGAGGGCGGCGGCGATGCGCGCCTCGGCCTCGCCGCGCCGGCGGCGGTCGGCGTGGTAGCGCTCGACCAGGGCACGCCGCTCGGCTGCGGGCACCGTCAGCGCGGAGAGGACGTAGCCGCGCTTGAACAGTTCGCGGCGCGCCAGCGCCTGCACCAGGCGGACGATCCGGGGGTCGGGGCGGTCGGGGTGCGGCAGCGCCGCGAGCCGGTGCAGCAGCCCGGCGTCGTCGAGGCCGAGCAGTTCGTCCTCCGCGAGCGCGCCGTGCTCCTGCGCCAGCTCGACCGCCTTGGAGACCATCGCGCCGGCAGCGACCTTGGTGTGGTGGTAGTAGATGCGCTCGGTGAGGAAGTAGCGCAGGCGCAGGAGCTGAACGGTCTCCGAGCGCGCGTCGGGGCGTTCCATGCCGTGCTTGCTCATCAGCAGCACGAGCTGGTCGGCTTCGACCGCGAAGTAGCTGAAGAGGCGATCGTCGTAGGTCTGCGCGACCCCGGCGTAGTACGAGTCGCGGCGCAGGTAGTCGAGCAGGTCGGCGTCGATCGTGCTCGAGACGATCTGCGACATCCAGGCGGGCGCCGTGCCGCGCACGCCGAGGACGGCTTCGACCTCGGCGCGACAACCGAGTCGCGCGAGCAGATCGCCGAGCGATCCCGCGAGCAGGCGGCTCATGCGCGACCCCTTGTCGTGGCGCGGGAAGAGACAGCGCTCGTCCTCGAGGGTGTGGCCGAAGGGCGCGTGCGTGACGTCGTGCAGCAGCGCGGCGGCGCCGATGCACTCCTCGTCGCGGGCGTCGATCGCGCGGCCCCGGCGGCGGAGATTCTCGCACAGACGGTGGGCGACGTGGCAGGCGCCGAGCGAGTGCTCGAAGCGCGAGTGGGTGCACCCCGGATACACCAGGTAGGCGGTGCCGAGCTGGCGGATGCCGCGCAGGCGCTGCACCTCGGGCGCGTCGAGCACCGCCGCCTCGACGGCGCCGAGTCGCACGTCGCCGTGCACGGGGTCGCGGATCAGCATGGCCGCCATCCTAGCAGGGCGACTGCGCCGACCGGAACGGAGTCCGTTGCTCCGCCGGCGAAATCCGGCCATCGTGCGCGCCTGGGGAGGTGTCGATGAAACCATCCAGCCGAGTCCGTGGCGTTGGCGCAGATGCGCGGCAGAGGGACCGTCGTCCCGTCGAGCTCCAGCGGGGCGCCCCCAGCGGGTTCGGCCGCGCTCTCGCGCTGCTGGCGGCCGTCTCGCTCTCTGGCTGCGCCGCCGGGCAGCTCTGCCCGCAGCGGCACGCGTTGGTGACGCAGTCGGCGATGTCGTGCGCCGAGCTGAATCAGGTCACCGTCGCGACCGTGAAGCGCATGGGTTACAACATCGACACCTACGTGGCGGCGGCCCACGGCCAGCCAGGCAAGGTCACCGGGACGCGCCGTGACGACTACGACGCGACCTACACCATCACCGTCGACCTCGCCTGCTCGACCACCGAGGCCACCGCCGACGCCGTCAGCACCGTCGGCTGTGCGTCGCAGATCTCCTTCCCCAACGACTTCCAGTCGAGCTTCCGCGCGTCGATGGCGAAGAAGGTGGTGCAGCCGTCGCTGACGCCGAAGGAGGAGCGGACCGGGGTGAACATCGAGGTGGAGCCGCTGCGCGACGGCGATGCCGCGGTCGGCGCGCCGCTGTCGGCGGCCAACCTGATGCCCGTGCGGGTGTCGATCCACAACAACACCGCGCGCGTCTACCGCCTGGCCGACGGCGCGATCGCGTTGCAGGCGCAGGACGACAAACGCGTCGACGCCATCTCCGCGGCGGAGGCGGCTAAGCGCGTCAGCCGGGCGAAGCCGGGAGCCGCGGGCGTGTCCGAGATCGAGGCGAAGGCGCTCCAGCCGGTGACGATCGAGCCGGAGGCGAAGGTCGGGGGCTTCATCTACGTGCCCCGTCAAGCCTACCGCCGCGCGGTGGTCAAGCTGATCGACGTCGAGGCCGAGGAGCCCGAGGGATTCTCGATCGAGTTCTGAGGCGGCTTCGAAGGTCAGCGCCCGGCGATGATCGGGTGCTTGGTGGAGTAGCGGCTGTCGGAGAGCACCAACTGCCGCCCGATGCCGGTGCGCTTGTTCACCAGGATGGGTGCCAGCAGGTTGGCGGTGGTGCGCATCGGGTTCTCGCCGATGGTGAGGACGACGTAGAACTGCGCCTCGTCGTCGCTCTGGATGTCGAGCACCTCGCGCTCCGCGCTGTAGTCGACCTCGTAGTTGGCGAACAGCTTGGCGGGGTCGGCGACGCCGAACCCGAGGCTGGGCTCGTCCAGCGAGACGAGGTACCGAAAGGGATTTCCCGCAACCGCCGACTCCACGAGGGCGAAGCGCTGCAGGTGGTGCATGCCCATGAACCCCTCGGGAAAATCGACCGTCGGTGCTCCGGCGAGTTGCTCGCTGGGGCCGGCCGATTGAAGGGCTTGTTCACTGATCATTTCTTTTTCCGCAGATCCGTCCAGACGCCAGCGACGCCGTCGAGCTTGTCCCGATCGCCGAGCTGAGCTTTGTCGTTTTCCTCGCCCACTTGCTGGTACAGTTCTTCGCGCAGGACGCGAACTTCCGCCGGGGCCTCGATTCCGAGGCGAATCTGGTTGCCGCGAACCTCGACCACCTGGATTCGAATCGACCCGCCGATCCGAATCGACTGCCCCAACTTACGTGTCAGTACTAGCATCGTGCACCTTGATCCCGCGCTCCGTCTCCGTTCGCGGCCTGCGTCCAGGCTTGCCGTCTGGACCTGTTGTCGGCCCAGTCAGGCGCGACTCTTTTCGCACCTCTCCTTCATGCCGGTTCTCGCGAAACTCGTTAGCGCGTATCGGTTCATACCTCAAGTCGAAAGTAAGGGAAACTCCCTATACGCCGCCGAAGGCGTGAATCGATCGCGCCGCACGATTTGTCGATCTGGGTGTCGAGGGCTCAGAAGAGGATCTCCCATGCCTCGCGCAGCGACGCGACGCCGGCCAGATCGACCCCGTCCGGCGCGCGCATCTGCCGGCGCGAGGCCTCCGGCAGGATGCATTTCTGGAAGCCGAGCATGGCGGCTTCCTTGGCGCGCGCCTCGGCGTGACCGACGGCGCGGATCTCGCCGGCCAGGCCGACCTCGCCGAACAGCAGGGCCGACTTGGCGATCGGGCGATCGAGGAAGCTCGAGGCGATGGCCGCGACCACGCCCAGGTCGACCGCCGGCTCCTCGATGCGTACGCCGCCGGCGACGTTGACGAAGATGTCGTGCCCGCCGAGGTGGAGGCCGATCTTCTTTTCCAGCACGGCGGTGAGCACGGCGACGCGATTGGGATCGATCCCGAGCGTGGTGCGGCGCGGCGTGCCGAGAGCGCTCGCCGACACCAGCGCCTGGATCTCGACCAGGATGGGGCGCGTGCCTTCGATCGTCGCCACCACGGCCGAGCCGGCGACGTCGATCGGTCGCTCGGCGAGAAAGAGCGCCGAGGGGTTCGCGACCGGCTTGAGACCGGCTTCGCTCATCTCGAAGACGCCGATCTCGTTGGTCGAGCCGAAGCGGTTCTTGACCGCGCGCAGGATGCGGCACTGTTGGCCGCGGTCGCCCTCGAAGTAGAGCACCGTATCGACCATGTGCTCGAGCGTGCGCGGTCCGGCGAGGGAGCCGTCCTTGGTGACGTGGCCGACGACGAACATCGCGCAGGTGTCGGCCTTGGCGAGGTTCACCAGACGGGCCGCGCACTCGCGCACCTGCCCGATGCTGCCCGCACCGGAGGTCAGCTCGGGACTGTAGAGGGTTTGCACCGAGTCGATCGCCACCACCGCCGGGTCGACCTCGCGGATCGTCGCGGTGATGTCCTCGAGCGAGGTCGCCGCCAGCACCAGCAGGCCGTCGGCGATCGAGCCGAGTCGATCGGCCCGCAGCTTGATCTGTTGCGGCGACTCCTCTCCCGAGACGTAGAGCACGCGGCTCTGGCGCGCGTACGCCGCGAGCGCCTGGAGCACCAGGGTGGACTTGCCGATCCCCGGATCGCCGCCGATCAGCACCACCGAGCCGCTCACCAGGCCGCCGCCCAGGACGCGGTCGAGCTCGCCGATGCCGGACAGCAGGCGAGCCTCCTGCACCGGCCGGATCTCGCCGATCGGCTCGGCCGTACGCGACCCCGCGCGCGGCGCGCTCTCGCTCTCGCTCTGGACGCGCTCCTCGACCAACGTGCTCCAGCCGTCGCACGCCGGGCAGCGGCCGAGCCAGCGCGGCGACTGGTAACCGCACGCCTGGCAGACGAAGGCCGTCCGGGTTCTGGCCATGCCGGGTCTATAGCACCCCGGCATCGCCGCGCGAGTGCGAGCGGAAGGATCGGTGCCGTCCCACCGACGGCCGGGCGCTCGTCGCATTGACACGCCGTGGGCCCGCGTCTATCGCGACCCTGATGAGACCGATCGAGGCGATGGCGCTCGCCGCCCTCGCCGAGCAGGAGGCCGCCGGCCTGCTGCGGCGGATGCAGGCCATCGACGGTCCGCAGGAGACCTGGATCGAGCGCGACGGCCGTCGCGTCCTGTTGCTGTGCTCGAACAACTACCTCGGCCTCGCCGCTCACCCGGCGCTGGCGGAGGCGGCGGTGGCGACGCTGCGCGAGACCGGCGTCGGCGCCGGCGCCTCGCGCCTCATCTCCGGCTCGATGCGCCTGCACCACCTGCTCGAGGAGCGGCTGGCCCAGTGGAAGGGGGCGGAGGCGGGGTTGGTCTTCCCCACCGGCTACCACGCCAACATCGGCGCGATCACCGCTCTGGTCGGGCGGGGCGACGCGATCTTCAGCGACCAGCTCAATCACGCCAGCCTGATCGACGGCTGCCGCCTCTCCGGCGCCGAGGTCCAGGTGTTCCCGCACAACGACGTGGCGGCGCTCGCGCGCCTGCTCGCGGCGAGCCGGGCGCGCCGCAAGCTGGTCGTCGTCGACAGCGTCTTCAGCATGGACGGCGACCTCGCGCCGCTGCCCGACCTCTGCGAGCTGGCGGATCGCCACCAGGCGTACCTGATGGTCGACGAGGCGCACGGCACCGGCGTGTTGGGCCCGACCGGAGCGGGCGCGGTCGAGCACTTCGGCTTGCACGGCCGCGTCGACGTGCAGATGGCGACGCTCGGCAAGGCCCTTGGCGCCGCCGGCGCCGTCGTCTGCGCCGCCCGCCCGGTGGTCGACCTGCTGGTGAACCGCGCCCGCTCGTTCATCTACACCACCGGCCTGCCCCCGGCCGTCGCCGCCGCCGCGCTGGCGGCGATCGACGTCGTACGGCGCGAGCCGCAGCGCCTCGGGTCGATGCGAGCCAACGCGCGCCGGCTGCGCGAGGAGTTGCGCGCCTGTGGCTACGATGTCCCCGCCGGCGAGACGCCGATCATTCCGGTCCTCGTCGGCGACAGCGGCGCCGCCCTCGACCTCTCGCGCCGCCTGCTCGAACGGGGCGTGTTCGTCCAGGCGATCCGCCCGCCAACCGTGCCGCGCGGCACGGCGCGACTGCGCGTCACGGTCATGGCCAGCCACACGCGCGACGACCTCGACTTCGCCGTCGACGCCTTCCGCCAGGTGCGCTGAGCGGCCGTCCCGCGATCGCAGCGATCGCACCGATCCGTCGGATCCGGCCTGCGTTGTCTTGCGAACGCCCTCGGCGCATAACCCGCCCCATGGACCGCCGCACGCCGAGCCGCCAGCAGCTCATCGAGTGGGACCACTCGTTCCTCTGGCACCCGTTCACCCAGATGCGCGACTGGCTCGCCGAGGAGCCGCTGGTCATCGCGCGCGGCGAGGGCAACTATCTCGTCGACGTCGACGGGCGGCGCTACCTCGACGGCGTGTCGTCTCTGTGGTGCAACGTCCACGGCCACCGCCACCCCGATCTCGATGTCGCACTGCGCGAGCAGGCCGAGCGCATCGCCCACTCTACCCTCCTCGGCCTCGCCAGCGTTCCGTCGATCGAGCTGGCGCGGCAACTCGTCGACCTCGCCCCGGCCGGCTTGACGCGAGTCTTCTATTCCGACGCCGGCGCGACCGCGGTCGAGATCGCGCTCAAGCTCGCCTTCCAGTACTGGCAACTGCGGGGCGAGCCGCGCCGCCAGAAGTTCGTCTCGCTCACCGAGGCCTACCACGGCGACACCATCGGCGCCGTCAGCGTGGGCTACTCCGAGGCCTTCCACCGCTGGTACCAGCCGCTGCTGTTCGAGGCGATCAAGCTCGATCCACCGCACGTCTTCCGCTGGCAGCGCGGCCTCGACGCCGCTGCCGCGCTCGACGCGGCCCTGAAGCAGGCCGAGGAGGTGTTCGCACGCCACGGCGCCGAGGTGGCGGCCGCCATCGTCGAGCCGCTCATGCAGGGCGCGGCCGGGATGTGGGACCACCCGCCGGAGTACCTGCGCGCTCTGCGCGACCTCACCCGCCGCCACGGCACCCTGCTGATCTGCGACGAGGTCGCCGTCGGCTTCGGCCGCACCGGACGCATGTTCGCCGTCGAGCACGCCGACGTCGGCCCCGATCTCCTCTGCCTCGGCAAGGGCATCACCGGCGGCTACATGCCGCTCGCCGCGACCCTGGCGAGCGAGGAGATCTTCCAGGCGTTCCTCGCACCGTACGAGGACTTCCGCACCTTCTTCCACGGCCACACCTACACCGGCAACGCTCTCGCGTGCGCCGTCGCCTGTGCCAGCTTGCGCGTCTTCGAGCGCGAGGGCGTGCTGGCGCGGGTCGACCAGCGCGCCGCACGCCTGTCCGCCCTCCTGCAGGAGAGGGTCGCGCCGCTCGCTCACGTCGGCGACATCCGCCAGCTCGGCCTGATGACGGGCATCGAGCTGGTGCGCGAACGCGACGGGCGAGTGCCGTACCCGACCTCCGAACGCATCGGCGCCCGTGTCTGTCGGGCCGTCCGCGATGACGACATCATCCTCCGCCCCCTCGGCCCGGTGGTGATCCTCATGCCCCCGCTCAGCGTCACCGACGCCGAGATCGAACACCTGGTCGATTCGGTGGCGCGCGCCATCGCCCGCCACGCGTGACCAACCTGCAGGTGTCATGGGGAACTAAAAGAGGTGCGTCATATCCTTGACGCAGCGCCAGTCCCAACGACTGGAATTCGTGACAGGGGATGGCACTTCTTACGACTTTCTGGACAGGGTCTGGGCCGGATATCCCAGCGACGCCCGGCCGAAGCGGTTGGCACCGCATGTGCATTCAGAATCGCAGCAGCCAGGAGGCAAGCGAATGCACATGACCTATTCGGACATCGAGGTTCTCATCGAGCGAGATCGGTGGATCGACCGTGCTCCGAGGATGCCCATGGTTGGGTTCGTCATCGGCTCTGGCCTGAGCCTGGTTCTCTGGGGCGCCCTGGTCATGGGCGCCTGGATGGCACTCGCGTAAACGGCGACAACTGAGGCACCCCCCGCCTCAGCCGCGATAGGGGTTTTCCCCCTATACCCCACCCCGCACACGGTGGCCGGCCGCCCTCGCCACGAGAGGTCGACCCCGTGTGCGGGCCCCCCCTGCATTCCAGCTCAGGGGATCGGCCCTCAGGCCCAGGCGACTGCGACTTCCCTCGGGCCCTGGTAGGGCAGGCGACCGTGGGCCACCGCGTAGTTGTCGATCGCCACGACGTCGCCGCGCTGCCACGGCACGATGACGAGGTTGCGCCAGACCGCCTCGCGTACCCTCTCCATCTCCTCGTCGGGGATTTCGCCGCCGTCGGCGTAGGTGCAGTGCATCGCCAACTCGTCGGGCTTCTTGGTCCAGCGCTGCAGCGCCACCAAGGTGCGCGCGAGCTGCCAGAAGAACCAGTTCCGCGCCGTCGGTCGCAGCCGGTAGATGCGCTCGTACTCCCCCGGCGCGGCGGAGATGTGGAAGGTGCTGCTGTGGTTGTGCCAGACCTCCTCACCGGTGAGCGGGTGGCGGCGGGTGATCGGCTGGCTGCTGATCAGCCGCAGGCCGCCGCCCGGCAGCCACTCGGGCTCGAAGCCCTCCGCCCGGCACTTCTCCTCGACCGCGCCGCGATCGGCGGTGAGGAACATCTCGTCCCAGCGCTTGAGCTTCCAGAAGTCGAAGCGCCCGCCGCCGTCCGGGCCGGCGTAGTTGCGCACGATGCGCAGGCCGCGCTGCTCGAAGCGCCGGCGCGTCTCCGCCGGCAGGTCGCGCAGCACCCGGCGGAAGTCGGCCAGCGGTGTCTCGCCCGAGCCGGCGGCCGGCGCCAGCAGGCAGCAGAAGAAGAGGCGCTTCGGCGGCTCGGCGATGAAGCTCATCTCGCAGTGCTGGGGGATGGGGTAGAAGGGCGGCAACTCGCTGGCGGTGAAGACGTAGTCGGTGAGCGCGTTGCGCGGCGAGGTGCCGAGGTACTCGTTCTCGAGGTGATCGTCGATGGCGCGCGCGACTCGCTCGAAGGTGGGCGCATCGAAGACGTCGAAGCCGCGGAAGAGGATGGCGCCGTGCTGCGCCAGCCGTGTCGCCAACTCGTCGTGGTGGGCACCGATCCAGTCGACGAGGTGGGCGGGATCGCGATCGTCGCGCGCCCCCACGACCAGCGGCAGACCGGCGGGGGAGTTGTCGAGGGTGGAGATGTCGTACGGGGAGGAAGCCGCCGTCATCTCCGTCACCTCGCGTTCCAGATGCGCGCCGATCCCGTCATCAGTTCCTGCAGGCCGCAGATCTCGACCCTCCAGGGCGTGAGCCGCAGGACGCCGTAGCCGGGGTCGGTCGGGCCGTTGGGCCAGAACATCGCCGGGTCGTAGCCGATCGGCGAGGGGAAGGCCTTGAACAGCTCCCAGACGCGCGTCTTCTGGGCCGGCTCGTCGACCCAGGAGGCGGTGCATTCGGCGTAGATCTGCTGCTGTTCGGGGTCCCAGTAGCAGAGCGAGACGTACGGGTTGTGCGCCAGGTGCTGCTCCTTGGTCGAGTGCCGGCCCGTCAAGATCCAGCCCGTCGCCCCCTCCCAGATCGGGTGCAGCACCCGCGAGCGGGGCCGGTTGCGAAGGTCGATGCTGGCGAGGTTGCACCAGACGATACGGCGCCAGCGCCGTTCGAACTCCTCCTCGATCTCTTCGAACGAATCCACCTGCACGGCCATGCCTTCCGGTTGCCAGACCCCGGGGAGAAAGTAAAAAGGGGGACAATCCCCTGCTTTCGGAGGCCCGCTCATGCACGATCTCGTCGTTCGAGGTGGAACGATCGTCGATGGAACCGGACGCGAACGGTTCGAGGGAGACCTCGCGGTCGACGACGGCCGGATCGTCGCCGTCGGCGAGGTCGCCGCCCCAGGCCGTCGCGAGATCGACGCGCGCCACCTGGTCGTGGCGCCGGGGTGGGTCGACGTGCACACCCACTACGATGGCCAGGTCACCTGGGACCCGGAGCTCTCGCCCTCGAGCTGGCACGGCGTCACCACGCTGGTGATGGGCAACTGCGGCGTCGGCTTCGCGCCGGTCCGCCCCGGTCAGGAGGACTTCCTGATCGAGCTGATGGAGGGCGTCGAGGACATTCCCGGAACGGCTCTGCACGAGGGCATCCGGTGGCGCTGGGAGTCGTTCCCCGAGTACATGGACGCGCTGGCGGGCATGGAGCGGGTGGTCGACGTCGCCGCCCAGGTACCTCACTGCGCCATCCGCGCCTACGTTCTCGGCGAGCGCGCCCACGATCTCGAGGTCAGCGACGAGGAACTCGGCGAGATGGCGCGCCTGACGCGCGAGGCGGTGCGCGCCGGCGCCATCGGCTTCTCGACCTCGCGCACGATCCTGCACCGCTCTCGCCACGGTCTCGTGCCCGGGACGCACTCGAAGCCGGAAGAACTGCTCGCGCTCGGCAACGCGCTCGGCGAGGCGGGCCACGGCGTCTTCGAGATGGTGTCCGACCTGCAGGGGCAGGAACCCGATCTCTCCTGGATGAAGGAGTTCTGCCGCCGCACCGGCCGCACCATCACCTTCGCCCTGGCGCAGTCGCCAGTACAGCCGACGGCCTGGCGCGAGACCCTCGAGCGCGTCGAGGCGCTCAACCGCGAGGGCCTGCGGATCGTGCCGCAGGTGCCCTGCCGGCCGACCGGCATGCTCTTCGGATTGCAGAGCTCGTTCCACTCCTTCATCACGCATCCGACGTACCGCGACCTGCTTGCGGCGCTGCCCCTCGCCGAGCGCGTGGCGCGTCTGCGCGACCCGCAGATCCGCGCCCGCCTGCTGGCCGAGGAGCCCTCGACCGCGAACGGCATCGCGCGCGCCCTGATGAGCAACTGGAGCTACATCTTCCCGCTCGGCGATCCGCCCGACTACGAACCGGCGCCCGAGACCTGCGCCGCCGCCGTCGCCGAGCGCGAGGGCCGGCGCCCGGAGGAGGTCGTGTACGACTGGATGCTCGAGCGCGAAGGCCGCCAGTTTCTCTTCGCGCCGCTGGCCAACTACGTCGAGCGCGACTTCGGCGCTCTGCGCGAGATGATGCTGCACCCCAGCACCGTTCTCGGACTCTCCGACGGCGGCGCGCACTGCGGCCTGATCTGCGACGCCAGCATGCCGACCTACCTGCTCACCCACTGGGTGCGCGACCGCGCCCGCGGCGAGCGCATTCCGCTCGAGCAGGCCGTGCGATTGCAGACCGGCAACACCGCGCGCGTCTACGGCTTCGCCGACCGCGGCACGCTCGAGGTCGGCAAGAAGGCCGACCTCAACGTGATCGATCTCGACGCCCTGCACCTGCACGCCCCCGAGATGGTGTTCGACCTGCCCGCTTCCGGGCGCCGGCTGGTGCAGCGCGTCGACGGCTATCGCGCCACCATCGTCGCCGGCACGCCGACGTTCGAGCACGGCGAGGCGACCGGCGCGCGGCCGGGCAAACTGGTGCGCGCGCGCGGCTGAGGCGGAAGCCCGACCGGCCGGGCGCAGCGACCGATCCTGCGAGCCGCGCCGCTGCCCTTCTGTTTGCATTCCGCCTCCGGTCGTTCCACAGGGGCGCCATGAAGGCGGTGGCGCACTTCAACCCGATGGCGCCGGAGACGGTGGAGGACCCGTACGAGTTCTACACCGCCTTGAGAGAGCAGGCGCCGGTCTACGAGGTGCCGGGACTCGGCCTCTACATCGTCAGCCGCTACGACGACGTTCTGCAGGTGGTCCGCAACCCGAAGCTGTTCTCGTCGAAGTCGGGTCCGGCCGCGATGCCGCCGGCGCCCGAGGTCGTCGAGATCGTGCGTACCGGCTACGTGCCGGTCGACACCCTGCTCACCAACGATCCGCCGGCCCACGCGCGCTATCGCAGCCTCGTCAACCACGCCTTCACCCCCAGCCGCGTGGCGCGCCTCGAGCCATACATGCGGGCGCTGGCGCACGAGCTGATCGACACCTTCGCGGCGCGCGGGCGCGTCGAGCTGGTGCGAGAGTTCGCGGTGCCCTTCCCGCTCACCATCATCGCCGACCAGCTCGGCGTGCCGCGCGCCGACATGCCGGCCTTCAAGCGCTGGTCGGACGACTCGGTCGCGCCCCTCGGCGGCATGATCTCGCACCAGCGCCAGCTCGAGTGCGCCCGCAGCCTGGTCGAGTTCCAGCGCTACTTCGAGGAGAAGGTCGCGGCGCTTCGCGGTCACCCCCGCGACGACATGCTGAGCGCCCTGGTGGAAGCGCGGCTCGAGGGCGGCGAGCCGCTGAACCTGGCGGAGCTGCTCTCGATCCTGCAGCAGATCCTGGTCGCCGGCAACGAGACCACCACCAACCTGATCGCGAGCGCCATGATGCTCCTGCTGCGCCATCCCGATCAGCTCGCGCTGGTCGTGGCCGATCCGTCGCTGGTGCCGAACATGATCGAGGAGGCGCTCCGGCTGGAGTCGCCGGCGACGGCCATGTTTCGCATGGCGACCGAGGAGACCGAGCTCGCCGGCGTGAGGATCCCCAAGGGTGCGCGCCTGGTGGTACACTACGCCGCCGCCAATCGCGACCAGCGTCAGTTTCCCGACCCCGACCGCTTCGACGTCCGGCGCGAGAACGCTCGCACGCATCTCGCCTTCGGCTTCGGCCAGCACTACTGCATCGGCGCCGGCCTCGCCCGCAAGGAGGGCGCGGTCGCCTTCGAGGCGTTGCTGTCGCGCCTCGGCGACCTGCGTTTCGCGGCCGGCAACGACTTCACCCACCATCCCAGCTTCATCCTGCGCGGGTTGAAGGAACTGCACGTGGAGTTCCGCCCGCTCTGAGCCGCGATGCCCAGGCTGCGCCACCCTCTCACCGGCGGCATCTACGAGCTCCTGCCCGATGGCCTGGTGCGGGTGGAGGAGAACGGTCGCAGCGGTCTGTTCCAGCCCGACGGCCGCTGGCATTCCGGCGACCTGCGCCACGCCGACCCGCATCTGCTGGTGTGGATCGGTGGTCCGCGCCTCGGCTCGCGCGGGTTGCCGGGCCGCTCCGCTGAACGGTCGGGCGCGGCGGCCGCCGCGCCCGACGGTGGGGAGCCCACTCCGAGCCGCGACGACGGAGAAGGTGATGGCGAAGGATGACGCGGCCGGCCGCTCTTCCGGCCTGACCTACCAGCAACTCCTCGACACCGACAGCCGGCCGGTGCCCGCGATCCTGCGCGAGCAGTCGCGTCGCGAGCTCGGCAGCCGGCGGGTGCCGATCGAGCGCTACGTCGCCCGCGCCTTCCACGACCTCGAGGTCGAGCGGCTGTGGAAGCGGGTGTGGCAGATGGCGTGCCGCGAGGAAGAGCTGGCGGAGGTCGGCGACCACGTCGTCTACGACATCGCCAGCCTCTCGTTCCTGGTCGTGCGCTCGGCGCCCGACCAGATCCGCGCCTTCCACAACGTCTGCCTGCACCGGGGCCGGCAACTGCGCGACTTCGACGGTCGGGTCGAGGCCTTCCGCTGTCCCTTCCACGGCTGGACCTGGAACCTCGACGGTTCCCTCGCACGCGTGCCGTGTCGCTGGGACTTCGCCCAGCTCGACCAGGACGCCTACCGCCTGCCCGAGGTGCGGGTCGGCACCTGGGGCGGATTCGTCTTCCTCAACCCCGACCCGGGCGCCGCGCCCCTCGAGTCGCATCTCGGAGACCTGGCGCGCCACTTCGAGCGCTGGCCGCTCGAGCATCGCTACAAGGAAGCGCACGTCGCCAAGGTCCTACCGTGCAACTGGAAGGCGGCGCAGGAGGCCTTCATGGAGGCCTACCACGTGGTCGCGACGCACCCGCAGTTGCTGCCCGGCATCGGCGATGCCAACTCGCAGTACGACGTCTGGGGGACCTTCGCGCGCGCGATCACCGCCAACGCGACCCCCAGCCCGCACCTCGCCTGGGTGCCGAGCGAGCAGGAGGTCTTCGACGCGGTGGTGCTGCGCGAGCTCGACCAGCCGCCACCGATGACCCTCCCCGAGGGGGCGAGCGCGCGCGCCACCCTCGCTCAGGTGATGCGCATGCAACTCGAGAGCGTCGTGCCCGATGCCGACCGCCTGTGCGACGCCGAGCTGCTCGATTCGTTCTACTACACCGTCTTCCCCAACTTTCATCCCTGGGGCGCGTACAACCGCATCGTCTATCGCTTCCGCCCGTTCGGCGACGACCCCGACCGTTGCATCATGGAGGTCATGTACCTGTCGCCCTTCCGCGGCGCGCGGCCGGCGCCGGCGAAGCTGCGCTGGCTGGCGGACGACGAGGACTGGACGCGTGCGCCGGAGCTGGGCTTCCTCGCGCGCGTCTTCAACCAGGACACCTACAACCTGGGCCGGGTGCAGCGCGGCCTGCGCGCCGCGGCCCACACCCACGTCACCCTCGCCGGCTACCAGGAGAGCAAGGTCCGCCACTTCCACGATCTGCTGGAGCGCTGGCTCGAGCTCGCATGAGGCGGGCGCGTGCCGACCCGTGCGCGACCTCCAAGGTCCGCCGCGGGCTCGATTCCGGTGCCTGGGATCAGCGCCGGTGGCAGGCCGCGCAGGCCTCCGCGCCCGCGCCGATGAGCGGCGGATCGTTGTCGGGATCGGCGTCGGCGTAGAGAGCAACGCGCGCGGCGGCGTTGGCGTTGCGATCCTGGATCACCGCGACGAACGGCCAGGTCGCCGTCTCGGGGAAGATGCCGACCAGGTCGTACCAGCCCTCCGCTTGCGACAGATCGCCGGCCTTGGCGAACAGGTCGCCGAACAGGGTGAGGGAGCCCTGGGTGTTGTGGGAAGCGAACCCCGCGTTGGCGCACAGCTCGGGCTGGGTGAAGAAGCAGCCGCCGGTGTCGGGGTCAGCGAGGTAGTCGGTGACCAAGGTGAAGACCTCCTGGAACAAGGGGTCCGCGGGTGGAAGCGACTGGAGCACCGGGATGTAGTCGAAGATGTTGAAGAAGGGATTCGCCGCCAGCGCGGCCTCGAGTTGCGCCAGCCCCTCGGCGCGCAGCGAGGCATCGCCCTCGACCGCGCCCTGCGAGTACTTGGCGGCTCCCGCGAAGCCGGGGACGCGCGAGTCGCCCTGCCCGGTGACCGGGTCCCACAACAGCGGCAGTGCCTGGGCGAAGGCGGCGTTGGCGGCGGCGAGCTCGGCGCGCGCCGTGGCGTCGGCCTCGGCGAAGTCGCTGACCCGCTGGCCGAATCGGTACATGTGGGTCATCGCGAGGAGGAAGTGCGAACGCCCGTCGCGTGGGTTGCGCTGCACCGCCTCGGTGAGGTCGGCGATCACCGCCTGCTGCTCGGGCTCGCCGTCGGCATCGCCGAACATCATGTCCCAGAAGCCCGCCTCTCCCGCGGCGCCTTCCCGCGAAGGCTTGCGGCTGACGGCGGTGAGGCCGTCGTTGCGGCGGAAGTCGTGGAAACGCACCCGCATGCTGGTCGACCCGATCCGCAGTTGCGCCTGGGTGAAGACGACCGGGCTGAAGACGGGGGCGTAGTCGGGGCCCTTCACCTTGATGCGCAGCCCGGTGGGGCTGTAGCGGATGCTGCGCACCGTGCCGGTCGGGTCGGCGTAGCGAAAGCCGGTCTTCGTCGGTTTCCACTTGGCGCAATCGAGGGCGACGTCGGCGGTGGTTTCGATGCGCAGGGTGTCGCTCGGGTAGGCGGAGAGCTGCACGCTCGACGTGCTCGGACAGGTGGGGTCCTGCAGCGTCTGCAGGAACCGGTCGGCGCCGATGCGGATGGTTGCGGTGCTCTTGCCGGGTTCGCCCACCGCTCGGTAGCGTGCGACCTTGTCGCGGGTCAGGAGCTGAAACGCGACGGCCGGGGAAGGGACGAACGCGAGCAGGGCGACGAGCGGCGGCAGCGCGGCTGCGCGGCGGAAGAGGTCGTGCATGGGCTTCTCCGGTTGGTATTGGCAGCGGCCCGTCTAGTCGGGCGGGACGACCATGTAAAGCCGAACGCCTGCTTGCGCGCGGCGGAATCCCGATTCCGCGCGCCTCTACCCTTTGCCGCTCCATAGGGCTAAACGAGAGCGTCCGCCTGAAACGCCAACTCATTCTCGGAGGGAGCAAGAAGATGAAAGCCGCCGTCTACGTGGGGGATGCCGCGAACCTGTCGATCGAGCAGTTGAAGCCCAATCCGCCGGGTCCGCGCGACGTCGTCGTCGAGATCGGTGCCAGCGGAGTCTGTCACTCGGATCTTTCCATCATGCGCGGGTACGTTCCCGTGCCGCCGGGCATGGTCCTCGGCCACGAGGGCGCCGGGCGCGTCGTCGAGGTCGGCGCCGAGGTTTCGCGCGTGAAGAAGGGCGACCGCGTGGTCGCCTCGTTCGTGCCCGCCTGCGGCGGGTGCTGGAGCTGCCTGCACGAGCAGTCGGAGCTGTGCGAGCGCGAGAACGAGGTGTCGATGCAGATGCGCGGCACCCGTCCGGACGGCAGCATGTACTTCTGCATGACCGGCCTAGGGACCTTCTCCGACGTGATGACGGTCGACGAGTCGTCGGTGGTGAAGGTCGAGACCGACCTGCCCGACAGCCAGTTGGCGCTGATCGGCTGCGGCGTGACCACCGGCGTCGGCGCCGCCCTCAACACCGCCAAGGTGAAGCCGGGCGCGAGCGTGGCCGTGCTCGGCTGCGGCGGCGTCGGCCAGGCCGTCATCCAGGGCGCGCGCATCGCCGGCGCGGCGCGCATCATCGCCATCGACCCGCAGGAGCTGAAGCGCAAGACCGCGACCAAGCTGGGCGCGACCGACACCGTCGACCCGTCCAAGGGCGACCCGATCGAGCAGGTGAAGGCGCTCACCGGCGGCCGCGGCGTCGACTATGCCTTCGAGGTCATCGGTCTGCCGGAGACGATCCTGACGACCTACCAGCTCGCCCGCCGCGGCGGCGAGGTGATCATCGTCGGCATGGCCCGCTACGACGCGCAGTTCACCCTGCCGGCGTTCGGCATCTTCTTCGAGCAGAAGACGGTCAAGGGCTGCAAGTACGGCTCGGCGCAGGTGCGCCGGGACTTCCCGCGCTTCGTCGATCTGATCGAGACCAGTCGGCTCGACATCTCTGCCATGGTGTCGAAGACCATCAAGCTCGAGGGCGTCAACGACGCCTTCCGCGCGATGGAAGCCGGCGAGGTCATCCGCAGCGTCATCGCCTGAGGCGCGCTCGCCTCGCACCCCGGGGGCCCGCCCAGCCGCGGGCCCCCGGGATCGACGCGGACATCGCCGCCGCGTCCTGTCGATCGGCAGCCGTGCCGTTCGTCCTGCCAGACGGAGGCCGCCCCTTCCGGTCGGTCGTACGTACGCAAACCAGTTGGAGAGGAGAACGCATGGCACACTACGTCGACGGCTTCGTCATCCCGATTCCCAAGAAGAACACCGCCGCTTACCGCAAGCTCGCTCGCAAGGCAGGCAAGGTCTGGATGGAGCACGGCGCGTTGGCCTACTTCGAGTGCATCGGCGACGACGTCAAGCCGGGGAAGCACACGTCCTTCCCCCAGGCCGTCAAGCTCAAGGCCGGGGAGGTCGTCTGGTTCTCGTGGATCGTCTTCAAGTCGCGCCGCCACCGCGACACGGTCAACGCCAAGGTCCTGAAGGATCCGCGCCTCGCCGCGATGGAGCCGCAGGCGGTCCCGTTCGACGGCAAGCGCCTGATCTACGGCGGCTTCAAGACGATGGTCGAGCTCTAGGACACCCCTTCGCGGCGGCTGTCGCTGACAGTTAAAGATGTCCGCATCATAAGCAGTTAAAGATGTCCGCTCGGTTGGGCGGCGTTTCGCCGCGATGGAGTGGACGGAAACGTGTTTGGGGCGTGGATACGAGATCATGGGCGG
>Ga0268299_1002879_pt1 | contig 18065 bp, 12 predicted proteins | sample NOBtaG_FD_193484 | JGI IMG/M metagenome (GOLD analysis project Ga0268299, IMG submission 193484) | Activated sludge microbial communities from bioreactor in Nijmegen, Gelderland, Netherland - NOB reactor | ecosystem: Engineered > Bioreactor > Aerobic > Activated sludge | place: Netherlands...
GCGTTTTTATATCAACAGGCGTTTTTATATCAACAGGCGTTTTTATATCAACAGGCGTTTTTATATCAACAGGCGTTTTTATATCAACAGGCGTTTTTATATCAACAGGCGTTTTTATATCAACAGGTACACCTATTGATTTACTTGGTGTTGGATAAACTGTGCCTTCATTTTTGGATTTTACATTAATTTGATATTTTATAATATAAATCATGTAAATAACCATAATTATAAGTACAATAATTAATGTACTACTTGTTATTACGAAGCCTTTAATTCTGTGTTCTAAATATTGTTCAATATCTTTCCATAAACTGTTATTAGTAGGTGTTTTCACCCTTACTAAATTAAGCTGTGTTGTTATATCATCCACGTCAGGCTTATTAGGCTCAGTAGACATAGTTTCATTTCTCGGGATTAGTTTTAGATTTAATTTTAATATTTATATTTATGGTTAAACTGTCCTTCATCTCTCCACCAACAATTAATATTCCTGGAATAATTATTGACGGTTTATTATTGCTAACATCAATATTCACATTAACCTCTTTACCATCTAAGGAGTTAAATTCAATAGTTCGTGGCTCAAAATCAAAATTACTCGATAATTTCGTATGTTCATTTTGCACATTATTTGGTACGTTGGTTGGTGTTTGTGTACTAGTTTTGTTGTCAAGAAACTGTTCCGATGAAGAGGTTTCTGAAGTAATAATAGCTGTGGAATCTTTCTCATTTAAACTCTCCTTAATAGTGGATTCCGTATATGCTTCCATATCTACATCCGCAAATTGCCTTGGAACATTTCTCTTCAACTGCTTATTTATACTTACTTTAGGCTCTTTAATATTTGTAACTGTTGCATTTGTAAAATTGTTGTCTACAGCCGTTTTTTCATCTATACCTAAACAAGTTGATATGTTTCCTACATATTTAAGAGATGATGCCCATAACTGTATTCTATTATCTTCCGTGTCTGGCCACATCGCGACTAAATTATCTTGAGAATTTACTAGGAGTTTTGAGGTAGAAGCATAATAATTCTCATTTAGATCAAATACATTTTTGCTTGGTAGCTTGTAAGAAAGAATTATATTTTTAACATTTGCTGTGGCTTGATTCTGCAACCAAACAGAACACACATATTCGTAGAGTTTTTCAAATGAAAATATATTCAAATTTATATATGGCAAGTCGTTCTTGGCAGTAACTACACGGCTTACATAACCAGTAAACACATAAATATCTCTTCCTTCAATATCTTTAGTTATATCCTGAGCGGTTTTAGATTCATTGGATAAGTAATCTTTTACAAGTCTTAGCTTAAAGTTTTTTGTAAGTAAGTCGTCAGCTTTAGATATCACACCCACTATACAATGTTGATTATCCTTAATAAGTAACCATTTAGGCTTCTCTTTAGGAGAAGTAATTACATCAGAAATAGCACCCCATAAGGTTTTATTGGAATGAGGTGCAAGTATTATTTTAGAAATAATATTCTTTAGCTCATTCTTTTTTTCATTCATTAATGCTATGTCATTAGGTATCACGAGAAAACGAAAATCTGCTTGGAAAGTTCTAGATAGAATTAGTGGCGACCAAAGCCTAGGATCATTCATCATTTACTCCTTCCACCAAGGAAAATAGGACACTCTACAAGATGTTTTCTAAGTAAATGCATGTATTGTTCAACCTCTTGTAATTTAGAATGAGAGGCAGTCTCAATTCTGGTACCACTCATATTTAAATCTAATGGTTGCGTTTCACGGCCAATGTTATTAATTTTTCGTTGCTCTTCCTTCTCTATTTCGCTAATTATTGAATACTTAATTTTTAAAAGTTTAGATTGAATTGCAAAGATAAGAGGCAGGCTTATATTAATTGGCTCTATCTTACCAACTTTCTTATCTTTTGCTAACGCTTTTCCAAGCGTTACTGGACAAATCATGGTAAACCACCCAGAATCTGGCGCGAACAAAGTTGGGAATAGCTTATTTGCAAAGGTCGTTATTTTATTTTGCACAGCCTCGCTTATAGTTCTTAAAGAAGAACGATTTACAAGATTACCTATCATAGAAAAAGTTGTATTACCCATCAAATCTGCTTTTGTGATCATAATTACCACCGGAAAAGGTGTTTTTACGGTTGGTTTTAGTCTTTCACCCACCATTCTAAGAAGACCATTCATTTTAGCTGTTTGCGCCCTAGCAGCAACTTGGTGTGTATCAGTAGTTTGGTTAGTTTCTAAAAATTCTCCAGGAATACACAAAAAAATACAATCTGATTCTTGAAGATGTTGCAATAGTACTTGTACCTCTTCTTCTGTACTAGCTTCTGTCATTGCTCCGCCACGGTAATCGAGCCAATCAAAGTGCATAATAGGGTTGTATGAGTAGTTAAATGCAAAGCGGTAAAACGTGGAAGATGGTGTGGCCTTTGGCCAACGGCTATCTCCTCCTATTACTAGCGTATCCCATTCATTTCGTAAGGAATTTTCTGTGTCATGATCTGTTGTAATTGTAAATCCTCCGACTCCCGTTTGCATTTCAGCAAACATACCTAACATGTACGCTGTTTTACCTGATCCTGAAGAACCTAACATAGTAATTTTCATATGTTGTAAATTAGGATTTTGGTTTGTTTGCTCTTTTTTATCCTTTATTTCACCAATCATTTCCATCCAATCATCAACCATAAATTTTGACACCTTTATTGGGTAATATACCAACTAAGATATAAGCAATAAGTTTACGCTAAACATAAGCTATAATATAATAGTTATTGCCATATTATTACTTATTAATATTTTAGTAGTAGAAAAATTATGTAAGACAAATATTATATACTTAAGTATAAAGTTCGGAAAGCGAAAAGCGGGTACAGCCGAAGTAAGTGTAAAAATAGGACATAACTCTGTAGTTTTACTAATAATTGATAAATTTATGGTACTGTCCAAAAAGACTAGTTTTTTGCTATCTAATTTTGCCAAAAATCGTTATTGAAAACAAAAGACTTACAGCACTTCAATTTGACAGGTTTTTGACCATTCGTAAAAATACTGTTTACAGTTCATCTAACTTTTTACTTTTAGTCTGATAGTTTAGCTTATAAAACCGAGTTTTAGTCTTAAATAAGTTTCGTTGACCTTATTAATAGCCTTTGTAATTATTTGTAGAATATAGCCTTATAGATATCAATTTATTGCTTCAATAAATACAGCTAAGAGAATGTACAGGGTTATGTCCTATTTTTACACGTATCTTGGCTTTACCCGAGTAGGAGCGAAGCGACGAACACAACCAAGCTTACAACCTAGAGTTTGAGTCAGATAAATCATTACTTATTCTTCATAAACAAAAATGTAGCATTGCTGGGGTCGAGGTCGCCTCCCCCTTTGGGGGACGGGAGGGGGGAGTTTCTATTTCTTTAGCCCAAGTAGCCTTAGAAAAATATTTCCCGTAATGTAATGAAGGGAATATTTTTTTCTAAGGTTGTCTTGACGGATTGCTAGAATGCCTAGACCGATAGACGGTAAGGCTATGCGTAGCATTGCCGTCCGTCTTCGGTCGGCATTCGACCTAGCAATCCATGTCAAGACCTACTTTGTCCTTATTTGTTCTTCTTCTTATATTCTTATATGTTAAAGATGTTAAGAAGAAGAGTAACACCCCAATTAATTCACTTAATTGTTTTATTTACTTGTAATTAGCGATTAGGAAGCGGGAACAAAACCTCCCTAAAAGCGGGAACAAAACCTCCCTATTCCTTAAAAGCGGGAACAAAACCTCCCTATAGCGGGAACAAAACCTCCCTATAGCGGGAACAAAACCTCCCTATAGCGGGAACAAAACCTCCCTATAGCGGGAACAAAACCTCCCTATTTTGCCTTGTGGTTTTCTTAAAGGTACTACTATATATAGTATGGCGGGAACAAAACCTCTATATTCTATAAAACTTAGGTATATTTTACAGAATATTTATCACTATTTTTATGGATCGTGATCACTATGAATGATCATTCAGTAAGAGATTGTTTGTTTTTGTTATCTAGATATTTCTGGTTTGCTTTTTTCATATCACTTCCAAAATTATATCCAGCTTTCAACACAAACTTCACATCTCCTTTGAATTTAGGATTGTTTGTTTTTTCAACTGTGTAAGAAGAAAGGATCCCTTTTTCTTTCAATTCTTCCAAAGCTTTTTTGATTTCTCGGATATTATTTCTAATGTCCGCGTAAATTCTTAGGCCAAAATCACGCAGTATTGTTGATAGTAATAATGAATAATTGTTGTCGAGTTCAAAAAAGTTGGCATGGGTGTAAAGATGCGACAAACGTTTGTACATCCTGCGAGCAAGAGGATTTTTTATTGACATTAAATAATCATAATTAATCATTCTAAAGGTATTTAATTGTATGCTATTAGCTACTAATTCATTAAGGCGAACAAAACTTTTTTTCTGGTGATTTCTGGAATCTTCAGGACTATTAAGATAAAGTGATTGAAAGATGTGTGTGTGATAGTACGTTTTCCCATCCATTGACCTAATTTCTAAAGTTGTATCAACACATATATTTAGAGCTTCAACTATTTCAGCATGAGTAAAAGAATGATGAATATCTTTAAGGTGTTTCTTTAACTTATAGATAGTAAAAGCTACACTAGGTAAATTATCGATAAAAGGAAACTTATTTTCACAAGCCATTTTTCGCAATACATCTTCAATAATTTCTTCTCTCTCTCCTGGATAACAATTAACGTAGTTTCCTAGCTTATTTTTGATTCTCGCGGGCTTAATGGTAAGTATGTAGGATTGCCCTTTGAAATCAAATGTTCTTTCAAGTACAGGAGGAATAACTTTCTTCCTGCTACGCCCATTAATCACAAAATATTTAGGAAGAAAATCATAAAGCTCGATTGTGTTGGAGTAGAGTTGCTCTTCTGGCTCATTCAAAAGGAATGATTCTAGTTGTTTTGGCTCCGAATATTTGTGGTTCTCCATAATAAAATTTCTCTTTCCTACTCATATTTACTTACTAACTTTGTTAGTCTAAATCAGGCATTTCTGGTGGTTCTACTACGTCTCTTCTACTAGAAACAATAGTTCCTTCCCTAGAATTGTTAGAAGGTTGATTAAAGCCTAGATTTGAGTTGTTATTAAGTACCTGTGGAGTAAGTTCTAAAGCTTTAGCTGCTCCTAAAAGCCTTGGTCTAGCTGGAGATTCAGGTGCATTATAATAAATTTTCCAAAGTATCATAGGGTACTTATTACCACTTCTGACAATAGCTTGATCATCCCCTAAACGCATTACTTCATCTGGGGTCATTAGCGGCCTTTTATGTTCACTCTGGCTATAAGTATTTGATGAATGGCCTTTTCCCAACATTACATTTAATGTTCCTCCTCCATCGTTATAGCTTATTCTTGGTACTACTACTGTTGTATCTCCTAACATATTAGATATATAGCTTGCTGTTTGATAATCTAGTCCGTGCAAGGCTACCTTTGTTGAGCAATTGGTTACTATTGTTTGTGCATTTGCTCTTCCATAATTTGCCTCTAATTGACTCAATGATTGGATTCCTAGCCAGATTCCTACTCCTCTTCCTCTTGCTAAACTTATTGTTGTTGCAAAATCTGGTATTACTCCTATATTTGCAAACTCATCCATCATCATATTTATTGGTACTTCTTCCATTCCTTCTGCTATTTCTTCTCCTGCTATTTGTTCTAACAGCACTGTAAAAAATAAGCTGGTTAATGGCTTTAATCTGGATATGTCTTGTTCTTTCATACAATAATAGACTGCCATTGGTTCTATTCTTAGCATTCCAAAATCTGGTGCTTCTAAACTCGCACTTGTAAAGCGGGCTATTTTTGGATCTCTTAAAAACTGTAGTTTGCTTGCTATTGCTGGTACTATTCCTCCCTTTATTCTTGGGTCTGTTTGGGAGAATATTATTGCTTCTTCCCTTGCTATCTCTGATTGTGAGTTAATCAATTGCTCCAATAGTACCTCTGGGCGTTGTCTGCTAAACAAACGGTAGGCTGTTAATGGTGTTGGCTCTCCTAGTGTTGCTGTATGGGCAAATAAAGCTGATAGAAAAGATGTTTCCGCCTCCAACCAAAATGGGTCTGTTTTTCCATTTCCTCCTGCTTCCATTATTGCCCTAGCACAAAGCTGGGCCATTCTTGCATCTTGGCATAATGGTATCCAGTTAAAACATTCACTGTTTTCTGGCTCCGTTGGTGAGTATCTTAAAGAATTATGAAATCCTGATGTATATCTCCATAACTCTGATTTTGGATCTGTTACTACTAAAGAGGTGTTTTGGCTCCATGCACAATTAGGAAGAAAATATCCTCTTGATTTTCCTGTTCCGCTTCCTCCTAAAATAAGCCCATGTTTTACAGCTTCCATTCTGGGCAAAATTATTGCTCCTTTTTTATTACTACTTAAGAAAAATCCTCCTGCTGACATTGCCTCATTTAATCCAATTGTTATTTCTTCTATCTCTTTAGCATTAGCAAATCTTGCACTTCCATGATAAAAATTTCCCCTTGCTGCTTCTAAACTAGCCTTTTTCAAAAATACTATTCCTAATAAAAAAGTGCTTAACGTTGTCCAGAAAACTATACTTACTCCAAAGCCAAAATATGGACTTGGTATTGATGATTTGCTTTTAGCTACTGATGTTGCAAGATTAACCAAAAAACTTGCTACAAATATTCCTATTCCACTACTCCATAAAATAAGGCTTCTATTCCAGTTACTTATAAATCTAAGTTTTCCTTCGTAGTAATCATTAATCTTCAATAACTGCTTAAAACTTATTCTACTTCCTATCGTCCCTGCTATTAATACTCCAGCTAATATTTTAGGGTCTATATTATTTAATATATTTACTTTTAGTAATAACTCTCTCCATCCAACCCTCATTACAATATCTATTAGAAGTATTAGTAGAAATCCTGATAATGGTATAAAAGAAATTCCAAATATTGCTTTCCAAACTTTTTCTTTCATATTAAACCCTCATCTACACCTATATTTGTCTTTGTCCCTATCTATTTCTTTACTAAGTTCTTTGCCCAGTCCTTTAAGCTCATCACGTAGTCTTTCAGTTTCGTGAATTGTTGTTCTAGCTTCTGATTCTGTTCGACTAAGTTGTTGATTTGCTTGCTTTTCTCTATTAGATAGCTCTCTAACTGCTGATTCTGTCTTATTAAATTGCTCATTTGCTCGTTGGCTTTTATCAAAGAGTTGGTTAACTGCTTGTTTTCCTGCTGCAATATCTGGCTCTCTCTCTTGTGGATTTCTTGCTGCTTTATCAATTGTCTTATTTCCATCTGCAAATCTTGATTTATCTCTTCCATCTCTATCTTTGTTAAGCTCATAAAATCCAGCATTCCTTTTATCTCTATCTAAGTACATTTGCTTATTGTTAGTATTAACGCGGTGGGGTTTTTCTTTTTCTTCTCCTTTAACTAAAGATTTTTTCCATTCTCTAGTTTCAGCTTTTTTATCTAAGTGTTGTTGTTGCTTTTCTCGTCCAAACTCCCTTCCATAGATTTTGTTCCATTCTTTATCTAACTCTTTCCATTCATTCTGCTTAAAGCGTAATTTCCTATCTTCATCATCTCTAGCTTGTATATGAAAATGTATGTGAGTGTGCTTAGTATCCTGGTGGACTACTGCTATTGCCCTGGCTTTAGGAAATCTTTCTTCTAAATATTGCTTTGCCATCTCTCTAGCTTTTTCTGTACCTATCTTAGATTCAAAAGAAGCCACTGCCCTATAATGGGTTTGTACTTCTCCTTTTCCCCTTTTTGGTTTCTTAAGTTCATCTTCTTCTTTTTGCCTAACGTATTCAGCTAAATTATTTCTTTTATCTTTATAAGACTCACCTTCTTGTACGTACTCTGGGTAGTTTTGCACAAATATAGATTCTAGGTTTCCATCAATGGCAGTCTCCCTAGTTATATATCTTAGATTGGCTGCGCTCGCTCCTGCCCGTCCTACATTAAAACTAAAATATATTCCTCCTCCCATTCTACTCTCCCATTATTGCCTTTTTTAATTCCTCTAAGGCTTGTGTCTGCTGCTTTAAAGTTTGCCTTAATTCTTGGCCTGCTATTTCTCCTCCTTGATTTAAAACCTTTGCTATCTGGTTAAGATTTACCCCTACTTTTCTTACATGAAACATTGCTCTCTCTAATATCTCTCTTTGTTGACTATTTAGTATTTTATCACTAGTTAATCCACACTCTACTAAATACCTAGATATTGAAAGTTCTTTTCCTTCAGCTTTTTTTTGTAAGTATTCTAACTCTTCATTAGTAACTCTAACACATAGTCTTTTTTCGTATAGTTTCTTAAATCCTCTTTTACCCATAATCTATATTCCTATCTCTTATGCTTAAGCACAATTATTATTATATTACAATTGGTGGCAACAGCAAAAGGGCGACAGCACTTTTGCATATCCTGCCTTACTTTTATAAAGGCGCATGTAACTTACATTAGTTAATGTTGAGAAACTATTTTGTATAGGAAAATGAAACTAAACCTCAGACTTATTTTTCTTCCTAAGTAACCGACCTGGATAATGGAAAATAAAGTTTTGAAATGCCATTAATAATTCATCTAACAATTCATCTTTATAAGTTAAATCATTATCGTTTTCAGCAGTAATATTAAATTTCGGGATTTCCAAATTTTCCCATGGTGATTTGTTTAGCCAAAATTCCGACAAGACATTAAAACACTTGGGGTGAATTATTAGATGTATAATATTCTGCTCATAGTGACTTTGTAGCTTATGCTTAGCATAAAGGAAAGAGTAAGTATCGATCACGGAGAGAGGATTTTCTTTGTTTTCATCTAACGGACAACTAAATCCCCATGGAGTAAATTTTTCTAAACATTCCTTAACTAACACTTTCTCTTGTGGTGAAGCTTTTTTTAATTCAAATCCTTTTTGGTTATGAATTTCCGAAGAAATAACTAATAAACTTCCAAAACGCTCAGATAATTCATTAATCAATTTCAGTTTACACCTGCGTTGTTGTGAACTTTCCTTTACAACATCAAGTCGGTCACTTATATGTTCTGTTTGATTAGAGTTATAATTAAATAGTAACCGGCAAAGCCCAACAAGAACATAAAAAGTATTACGGGTTACACAAATGTATATCAAGTATTTAATATAATGTTTAATCAGAAGCCGATCATTAAGGCTTTCTTTGTGCATTTTTTCTTTATTTATTTCATAAAAATTTGCTTCTCTGTAAATTAAATTTTGTAAAATTTGTAGTTCGTTTGGTATATATTTCGATGTTTTCAAAAATCCATAACTTTTGTGATTTGAACGTTTCCTTACTTCATAACGAAAACTGTCATCGAACTTTCCCATTGCTTTTATAACTACTTTGATAGCTAATTTTTTATCTTCTAAGAGAAAATAAGCTAAATCATAACTTTTCTCAAAAATATTTATAGCTTGATCAACGTCTATAACCTCCAAATATCTCATTCTCACAAATTCAGAGATTATGTCTGATATCTTTTTTGTTAAATTATCATCATTCATATACGTAGTAAGTTTATAATCTAAGGTGTAACAATTTTGAAAAAATTAATGTCACACGTTAACTGTAATGTTAACTCTTCATTAAAGGTGTGACAGCAATTTTTTCAAAATTGTTACACCTTTAATGAACAACATCACTATATAATCAGTCATCAAACGATATACATTAAATAGTGTGTGTTTAACGTATTGATATATATCAACTTAAACAACGCGTATTATTTGTTTGTAGTCTAAGTTTTAAGACAATGTTATTTACGGAATAGGAGACAATATGATAAACAAAATAGAAAAAACCTGGGTTACAAATAGAATATCTCAGATAGAGAAAACCTGGTAAGTTGATTTCCAACCGTCAAAACATTATTTGTCATTTTCTATTAATAAACACAAGCAATCTAAAATGAAAAAGACTTAATAAAAATGTCCTAAGAATTTAGGACATTTTTATTTTCAGGTTATTTTGTCAGCTATAACTAATCACTTATCATATAATTAGCTGTTACATACTCAAGAAATTTAGATTCTGTTTTTACTGAATCAAAATCGTCGTCATCTTTGGCTTCAAGCCTATTAGATACATCAAAATTAATAGCCTCTTTAAGATCAATATACATCTTGCTCTTTAATTCTTGATCTAAAACGTTATCTTCTTTTGCTGCTTGCGCTCTTAAAAGATTGTTATAACAAGCTCTATTGTAATACAAAGCTGCTGTGTCTGTATCTTTGCTTAACTCAGGATATCTCTTCCTTGATTCTATAGCTTTAGATAAAATCTCTATCGCTTTTGAGTAGTTTTTTTGTTTTTTATAGATTCGCGCTAAAATTATTGCTGCTTTACGATCTGTAGGTTTAACAGTAAGAATTTTGTTTAGTTTATAAGTAGCTTCTTCAATAGCAGAATTAGAAGTATCTTTTGCACCAGCACACACAAGACCAGAATTAATAGCATCAAGATAACCAATTTCAGCCTGAAGCTCTAGCGTTGTATCCTTCAGTTTTTTTTCTGTGCGCTCTTCTAACTCTTGAATTTGTTTGTCCACCTTAACAGCAACACTTTTAAGAATACGATAACCAAGGAAACCTGAAATTGTGAATATTGAAGATAACAGCGATAAATTAACCACACTATTCTCAGGGGATAGTTTTCCAGAGGTGGCAAGAATAAACAACATAGCAAACCCTCCACCAATACCACCAAATGCACCTAATAATAATGCTCCACCTAAACGTCTTCTAGAATTTACTAATATATCATCTGTACTTACAAGTCGCCTAACATCAATAACTTGTAAAACATCTAAAATTCCTCCAAAAGCACCAAATACAACAAGTATTACTATTATGTGCCAAAATAACACAATTTATAAACCTCCTATAAATGTCAGTACAGGGAATTTTTGGTAATAAATTTGATCTATGGCAATATCTTACGTTATTTATGGAAATCTTCGCAACTAGGGGGGGTTGTATATCCCCCTATGCACATCAACTTAAGGACGTAAAATATAGCAAAATAAGGCTATTTTGATTTCGCTCAAAATTTAAGAACTAAGCAACAATACGATTTTCAAAGAGTTAGAGTTTACAAATGAGCTTGCAAAATTTCAAATTTTTCAACAATGGACAAATTCGCCACAACTGTTGTATTTACAACTACTTGATTCTGTTAAGTTGCTGTGCACAGGGTTTTACCCAAAGCTTACATTTTATATGTTGGTGGTTCGCTATTTTCAACGTCTCTAATTTCCTGTTTATTACCACTAGGTTCAACCACTTCAAGAACTTTAGGAATTTCTTTTTCACTATTAATTGTCATGCCTATATCCGCATTGACCTCTGCATCTAATTGAATAATTTGCTTTTCTAGAAAGAAAAACCGATCTTTATAAATTTGTTTTTGTTCCATAAATTCATTAAGGGGCTTACGTGTTTTTTCAATTTCTTTCTCTACCTCTAGTTTTCGTTTAGTGAGCGTACCTAAATTTCTTTCTATCTCTTCATGTTCTGTTTCTTCTTGCTGGAGACTAGCACTCTTAGATGCAATAGCATTATTTACTTCCGCCATATATTTTTTTTCTTCAATAGCAACTTCTTTTGCATCCAGTGATTTATCTTTTTGATTTAGCGAATCTGTAACATTTCTTAATCTTTCTTTGTCATTTTCTATTTTGCTTCTTAGATCAATAACTTTATTACTTTGTATTTTTTCTAACTTTCTTACCTTAGCTACTTGCATATCCAACACATTTAATTCACTTTCAAGCTGCTCTAAATCATGAGCAATACCTCTTTCTTCTTTATGTATATCCCCTTCTAATTTTTTTATCTTTTGTTCCAATTGCTGTTTCTCATGGCTAAAGGCTTTTAATCTATTAATCATACTTAATGTCCTTACTACAAAATGGTTGAAATGATATATAGTCATTCCGCCTCTGTTTGGTTGTTCATGTAAAGGTAGTAGGTTGTTGAATGCCCCTGCCAAATAACGACCCCATTGATCTTGTAGTGCTTCAGATAAGTAAAACCTTACAGATTCTGGTTGTTGTATTTTTAGTACTAGCAGAGACAACAAAAGGAGAATAAGAAAAAATTTAATGGCCGTTTCTGTGTCTTTGTAACCAGGCTGCTTTGAAATCTCATTAAGTGCAGCTGCTTTCATAGCTGGGCCATTACTGATCGAATCTACTCCAAATTTCTTGTAAAGAAGGTCATAATCATTGGTATTAACTGCTTTGTCGAATTCTTGTAAAGTATTATTCATTTGTGTCTTAAGTTCTTGAATATCCTTTTCATTAGATTGAATTGTCTTTTCGATCGATTTAGCAGTTTCCCCTCTACCAGGACGACCAGTAGTCTTTTTTCCCTGAGTCCCTCCAACTTCTTGCCTGTGTAGGTCTCTATTCTCTGAAAGAATCTTTTGAGCATCATCCAACTTTGCCTGATGATGTTTTTTTATTTTGTCTGCTATTTGTGTGATTGCAAGATTCTGTTTACTATCAATTAGACGCTCAACATCTTTGTTAAAGACAAGCTGATTAAGGAACGGAGCTGTTATTAATACTGAAAAGCACACCATAGCAACTCGTACAAAGATTGCTATTTTTGTCTTATGTTTTTCCAATTTGTTCTTTGGATACTCATTGTATAATATCTGACGATATTCTAATGCGGCTAAATCAGTATTGATAAGATTTGACTCCACTGCTACTACAGCTAAAAACATAATCGAACCAACAATTATAGTAGCAACAACAACAACAATCCGATTATCGCTAAAAGTTGATCCAAAATAACCCCATGAAATGCCTTCTGCAGTAGCTATAAGTATAGATATTGAACGTATTAAGTAAAACCAAGCCTTAGCAGAGTTCGTTAACAAATTATCCTTATTAGGAAAACCGAATAGTTTTTCAATATATTTAGTAATGAAAATAGCCAATTCATTTTTCATATGAAGCTGGCCTCTTTGCCAGTGATTTAAGCATAAGTGTTAATAAACCAGAGACTTACCAACAAAGGATACAAATGCCATAAAAATACTAAGTTTATAGTAGTAGTCCTAGGTCGATATCTATTTATTTGCTTTATTTTGGAATATATCTTTTGGGGTTTTACGCAAAAACGCCCTCAATGAAGAAATTGTATTTGACAAAGGATTCAAAATCAAGGGGAAAAATTTTTCCCCTTGATTTTTTTTATAAGCAATGATCAATACTAAAATTTGTGGGCAAGTAGACAGGTTTTTCCAGTTTATTTGAAGTAATAATATCTTCTAGGTAGATACCACTTTTTTTAATCTTTAAGCGTACATGGAAATAAAAGTCGCGTTTGTATAAACAAGACATATTTTCGCTATTAGTTTTAGAAGAAACTAAATTAATTATAGCTTCAATAGTTTTTTCTGGTAATTGGCTTCCTTCAATCTTTATACTTTTTGGCATGTTGTTCAATTTTTCTAAACTTTTTTTAATTTTGTTCTCTTCATTAATCTCATTTATTTCTTCATAAGATAAGGTTTCTCTTATCGCAGATGGCAATACCTGTTTAGTTATGTCCTTTTGGTAAATTTCTTTGATAATAAAGATTTGTTCCTTTGGTTCTAATGACAAAACGTCTCTTAGCACTTTTTTCAGCTTGTTTGATATATTTTGTGTTTTTGTATCCTGGTTTATCTTTTGCGAATCTGACTTTATTTGTTTCTCAGTATTTTCCACATTAATCGAGTTCTTATTTTTCTTTGTTATTACTTGGTGTAGTAGTGAAATAGTTTGGACAAACTCATTGAATTTATCTGAGCAACTCTCTTGTTTTTGTATAATGTTTGTGGAGTTTTTTTCCCTTTGCTCTTTTGTTTGTTCCTTATGTATCTCGGATTTTTCAAAGTCAGGTACAGACTCAAAGCGTTTGGGATCACGATACAATACAAATGCATTCTCTCTTGTTTGTGCTATATTGCTGTTTTCTCCATTAAATGACATATCCTGTATTCCTATTCTAAAAGAATTCATTAAATTTAACTTAATAACAGTGGGAACGAATTTAACTCGTTATGTTAATATATTGAAGCAATAACCTTTCAGTATATTACTTCCTAATTATACTTTTAATTTTTCAAATAATAGTATTAATATAGATTTTTACTGAAAAATACAAGAAAATATCGAATTTTTGCCAAAATTCTCTTCATCTTGTAATTAAAACCTGAAAGAATACTAAAAGCAATGAGTGATAAGCAAGTGTTAGCAGCAAGCCAAAACGTACAGTTAGATCGCTTTTCCAGGTATGAGTTGGCAATAGCAAGCATTAAATGTGATACCACTGAAATTGAAGAATTAAGCAAAAATTATGGAGTTTCTAAAAAAACGATCGAAGCCACGAAACAAATTGCCTTAACCGCAATTCAGGATATTTTTTCTTACGAAAGTAACTTGGTAGATAAAAAGGATGACAAAAAAGAGTTTTTAGAATTAGATGACAAACTAGCTAAAATACTCTATATAATACATTGCCTTGAAGCAAAAGCTACTGTTGAGCAAATTTTTCAATACCTGTGTGACATTCCTAGTAAACTTAAGTCTGAAGAAACTAAAAAATTAGAGAGCAACGAAAGAACATCTATTTCTAGAAATACAAGCGTTTTACATAAACATGGATACTTACGAAAACACAAAGTAACAGGAATTACTAAAAAATTGGATGAATATGAGATAAACATCAATAATGTTGTTGGTTTTAGAGATACAGCAATACTACTACTTGAGCTTCTTAAGTTTGAAGGGGAGAAAACCGACAAAAAAACAGTTCGTATTAAAAACTTTATTGAGTCTTTAACGGGTGGCGAAACTCCTAAACTACATTACTTTGATAAAACGGATCTGTTGGGTTGTAAAAACCAGCCAGGTTTAATAGATAAATTAGCACAAGCCGAATATCTAGAAAGAACTGTTAACTTTGTTCGCGTTCGTAACAGGGTTGTTTTGGAGCAACGTTACTTAGAGTTAATAGCATTTGCAGTAAAACCGGAGCAATTAAAATCTTATGAATTCAAAAGTGTGGAAAAATTAAAGATTAAAAATGGCTATAGATAAATGATAATACGGGTACAGCCGAAGTAAGCGTAAAAATAGGACATAACCCTGTATATTCTCTTAGCTATGATTATTAGTAAAACAAATAAAACGTTATATTACAAATAGTTACAAAACTCATTATTAGGCCAAGCTAATTAGACTAAAATAGCAATAACGCCAAAACATAAATAGTATATTTACGAATGGTCAAAAACCTATCTTTTTTGGGTGCTATAAGTCTTTTATTTACAACAACAATTTTCAATAAAGTTAGCTGGTAAAAAACATTAGTTTTTGGTCAGTGCTTCAAATTTATCAATTACTAGTAAAACTACAGAGTTATGTCCTATTTTTACTCGTATCCCGGCTGTACCCGATTATGTCGTTTGTGGGGTTTTACCCTAAGTTGATGTGCATGGGGTTTTACCCATTATTAAAGAATAATAACTGTTTGCCAATAACGATCACATCACCAGAATTTAACAATGTTTGTTTATCAATTTTTTTGAAAACACCATTGCGTGAATTATTATCCACAAGAACAAATTGCCCGTTGTTGTTTAATATGTAGCAATGATGACCTGAAACCATTTTGTCATTTTCAAAACAAACATCACAGTTTTCCCGACCTATTGTTATTTTTTGCAAATCACTTGTTAAGTTAAATGTATAAGTTTTATATATAGTATTATCTCGCATAATATACATTTCAACCATTCTATTACTTAGAAAAGTAATTTTTGTCATTTGTTTGCCAATAACAATCACATCACCAGAATTTAACAATGTTTGTTTATCAATTTTTTTGAAAACACCATTGCGTGAATTATTATCCACAAGAACAAATTGCCCGTTGTTGTTTAATATGTAGCAATGATGACCTGAAACCGTTTTGTCATTTTCAAAACAAACATCACAGTTTTCCCGACCTATTGTTGTTGTTTTTAAATGGAGCTTAGCCAGTAAATTGCCCTTGTCATCTGAAATATGTGCTGGTGTTGGGACAATAAGTTTACATATATCATCTAATACACTTTGTGCTGTTGGATACCGTTCAGAAGGATCAGCTTTTATAATTTTATCTATAATTCTAAACAACTTTGGATCTATTTTATCTATAAATAGGTACTGATTAACATTGTTAGTTTTAGTATCAACGATATTACTTATTGTTTCACCAGTTAATAAATATATAGCTGTTATTCCCAGACTGTATAAATCACTAGATACAACAGGTGTACCTACACTCTGTTCTGGGGACATAAAACCTGGTGTGCCGATAACGATCGAAATCGGATTCTTGTTTGGGTTAAGCATTGTATTTACTAATTCTTTTACTGCTCCAAAATCGATTAGCACCAATTTTCTATCCTGATGCCTTATCATTATATTGTTTGGCTTTATATCTCTGTGAATCACTCCTTTAGAATGTATATATTTTAGAGTAAAAAGTAACTCCACCATTATGTTAATGACAAAAATTTCACCTAATGGCCCGTCCCTACTAACCTTTTCTAGTAAATCTTCTCCATCCACCCATTCCTGAACTAAGTACCATTTTCCATTTTCCGAAAAAAAGTCGTACAAATTCGGAACACTATGAGCGATATCATTAAGTTTCGCTAGTACAGCCGCCTCACGGTGAAACCGCTCTTCAACAATTTTGTAAGTACTTAAATCATTCGTCATGTTTCTTAATTGTTTCATTGCATAGTTCTGGTTAGAAATAATATCTTCTACAAGAAAAGTATCTGCAAACCCACCACCACCTAAATGCTTTAGTATTCTATAGCGATTTTTTAGTAACATTTTACCAACACCATTGATAAACATATTATTGGGTAAAACCCCGATGCACATCAACTTAAGGAAATAGTATAAAAAATGCTTATGAGGCTACTAAACAACATAAGTTTTTGAATATTAAGTAATCCTATTTAGCCTTAATAGTAGTTAATACATTGTAAACAAAGTAATCTTATATTCTTAACTCTGAAACCCCAACAGGGCGACATATTACTACACGTAAGGTTTAAGTCCTACATATAGTAATATAAGGTTTATAGTCACGTAGTGACGACATAATTAAATTATTGCATTTATTGTGTTTGTTATGCCGTCGCTACGCGACTCTATCTAATTACTAATACTTTATTTTAAGGTTTTAACCCTAGACTACAATTATGTCGTACCCTCGGTACTCAAGAAATAAAAATATCAAATAACTTAGTTTACAGTGTAGTTAACTTGTTGATCATTAGTGTTTTATTTGCGTTAATTATCTGTAAAATCAATATTTTACCCTTAAGTTGATGTGCATGGGGTTTTACCCAATCTTGCATTCCAGAACAACCAATTAAAGTTTCGCATAATTCCCAGCAATCTTGAATGAGTAACCAACAGATTGTGCAACTTGTGTGTCTTTACCTCTCATCTTCACAAATAACCTAGCGACATAACTAAATTGGTAAGGAGATAAACCTTTATAAATACTAGTGTAAGGTATAAAAATATACAAATTGTTATTCGTTCTAGCATTATATATGAAAGAGTTTTCTTGCCAGTAATTATGAAGAGCAGATGGTTTATTTGGCGATTGCCCAACTAGCACAACTGAAATTATTCTACATTCAGCATAGTTCAATTCTGTTAAATTCACATTCAATATAACTAAAAAACCATTTTGCCCTTCCCGTTTTACATTGTGAGTAAGCGAAACAACATTTACTACTCTTTCAACAACTTTAGCTTTATGTGGAACCTTAGTTTTCTGTAATGTTTTTATATCAACAGGCGTTTTTATATCAACAGGCGTTTTTATATCAACAGGCGTTTTTATATCAACAGGCGTTTTTATATCAACAGGCGTTTTTATATCAACAGGCGTTTTTATATCAACAG
>Ga0268299_1002880_pt1 | contig 18064 bp, 24 predicted proteins | sample NOBtaG_FD_193484 | JGI IMG/M metagenome (GOLD analysis project Ga0268299, IMG submission 193484) | Activated sludge microbial communities from bioreactor in Nijmegen, Gelderland, Netherland - NOB reactor | ecosystem: Engineered > Bioreactor > Aerobic > Activated sludge | place: Netherlands...
GAAATAAGCCGCGCTGCGGCCCCACCAGGCGGCTTGTTTCTCCGAGAGCCGCCCGCTCCCCATGCTCCTCGCCGTCGCCCCGTCGAGGTCCGGGATGCCGGGGATCGACTTCCAGCGGCCATACCCCGACACCGCATCCCCGCGGACGCGGTGGGCGAAGAACGGCTCCGTCGCCAAGGGCGAGAGGATCGCGACGTACTCGTTGACGCGGCCGGACTCCTCGACAGCCTGGAAGCCGTACAGCGCTCCGGTCAACCCGCCGGCCAGCGGAAGCTCAACCGGCTTGAACCGGCCGAGGTTTTCGAGGCCGACGACCCGGACGCCGAGCGACCGCGTGCTTGGACGATCAAACGCCTTGAGGCAGGTCGCCAGGGCTCGGGGTGGTATTGCGCCTGACCACAAATACCCGTGCCGCTCGACGTTGCGGTTCGTGCAAATGTACTCCGCGCCGTCGCCGGGCCGCGTGATCCGGCCGATTTGCTGCATCCAGCGGACCGGCGAGAGCGTCGGCGAGGCGTCGATCAGCCGGCGGATCGGGAGGTCCACGCCCTCGGAGACGACGTTGATTTGAATTAACACCGCCTTGCCGCTGACGCACAGGTCGAACGCGGCCTGCCGCGCGGCGTCGTTGCTCGACTGGGTTACGCCGACGGCCGCGACGTTGCGCCGGGCCAACGCCTCGCGGAGCGCGTGTACCAGTTCCGTACTCGGTACACTGACCATCGTCGCCCGGCCGTCGAGCGAGTCGCGGACGAGGTCGGCGACGGCGTCGAGCCGCGTCATCGTGTCGCTCTGGACGCTCTTGACGACGAACTCGCCGTTCGTCACGCTGATCGCGTCGTCGTCGAGCAGTGGGACGACGCGGAACGTCGGGCAGGTCATGTAGCCGCGGGCGATCGCCTCCGGGATCGTCAACGCCCACGCCGGCTCGCCCCACAAGGCGAGGAACTCCTGGGTGCCCCGCGGCGTGCCGCGGAACGGCGTCGCCGTGTAGCCGATCAGGTGGCAGCGGCCGACCGCGAGCCGAAGCTCCTCGTAGGTCGCGGCCGTCGAGTGGTGGACCTCGTCGATGATGAGGACGCGCGGTAGGCTGTCCAGGTCGCCCTTGCGGAGCAGGTTGACGAGCCGTAGCGGCGTGGTGATCTGGCGGCCGCGAGCCTCGCGGACGAGCTTCGCGACCGAGCCGCCCGTCGCCGCCCCGAGCTTGTCGAGCATCCCGCGGACGATCTCGACGCGCGGCGTCACGACCCAGGCGTCGATGCCGCGCCGGCGTAGCTCGGCCTGGGTGGCGAGGATGCAGACCGACTTGCCGGTCCCGGTCGGCGAGGCGATGCAGACCGCCCGCTCGCCCTCCTCGACAGCCGCGACGCCGGTATCGACCGCGTCTTGCTGGTAGTCGCGCAACTTGAACATCAAAGATTTCCTCCACGCCGACGAAGATATCTTAGCGGTCAAAGTTAATCGCGTCAACCCAAGAAAAGAGGAGATAATGGCGGCGGGAGGTCTATCTATGGCCGACGAGCGCAACGCCCCGGTATCGTTCAAGCTGAAAGCCTCGGTCCAGAAACGACTTAAAGCGCTGGCGGTTGACCGCGGCGTGTCGATGTCGGACCTGATCGAGTGGTACTGCGAGACGCTGGTCGAGATGTACGGCGCGAACCAGTTGGGCACCGTCTCGCCGCGCGGGCACTCGCTCGTCCTGGCGAGCCTCGACGACGACGTGTATACGGCCCTGCGCGCGCTCGCGGCCCGCGAGCGTCGGCCGCTCTGGCAACTCGCCCGGGTCGCGCTGGAGGCCGCGGCGGGCCGCGAGCCGTCCGCGCCGCCCGTCGAGCCGTCGCGGGCCGCGCCGGCGATCGACGCCCTCGCGTGGGCCGCGGTCGTCGGGGCCGTGAGCGACGCGCTCGCCGAGGGCGCGGACGCCGTCGATGCGTTCTACCGCGCCTTCCCGTGGGACGCCGTCCCGGCCGACGCGGACGACGCCGCGATCCTGTCCGCCGCGCTCGCGCAGGCGAACACGTCGCTCGTCGTCCAAACAAGGCTCCGTCGAATGTATAAACAGAAATCTAAATAACACACACTTTTTGCTATTCTTGTGTGGAGGTCAAAGGGGGTTATACTGTACAAGAGTACAGTATAACCCCCTTTGTCTGTTCTAAAGGGATAGGAGAAAGTGTGTGTGGACTCGATTCTAAGAATTCTTAGTTGCCAACGAAGAACCTCGCGGCGACAGTAGTGCATACCCGAACCGCGAGGGGGGACGCCGAAGCATGTTCGCAAGCCGTGAGAAGCCGCTCCGCATCTCCTCGCTACCCTCACTCATAACGTGCCCGATGCGCGCCGTCTTGCTCGACGAGGGGCTGTTCTCCGACGAGAGCGGCGCGGCGGCCGATACCGGCTCGCTCCTCCACGCCTACGCCGCCGCGTGGCACACCAACGGGAAGAACGAGGCCGAGGCCGTGTCGCGCGTTGACGCGACGGCCTCGGGCAAGTTTCCGAAGGCGGACCCGGAGCAGGCGCGGGAGTGGTTCGCCGCGTATGCGGCTGACCCGCGTAACCGAGACGCGGTGATCCTCGCGATCGAACAGCCGGTCGAACTGGTCCTGCCGCCGGCCGAGAACGACCCGACCGGCGAGCCGGTCTACTTCCGCGGCACGCTCGACCAGATCCGCGAGGACGACGACGGCGAGCGGGTCTGGGATCTCAAGACCGGCCGCGCGGGCGGCGTGGCGATGTTCGACTCGTACTCGTTCCAACTGGCCGGCTACACCCTCGCGGCGGCGGCCTACCTCGGCCGCGAGACGATGCGCCCGCCGGGCGTCATCCGCCTGCAAGGCTACAAGTCGCGCGACGGCGGGACGCACTTCCGCAGCGCGTTGACCTGGCGGCGCTGCCAGATGCTCATGCAGGAGATCGTCGGCGAGGTCGCCCGCATCCGCGCCGGCGACGTGGCGATCCGGCCCGGCTTTCACTGCTCGACCATCTGCCCGGCCCGGGGGTTGCAGACCTGCCTGCCCCTGGCCGACCGCTTGGCCGGCGTCTAAGATTTCTTCGTTGACAACGTCGATTCTGCTAGCTAATATGTAGCGAGATATCCTCAACCCCCGGAGTAAGAACGATGCCGAAGATCAACCGCGGGCCGCGCAAGGTCGAAGCCGAGGTCGTCGAGACGCCGGCCGCGCCGCCGGCTAAGAACCCGGACGCCGCGCCCACGACGGCGACGGCGATCGCCGTCAAGTCGTCGTTCGGCGAGTCGAACCTGATCGGCTCGGCTGTCGTCCCGATCTCCGCGCCGACGAGCGAGTCGGTCCCGTGGCTCAAGTTCTTCGACCACAAGGCGAAGAACGCGCAGCAGGTCCAGCGGGCGCTCCCGAACATCGACACCGGGCACCCCTACGTCCAGGTGCCCGGCCCGGACGGCAACGCGCGGTTCTACTCCGTCTCCGACTTCCTCATCGTCTCGGCCCGCGAGTTCTACACGGACACGGCGTTCGTCGGCGGGGAGATGGTCCTGCGCCGCGCGACCCTGACCGAGCCCGAGGACGAAGACCCGGACATGAAGCGCGAGATCGTCGCGACGATCCTCGTCGTCACCCCGGACGGCGTCGTCCCGGCGGTCGCCAGCTTCCGCAGCGGCAAGGCCCCGGCCGCGCAGACGATGGTCGCCGCGGTCCGCGACACCGGCAACTGGGCCGCCGTCGTCGGCACGCTCCGCACCTCGACGCGGACCGTCAAGAAGGGTAAGAACGCCGGGCATAACTACACGCTCGCGAACGCGGACACGCGGCCGATCGACGCCGTGACGGCCCAGAAGCTCCGCGCGTGGGGCGACGATCCGGCCGCCCAGACCGCGGCCGGGCGCGTTCAGGAAGCCTGGAAGAACAAGTGCCGCGACATCGAGTCCGTCGCGGCCGACGAGAGCGCGTCGTAGCGCGGGGGGCGGCCCGGCCGGTTCGACCGTCGAACCGGCCGGGTTGTTTTGAACGTAGCGCGACCGACTCCCTGGCGGTCTGGCCGCGATGACTCCGGAAAGCCAGGCCACGGAGTTCGACCATGACCACGTTCCGCAAAGGCCAGAAGGTGAGTTTCCCGGCGGGCCGCCCGAACCGTGACGGTACGCGGGGCCGCGCGACCGGGACGATCCTGTCCGTCGGCGACGGCAAGGCGAAGATCCGGACCGACAAGTCCGGCTGCGAGATGACCCACAAGCTCGAAGTCCTCCAGCCGCTCAACGCCCGCGCCAAGGCCGCGGCGATCGACGAGTCGGAGTGACCGCCCCGCCCGGCGGCCCCGCCGCCGGGCGTCTTCGTCTCCACGCATATCCCTCGCGAGCGCACCCCCCATGCGAACGATCACCGCGTCGGTACACCACGCCAAGTCGCCGAAACGGCGTATCGCGATCCACGAGAACGGCACGCTCGTCGGCGGCGAGATCATCGACCCGCGGTCGTCCCGCGAGATCGAGCGGAAGGTCGCGAAGCCGTTCCGCGTCGATGCGGCGGTCGTCCTCAAGGCGTGCGAGTCGCTCGACGCCCCGGTCGAGATCCCGGAGGGCGTCGCCCTGCCCGACGGGCCGCTCGTCGTCTGGACGTACAGCCGCCTCGGCTCCGACCCGGTCGAGGCGGCGCTGTCCGCCGACTACCACTTCGGCCGCTACGTCAACGACCCGGACCGGCCGGTCCCCGCCGACGCGATCGTCGAATGGCGGGACGCCCGGCTCGCGTACCTCGACGTGGACGTGGACGCGCCGATCCCGCCGCACGACGCGGCCCGGATCGCCGAGCAGGTCCGGCCGCGCCCGCGGTGGTGGCACCAGAGCCGCGGCGGCGGCCTGCACCTCTACTACGAGGCCGGGCTCGGCTTCGAGGCGGCCGACCTCGCCGCGTGCGCCGCGGTCTGGGTGCGGCAGGACGACCCACGCTTCCGCGTCGAGATCAAGCGCGTGACGCGGCACCCGGCCCAGACCGGGCACACGTGGCACGAACAGACCCCGTCGCCGGACGTGGGGCACGTCCTCGCGTGGCTCAAGTGCGACACGTCGCACGCCGCGACCGAGGCCGTGCTGGAGCAGCACGGCTGGACGGTCGGCAAGCGGCTCGCCCATACCGAGTGCCCGATCGACCCGCGGCCGACGAGCGGCTCCGACCCGGTGATCGTCACCGACGCCGGGGTCAAGTGCTACGTCTGCGAGTCGGCCGGCCTCGCGCGCGGCTCGCGCCGGCCGGGCTGGGTGCCGTTCTCGGTCTGGGTCGGCGACGGCCTGCGCTCGTCGCTGCAAGACTGCGTCCGCAACTTCACCCACTGGAGCCACGCCCGGGTCGTCCTGGCCCAGCAGCTCGCCCTCCCCGACGCGATCGCCCGGCGATGCTACCGCGTCCTGCTCGCGCTCTGGCACGGGTTTGACGATCCGAGGGTCGAGCGCGTCTTCGTCGCGGGCGAGAACCTGATCCGCCGCAAGGGGTACTGGCAGTACCTCGACGGCGAGGCGCTCAAGCTCGCCCACGGCAAGCGCGAGATCGCGTCGCTCCCGGCCGTCCTGAACGACCGCGGCGAGGCGGTCGGCCCGCTCGTCGATCGGTTCTGCCAATCGACCGACCTCTCGTCGCACGGGTACAAGCCGATCGACATCGTCCACGGCTGCAAAATCTGGGGGCACCACCTCGACTACTCCGACGGCCGGGTCGTCACGGTCCAGTACCGCGGGCCGGACGAGTCCCGGCCGCGCTACCTCCCTACGTCGGAGCGTCTGAGCGAATCGGACACCCGGGCCGTCTACGAGCGGTACTTCCCGGAGTTGCCCTACGAGTACCTCCAGCTACTCATCGCCGCGCGCGGCGTCGCCGAGGGCGGCGACGGGATGCCGCCGTTCGTCTACTGCTGGGGCGCGTCCGGCGCGGGCAAGACGCAGACGGTCCACATCGCCGCGGCGACGGTCGGTGACCGCAACACCGAAGTCAACTGGTGCCACGACAACCAGCGGTTCCGCCAGGGCGTGCAGGAGGCCGTATCGCACGGCACGTTCTGCTCGGTCAACGAGGTCAAGAAGTCGAGCCAGCGCGTCCGGATGGACATCGACCTCGCTTTAGAGCCGTTGTTGACCCTGACCGAACACTCAACATCCCATCAACTCTACGTCGGCCCGGTCCCGCTCGGCCGTGTGCCGGTCGTCGTGATGACCGAGACGACCGCGCCGCTCGCGCTGCTGCGGTCCGAGCAGCTTACCCGGCGGCTCGTCAACGTCCACCTGCCGCACCGCCTCTCCTGGGACGCGGGCGTCGGGGCGAGCGCGACCCGGCTCCGCGAGATCGGCGACGAGACGCGGCACGCGGCGAACTCGCTCCTGTCGTGGGTCATCGACAAGTTCTTCCGCGAGCCGCTGACCATCTTCCAGATCGCCGAGCGGCTCGGCTTCGAGCGGATGGACGCCTACGCCCGGGACGTGACCCGGACCGACGAGATCCTCAAGGCGTTCTTCCGCGCGGTCTGCGACGCGGAGGACGCCGGCCCGGCCGACCAGAAACGCTGGGGCGGGACCGGCTGGAAGCGGTGCGACCAGGGGCGCGGCCAGGACGAGCGGAACGAACTCGACCACCTCTACTGGACGCTCTCCGACGGGCGGGAGTTCACGACCTCGACGCGGCTGCTCGAAACGGACTGGTCCCGGCTGCTGGACCTGCCGCGCGACCCGCCGGTCGAGTGCCAGATCCGGCCGATCAGCGAGCGGCACAAGACCGTCGTCGGCGTGCGGTTCAAGCGGGGCGATCAGATCAACGGGGAAATCGTGCAATGAGTCGCCCCCTCGCCTTCGTTGACGTGGAAAGTCGGTCGGCGATCGACCTGCCGGCGCGCGGCATCGACGCCTACCTCGCGGACGCCTCGACCGTCCCGGTGTCGATCGTCGCCCTGACGGCCGAGGCGTGCCACGTCTGGGTCAACTCGTCGCTCTACGACGGTCAAACCCGGATGCCGCTCGGCGAACTCGACATCCCCGACCGCTACGGCGACGTGCCGCCGGTCCGGATCTACTTCACGCCCGGGCCGCCTCGCGTCCTCGCCGACCTGGCCGCGTCCCACGACTGGGTCGGCCACAACGCGGCCGGCTTCGACGAGCCGTTCTGCAAGGCCAAGCTGTCCTTACACCCGCGCTGGATCGACACGCTGCCGCTGGCGAAACAGGCCGGGCTGCCCGGCAAGCTCGACGACATCGGGCACGCGCTGCTCGGCGTGGGCAAGCACGAAGGCGGCAAGATCCTGCGGCGGTTCTACGACGCGAGCAAGCCGGCCCCGTTCCACCTGCTCTGGCCGCTCGTCGGCTACAACGTCTGCGACTGCCTCATCACCCGGGCGCTGTACCGCGACGTGGAGTCGTTCGTTCCGGACCAGGAGCGTAGGCTCATCGCCCTCCACCAGACGGTCAACCGGCGCGGCGTCGGGTTCGACGAGTCGCTCCACGCCCGGCTGCTCGACGTGGCGCACCACGCCCGCGAACACGCGGGCGAGCAGATCGAAGACCTGACGGCCGGGCGGCTCAAACGTACCGACCTCCGGTCCGTCCCGAAGATGAAAGCCTGGCTCGCCGAGAACGGCTTCCGCGTCGAGAACATGCGGCGCGAGACGGTCAACCGGCTGCTCGGCGAGCCGGACCTGTTCTTCGAGGGCGACGAGGAGACGGGCGTCACGCTCGAAGCCGTGATGCCGGTCGTCCCGCGCGTCCTGCGGCTCCGGACGGCGGCGACGCGCAACACCGGGGCGAAGCTCGACCGGATGCGGGGCCGCGCCGGCGGGGACGGCCGGCTCCGCGACCTACTCGTCTACTACGGCGCGCACACCGGCCGGTTCTCGTCCCGGGTCGTCCAGCTTCACAACATGTACCGCGGCGTGCCGAAGTGCGACGTTAAGGGGCTGCTCGCCGGGCTCGGCGACGACACGCCGCGCAACTACGCCCTGCTCCGCGACGAGGCCGCCCGGCTGCGGCTGATCCCCGGCCTCGGCTGGGTCGCCGTCGATGACGTGATCGCGACGCTGCTCCGCTACGTCCTCGTCCCGACGCCCGGCAGGTGGTTCGGCATCGTCGATTACGCCGCGATCGAGGCCCGGTGCCTGGCGTGGATGGCCGGCGAGGAGTCGCTCCTCGACGCCTACCGCCGCGACCGCGACGTGTACTGCGACTTCGGCGCGAAGCTGTTCGGGCGGCCGATCACGAAGACGGACGAGTCGCAGCGGCAGGTGAGCAAGGTCGTGGTGCTCGGTGCCGGCTACGGCATGAGCGGCGAGAAGATGGCGATCTACTGCGCCAACAACGGCGTCGATCTCCACGCGGCCGGCGTCACGGCCGAGCAGTGCATCCAGACGTACCGGCAGACGTACCCGCGGATTCCCGAACTCTGGTACGCGATGGCCGACGCCGTGAAGGACGCCGTCCGCGAGCCGGGGGCCGTGACCGAGGCCGGCCGGTGCGCGTATCAGATGTGGGAGGGGCACTTGATTTGCCAACTCCCGTCGGGTCGGGAGTTGGTCTACCGGAACGCCCGGCTCGAAGACGTGCTGATGCGATGGGGCGAGACGCGCCCGGCCGTCGTCTACGACCACCCGCACGGCTTCCGCAAGTCGCTCTGGCACGGGCTGCTGGTCGAGAACGCCGACCAGGGCACCTGCCGCGACCTGCTCGTCGCCGCGATGCTGGAGATCGACCGGCCCGGGTGCGAGGTCGTCCTCCACGTCCACGACGAGGTCGTCTGCGAACTCGACGAGCCGGGCAAGCTCGCCGTCATGGAGGCGGCCATGCGGAAGGGCCAGCCGTGGAGCGACGGGTTCCCGGTCGGCGTCGAGGGTTACGCCTCGCGGCGATACGGCAAAGTTGCTATTGACTAAGATTTCTTCGGAGTCTAAGATATGCTTACGGACGCACAACGCCAGACGGTCGCGGAAAACATGCCGCTCGTATTCTGGGCGATCGGCCGGGCGACGGCGGCCACCCGGGACTACCTCGGCCCCGACGAGCTTTACGAGGTGGCGACCGACGCGCTGATCGAGGCCGTCGCGATGCACGACCCGGCGAAGGGCGAGTTATCGACGCTGTACAGCTCGCGCGTGTTCTGGAAGTTCCGGGACGCCGTCCGGGTAGCCAAGCGGTCCCGCGTGTCCCGCCGCGTCCACGCGAACGTGCCGGACCGCGGGCCGGGCGTCGAGAGCGAGGCCGACAACCGCGACGAGTGCGGGCACCTCCTCGCGGGGTTGTGCCCCGCCGATCGCGAGATCCTCCGGCTCCGCTGGCAGGACGGTTTGAGGCTGGTGGAGATCGCCGCGCGGTACGGGATCTCGAAGGAGGGCGCGCGGCAGCGGGTCGAACGCGCGATGAGCCGCGTCCGGGAGGTGGCCGGTGCAAACCACAGCGCTAGATGACGAGCAGCGCCGCGTCGTGGCGGACCACATGCCGCTCGTCTACTGGGCGGTGCAGAAGACCGCCCGGCGGTACGTCGAGGCCCTCGGCGGCGACGCGGTGTACGACATCGCCGTGGACGTGTTGATTTCGACGGTACGCCGCGGCGTCCCCGACCCGGACGCGGTCCGGAAATACTTCTGCTGGCAGGTCTTCCGCCGGGTCGTAAAGGCGTACCGGAGCCGGCCCGTCAACGTCGGAGTCACGGGCGTCGTCGAGGACTTCGACGCCGTGGCGGACGTGGCCGACAGCCCGGCGGACCCCCGGTTACGGTCGGCGATCGCGACGCTACCGGGCGACGACGCGGACGTGTTGGTTTCGCACGCGGTACGGGGCGAGAGCGTCACGGATATCGCGAAGCGACGCGGCCGGTCGCGGTGCTGGGTTCAGGGGACGCTCGTCCGGGCAACCGAGAAACTCCGCAATGCGTACCTCCAGACAAAGACAGCGTGAGCGCTGGTACGTCGCCGACGCGCTGCGGCGGGCGTTCCCGGCGACCTCGACGCCCTACCTCGCCGCGTCGGATATCGACGCCCTCGCGACCGGCAGGATGTCGTACCGCGACTTCCGCGTGGCGCGGACGTACTGGTCCGGCCGGGCGTTGTTCTCGCAGCGCGAAGCCGTCAAGCTCGCCTTCCACCGCGAGTCGAACTGGGTGGCGGGTCGGCTCTGGATCTACCTGCGACGCCTGCCCGGGTTCGACGCCCACGAAGACGCCGCGTTCTTCGACTGTCAAACCGCCGCCCCGCCGCGGCTCGCCACGTCGCCGACGTGTCAGCGGTTGGTGGAAGAGATCGAGGCCGAGTGGGACTTCGAGCTTCTGCCCATGCTCCACGACGCGGCGATCGACGCCGGCAACGACCCGGCGGCGTTGGCTCACTGCCTTGCGGCTCGTCACGGCCGGGGCTGCTCCATCCTGGAGGCGTTGCGATGAACAAGGCCGACGCGGAGCGGTACGCGAACATCGCCGCCGCGAACCCGCACACGCTGACCAGCGCGGATATCGCGTGGCTGGTCGGCCTCGCGGGCGACCTCGACAAGATCCTCGCGGACGTAACGGCCGAGAAGCTCGACGCCGCGTTTCTCGTCGAGGTCCACCCGCGCAAGGTCCGGAAGTTCTTCGCCTCGCGGGCCGAGGCCGAGCGGTACGCGGCCGAGCAGGCCGACGAGACGTTCCGCAAGGGTCACGGCCGCCCGGTGACGCTGTCCGTCCTGCGGCACGGCGACGAGCCGAAGCGCGAGGCGAGCTACCCGCTCGACGTGTGCGCGGCGTGCAACGGCAACGGCTACACGACGACCTGGCACGGACACCGGGACTGGACGGATCACGACTGTTCGGAGTGCGGCACCACGGGGAGGGTAAAGCGATGACGGTCCTCGTCGGCATCTCGGGAAAGAAGGGCAGCGGCAAGACGAGCGTCGCGGAAGGCGCGATCGCCCGGCTCAAGCTGCGCGGCGTCACGGCCGCGCGGCGGTCGTTCGCCCGGCGGCTCAAGGAGTTGTGCCGCGAGTTGTTCGGCGTCCCCGACGAGATCCTCTTCGGCGACGACGCCGCGAAGAACCGCGTCGTCTGCCACGACTGGTCCGGGCGCGAGATCATGCAGCACGTCGGCCAGGCGATGCGCGAGATCGACCCCGAGGTCTGGGTACGCCGCGAGATCGACGACGCGCGGCGGTCCGGCCTCGACGTGGTGTTCTTCGACGACCCGCGGCACGTCAACGAGGCCGACGCGATGGACCGCACCGTCCGCCTCGAACGGTGGAACGGCGTCGTGGACACGCACGTCAGCGAGACGGCGTTGGACGACTACCCCTTCGACCATCGAATCCCGGGCGACGGCACGCTCGCCGACGCGGTGTCCGAACTGACGAACTACGTCGAGGAGGTGCTGCGTGGCTGATCTCCTCTTCGCGCTGCTCGTCGCGTTCTGGCCGGCCGTCGATCTCCCCGAGGCGATCATCCGGCATCCGGAGTACCTCACCGCGCGGACGCGCTACCTCCAGCGCCACGAACTCGACGACTTCGCCGGGACGTGGTGGATCGACTCGCCGTACCAGCCGCACGTCGTCCGTGGCGTCCAGGCGGTCGCGTCCGCCTACCCGCGGTGCTGGGAGGTCCGGCGGTTCGGCTGGTGCGCCGAGTCGTGCCGCGCCGAGGCGGCGTGGGCCGACGAGCAGATCGCCGCGTTGCAGACGTACCGCGTCGTCAACCCGCACGCCGCCCGGGAGTGCGACGCCTGGGAGTGGTATCTCACGACGTACTACGCGACGGCGTACCGCGAGCTTGGCTACGCGAAGTGCGTCAGCGACCCGTACCACACGCGGTCGAGCCTGGAGACGCTGCGCGGGATCATCGGCGACGAGGCGTTCCGGGCCGGCGTGATGCCGAGCCGGCCGCGGGTGTGGAGGTAACGATGCGCGACACGCTTCAAGCTGTCTGGCTGTGTATCATCTTCGCGGCCTGGTTCGCGGTCGGCTACATCGCCGGGTATCGGCCGCCGGAATCGCCCGGGGTCAAACCGGCCGGGCCGACCTACGCCGAGCGCAAGCTCGCGGAGTGGGAATCGGAGGGCGGCCGGCGTAGCGCCGAGGTCGTCGATCGCGGCCTCGGGGTGTGGCAGGTAGAGCTAACCGAGTGGCGCGACTCGCGGCGGTGGGTCGCCCGAGGCTTCCCGCACGCGGACCGCGACGCCGCGATCCTCGACGCGCTGTTCTTCCGAACCACCCAATCGCGGTGGATTCCGGAGCTTATCAAGGAACCGCCGGTCGAGGTGCCGCCGCTGGATGCGTGGTGGAAGGCCGCGGGCAAGGAACGCTATGCCTACGTCGAGTCGTGGCACAACCGCGGCGGCGTGTCGTACCGCGTCCTCATCGTCGAGTGGAACGACCGCGGCAACGCGACGCGGGCCGCGGCTACCGGCCCCACCCTCGACGACGCCGCGCGGGCCGCCGTCGCCGAGTTCGAGCGGAGGTACGGGCGTTGAGCGCGATCATCAAATACCACGGCGGTAAGGCGTACCTTGCCCGTCGCATCATCGACCTGTTCCCGCCGCACGATCACTACGTCGAGCCGTTCGCGGGCGGGTTGAGCGTCCTCCTGGCGAAGCCGCGGCGAGGTGCCGAGGTCGTCAACGACCTCGACGGCCTGGTGTCGAATTTCTGGCAGGTGTTGCGCGACCGCTTCGACGAGTTCAAGCGGCTCTGCGACGCGACGCCGGTGAGCGAGTACGACTACGCCCTCGCGGCCTCGACGATCGAGGGGCACCGGATCGGGGCCGCCAAGGATTGCGACCGCCTGGCCTGGGCGTTCTTCGTCACCGCGCGTCAGAGCCTTGCCGGCCGGGGCGACACGTTCCACCCGCTATCGACCTCGCGGCTCCGTCGCGGCATGAACGAGCAGGCGTCGGCGTGGCTTTCGGCCGTTGACGGCCTGGCCGCGGTGCATGAGCGGCTCCGGTCGGTCGTCGTCCTCAACCGCCCGGCGGTCCGGGTCGTCAAGCAGTACGACACGCCCGACGCGCTGATTTACTGCGACCCGCCGTACCACCCCGAGACGCGGGCCGCGGCCGACGTGTACCGCTGTGAGATGAACGACGCCGGGCACCGGGAACTCCTCGACGCGCTGACGGCGAGCCGCGCCAAGATCGCACTCAGCGGCTACCGCTGCCCGCTCTACGACGAGCGGCTCGCCGGCTGGCGTCGCGTCGATTTCGACCTGCCGAACCACGCCGCGGGTGGGAAGGCGAAACGCCGCATGACGGAGAGCGTATGGCTGAGCTACCCGTGAGGTTCGCGTTCGCCGACGCCGTCCGCGACGGCGAGATGCCGCTCGGCGTCTTCCGCGACTGGCTGCTCGACCACGATGAGTCGTCGAAGTGCCGCGAGTCGTTCGTCGCGACCGTCGCGTGGTGGCTCGTTGACGGCCCTTACCTCGTCGCCGACGAGCCGATCGGCCGCGTGACGTTCGAGGACCGGGAGCCGTACCACTACGGCGGCTATACGTTCGCGTGGTGCAACTGGACGCAGGCTTTAGGCGGCGATGACGACCCGGAAGACACGTCCGAGTTACCGCCTGTATTACTTCGATACCTCGCCGGGCCGGCGATCGCGCAGAACGACGACGAAACATCTGGGACGTTCAAGGGGTTGACCTACTTCGCCTACACCACCGCCGACCTCGCGAACGCCGACCTCTCCCGCGCCGCGGTCGCGTGGGCTCGCGACCGGGCGTTACAGACGATGGGGGTCGCGCTGGTATGCTGAGAGCCTTCCTCGATGATTTGATCGCCAAACCGTCGCGCGACACCGCTCTCATCCTCGCCGACTGGCTCGACGACCACGGCGACCCGCTCCGCGCGGCGGCGATCCGGACCGGCTCCCGGTGGCGTAACGCCGCGTTCAAGGCGTGGCTCGCGACGGTGCCGTGGCTCCGGCCCCTCGTCACCTCGACGATGTACGGCCTGGTGTCGGGGGTGCGGATGTCCTGGGATGCGTGGCTGTGCCGCGGCCCGGAACTCGTCGCGACGTGTCCGATCGTCCGGGTCGATATCCACGGGGCGGCGGGGTACCGGGGCGAGGCGTACCGCTGGTCGCGGGGCGTCAACCCCCAGCCGGTCACGCTCAAAGCGGTCAGCCTCGCCGCGCGGATCAATGTCCCCGAGGAGTTGATTCACGACGGACATGTGCCCGGGACGCCCTACATCACGCTCGCCCCGCGCGACGCCGTCCCGCCGCCGATCTTCGCGCGGCTGGTCGTCAACGAGTTCGCCACCGGCCGCGACGCCGACCGCTACCTCTCCCGCGCCTGTATCGCGTGGGCGCGGGACGCCGCGTCGGAGGAACACCTATGCGCCTGACCCGCCACGACCTCGACGACTCCGTCGCGCGGCTCGTCTATGCCGACTGGCTGGAGGACCACGACGAGCCCGAGCGGGCGGCGCTGATCCGGGCGGCGGACGCCCGTGCCTCCAGGCAGCGTCAACTCGTCGAGGCCATGTCGCGGATATGTAACTGCGACTGGAGCGACGGCCGGGTGCGGCGGTGCGGCCGGTGTTGGGACATCGACAAGGCGAAGCACGCCGAGGGCGTCACGTCGCAGAATCTCAACCTCGCGACGCTGGCGTACCTCGCCGTGGCGTCGCGCGAGTTCGGCGCGGCGACGCTCGACCTGACGCACGGCCTCGTCACCGGCGTGACGTGCGACGTGGCCGACTGGATGAAGCACGGCCCGGCGTGGGTGCGGCGTCACCCGGTCGGCGTCGTAAGGTTCGCGGACCGCGACCCCGCCCTGGTCCCGAATCCGAACTGCTGGGCCGTCATGTGGTGCAACTGGACGGAAGAGGCCAGCGGCCGTGACGACCTGACGGAGCTACCGCCCGAGATCCTCCGTCACCTCGCCGCGACGCGGACCGCCGCCGCGGCGTTGAACACCCCGGGCGGCGAGTATTTCAGCTACGACGAGTGCCACAACCTGCAAGCGGCCGTCGCGACCGCCTGGCGTGAGGCGAGCGAGGCCGCGTTACTTTACGCCGAGGAGACGGAGCCGTGACGATGACGTACACCAGCGAGATTACGGTCCGGCCGATCCAGCAGACGGGCGGCGACCACACGGTCGTGGCGGCGGCCCGGGTCAGCACGTCGGGCGAGGACGCCCTGGCGTGCCTCGACCTGCCGGCCGACGAGTCGCGCGGCCTGATCCGCTACCTGATGCAGCACCGCCACGGTACGCCGTTTGAACACGCCTCGCTGACGTTCTTCGTCGGCGCGCCGATCTTCGTCTGGCGCGAGTGGCACCGCCACCGGGTCGGGTTCAGTTACAACGAAGAGTCGGCCCGGTACAAGACGCTCGACCCGGTGTTCTACGTCCCGCCGCGCGACCGGCCGATGATGAAGGTCGAGGGCTGGAAGCCGGGCCGGCCGAAGTTCCTGCCGTGCGAGGACGACGCGACGTACAACCGACTCGTCGGCAACCTCAAGACGAGCTATAGTCTCGCCTACGCGATGTACCTCGACAACCTCACCCTCGGCGTCGATCCCGGCCTCGCCCGCGACTGCCTGCCGGTCGGGATCTACTCGTCGTGCTGGGTGACGTGCAACCCGCGGTCGCTGATGCACTTCCTCAGCCTGCGCACGCACGAACCGGCCGCGAAGGCGGTGTCGTACCCGCTCTACGAGATCGAGGTCGCCGCTCGCGCGTGCGAGGATGCGCTCCGCCAGGGCTGGCCGATCACCTACGCCGCGTTCAACGACTTCGGCCGGGTCGCGCCCTGATTGACGCGGGGCGGCGGATGTGCTAGTATAGTGCTAGGAGGTATACGCATGGCCCGACCACAGCTAAACGTGCGGCTCGACCCGTCGTGGTACGAGAACGACCGGCTCTTGCGGCTCCAGGCCGCGCTCCGGCTCCACCTCGGCATCCCGACGCTCGGCCAGGTCCAGACGATTGAGCACGCCCTGACGCGGCTTGAGGAGGAACTCCACGTCACCCCGACGAAGGAGATCCGCCAGGAGGTCGCGAAGATCAAGGGCGCGTGACCCCGGTTTGACGGTCAAAGCCTCGCGGCCTTCGGGCCGCGAGGCTTTTTCGTCGCCAGGTTGGAAGAAATCTTAGATATCCTCTGGACACGTTGCTAGCACAAAGCTAGTATAGCGACATAAGGAGGAACGAGACATGCGAGCGACGATCAAGAACATCCTGGCGACGGCGATCATCCTCGGGACCGACGAGCTTCGCCGGGCGATGCCGGCCGGGACGCGGGCCGACGAGTTCGACGCCACGCTCCTGGCGATGCACGACGACGGCGAGGTCACGCTCTCGCAGGACAAAGACCCGGTCGCGCTGAACGAGACGCAGTGCGGCGAGATGGTCTGGGACGGCCCGGTGGTCTTCACCACGGTCATGCTTCGGGGGTGAGCCGTGTTCAACCCCCTCGCCTGCTACCGGCGGTTCCACTTCGCCCGGCTGTTCCGGGTCGAGTACCACGCCGGCCGACGCGACAACCTCGACGCCTGGACGCTGTTCGTTTCGCTGATCCGCTACCTGACGAGGTGAGCCATGCACGACGGATACGACGAGGACGACCGCGAGTTGATGGAAGCGGGGCGGCCGGAACCGTTGCCGCGTGACGACGCCGAGACGGAGGTGCCCAACTGGTGACGCTCGACATCGCAAACCTGGCCGACCGCGTCCCGGCGCTGAACTACGTCGCGGCCGACTCGTACCAGATGACGCCGCGCGGCCCGATCTTCCGCGTCCGGCGATATCAGCCGAAGCGGGTCAACGGCGAGTGGCGGTGGCGGCCGGTCGCCGTGATCGAGGACGGGATGCTGCGGCCGGCGCTGGTCGAGCGGTATCCGACCGTCTCGGACTTCGACCTCGACGCGCGGGACGCCCTCGCCGCGGCGGTCGCCGTGATCGAGTCGCTGACCGTCGCGGCGGACGGGGCGGACTACCGGCCCGGGGAGATGCTGCCCGAGGATTACTACGCTCTGTAATAAGATTTCTTAGATTTACCGTTGACAGTGCTATAGCACGACGCTAGTATACGAGCGTAAGGACGAAACGACGCAACGCGAACGGGAGACGGGACCATGACGAACGACATCGGCGGCGAGAAGGCTCCGGCGGCGAGTGTCTACGCCTGGCGGGACGGCCGGTGGAACCTGACGGCGGTCAAGGACGCCCCGGTCACGATCCAGGAGGCCGTCGAGGACGTGCTGGAAGGCACCATCACGATCAACGGCGTGACGTGGCGGATCGTCTACGCCTGACCGACCACCCCCGCCGCGCGGTGCGGATCAAACGCCAGCACCGGCCGCGCGGCCTGTTCTTCGACCGTCAAACCTCACGGAGCCCCCGCGATGGCGAACAAGCCGAAGATCGAGACGCAGCACCACTTCACGGTCGGTCAGGTTCTCTTCGTCCACCCGGACGACATCGACGCCGACCTGTCGCTCAACGGCCGCAGCCAGGCCCACGACGACACCAGCATCGACGAGATGGCGAGCACGATCCGGGCCGAGGGCCAGCTCCAGCCGATCGTCTGCCGCAAGGGCAAGGACGGCCGCCTCAAGCTCGTCGCCGGCTACCGCCGCCACGCCGCGGGTCAGCGGCTCGCCGACGAGAACGCCGACTTCCGCCTCAAGGTCGTCCTGACCGACTGCAACGACGAGGAAGCCTACCGGCGGAACCTCGCCGAGAACCTCGAACGGAAGCAGCTTTCGCCGATCGACATCGCCGTCGCCCAGCGGCGGTGCGCCGAGCAGTACGGCTGGGAGGGGACGCGGATCGCCGCGTTCTTCCGCGAGAGCGAGTCCACCGTCTCGCAGCGCAAGCGGCTGCTGACCCTCTCGCCCGCGATCCAGGCCCAGGTCCACGACGGCACGCTCGCCGTCTCGGCCGCCTACGACCTCGCCGACCTCGACGAAGAGGAGCAGGTCGCCGTGCTGGCGAGCGTCGAGGCGGCCACGCCGCGCGAACGCACGAAGGCGGTCAAGTCGGCCGCCCGGAAGTCGAGCGGCAAGGCGTCCGGCGTCGGCATCAAGGCGGTCAAGTCGCTCGTCGCCGCCCTCGCGGACGGCGGCGGCAAGGCTACCGACCTCGCCACGGTCCTGACCGCGTTCCTC
>Ga0268299_1002881_pt1 | contig 18057 bp, 20 predicted proteins | sample NOBtaG_FD_193484 | JGI IMG/M metagenome (GOLD analysis project Ga0268299, IMG submission 193484) | Activated sludge microbial communities from bioreactor in Nijmegen, Gelderland, Netherland - NOB reactor | ecosystem: Engineered > Bioreactor > Aerobic > Activated sludge | place: Netherlands...
GGGGTCCGGCGCAGGTGGTGGTCATGATCGACCATCATCGCGGAGCAGATGGGCGGATCGTCGCCCCATCCCTCCAGAGCGGCGCCGCGCCAGCACTCAAGGCAGCCACCTCTCCCCTCTGACCGTCCGAGCCCCCGGATCGCGAGGCGGGACCCAAGGTCCCTTACTTCGCCGGACTAACCGGCTGGACCCATGGTCCCGCCTCGCCGCTCCCTTGCCCACAGGGCCGGGAGTCCCCCCCAAAACCCGGGATCCGCATGGCCGCCCGGTGGGTGCGCTTGTGCAATTTGTAGAGGATCGGCCATGCCGCAAAAACGGTTCGCACATCACACTCGATGCATTACACAGGGCCCGCGAGTTGGAGCCTATGCCTGATGCCCAAGACCGACATTGCGCGGCGCGTCTACAATCACACCTGGAAGCTCGATCCGATCGTGCGCTCGCTGCTCGATACGGACTTCTACAAGCTCCTGATGCTGCAAATGATCTGGGGGCTCTACCCCAGGGTCGACGCGACCTTCTCGCTGATCAACCGCAAGCACACAGTGCATCTCGCTGAGGAGATCGATGAGGGCGAGCTTCGGGCGCAGCTCGACCACGCGCGTACCCTGCGCTTCTCCAAAAAGGAGATGATCTGGCTCGCGGGTAACAGCTTCTACGGCAGCAAGCAGATCTTCTCGCCCGAATTCCTGCGCTGGCTCGAGGACTTCCGCCTGCCCGACTACCATCTCGAAAAGACCGGCGGCCAGTACGAGTTGACCTTCCCCGGGCGCTGGGTCGAAACCACCATGTGGGAAATCCCCGCGCTCGCCATCATCAATGAGCTGCGCTCGCGCGCGGCGCTGCGCGACTACGGCCCGTTCACGCTCGATGTCACCTATGCGCGGGCCAAGGCCAAGATGTGGGAGAAGGTCGAACGGCTCAAGCGCCTGCCCGATCTGCGCATTTCCGACTTCGGCACGCGCCGGCGCCATTCCTTCCTGTGGCAGCGCTGGTGCGTCGAGGCCCTCAAGGAAGGCCTCGGCGACAATTTCACCGGCACCTCCAACGTGCTGCTCGCCATGGACAACGACCTCGAGGCGCTTGGCACCAACGCGCACGAGCTGCCCATGGTCCTCGCCGCGCTCGCCCCCAATGAGGAAGCCCTCCGCGCCGCGCCCTACCAGGTGCTGCAGGACTGGGAGAGCTATTATGGCGGCAACCTCAAGATCGTCCTGCCCGATGCCTTCGGCACCGACGCCTTCCTGCGCGACGCGCCCGACTGGGTGGCCGACTGGACCGGTTTCCGTCCCGATTCGGCTCCCGAGATCGAAGGCGGCGAGCGCATCATCCGCTGGTGGCAGGAGCGCGGCCGCGATCCGCGCGAAAAGCTGCTGATCTTCTCCGACGGCCTCGATGTCGACGCCATCGAGGGCGCCTACAATCATTTCAGCGGCCGCGTCCGCATGGCCTTCGGCTGGGGCACCAATCTCACCAACGATTTCGCCGGCTGCTCGCCCTTCCCCAATCCGCGGCTCGATCCGATCTCGCTGGTGTGCAAGGTCAGCTCGGCCGACGGTCGCCCCGCCGTCAAGCTCTCGGACAATCCCGAGAAGGCGACCGGTGATCCCAAGGAGATCGCGCGCTATCTGCGTATCTTTGGCGACAAGGGTCGCGTTGCCCACGAGGTGGTTGTGTGACGAAGTACTCCGCCTGCATCGAGTGGCTGTTCGAAAAGGAAGCCCCGGTCTTCGCCGACCGTATCCGCGCCGCCCGGGCCGCCGGCCTTTCTGGAATCGAGTTCTGGGACGCTTCCACCAAGGATCTCGACGCGGTCAGGGCAGCGCTCGACGAGACAGGCCTGTCGATGGTCGGCATCCTCTGTGCGCCGATGCGCCAGATCACCGATCCCGAAATGCATCCGCTCTTTCTCGAGAGCGTCCGCGCATCGCTGCTCGCCGCCCTCCGGCTCGGCGCCCCGGTGATGATCGTCACCACCGGCGACGAGCGGCCGGGCATCCCGCGCAGCGTCCAGCATGCCGCCCTCGTCAAGGTGCTCAGGGAGGCGGCCGACATCGTCAAGGGCTCGGGCGTCACGCTCGCCCTCGAACCGCTCAACGATCGCGTCGATCACCCCGGCTACTACCTCACCTCCACCGTCGAGGGTCTCGACATCATCGACGAAGTCGACCGGCCCGAGGTGAAGCTGCTCTACGACATCTATCACTCCGCCATGATGGGCGAGCACATCGAGGACGTGCTCGACGGCCGCCTCGATCGCGTCGTGCACGCCCACCTCGCCGACACGCAAGGCCGCGGCGAGCCCGGCAGCGGCAACATGGACTGGCGCGCCCGGCTCGATTGGCTCGCCGATCATGGCTACCAGGGCTTTGTCGGCCTCGAATACCGCCCGACCGGGTTGACGGAGGACAGTCTCGGCTTCATGCGCTGATCGTTCGACAGGCGACAACAGTCCTGTGTCGTCCTTCGGCATTCTCGACCAATCGGCGCCGCGCCATATTCTGCGGCGAGACCGGGCTCCAGCCCGAAGGAGTTGAAAATGCTCAATCAGATCAAAGGCCTCCACCACGTCACCGCGATGGCCAGCAGCGCGCCCGAGAACAATGCGTTCTGGACCCGCACCCTCGGCCTCCGCCGCGTCAAGCAGACCGTCAATTTCGACGAACCCAGCGTCTATCACCTCTATTACGGCGACGAGCACGGCACCCCCGGCTCGGTGATGACCTACTTCCCGTTCCCCCACATCATCCGCGGTCGTCCCGGCACCGGCGAAGTGGGCACCACCGTCTTCTCGGTTCCCGAAGATTCGCTCGATTTCTGGCAGCAGCACCTCGCCGCCCAGGGCGTCGCCGACCTCAAGCGCGACGAGAGTTTCGGCGGCAGGCGCCTCGCCTTTTCCGGCCCGGACGGGGATGGCCTCGCTCTGGTCGAGGACAAGAACGACGTTCGTCCGGCCTGGGCCGGCGACGGCATTGCCGCCGATCATGCCATCCGCGGCTTCCACTCGGCGTCGCTGCGCCTGCGCGACGCGGGAGCGACCGAAGAGCTGCTCAAGTTCATGGGCTATCAGCACGCCGAAACCCACGCCGGCACCAAGCGGCTGGTCCGTCCGGGCGGCAATGGCGCCGACGCCATCGACATCGAGACACTCCCCGGCGTGCCGCGCGGCGACCTCGGCGCCGGCTCGGTGCATCACATCGCCTTCGCGGTCGACAACCGCGCGGCACAGCTTGAGGTCCGCAAGGCGCTGATGGACACCGGCTTCCAGGTGACACCGGTGATCGACCGCGACTATTTCTGGGCGATCTACTTCCGCACGCCGGGTGGCGTGCTGTTCGAGATCGCCACCAGCGAGCCCGGCTTCGACCGCGACGAGGACACCGCGCATCTGGGCGAAGCGCTGAAGCTGCCCGCGCAGCACGAGCATCTGCGCAGCCGGCTCGAAAAGACCCTGGAGCCGCTCGAATGAGCGCCTCTTACGACTTCGCCGAAGTCGCGGCGGCGCCTGGTGCGCCGCTGCTCTTGCTGTTGCACGGCACGGGTGGGAACGAGAACGACCTCATCGGTCTCGGCCGCCAGCTTGTGCCCGGCGCCCGCCTGATCGCGCCGCGCGGCGATGTCAGCGAAGGCGGTTCGCTCCGCTTCTTCCGCCGCACCGGCGAAGGCGTCTACGACATGGTCGACCTTGCCCGGGCGACGGACAAGCTCGTCGCCTTCATCGCGGCGCAAACGGACCGCCTGAAGCCGTCCGCCGTGGCGGCGCTCGGCTACTCGAACGGCGCCAATATCCTCGCCTCGGTCCTGTTCGGGGTGCCCGGGGCCGTCGACCGTGCCGTGCTGATGCATCCGCTCATTCCGTTCGACCCCACGCCCCAGCCGGGGCTCGAGCGCAAGCAGGTGCTGCTCACCGCCGGGCGCCGCGACCCGATCGCGCCAGCGGCACTCACGGAGAGCCTCGCCGCCTACTTCGCAGCGCAGGGCGCGGAGGCTTCCGTCTCGTGGCATGAAGGAGGACACGAAATCCGGCGCGAGGAACTCGTCGCCGCGCAGCGTTTCCTGACGCAGGAACTTAGCACTTCGTTCACCATGGAGCAGCCATAGTTCAGGACGCGGGAATGCAGGTGGAAGGGGTCGGCGGAGGTCGGCCAACGGCGGTCTATGGCAGCAAAATCGGCGCGCCTTCCGCTGCTCACCAGCCTCCGCTCCAGCATCCTGCTCATTACCCTCGTCGGCTTCGCGATCATCGCCGTCCCGGCCTATTGGGGGTTCAACACGCTGGTGAATACCACCATCGTGCAGTTGGGCACCCTCTTCGCCGAAAAGCAGATCCTGTTCGACCGCTACCGCGGCCTCGGCGCCCTGATGCAGGAAGTCACGCTCGCCGAGACGCTCACCCGCTCGCCCATCATCCACGAGTGGGCTCTCGACGAAAACAATCCGGACAAGCGCGAGCGCGCCATCGCCGAGCTCGAGCTCTACCGGGAGTCGTTCTCGAACGGATCCTACTTCTTCGTCGTCAACGCCTCGGGCAATTACTACTACAACGACGCGACCAATTCGTACGCCGGCAAGCAGCTCAGCCACACGCTGAAGCGCGATAACCCGCGCGACGGATGGTACTACACCACGGCGGCCCTCGGTCAGGGTTGCCACCTCAACGTCGACCACGACGACGAGCTCGGCGTCACCAATGTGTGGATCAACTGCGTCATCCGTGACGGCGACAAGGTGCTTGGCGTGCTCGGAACCGGCATCGACCTCACCTCGTTCATCCGCCAGGTCGTCGACTTTCCGCAGGCCGGCGTGCAGTCGATGTTTGTCGACGCAGTCGGTGCGCTGCAGGCGCACCGCGATCCGCGCTTCATCGACTTCCACTCGCTGACCAAGGCGATCGAGAACAAGAAGACGATCTACAGCCTCATCGACCTGCCGGCCGATCAGGACACCTTGCGATCAATGATCGCCGAGGTCACGACCGGCGACGTCGAAGTGCGCTCGCGCTTCATGCAGATCGATGGGCACCAGGTTCTTGTCGGCGTCGGTTACCTCGACCGCCTGGGTTGGTACAACGTCACCTTCATGGACGTCGACGAGATCATCGACCGCAGCCTGTTCCTGCCGATCGGGCTGCTGATCGCGGCGCTGATGATCGGGGTGGCCCTGTTGATCGCCTTCCTGTTCAAGCTGTTCGTGGTCGATCGCCTGCGCCGGGTCGAAGCCGGCGTCGCAGCGGTACCCGCCGGCGCGCCTGTCACGCCGGACCGGCGCAACGACGAGATCGGGCGCCTGTCGCAGACGCTGTCGAGCATGGCTGAGACGGTGCAGGACAATATGCGCACGCTCGAGCGGCTGGTCGAAGAGCGGACGGCGGAGCTGCATGCGCTCGCTTATCGCGACCAGCTCACCGGTATCGCCAACCGGCGCGGCTTTTCGGACAGCTTCGTCAAGGTGCAGACGGCGGCATCGACCGATGCACGTCTGGCGATGCTGCTGATCGACATCGATCGGTTCAAAGAAATCAACGACAGTTTCGGACACCAGGCCGGTGACGAAGTGGCCGCCGAGATCGCCCGGCGCATCTCGGTCGTGCTGCGTCCCTCCGATATCTGCGGCCGTTGGGGCGGCGATGAGTTCATCGTGCTGTTTTCCGATCTCGGATCGCGTCCGCTCAGGGTGATCGCAGACGCCATGCGTCGCGGGCTCTCTAACCCCGTGCCGCTGCGAGACGGCCGGACCGTCCCCGTAACGGTCAGTATCGGCGCCTGTCTCGCCGAGCCGGGCGAGACGGTGGAGCAGGTCGCCGATATGGCGGACGCCGCGCTCTACAACGCTAAGGAAGACGGGCGCGACCGCGTCGTCGTCTATGATCCGACGAAATCGCGCAGCAGCGCCGGCAGTCTGACCGGTTGACCGTCATTTTGCCTTGGCGGGGAAGCAGATAGTATCCCCACAAGGAGACCTTTGATGACCAGACTCATTCTCGCGCTCGCCGCGCTGTTGCTCATTGCCGCGCCGGCTGCTGCCGCAAGCTTCGATTGTGCCAAGGCCGGCACGCCATTCGAGCAGGCGATCTGCTCGAGCCCCGATCTGTCATTGCAGGACGAGGTACTGGCGCAGGCATACCAGACGGCGCTGGGTGGGCTATCGGCCGATGCGGCCAGCGAGGTAAAGTCCGCGCAGCGTGCCTGGCTCGGCTACGCCGAGCGCAGTTGCTCCGACGACGCCGAGCCGATTGCCGGCACTTACACCGACGACCAGAAGCAATGCCTTGTCGGCATCTATCGCGGCCGCATCGGTGACCTCGAAGCGAGCCGGATGCAGGGCGGGTACCGCTTCTACCCGATCGACCGCTATCTGGTGGAACAGGACACGGAAGCGACGGTTGACGATTTCAACAAGGTCGCCGACAAGCGGTTCCAGACCGTAAAAATCGATCGGGACGACGAACTCGCCGTAGCGTTCAACGCTGCGATCGACACCATCATGAGCCAGTCCGAGAACTTCTTCGAGCCCGGGACGACAACGATCGCGGCAGGCGATGTGACGTCGGACTACGACCTGAGCACGAAGGTGTCGGACGTCACCAACAAGCGGATCAGCCTGCAGACCAATGAGTATTGGTACGGGCATGGCGCGGCGCATGGTAACTACTTCATCACCAACCGCCACTTCCTCGTCGACGACAAGCGGCTGCTCGAAGCGTCCGATATCTTCGAGGGTGACGGCTGGCAGGATCGGCTGGGCAAGCTCGCCCTAGATGCTATCAAGGCCAAGCTCGGCGAGGACTATTTTGTCAATTCCGACGACGACGTGATGCCTATCGCGATCGACCCGCTGCGCTGGGATTTCTCGGAAGAAGGCCTCGTGATCCAGTTCAACATCTACGAGGTGACAGCCTACGCGATGGGTGCGCCGACGGTGACGATACCGTGGGGCGAACTCAGCGGGATCACGACGGAGCGGGCGGAGGAGATCGCCTACTACTAGGCGAGAAGGTCGGCCCACTCCTTGTGGCGCTGGAACTGCACGACCGCATAGCTGCAGAGGGGCTTGATACGCAGGCCCTTCTGCCGCGCATCGGCAATGCCCGCCGAGAGCATCAGGAAGGCGATGTTGTTCCCGCGGAACTCGGGCGGCGTGTAGGTGTGGTCGATGGCAATGACGTCGGTCCCGATCTTGCGGTAGGTCATCTCCGCTTCGAGGTCGCCCGACAGACGGATGAAATAGCGGCCATGGCCGGCGCCGTCCTCATGTTCGACGGTGAATTGTTCAGCCATTGTGCGCTTTCATACATGGGTGACGTCCTGGGCGAGGTCGGGGAAGAACCGCCTCTCCCTCAGATAGGGGTGAATGGCGAGCGCCGCAATCATGTCGGCGCGCGCATCGTCGTACCTGCCCTGCTTGAGGTAGATGAGGACCCGCCCCGAGAGCGCCCCATAGTGCCGGGGCTCGATGGCGAGGACGTGCGCGATATCGTCCAGCGACGCATCGTAGTCGCCCAGCATGAAGTACACCGTCGCCCGCTGGTTCCAGCCTTCCGCATAGTCGGGATAACTGGTGACGACGATGCTGAGTTCATCCACCGCCGCCCCGAGCAAGCCCTCGGCAAGCGAATTGCTGGCGACCGACATGTGGGTAGACAGGCGCGCGTCGGATGGCGCGAACCAATGACTCCAGATCTGCCGGCTGATCTGGTCGGCCTCTGCCTCGCTGTCGGCAAGGCGCAGTTCTTCGAACAGCTCGTCGATCGCGGCATTGTCGACATAGGGATCGGCAAAGACGGGGAGAGGGGCGGCCGCAAGGACCAGCACCAGCACCGCACAGACCGTGGCGATCAGCTTGCGCATGGCGGCACTGTCGCGCCGCCCTGCACCCAAGTCCAGTAGCGACTTTGCGATCAGTGCCCGGATTCGCCTTCGGCCGGTTTGCCGTACCGCTCCTGGACGGTGCGGCCGAAGCCGCCCAGCCAGGGGGCGAAGAACAGCAGGATGCGCTTCCAGTAGTGAAGGACAACGAACACCACTGTCAGGATGATCGTGCCGAAGATGATCACGAGCTCGAGGCTCAAGCCGATCGACTTCAGCCACTGCGTCAGGAACATGCCGGGAAGGATGTGCGATGCGGCCCAGACGAAGGCCGAGATGGTGTTGATGAGGGTGAAGTAGCCCCAGTTCATGCCCAGCATGCCGGCGATACCGGGGACCACAGCCTTGAGGCCGGTGATGAAGCGGCCGATGAAGATGGCCTTGCCGCCATGGCGCTGGAAGAAGATCTCGCCCCGCGCGATCAGCGGCAGGTGGTTCTTGAACGGCCAGACCGTCTTGACGCGATCCTTGAGCCAGTAGCCAATCCAGTAGGAGATGGCATCGCCTACGATGCCGCCCGCCGTCGCCGCGAGGAAGATCGGCCAGAACGGCAGGTCCAGTTGGGTGATGAGGCCGCCAACCAGCAGCAGGATGGGAAGCGAGGGAACCAGCAGGCCGGCGATGAACACGGCCTCGCCCACGCAGACGAGAAAAACCAGGAAGACGAACAGCCAGTAATTGCTGGACACAGCCAGCATGGTGGCTTCCATCCAGGACGTAATAGCGTGGAAAAGGTCCACTATGCGGTCTCCCCAAGGCCGAAGCGGACCTCACGCACCCAGCGCGGTCAGCCGTTGATGTTGCGTTCCCCCGCTCATTCCTAGTTGAAATGAGCCATGCGGCAATCTTGTGGAATGTCGCAGTCCGACGTTAAGTGTGGGTAACACCGCCCAAAAGGACAAGAGGCGGCCCGTCGGGGATTCTCACAATGTCGTTGCCCATCCACCACCTGATCTCCTCGGGACCGAGGCCGGTGGCACCCTTCTCGCACGCCGTCGAGGCCGACGGCTTTGTGTTCGTGACCGGCCAGATGCCGACCGATCCGGCCGCGCCGGACGCACCGCTCCCCGAGGGCGTGGAGGCTCAGACGACGCGGGTGGTCGAAAACCTCAAGATCGTGCTCGCCGGTGTCGGCCTTGGGCTCGAGCATGTGGTGATGGCGCGCATCTATCTTACGCAGTTCGAGCGCGACTATGCGGCGCTGAACGCCCTGTGGCCAAGCTTTTGGGAAGCGGGCAAGCTGCCGGCCCGGACGACCGTGGGCGTCACCGCGCTCGCGGTGGGCGCGCTTGTCGAGATCGATCTGGTGGCGCGCCGGCCGTAGCATCGACGCCTCTTCTGCTGGGTCGAGCGGAGATTCCCGGCGACCCCACGAAGCCGCTCAAGTCGGTGGCGGCGCGGGCGGGGGGCGCTGGGCCAACGGCGGGTACAGCGCGGCGCCGGTGCACTGACGGACGGAGAGGGGACGAGGCATCGCACCCCTTCCCTGCGCGCTGTGGAAAGATGCCGGGTTCGTGATGCCGGTGGCCTCGTCAGGGCACCGAAGGCGCGTAGACCATTAGCGCCATAGCGTATTTGATTTTGTTTGTTTGCCCGGATTGCGCATTGAGAACGGGCGCAGCGTCACAAGCGAACATCTCCAAGGTTGCCGCTCGGGGGGAGCAGATGACCAAAGAGCGGGCTTTCGACTACCCCGAGCCGGTGGCGTTCGTTGTCGACGACGAAGCGCAGGTGCGCGCCTTCGTCTCCAATGCGCTACGCGCGGCGGGCTTCGAACCGCTGCAACTGGCCAGCAGCGCCGAAGTGGACGAGGCGCTGCACGACACCATTCCGCAGCTCATCGTGCTCGACCTGTCCTTGGGCGATTCCGCTGCGGTAGAAGTGCTGCGCGTCCTCGACGCGCCAGGCGCATGAGCGGCTACGACCTCGGCCGCACCGCCCGCATGCGCTGGCCGCGCATCCGGATCCTGCTGGCCTCGAGCTTCCCCGAGGAGAAGATCAATGGCAACGGCCAGCCGCCCTGGAACATGCGCCTGCTGCTCAAACCCTACCGCAAGGAGGACCTGGCGCTGACGCTGCGCGAGGTGCTGGCCGAGACGCTGGACTAAGCTTGCCAGTTCAACCCGGCTGCGCCATCACACTGCCGAGGCACGAGGGAGGCAGGGATGGGCGAGCGCATGGTACGCTGGGGAATCATCTCCACGGCGGCGATCGGGATGAACCAGGTAACGCCGGGCATCATGAAGTCGCCGCACTCCGAAGTGGTGGCGCTCGCTTCGCGCGACCTGGGCAGGGCACAGGCCGCGCTCGCCAGGCTCGGGCTCGGCAACGCCAGAGCCTACGGCTCCTACGAGGAACTGCTGGCCGACCCCGACATCGACGCGATCTACAATCCGCTGCCCAACCATTTGCACGTGCCCCTTACGCTCGCGGCGGCACGGGCGGGCAAGCATGTGCTGTGCGAAAAGCCGATGGCAATGAGCGCCACCGAGGCTGAGGAGCTGCGCGGCGCTCCCGAGGGCGTGATCATCAGCGAAGCCTTTATGGTGCGGCATCATCCGCAATGGCACCGGGCGCGCGCAATCATCCGCTCGGGCGAGCTGGGCACGGTGAAGCTGGTGCGCGCCGTGTTCCTCTATTTCAACCGCGATCCCGCCAATGTGCGCAATATCGCCGACATCGGCGGCGGCGGCATCTACGACATCGGCTGCTATTGCGTGATCAGCGGACGCTATCTGTTCGAGGCGGAGCCCCGGCGGGTCGTGGCGCTGGTCGACCGCGACCCCGAGTTCGGCACTGATCGGCTGGCGAGTGTCATCGCCGATTTCGGCGGCGGTCGGCAGTTGAGCTTCGTGTGCGCCACCCAGAGCAGCGGGCGGCAGAGCGTCGAGGCGATCGGCGACAAGGGCAGCCTCGAGATCGTCATTCCGTTCAACGCGCCGATCGGCCAGAAGACGGCGTTGCTCGTGGGCAACGGCGGACCGATGGACCGCAGCCTTCACCGTCGCGAGATCATCCCCGAGATCGACCAGTACACCGAACAGGCCGAGAACTTCGCGCTCGCCGTGCTGGGCAGAGCCGAGGCCGCCTATGGCGTCGAGGACGCGATCCTGCAGATGCGCGTGCTGGACGCCATCTTTCGCAGCGAGGCCTCCGGCGGCTGGGAGAATGTGCGCTAGGCGCTATTCCTTCTGGATATTGTAGTCGTACCAGATGCCGTTCTTGACCAGCGGCGCCGGCTTGGTGGCACTGGCGAATTGCGTGGCGGTGGCCGGTAGCGCCACAAGCGCGCAAAGGACGAGAACAAGTAGGCGGATCATCGGTTATTCCTCCCATCGAAGCGATGGCGGATGCTGCGCCGCAGCGGCTGAACCGCTGCGGCACTGATCTGTCAGCGGCCATTCAGCGCCTCAATAGGTCTTGGCGCCGCTCACCATCAGCCGCACCGCGTAGAGCGATGTGGTGCCGCAGATGTAGAGCACGTTGTGCTTGTTGCCGCCCCAGGCGACATTGGCGACGACCTCGGGCACCTTGACCTTGCCGATGAGCGTGCCGTCCGGATCGAAGCAGTGGACGCCATCGCGGGCGCTGCTCCAGATCCGGCCATCGGCATCGAGGCGGAAGCCGTCGAACAGACCTGCCGTGCACAGGCAGAACTGCCGGCCATTCGACGCCCTCGTCCCGTCCACGTCGTAGACGCGGATCTCGGCCGGATGGCCTGGCTTGTGGGTCGCGCCGGTGTCGGCGACATAGAGCAGCTTTTCGTCGAGTGAGAAGGCGATGCCATTGGGCCGCACCATGTCGGTGATCACGGCAGTGACCGCGCCGGTGTCCCCATCGATGCGATAGACATTGCAGGCGCCGATTTCGCTGGTCGCCTTATTGCCCTCATAGTCGCTGTCAATGCCGTAGGTCGGATCCGTGAACCAGATCGAGCCGTCGGACTTGACCACCGCGTCATTGGGTGAATTGAGCCGCTTGCCTTCGAAGCTGTCGGCGAGCGTAACCACCGTGCCGTCGTGCTCGGTGCGGCTGACACGCCGCCCGCCATGCTCGCAGGTGATCAGCCGGCCCCGCCGGTCGACCGTATTGCCATTGGAATTGTCGGCGGGATGACGGAACACCGAGACCGAGCCGTCCGTCTCGTCGTAGCGCATCATGCGGTTGTTGGGGATGTCGGACCACACGAGGTAGCGCCCGCCCCCAAAATACGCCGGGCCCTCGGCCCACTTGAAGCCGGTCGCCAGTTTCTCGACCTGCGCATTACCGTTGAACAGCCGGCTGAAGCGCTTGTCGATCACCTCGTAATAGTCGCTGGTTGCCACGTCGTCCCCTCCGGTTTCGTGTGGCCGACAGTCCTAGCGGCGCCGCGCTAAATGTCCATATGCGCCAGCTCGCGCGAGAAGAAGCGCCGGTGCATGCGCAGTAGCGCCGCGCCCTGTGCGGCCCCCGAGCGGCCCAGCTCGCCCGCCACCACCGGCGGTGGCGCGGTCTCGCCCAGGATCGGAAACCGCGCCAGATGCCGCCCCGTGGCCGCCACGATTTCGCGCGTCAGCGCCGACGGCAGCGCCGACTCGATCACCGCCAGCTCGAACTCCATCACGCGCGTCGCATTCATCAGCGCCTGCGCAAGCGCCGCCGACGCCTCCGCGATCCATGCATCGACGATGGCGCCAACGGGCGGCGCGAGCGGCGCGCTGCGCACCACGTCGCGGGGCAGGCCGGCAGCCTCGAGACGCAGGCCCAGCGTATGGAGCGACGCGACCTCGTGCAGGAAGCGCATCTGGCCGTCACCGTCGGTGACCAGCATGGACCCCAGATGGGCCGACGCGCCATTGACGCCTTCCCACAGCCGGTTCTCGGCGACGATGCCGCCGCCCACGAATGTGTCGAGCACGAGGAAAACGAAGCTCAGCGGCCGCGGCGCCGGGCGCGCGACGCGCTGCGCCCAGCAGGCGGCGTGGCCGTCGTTGAACAACGATACGTCGAGGCCGTTGGCCGCGGCGGCCGCCCGCGCAATGTCGAGCCCGGCCCATAGTTCCTGCTGACCGGGGGGCGGCTTGAGCAGCGAGCCCGGATTGCCGATGCCACCGGGCGCAGCAAGCCCCATGCCCACGAGGCGCGCCCGCTCGGCCGGCGACAACTGCGCCATGAGGTCGGCCGTGGCGGCGGCGAGCTCGCCGAACACGGTACGTGCATCGGGATAGTCGTATTCGCGCCGGACGCGGCTGAGCACCTGGGTGCCAATGCCTACAAGGCAGACCTCGATGTGGCGCCAGCCAATCTCGGCGCCGATCGACAGCGCCCCGACGGGGTTCATGTAGAGCGGTGTCGCCGGTTGCCCGCGCCGACCGCGCAGCACCTCGCCGCGGGTGACGAGATTGCGCCGCTCCAGATCGGTCAGCACGGCCGATACGGTCTGCGGCGCCAGTTCCGTGACCCGCGCCAATTCGGCGTTGGAAATGCCGGGCTGCAGCGAAATGACGCTCAGGATCGCCCGCTGATTGGTCTGGCGCACATGCGACGGCTGTATGCCGCGCCCGACCACGACGACATCGCGCGGACGCTTGATCGAGTCAGACAATCAACTGGCCCCTCGCCGAAGCGCGGCGAACCGCTTGTTACAGCAACTACAGTAATCAGAAAAAACAGGGCGAGGAAACGTCGCCCGCGCTGCTAGAAATGCCGCCGCAGGAGCTTTGACTCGTCATGCCGCGCAAAGATCGCCTCGCGATTACTGTCGGCATAGTCCTGGAACGTGCCCGGCCCGGATACGTAGGGGTTCGGATGAGCCTCCTGGAACGAGCCGTCGCGGCGATAGAGCAGCCGGTGCGGGGTCTCGATCCGGGTGCCGTCGTCGTAGAAGGCATATGGCCAGAAGCGATCCTTGAACTGAAAGAACCGCTGGTTCGCCTCGGTGTAGAGCGTAACGAGCTCGGACCCCGAGCCAGAACCGAGGAATTCGAGGCTGAAGCGGTCCGGCACGCCGGAGTCCCAGCCCGAGAAGTGGAACATCTCGATAGGCACGCCATCGATGAGGAAGGTTTCGTTGCGCCGTACGATGGCGCGCCCCTCGGCATTCCAGACGGCAGTGTTGAGGCCCGGATTGCTCGAGACGACGATGGCCTCCTCGAAAAAGACCGGGAAGTGGTTTGCCCATTTCTGGTCAGTGAACACGCCCCGGTGCACTTCGCCATAGCTGTAGCCGCGGCAGCGCTCGGCCCAATAGGACACGACCTCGCGCGCCGCCGGCGTGTTGTTGAGCGCAAAGAACCCCAGATTGTAGATGCCATGCGCCATGGCCGAGATTTCGAAGGTCTCGGTGGCAACGCGCGACACGGCCGGCCGGTGGAGGTGTGGCGTCAGCAGGAAGTCGCCGCGCTTGAGATCCTGATCGATGCTCACCGGTTCCGATAGGAGCATCGTATCGGGGTCGAAATAGATGATCCGGCTGTAGCCCTCGTCGAGCAGCACGTCGGTATAGAGCGGTTTGACGGCGGTGCTGAGCTCGACCACCGTGTGCTTGAACACCCAGCCGGGACGGAAGTCCTTGAGATTGGCAGAGGGATAGAGCCGCGTGACGGAAGGCGGCAACACCATTTCGGGGCGCGGCGTATCCACGAGGAGAATGTGGAACTCGGCTTCCGGCATGTATCTGGCGACGCTTTCGGCGAGCACCAGCGCCTTGTCCATGTAGGCCCAGTTGCAGGAGGTAAAGACCGCCGTTCCCAATGTCCGCGGCTGCGGTGCCCCGGTGGGCTCGAAGCGCTGCTGCAGAGCGGGCAGCGACGGCACCACCGAAATAGCAGCCTTGTTCTGCTTCTTGCGGTCGCGGCGCTTGCGCATCCGCGCCATCTCGGCCCGCCCCTTGGGCGTCAGCCGCCACAGTTTGCGCAGCGCGCGGAGCACGAAATATTCGAGCTTGTGCCGCAGCTTGGGCCGCTTGCGCGCCAGCCTGTCGATGCGCGCGCTGAGGAAGCCGCGAACCGAACCCGGCTCCGCTTTCGCCCCCCCTGCAGGCGCGCGGTAGCGCGTCCGGATGAGTTCATCCGCCTCGGCCACCGGCACCCGGATCTGCCGGCGCAGCGCCAGCATCGCCGGCAGCGCCTTGCGATGGGCATCTGCCCGCCGCCGGCGCACCTCCTTGTCGAGGGGCATCAGGAAGGTCGAGGTGACGTGGTCGGTGCTGACGATCAGTTCGCCCAGAAGGAGTTGCTGCCAGAACAACCAGTCCTCGAGCGCATCGAGCTCGGTGGAAAAGCGCGCCCCCGAGCTTTCAAGCGCGCTGCGACGGAACAGGATCGCCTGGATGGGGAACAGGTTGCGGTTCACCAGGTCGAGCGAATTGCGGGTGCGCCGGAAAAAGACCTTGCGTTCGCCCAGCACGCTGGCGGCCGGATCCTGCACATTGAGGTCGGCCTCCTGCTCCCAGGCTCCCGCATAGGCGGCAGCCGCGCCCAGATTGTCGTCGAACAGGCGGGTCAGCGTCTCGACATGGTCGGGCTCGAACCAGTCGTCGTCATCGAGAAAGCCGATGAGGTCGCCGCCTGCCGCATCGAGGCCGGCATTGGCGGCCGCCGACCGCCCCCCGGGCGCCTGCGCATAGACTGTGGAAACATCTCCAAATTGGGAGAGATCGATACCGTCCGTATCGATCGGCTGGCCGTCGACGGCGACGATGACGCTGATGTCGTGGCCGGTCTCTTGCGCCTTGATGCTCTCGAGCGCCCTGACCAGGAGCTTCTCCCGCCCGCGAAACGTGCGAACGATTATTTTGACCAGCACTCTGCCCAATCCCCAAAAAAAGACCCAGGGCCCGCTGGCGCTACGCGGCGCGCCGGGCTTCCATCTCACATCTCAAACATAACCGCAGCCGGCCAGCCCGCGCATCGAACAAAGAGAATCCGCTCTCCGCCCGGCCTTTGCTACAATGTAAGACCAAGTCGAACAACCCGGCTAAGCGAGACAAGCGAAATTATGTCGACGCCCGCAAAATTGGGTGGGCGCCGCGCCATGGCAGTGATACTTCAGCGTTGCTTCACCTGCCCTGTGGCGGTAACCCCTCATGTCGGACGCGTCGAGACCGCTATCGCTGCGTGATAGCGCCGCATTGCGGACCTGCCCGGGAAAATGACTACTGAGATCGACATCCTAGCCAGGACAGCATCATTTTAGGAATACGAAAGAAATATGCAGGGATTGATCGGATATTCCGGCTTTGTCGGACAGACATTGCTCAAGCAAGCCAAGTTTGACGCCATGTATAGATCGACAGATATTTCGAGAATAAACGGAAAGTCTTTTGATCTCCTCGTGTGCGCCGGAGCACCTGCACAGAAATGGCGCGCCAATAAAGAACCGGAGGCCGACCAGGCGTCGATCGATACCCTCATCTCCCATCTCAGTTCGGTTCAGGCAGAGCGGCTCGTCCTCATCAGTACGGTGGACGTATTCGCCGTGCCGCGCGATGTTTCAGAAACGAGCGAGGTCTTACATGAGGACTTGCAAGCCTACGGCTTACATCGACGAAAACTTGAGCGCTTTGTCTCTGATCATTTTCCCAAGTCGCTGATCATCAGGTTGCCGGGACTGGTCGGCCCCGGCCTACGGAAGAACGTTCTCTTCGACTTCCAGAACGGTAACAATCTGGGGGCGATCGATAGCCGGCATGCGTTCCAGTTCTATCCGATGGTCAATCTGTGGAACGACATCGGTATCTCCCTGTCAGCGGGGCTGCAGCTGATCCATCTGACGGCGGAACCAGTGAGTGTGTCCGACATCGCCCGCGAGGCCTTTGGCTTCGAGTTCCGGAGTACCCTGCCGGGAAATCCCGTGCGTTATGACATGCAAAGCGAGTTCGCCGACCTCTTCGGCGGCAGGGGGAAGTATCAGTACAGCAGGCGCGAGAGCCTGTTGGCTATTCGGGCGTATGCACAGTCGGAGCCGCTATCCGTCGAGGGTAAAGCTCCATGAAGCTTGCCGTCTCCAATATCGCGTGGCGACCCGAAGATGCTTCTTCCGCTTACGCCCTGCTCGAGAATCGTGGCGTCAGAGGGCTTGAGATCGCTCCTGGACTTCTCTTTCCGGAAGAGCACGATCCTTTTGCCCCTTCGCCGCAAGCTGTGTTGACCAAGCTGCAGCAGACGGCGGATGCCGGCCTTCAACTTGTCTCGATGCAGTCGCTGCTGTTTGGCGTCAGTGACGCTCTCCTGTTCGGCGACGCCGGCCAACGGTCACGCTTCGAGGCAGGGCTCGTGCGCGCTATCGAACTGGCAGCTCGGCTGGGCATCGGCAAGTTAGTAGTGGGCTCGCCGATGAACCGGACGATCCCCTTGGGTATGGAGCGCGATCAGGCCCTGGAGATTGCAGTGGACGCATTCGCGCGACTTGCGGAGGTCGCGCAAAAGAACGCATGCAGGTTAGCTATGGAGGCTAACCCGCCGCCGTATGGTACCAACTTCCTCAACACCTTCGAAGACGTGACAGATTTTGCTACCCGGGTGAACCATCCTGCCTTGGGGGTAAATCTGGACGTCGGCGCACTGTACATGACCGGAGAGTTTGAGAAGGTCTCGGCACTCGTCGAGGAAAACGCCGCTTTGCTCGTGCACGTACACATCAGCGAGCCGAATCTTGCTCCGCTATCGACCGATCCATACAGGCTGAGGCGATGTCTCACTGCGCTTGCCGGCATCGGCTGGACCGACTGGGTTTCAATCGAAATGCGAGCGACGCCAGAGCCGACACTCTCGGGCATTGACTCTGCCATCCGCATCAGCATGGAGGCGATTGCCGCCTGATGCCGCCCCCCTCAATCGTAAGCCCAACGGGCAGAAAGTCGGACTTCCTTGTTTCGCTGGTTCTCGCCGACGCGGCCGAGGGCAAGCGTTACAGGGAGGTCCTGATCGACCTCTCGGCTCGACTGGATGGCGCCTTCCAGTTCTGGGAGATCGTCGTCGCCGTGCCCGAAACAAACCCCGAAGCGTCGGCGAATTTCGCCAGTACGCTGAGGGGGCTGAAGAACGTCCGCATATTGCGCATCAGCACCGGCAACTTCTACCGTCGCCGCCTAGGTCGTGGACTCATAAGTTCTGATCCAGAGCCTTGTTGCGGCGAGGTGGATAGCGGCTAGGAAGTTGGCAGCGGTCTTGAAGTATCGGGTTGCGATGCCTCTGAAGTGTTTGAGGCGGTT
>Ga0268299_1002882_pt1 | contig 18053 bp, 16 predicted proteins | sample NOBtaG_FD_193484 | JGI IMG/M metagenome (GOLD analysis project Ga0268299, IMG submission 193484) | Activated sludge microbial communities from bioreactor in Nijmegen, Gelderland, Netherland - NOB reactor | ecosystem: Engineered > Bioreactor > Aerobic > Activated sludge | place: Netherlands...
TACGCCGACACCACGACCTTCTACAACAACATCGACGGGTTCTTCCGCACGGCGGTGACGGCGCGGCACAACCTCTCGTTCAGCGGTGCGGCGCCCGACAACCGGATCAACTACCGGCTCGCGCTGTCGTCGGACAACAACCAGGGCGTGGTCCCGGGCGCCGACTACAGCCGTCGCAACCTCACCGGTGCGACGCAGCTGCAGGTGAACGATTGGATTCGCACCGACCTCTCCATGGCGTACTCCTACACGAGCAACGACCAGTCGTGGAAGGGCGCCGGCGGCCCGCTGATCGGCCTGCTGCTCTGGCCGCAGACGGATGACGCCAAGGACTACCTGACGCCGGCTGGCACGCGCCGTCGCATCACGAACCTCGCGACGAGTGCGGCCGAGGTGGACAACCCGTACTTCAACGTCGCCAAGAACCGCAACGGCACCAAGAACAACCGCCTCATCACCAACCTCGGCTTCGTCCTCACGCCGATGTCCTGGGGCTCGCTCAAGACGAATCTCGGCGTGGACGGCTACACGTTCGAGAACCTGCTGCTCCGCCATCCCGAGAGCGCGTTCGGCGCGAACGTCAACGGCATCCTCGACGTCGCCACGGACGTGGTCCGCAACATCAACTCGCAGACCGTCCTCAACATCAACCGGTACGAGATCACCGGTGACATCGGGGTCACCGGCTTCGTCGGCAACGCGATCAAGGACGAGAAGTCGGTGGTGAACGGCTCGCGCGGCGAGAACTTCCTCGACAACGACTTCGTGTCGGTGAACAACACGCTCACGCGCACCAACCGCTCGGTGATCACGCAGCGCCGTTCGGTGAGCCTCTTCGGCTCGGCGACGGTGGACTACAAGGACTACCTGTTCCTCAACGTCACCGGCCGCAACGACTGGACCTCGACCATCCCGACGGACCGCAACTCGTTCTTCTACCCGTCGGTGAACGCCAGCTTCATCTTCTCCGATGCGTTCCCGTCGGTGGCGAAGTACGTGACCGGCAAGCTGCGCGCCGGCTACGCCGAGGTGGGCAAGGATGCACGGCCCTACGCCTTCCGCCCCTCCCTGGAGTTCAAGACCACGTCGTTCGGCGGCTACGGCTACGGCTTCACGGGCCCGAACCTCGGCCTGAGCCCGGAGTTCGCGCGGTCGTACGAGATGGGCGCCGAGCTGGGCTTCCTCGAAGACCGCGTGGGTCTCGACGTGACGGTGTACCGCAAGCAGACCAAGGACCAGATCGTCAACGACATCCGCGGCTCGTACGCCACGGGCTTCATCCTGTTCAACCTGAACGGCGCGGTCACGCGCAACACCGGCCTCGAGGTCACGCTGCGCGGTTCGCCGCTGCTCAAGCAGGACTTCTCGTGGGACGTGCTGGTCAACTTCGACCGGGCCCGGGGCAAGGTGCTCGAGCTGCCGAACGCGCTGCCCGAGTCGTACGTCTCCGACACCTGGCTCTACAACAACGTGCGCAACGGCACGTCGGCGGGACTCTCGACGCGGTCGCTCACCGGCCAGTTCTACCTGCGCAACGATGCGGGCGACATCCTCATCGACCCGAGCAACGGCCTGCCGATCCGCTCGACGGCCTTCATCGACGCCGGCTACGACCGGCAGCCCGACTTCAGCGTGGGGCTCACGAACACGCTCACGTACAAGAAGTTCTCGCTCAGCTTCCTGCTCGACTTCCGGAAGGGCGGCGACATCCTCAACGCCACGGAGCACTTCCTCACGGCGCGCGGCCTGAGCGAGCGTACGCTGGACCGCGAGACGCCGCGGGTGATCCCGGGCGTGCTGCGTGACGGCCGCGAGAACACCGCGACACCGACGCGCAACAACATCGTCGTCATCCCGGCGGTGCAGACCGGCTACTACACCAGCATGAGCGAAGAGCTGTTCATCGAGAAGGACATCAACTGGATGCGGCTCAAGGACGTCACGCTCCGTTACGAGCTGCCGGGCGAGTGGCTCCGGGCGCGCACGGCGAGCGTGTTCGTCACCGGCACGGACCTCTTCGTGATCACGAACTACTCCGGCCTCGACCCGATCGTGAACGGCAACAGCGCGGCGGTCGGTGGCTCGGGTGGCCAGGGCATCGACTACGGCAACTTCCCGATCCCGCGCGGCCTGGCCTTCGGACTCAAGGTGGCTTTCTAACCATGTCGACTCCTACTGCGAAGACCCTACGCCCGATGCGATTCCTCCGGCGCGTCCTGCTCGCCACCGGCCTGCTCGTCGGCACGGCGGCCTGCGAGGACTTCCTCGACGTCAACGACAATCCCAACGGCCCCGAGGTGGTGTCCCCCAACCTCTACCTGGCGCCGATGCTCCACTGGATGGCGACGTCGCCCCAGTTCGACGGCCGCTTCGTCGGCCGCTATACGCAGCAGTTCTTCCTCACCGCCACCACCATCAGCACCTGGGACCGCATGGGCTACGACGCGGCCAGCGACAACGGTGCGCAGCAGTGGCGCGACGTGTACTGGTCGTTCGGGCAGAACCTCGTCGACATGATGAACAAGTCGCGTGACGAGGAGCGCTGGGACCTGCTCGGCGTCGGCCACATCCTGAAGGCCTGGGGCTGGCAGGTGCTCACCGACCTGCACGGCGAGATCATCGTGCGGGAAGCGATCAACCAGAACACCTTCAGCTTCAACTACGACACGCAGGAGTACGCCTACGAGGCAGTGCGCGCGCACCTCGACACCGCCATCACGCTCCTGCAGCGCACCGACGGCGCCGTGAACTCGGCCTACCTCGGCCGCACGGACCGCGTGTACAATGGGGACCGCAACAAGTGGCTCAAGTTCGCGTACGGGCTGCTGGCGATCCACCTGAACCACTACTCGAACAAGGCCTCGTACGACCCCGCCGCAGTGATCGCGGCCGTGGACCAGTCGTTCGTGGGCAACATCGACGACGCGCTGCTCCAGTACCCCGGCAACGCCAACGACGACATCAACTTCCTCGGGCGTACCCGCGGCAACTTCAACGCGTACCGCCAGACCAACTTCGTGCTCGGCCTGATGAACGGTACGGCGTTCGGCGGTGTGGTCGATCCGCGCCTGAGCCGCATGCTCGCGCCGTCGCCGGACGGCCAATACCGCGGTCTCGACATCAACGTCGCGAACTTCGGCGCGCTCACCACGGCGCAGCAGCCGAATAACTTCTACGGCTATGCCGGTGCGGGCGGCACCAACCTCCCCGGGCGCTACCTGTGGGCGAACCGTGCGCGCATGCCGATCATGACATACTCGCAGCTGCAGTTCGTGAAGGCCGAGGCGGCCTACCGCTCGGGCAACCTGCCGCTGGCGCTGAGTGCCTACACGCTCGGCGTGGGGTCGCACATCGACTTCGTGAACGCACGCAACCTGGATGACGGCCAGTCTCCGACGCAGATCACGCCGGCCGAGCGCGCGGCGTTCCTCGCGGCCCCGGCGATTGTCCCGGCGACCGCAGCCGGCATGTCGCTCACGCGGATCATGTCGCAGAAGTACATCGCCCAGTGGGCCTGGGGTCACAACGAGCTCTGGATGGACATGCGGCGCTACCACTACACCGACATCGATCCGGCCAGCGGCCAGCAGGTCTACCCGGGCTTCACGCCGCCGGTGTCGCTGTTCGCCGACAACGCGGGCGCGGTGGCCCAGCGCATCCGCCCCCGCTTCAACTCCGAGTATGTGTGGAACCGTCCGGGCCTCGATGCGATCGGCGGCCTCGCGACGAACTACCACACCGTGCCGCTCTGGATCACCCAACCGTAACCATCCATGACTCGCCTTCGCGCCTTCGCGGCACTGCTCCTGACGCTGGCCTTCTCGGCGTGCGAGAAGAACCAGATCCAGGAGATCACGGCACCGGAGCCCGGTGCCCGCATCCGATTCTTCAACTTCAGCCTGAACGCCCCCGGCGTGCACTTCTTCGCCGGGACGAACAAGCTGACCGCCACCCTCTCGACCAACGGGGCGGAGTCCAACACCGGCGTCACGTACGGCGGCGTGGGGTCCAACGGCTTCTACGCCGGCATCGCGCCGGGGCAGTACGACTTCTCCAGCCGCATCACGGCCGTCGTGGACAACAACCTGGCGATCAACACCCGCCAGGCCACGCTCGAGGACGGCAAGGCGTACTCGTACTTCCTCAGCGGGTTCTATGACGCGGTGGGGAAGGCGTCCACCAGCTTCATCGTCGAGGACAACTTCCCCGTGGCGTTCGACTACGCGGTCGCGCAGGTGCGCTTCGTGCACGCGATCCCCAACGCGAACCCCATGGCCCTCATCGTGACGAACACCACCACGAACGAGGTCGATACGCTGGGGACCGAGGTGACCTACCAGAACGCCGGTCCGTTCGTGTCGCTGCCGGCCGGTCGGTACAACCTCGCGACGCGCTATGCCGGGGGCACGACGAACATCATCACCCGCACCGCGGTCGACTTCGTCGGCGGCCGCACCTACACCATCGGGGCGCGCGGCGACATCACGGTGGTCTCCACGACGGCGACCAACCGCCCGTTCCTGGACAACACGGCGAATCGCTGATCCGCCGGCTCCTCGCGGGACCGACGCCCCCGGCCATCGGCCGGGGGCGTCGTCGTTCCGCGACGCGTTCGCTACGCACTGGCCGTGCGCGCGCACTCGGCGAGCAGCGCCCCGGCCACGAACAGGGCGTCCTCGTCCGGATCGAAGCGCGGCGTGTGCACACCCGCCGCACTCCGTCCCTCGCGCCAGGTCCCCACGCGCATGAAGCACCCATCCATGCGCTCGGTGTAGAACGCGAAGTCCTCGCCACCCATGTTCGTCGTGGCAAGGGAGGTGAGTGCGCGTTCGCCCAGCAGGCCGCGGGCAGCGGACTGCGCCCACGCCGCACCCTGCGGCGTGTTCACGAGTGGCGGCGTGCCTTCGCTCAGCGTGACCGTCGCCGAGAGTCCGTGGGTGTCGGCCACGGCATGCGCCAGGCGCGTGAGCTCCTCGCAGAGCAGTGCCCGTGTCGCCGGCACGGTCGCCCGGATGGTCCCGCTGCACCGCGCCGACTCGGGGATCACGTTGGGAGCGTGCCCCGCCTGCACCATGCCCACGCTCACGACACCCGGCAGGGCGGGGTCCAGCCGGCGCGACACGATGGTTTGCACGGCCATGAGGAACGCACCGAGCCCCACGACGGGATCGCGCGTGTCCTGCGGCCGCGCGCCATGGCCGCCGCGGCCGGCGAACGTGATCGCAAAGGTGTCGGTGCTGGCGGCGAGCGGACCGGCGGTCGCGACCACCTCCCCGACGCAGAAGCGCCAATCCACGTGCGCGCCGAAGATCGCGTGCACGCCGTCGAGCGCGCCGCTCTCCAGCACCTTGGTCGCGCCTTCGCCCACTTCCTCGGCCGGCTGCAGGATGAGACGCACGGTGCCGGCAGCCGGTGCGCGCAGGAGCGCCATGCCCGCCGCCACGGCCCACGCGGCGTGCATGTCGTGTCCGCAGGCGTGCATCACGCCGGCGCGCTGCGAGGCGAACGGCAGGCCCGTCTCCTCGCTGATCGGCAGGGCATCGATGTCGCCGCGCAGCGCGATCACCGGCGCCCCGGGCCGCGTGCCGGGGATGGTCGCCACCAAGCCCGTGCCCGCGATCTCCCGCACGTCGTCGATCCCGGCTGCATGCAGGGCCGCGCGCAGCGTGGCCTGCGTACCCTGCTCCTGCCAGGAGAGCTCCGGCGCGGCGTGCAGGGTGCGACGCAGCGCGATGATGGCGGCACGTTCGGCCTCGGGGAACCCCGCGACCACTGCGCGCACGCGCGCCTCGCGCGCGGCCGTCACCGCGTCCTGCGCACTCACGCGCGCAACTCCTCGGTCCGCACCGTCAGCGCCTCGATCCGCGCCCGATCGACCTCGACGCCGAGCCCCGGCCGGTCCAGCGGCACGCGCACGGTGCCCTGTGCGTCCATGGTCCACTCCGGCGACACGATGTCCTGCGCCCAGTAGCGCGCACTCGGCGAGAGGTCGCCGGGCAGCGTGAAGTTGGGCAGGGAGGCGAGGGCCACGTTGTAGGCGCGACCGATCCCGCTCTCGAGCATGCCGCCGCACCACACCGGGATGCCGAGGGTCTCGCAGTAGTCGTGGATGGCGATGGACGGGGCGTACCCGCCCACGCGGCCCGGCTTGATGTTGATGATGCGGCCGGCACCGAGCGTCACCATGTCCTGCGCCCGCTCGAGCGAAGTGATGGACTCGTCGAGGCAGAGCGGGGTCCGCAGCTTCCGCTGCAGCTCGGCGTGGCGCACGATGTCATCGTGGGCGAGCGGCTGCTCGATCATCATCAGGTTCAGGTCGTCGAGCGCGAGCAGGCGGTCGGTGTCGGCGAGGGTGTACGCGTTGTTGGCATCGGCCATGAGATGGGCCTCGTGGCCCACGGCCTCGCGCACCGCACCCACCCAGTCGACGTCGCGCCCGGGAGCGATCTTGATCTTCACCTTCTGGTACCCCTCGGCCAGCGCTTCGGTCGCCTTGGCGATCAACGTGTGCACATTCCGCTGGATGCCGAGGGAGATGCCGGTGGCGATCCGCTCGCGTGTGCCGCCGATGAGCCGGGCGAGCGGCAGGCGGGCCTGCTCGGCAGCGATGCCCCAGCAGCCCATCTCGAGCGCGGCCTTGGCCATGTTGTGCCCGCGCACGTCCTGCTCGAGGAGGTCGTGTACGGCGCTGGGCGCGTCGACGCTGCGGCCGAGCAGTCGCGGGGCGAGCACGCGCACGATGGTCGGCCAGGCGGTGTCGAGCGTCTCGGACGAATAGTTCGGCAGGTCGTCCACCACGCTCTCGGCCCAGGCCTGCGCGCCATCGGCATCGAAGAGCTCGAGCAGCAGGATGCGGCGCTCGCGCATCTCGCCGGAGGAGATGCGGAACGGTTCGCGGAGCGGGAGGCGGATCTCGCGCAGGACGATGCGGTCGAGTCGGATCATGGAAGGGTCACCGCAGGAGCAGGTAGGTGCCGCCGGCGGCATCGGCGACGAAGCCGCGGACGTGGTAGCCGAGCGGGAGGTAGTGCGTGAAGGCGCGGCGCGTGGCGAAGCGCCAGCGCCGTGCGGCCGCGAGGTCGCTGGCGGCGAGCGCCGAGATGTCGCGTGGCACGCGCACACCTACGGCGCGGGCATCGACCAGCGGTCCCTCGCGGGCATCGGCGCCGACCGCCAAGGGCAGGCCATCGGGCAACACCTCCAACGGCGTGGCCGCGCGGGCGGGATCCACGGCCCAGGTGATCACGAAGCGGTCCGTTGGCATGTCGCCCTGCAGGGGCGAGTTGGTGGCCTCGCCGTACATGGCCACCACGTACTCGTCCGCCCGCGCGCCCATGCGATTGAGGTTCAGGTGCGCGTTGCGCGCGACGAGCGGGTCGTAGGTCCAGTAGATGGTCTCGATGCCGCGCGTGCGGCACTGGTCGCGCTGATACGCCTTGAGCGCCTCGCCCAGGTGCATGCCCTGCGCGTCGGGATGTACGGCGAGCATGTCGGACCAGTGGATGAGCTTGCCGTCCTTCACGCCGGTCACGCCGAAGACGAAGCCGAGCATGCGTCCGTCCTCGGCGAAGGCACCGGCCGTCACGCCGCCGGTCTTCTGCGCGACGAGCAGCATCGCCGCCGGGATCTTCTCGGTGAATCCCTGTCCCCAGGTGAGTTCCTGGAGTGCGACGCAGGCAGCCCGGTCGGCATGGGTGGCGAAGTCGCGGATCAGGGGCACTGCGAAGGGCGTACGGAGAGGGGAGTGGGGAAGACGGAAGCCGGTCGCTCCCGTCGCTCGACACTGCTAAACTACAGGCCGTGACTTCACTTCGCTCGGCTGCAGTGCGGGTGTGCGTGGTCCTGGCTGCCGCCACCATGCCGCTGTCCGGTGCGTCGGCGCAGGCGCCGGGCGCCGTGGACGTCGCGCCGGCGCCGATCGTCACGCGCCGCGACCTCGTCTGGCTGGTCGTCGGCAGCGGCGTCACCATCCTCGCGCAGCGGGCCGACCTCGACGTCCGCCGGCAGGTCCGCAGTGCGGGCACGCAGGACAACGGCGGACTCGATGCCCTGGCCCGGGTCGGCAACGTCTGGGGACAGCCGCTGGCGCTGCTGGGCGGCATGGGCCTGTGGGTCGGCGGTCGCGTCGGCCAGCGCCCAACGCTCGCGGCGAGCGGGCTGCGTGCCGTCGAGGCCATCGGCGTGAGCGGCGTGCTCGGCAAGGTGGCGAAGGGTGCGTTCGGGCGTGCGCGGCCGCGCGTGAACGGCACGGACGCCTGGGACGTGGATCCCGGCCGCGGCTTCTCGCTCAGCGACGGCGACTACGAATCCCTGCCGTCCGGCCACACCACCGCCGCGTTCGCATTCGCGGCCGCCGTCACCAGCGAGGTGCGACATCGCGCGCCGCAGCACGCCCGCTGGGTGGGCATCGCGAGCTTCAGCGTGGCCGCCGCGACGGCCTACGCGCGCGTGCACGACGATGCCCACTGGCTCAGCGACGTCGCCGCGGGTGCCACGCTCGGCGCCACCACCGGATGGGCCGTGACGCGTTGGCACCGCACGCGACCCGGGAACCGCGTCGATCGTCTGCTCCTGGGCGCCGGTCCCGAGGGCGCCGCACTCATCGGAGTGAGTCTCCCGTGGCCGTAGACGGCATCTTCATCACCTCCGAGCTCGAAGGCGCGCTCGCCGACCGGATCCACGCCCACCAGCTGGTGTTCGATCCGAAGATGGCGAACCACCTGCCGCCGCACATCACGCTCATCGGGTCCTCGGGTGCGGGTCCGGCCCCGCCGACCACCCCCATCGCCGAACTCAAGGCGCGCATCCTGCCGGTGACGCGGACCACGGCCCCCATCACGCTGCGCTTCGGGCCACCCGAGCGCTTCGTGCAGCGCGAGATCGTCTCCATGCGCCTCGATCCGCACGGCCCGCTGCGTACGCTGCACGAGCGCCTCAAGGGGTGCGGCCTCCCGTTCCTGCAGAGCCGGTACCCGTTCACGCCGCACTGCACGCTCAACCTGTATCCGACGCTCACACCGGAGCGGCTGCGCCGCATGCTGGCCATCCGCGAGGACGAGCCGTTCGTGGTGCACACGCTCTGCATCTACCACACGAAGGAGCCGCAGAAGCCCAAGCTGCTCTTCACCGCCAAGCTCGAGGGCCAATGAACGTCCCGCGTCCGCTCGGCGTCACGCGTCTTGGCTTGCTCCTCGGCCTTTTCTTCATGGGGAGCGCAGTCCCGGCGCAGGCGCGCCTGCTCCGGGCCGGCGACGTGGACACGTTGCCGGCCGGACCGGCGACCGCGCGGCTCGCCTACGGCAGTGACTCGTTGCAGTTCGGCGACCTGCGCCTGCCCGACGGCCCCGGGCCCTTCCCCGTCGCCGTCGTCATCCACGGCGGCTGCTGGGTCACGCGCTTCGCGTCGCTGCGCAACAGCACGGCGCTCGCCGACGCGTTGCGCCGCGCCGGCATCGCCACCTGGAACATCGAGTACCGACGCGCCGACAGTCCGGGCGGCGGATGGCCCAACACCTTCCTCGACGCCTCCGCGGCCACCGAACACCTGCGGGTGCTGGCGACGCAGTACCCGCTCGACCTCTCGCGCGTGATCAGCATCGGGCATTCGGCGGGCGGGCATCTGGCGCTGTGGCTGGCGGGCCGCGCACGCATCCCCGCCGGCAGTCCGCTCGCCCTCGGCGATCCCCTGCCGCTCCGTGGTGCCGTCGCACTGGCCGGCATCGCCGACCTGGCAGACTTCCGCACGTATCAACAGAACAGCTGCGGAAACGTGGTCGACGGTCTCATGGGCGGCGACCCGATGCAGGTCCCCGATCGTTATGCGGCCGGCTCACCGGTCGCCCTCTTCCCGCTCGGCGTGCCGCAGGTGCAGGTGGTGGGCACACTCGACCGCGTGATGCCCGAGCGCGCGCGCGAGGCCCACGCCGCCGCCGCGCGGGCGAGCGGGGATGCCGTCAGGCTCGAGGTCATCGAGGGGGCCGGCCACCACGAGCTGATGTCACCGCGCACGGCGGCCTGGCCACGCATCGAGGCGGCGGTGCGGCGCCTGCTCGCGATGCCCTAGGCTTCCGTCAGGGCTGCGGGGATTCGACGTCGCGCGCACCCACCGCGCGCAGCCACTTGGACAACGCGCTGAAGTAGGTGGCGGAGTCGGCGATGAAGGCGCGGTCGTGCCCGCCGGTGAGCCGCACGAACTCCTTCGGCGCCGGGGCGGCCGCGAAGAGTGCCTCGCCGAACGTGAACGGGATCACGCGATCGTCGGTGGCGTGCAGCAGCAGCTTGGGCATCGCGATGGAGTCGATGCGCTCGATGCTGGCGAAACGCTCGGTGGCGAGCGTGCGGATCGGCATCCAAGGATACCGCGAGGCCCCCACATCCGGCACCGAGGTGAACGCGCCCTCGAGCACCAGTCCCGCCGCCTCGACCTGCGCGGCGAGGTGCGTGGCCACACCCGAGCCGAGGGAGTGCCCGTAGATCACGATCCGCGAGGCCGGGATCCCGCGCTGCTGCACCATCCAGTCGTAGACCGCGCGGGCATCGCCGTAGAGCAGCTCCTCGTCGAGCGGGCCGTCCTCGCTCGCCCCGAAGCCGCGATAGTCGAACGCGACCACGCCCACGCCGGTCGCCACCACCGCGCGCGACCAGTCCTGACGCAGCGGGATGGAGATGTTGCCGGCGTTCCCGTGGCAGACGAGCAGCCAGAGGCCGAGGGTGTCGTCACGGGCGGGCGGCGGCACCACCCACGTGACCAGCGCCAGCGAGTCGGGTGACAGCACCGTCGCGGGTTCCACGCGGAGGTCGGCGGCGGCGGCGACCATCTCGCGCCCCCCGTAGCTCGTCGGGTGGTAGACGAAGCCGTCCTCGTTCACGCGCATGTACGCGATGGCGCCGACGTACCCGAGTACCGCGATGAGCACCGGGACGACGAGCAGCCAGCGCCGGTTCGTCGTCGGCGCGGCGGGGATACGTGCGTGGATGCCGCTCATCGGTGGCTGCGTGCGGGGAGGATGCTACTTGAGCGCTTTCTGGATCGCACCTTCGATGTCCTGCGTGCCGCCGACGCCGGCGTACACGACGACGCCGGCCTTGTTCACCACCACCACGTAGCTCGTCGCGGGCACGTCGTACTCGCCCACCGCATCCCCCTTGCGGTCGTAGAGGTGGGTGAACCCTCCGAGGTGCTGCGCGGTGTAGCGGCGCACGCGTTCCGCGGACTGGTTGGCACTCACCGCCACGCCCACGAAGGTCACGGACGCATGCTTGCGCTGTGCCGCCTCCATGCGTGGCTCGAGTTCCTTGCACACGCTGCACCACGTCGCCCAGAACTCGATCACCGCCACCTTGCCCTTGATGGTCTCGGCCAGCGTGACCGGCTTGCCGTCGAGCGTCTCGAGCGCGGCGTCGGGCGCCTTGGCCCCGACGTCGATGCCGAGCTGCGCGTCGGCACGGCGCGGCAGGAGCAGGGTGGTGGCCAGCGCGGCGGTCAGCAGGACCATCGAGCGGCGGCGACGCCAGGTGGCGCGCAGGAGCGTTCCGATCATATCAGCAGTTTCCCCATCTCGATGAGATACCACTCGGCCACGCCGAGCATCAGCAGGGCGAAGAGCCGCTTCACCCACAGCATCCATACCCCGGCGCGCGGCAGACGGGCCAAGGCGCCGCTGGACAGCCCCACGGCCACCAGCAGCGCGCACATCCCCACGGAGAAGGTGAAGAGGTACACGAAGCCCAGGACCGCGCTGCCCGTGGTCGTGACCCAGGTGAGGATCGCCGCCATGACAGGGGCCCCGCAAGGCGCGGCCACCAATCCGGACATCGACCCCATCACGAACGCCCCGACCGCGCGTCCGCCCGTGCCGGCGGTCGCCGCGCGCTGCAGGATCGCGTTGGGGAGACGCACCGGGATCACATCGAGCATCGCGAGGGCGGCGAGCACGAGCACGTTCGCCATCGCGAAGTACAGCCAGGGATTGGTGCTGATGCTGCCGAACATCGTGCCCGTGAGTCCGGCGATCAGGCCCAGCACCGAGTAGAAGGTCGCCAGGCCGAACACGTACGAGGCCGTGAGGGCCAGGGTGCGCCAGCGCGGCGGCGGCTGCTCCCCCACCGCCTGCCCGCCGACGATCGCCGCCGTGATCGGGATCATCGGGTAGATGCAGGGTGTGAGGCTGGTCAGCACGCCGGCGAAGAAGATCACCGGCAATGCGGCCACGGGACTGGAGGAGAGCGACTCGGCGAGCTGCACGCTTCGGGGGAGACGGTGTGGGGGAGGGACGCGAGGTGCGACCGTGGTTCAGCGCGGCCGGCCATCCGCCAGGATGACGATCGGGGTCGCAGCCTCGACGCGGCGCTCCTTCCGTACGTGCAGTACGACGCCCGCGGATGGGGCGTTCACCGCACGGCGGTTGCCGGATGAACCGACGAGGTGGCCGAGAAGTTCGTTCGTGGCGACGGCCTGGCCCGGGCGGACGACCGGGAGCCAGTGTGCGCCGCTGTCCGCGCTGACCACCACGCGGCGGTCGTGGCGCACGGGTGCGGCGGGCGTCGTGGCGGGGCTCGCGGCCGGCCCGGTGAGGACCCCGAGTCCCGTGAGCACGTTGCGGGCCCCGCGCAGGAACGCCGCCGTGGCCTCCGCCTCCTCCCGTGCGGCGCCCGACTCGAACACCGTCATCGCCGGCACGCCGGAGAGGTGCGCGGCCGTCTGCAGGAAGCGGGAGGTCGCGACCGTGCGTGGTCCCTCGGTGTCCCACACCACGCGCGGCGTGCCCCAGAGCTGCGCGAGATGCAGCGCGCGGGCGTCGACACTGGAGTCGAGTCCCGGCCGGGCGACGTAGGCGAACGCGCCGACGGCCTCGTCGCCATCGGAGCCATGCAGGTCGATCAAATAGTCGCTCTGTGCGACTATCTCGCGCATCAGGAGGGCGGCGAGCCGTTCGGTGGGACGGCCGTCCGCGCGACCGGGGAAGACCCGGTTGAGGTTGAGGCTGTCCAGCGGGCTGAGCTGCGCGAGTCCGGCGGCGTACCCGGCCGCATTGGCCGTCTCGACGAGGAGCACCGTGCCCTGAAGGGTGCCCTGCACCGTGGCACCTTCGAGTTCCACCGCGAGCCGCTGCAGGGCGCGTATGGCCGAGACCTTCCCGCCGTGCACGCCGGCGACGAGGGCGACCCGCGGTCCGGGCGTCGTCCCGCCGAAGGTCCGGACCGCGAGCGGCGGGGTGCTGTCCGGACGCAGGCTGCGGTCGACACTGGGAACAGGGTCCGACGGGCAGCCGACGCTCGGCAGGAGCAGGGCGCCGGCGACCAGCACGTGCAGCAGTCTCCGCGACGTGCGACGAAACCGCCCGCCATCGCCGCTCGTCCTTCCCGCATACCTGTTCCGGAGTCCGATCATGCGCATGCCCATCCGTTCAATCTACCCGGCGCTCGCCAGCACCATCATGCAAGCCTGGAAGCCGCTGGCCGTCGTCCTGCTGGGGTTCGCGATCCTGCAGTGACGCGGGCGCATCGGGAGAAGCCCCAAGCGGACGGGTGAGGCGCTAAGTTTGGTGGATGTGAGCGGTGGTGTCCCGTTGGTCCCCCCCACCCCTCACCTCCCACCTCCCACCACTCCAGTCGTGGCCCCACAGTTCATCTATGTGATGAAGGCGCTCAAGAAGGTGATCCCACCTTCGCGCATCATCCTCGACGACATCTGGCTCTCGTTCTATCCCGGCGCCAAGATCGGCGTCCTCGGCCCCAACGGGGCCGGCAAGTCGTCGCTCCTCAAGATCATGGCCGGCGTCGACACCGACTTCCAAGGTGAGGCCTGGCCGCACAAGGGCACCCGCATCGGCTATCTGCCGCAGGAGCCGCAGCTCGACGAGTCGCTCGACGTGCGCGGCAACGTGGAACTGGCGGTGAAGGCGCAGCGGGACCTGCTCAAGCGCTTCGAGGCGATCTCGGCCAAGTTCGCCGAGCCGATGAGCGATGACGAGATGAATGCGCTCATCGAGGAGCAGGGCAAGGTGCAGGAACGCATCGACGCACAGGACCTCTGGAACCTCGACAACAAGATCGAGGTGGCCATGGATGCCCTGCGCCTGCCACCCGGCGACGCCGGCGTGACGCAGCTCTCCGGCGGCGAGAAGCGGCGCGTGGCGCTGTGCCGCGTGTTGCTCGAGGAGCCCGACATGCTGCTGCTCGACGAACCGACCAACCACCTCGACGCCGAGTCCGTGGCCTGGCTCGAGCACTTCCTGGAGAGCTTCCCGGGCACGGTGGTGGCGATCACGCACGACCGCTACTTCCTGGACAACGTGGCGAAGTGGATCCTCGAGCTCGACCGCGGGCGTGGCGTGCCCTACGAGGGCAACTACTCGGGGTGGCTCGAGCAGAAGAAGACGCGCCTCGCACAGGAGGAGAAGGTGGCCTCGGCGCGGCAGCGGTCCCTGGAGCGCGAGCTCGAGTGGGTGCGCATGGCCCCGCGCGCGCGGCAGGCCAAGAGCAAGGCGCGCCTGCAGAAGTACGAGGAACTGGCGAGCGAGGCGCAGCAGGAGAAGATCGCCGCCAACGAGATCATCATCCCGCCGGCCCCGCGCCTCGGCAACGATGTGGTGATCGCCAAGGGGCTCACCAAGGGCTTCGGCGACCGGCTGTTGATCGACAAGCTCGATTTCTCGCTGCCGCGCGGCGGCATCGTCGGTGTGATCGGCCCCAACGGCGCCGGCAAGTCGACGCTGTTCCGCATGATCACCGGCCACGAGAAGCCAGACGGCGGCACACTCACCGTCGGCGAGACCGTGAAGCTCGCGTACGTGGACCAGGCCCGCACGCTCGACCCCAACAAGACGGCGTGGGAGGAGATCTCGGGCGGCAACGAGACCATCCTCGTCGGCAAGAAGGAGATGAACACCCGCGCCTACCTCTCGAGCTTCAACTTCAAGGGCACCGACCAGCAGAAGAAGGTCGGGATCCTCTCGGGTGGCGAGCGCAATCGCCTGCACCTGGCGAAGACCGTGATGAGCGGCGGCAACCTGCTGCTGCTCGACGAGCCGACCAACGACCTCGACGTGGACACGCTGCGCGCGCTGGAGGAAGCGCTGGTGGACTACTCGGGCTGCGCCGTGGTGATCTCGCACGATCGCTGGTTCCTCGACCGCCTGGCGACGCACATCCTCGCGTTCGAGGGGGACTCCGAGGTGGTGTGGTTCGAGGGCAACTACCAGTCGTACATCGAGGACCTGCGCAAGCGGAAGGGCGCGGACGCGGACCAACCGCACCGGATCAAGTTCAAGCCGCTGGTGCGGTAGGGGCAGGTGGGAGGTGTGAGGTGTGAGGGGGGCGCCCGTGCGGGCGCCCCTCGTGCGTACGGGGATGGAGCGAGGGAACGTCGTGCGACACATCTGGGTAGCAGGACCACGGCGGCTCACCGGGTGAGGGGCGATGAACGCGGAGACGTGGATGCGGCTGCAGCGGCGATCGCTGGTGCGTGCAGTCGGGCGGGTGGCGATCGTCCCCGCGATGCTCGCGTCGGCGGGCGCTCCGCTCATGGCGCAGGGCACGATCCGCGGGCAGGTGCTCGATTCACTCTTCGCGCGCGCGCCGCTCGCCGGGGCGACCGTGGTGCTCCAAGGCGCCCCGCACACCGCGGTCACGGACCGGTCGGGGCGCTTCGTGCTCCGCGACGTGCCGGCGGGGCGGTACCAGGTGGCGTTCTTCCACCCGCTGCTCGATTCCCTGGAGATCTCCGCCGCAGCGGTGCCCGTGGAAGTGCGCGACGGCGGGGCGGCAGCGGTGACCCTCGGCATGCCCTCGGTGGCGCGGCTGGCGGCGGCACTCTGCCCCTCGGGCCTCGAACAGGCCACCGGTCTCGTGTTCGGCGTGGTCCGCGACGCGGAGCGTGAGGCGCCGCTCGACAGCGTGGTCATCAACGCCCACTGGTTCGTGGCGACGCTCGAGCGCGGGGTCCTGCGCGAGTCCCGCGTACAGGTCGACGCCATGTCGGGTGCCGATGGGCGCTATGTCCTCTGCGGCGTGCCCACGGACGTGGTGACGACCATGCTGGCGCAGCGCGGAGAGCAGCGCACCGGCGACCTCCAGCTCTCGCTCGCCAGCGGCGACCTCGTCCGTCGCGACCTGTTGCTGAGCCTCAGCGACACCGCCGCGCGCCGTGCCCCGTTGATCGTCACCGACACCGGACTGCGTGCGGTCCCCGCGGGCAGTGCCCGGTTGCGGCTCCGCGTTGTGGACGGTCGCGGGCGTCCGGTGGGTGGAGCCTCCGTGGGGGTGCGGGGCGCGCCCGCGGGCGCCACCACCGATGCCGACGGGCGGGCGACACTCGTGCGCCTGCCGAGCGGCTCGCAGGCGCTGCTGGTGCGGAAGGTCGGCCAGGAACCCGTGCAGCAGGTGGTGGCGCTGCGTCCCGGTCGCGACGCGGAGGCGACCGTGCTGCTTGACCGTCGCATCGCCGAACTGCCCACGGTGGCGGTGACCGGACGCAAGGTGAACCGGACCCAGCTGGAGCGCGACATCGAGCGCCGTCTCCTCTCGGGATTCGGCTACCAGTACAACGCGGCGCAGATCCAGCGCGCGGCGAGCGGGCTCACGTTCTGGGCGATGGTGCCGGGCATCCGCGTGATCAACGACGGGTTCGATGCGCTCCCGCTCATGCGCAGCAGCTCGGGCGGCCTCTGCGTCCCGAACGTCCTGTTCGATGGCGCACTCGTGCCGGATGTCGGGGCCTGGGAGCTGCGCATGTACCTCATCGGCGCGCGGCGCATGGAGATCTACCCGTACGCGGCCGCGCGCCCGGTGGAGTTCCCCCGCGGCATCGACTGCGGCACCATCGCGATCTGGTCGTAGCCGACCCGAGCTCAGTGCGGGTGCTGCCCGCTCGCGAGTGCCAGGTGGTGCACCACGTGATGGTCCCCGAGCGAGAGCACGCCGAGGAACCCGAGTCCGCGCAGCCGGGCGATCGCGCGGGTATCCGTGGGGTCGGTCACGCGCACGGTCACCTGCGCACCGTCCGGTGCCTCGCTCGCGGTCCACGTGAAGCCGTCGGCCTTGCTCACGGTGGTGCCATGCGCCATCGCCATGCGGCGGATGGCGTCGCGCGTGCGGCCCGTGCCCGTCACGACGAAGCGCACGCCCCCGGGCACCGACTCCTGCTGCACCGCCGAGCGGATGGTGACGTCGTCCATGTCGATCAGGTGCTGGCGCAGCGCCTCGAGGTTCACCTTGGACCAATCCGTCTTGGGATCGGCGTCGAGCAGGCGCACGATCTCGGCGATGGTGGCGAACGCCTCCTGACCCGCCCGCGTGGGTGCGGGGCGCTTTGCCGCCTGCGCGGAATCGTGCGACATGCCGGGCGTGTGCACGTGGGCCTGCGCCGCGAGCGGGGTGTTGAGCAGCGTGGTATGCAGCGTGCCGAGTGTGGCGGCGAGCCCCAGCGCGGCAGCGCTCGGGAACGGGAATCGGGGGATACGCACGAGGTCTCCTCGCAGGGGTCTGGTCGCGGCCCGGCCCGTGGTGCGCGTCGGTCGCGATGCTGCACGATAGCACGCCGACCGGCTGTCTGGCAGCACGGGACCGCGGACGCTATCGTTGCCGCCATGCGCCCCTCACCCTTGATCCTCCTGCTGGCGACGGCGCTCGTCGTCACGCCCTCCACACCGCTCGCGCAGCGGAGCTCCCGAGACGCGAGTGCGGCGGGAGCCCCCACGGTCGCGCCACCCTTCACGCTCGACCAGGTGATGAGCGCGCCATACCCCACCAACCTCACGGCATCCCGCAGCGGCGAACGGCTCGCCTGGACGCTCAACGCACGCGGCCAGCGCAACCTGTTCGTGGCCGAGGGTCCGGCGTTCGAGGTGCGTCGCCTCACCGACTATCCGCAGGACGACGGACAGGAGCTCAACGCCGTACAGATCTCGGATGACGGGAAGTGGGTCGTGTACATGCGCGGCGGGGACTTCGGCTCCAACTGGGACGACGCGCTGCCGGTGAATCCCACGGCCAGCCCGACACCGGTGAAGGTCGAGATCTGGACGGTGCCGTTCGCCGGCGGCACACCGGTC
>Ga0268299_1002883_pt1 | contig 18048 bp, 19 predicted proteins | sample NOBtaG_FD_193484 | JGI IMG/M metagenome (GOLD analysis project Ga0268299, IMG submission 193484) | Activated sludge microbial communities from bioreactor in Nijmegen, Gelderland, Netherland - NOB reactor | ecosystem: Engineered > Bioreactor > Aerobic > Activated sludge | place: Netherlands...
TGTCCAGATTGAGCTGCCTATTCAACGGGGGTCACATGCCCAGATTGAGCTGCCTATTCAACGGGGGTCACATGCCCAGATTGAGCTGCCTATTCAACGGGGGTCACGTGCCGATGATAATCAGTTCCGGCGCGCGCTGGATTTGCGCAGGTGTTTGTCCCATCAGGCGCTTGAGCGAGTTGGTCACGTGCGCCTGATCGAAATAGCCCAACTCGGCGGTGACATCGAGGACAGAGACGCCCTGCACCAGCAGCGCGGCGGCTTCTCGCGCACGTTCGATCTGCTGAACCGATTTGAGCGTGAGTCCCGTCGCGCGTAAAAAGCGGCGCTGGACGGAACGCAGCGATAAATCGTCGTGATAACCGCGCATGGCGGACTCGACTATCGGGTCATGAGTCAGCAACCCCTGCCGCACCAGCCGTTCGATAAATGTGTCGGCATTTTCAAAGTCGGGAAATTCCCAGGCCGCGCCCTGCATCCAGAATTTCCGGCTCGACGCTTCTGGCAGGACAAAATCCTGGCGATCCATCACCCGGCGCGCAGGCATATGCGGCATGTAGGTGCCAAGCTTAAAATTGATGCCGATAAATTCGACATCTGCCGGACAATGGGCAGGCGTAGCTTTCGTCTCTGGGCCGCGAACGAACAGCGTCGTTTCGCCCTGGTAGCGGGCGATCACCAGGCTGCAATGCGTCGAAGCGCTGGAGATGAATGAGCCTTCGCTTGCGCTGCGGGTGCGCCAGATCGTTTCGATCAGCGGTGATTCTGCCTCTCGTCCGTCAAAAATGAAATCCAAAAATTCGTCCTCTGTCCGATATTCGGCGAGCATTCAATGCACCTGAACGCCATTTTACCGCAACATTCACGGGGCGCACGGCTGTGATACTGGTACAGGATAGCGTGGCAGGCTCAACCTCACCCCCCAAACCCCTCTCCGCAAGCAGCGAGGGAGAGCAAGACGGTTTGAGAGGGTTAAATCGCCCCATCAGGCAATAAAATATCTGTAATAATTCGTAACCACGCTATCGTGTGGAGGTATCAGGGCTTGTGCGCCCCTACAAACCCCATCGCCGAATTCAGACCCAATATGGCATTGTTTCTCAACAACGCCTGACCATTATCCGCGCTCGTAGCGCAGAGTCACGACTCCGCTTTTCAGCGTGTTGGATTCGACCAGCTTGAGCGGGAAATTGCGCGTGACGCCTTCAAACAGCGGTTTACCCTGCCCCAGCACCGTCGGGTTAATGTTGAAGCGGTACTCGTCGATCAGATCAAGCTGCATGAAAGTCTGCATCAGGTTGGTGCTGCCCAGGAACCAGATATCTTTCCCCCGCTGCTGCTTAATTTTGTTGATCTGTTCGGCGATGTTGTCCTTAATCAGCACGGTATTGGTCGCGCCGCCCCAATCGACCTGATCCAACGTGCGCGAAACGACAATTTTAGTTACACCTTCCAGCCAGCGGGCATGTTCGCGCTCTGGCGGGGTGCTGTCGGGGTTTCCCGGCACAGTCAGCCAATAACTTGCCATGCCCTGGTACGTCCGGCGACCCCAGATGACGGCATCCGTTTTTTCGTGCAGCGAATGGGCATAGGCTTCTAGTTCGGCATCATAGGAAATCCAGTCCAGTTCGTCGTTTGGCCCTGCCGCCTTGCCGTCCAGCGAGAGGTGAATCATCGAGATAATTTTACGCATGGTGTCGTCTCCTCCAGGTTGTTGACTGCTCGTGTATCGTCGAATAATTGCAGTATAAAACAACGCCAGGGAGATGTCTTGAAAAAAATGGACAATCCGAGAAGTCGTTAGCTTTTAGCGGTTAGCTAGGACGTTGCAAAGATCGCGCGTAGATTTAGCGCCGTAGGTTGAAGCCATACGGCTAAGGGTAGAAAGCCCGGTGAACCGGACTGGTGAAGTATTGGAACGCAACCAGTCGCCTTGAGGCGGCTTTCTTGATATAGCCAGACGGCTTTTAGCCTCTGGCATGAAATCCTTGCAACAACGCAGTTTTTAGCTAGGGACTAACGACAAACGGCTCACACCAGCGGATTGCGCTCCTCGATGATGCCCTCCAGACGAGCCTGAATCGCGGGTTTGAAGGCTTCAGCGTTGGGCAGGATGTAAAATTTTTCGTTTGCGACAGCCTCGAATAAGATGTCGGCGACTTCCTCCGGCAGCATCCCCGATTGAATGCCCGCTTCCATGGCCTGACTGAACGCTTCGTCGGCGGCAGTCGGCTCGACAGGCTCATTGTGTAACGTAGATGGTCGGTTGCGCGCGGCGCTGCCGATTTGTGTGCGAACAAAGCCCGGACACAGCACCGACACTTTTATTTTGGCGTTGATCTGTGCCAACTCGCCGTAGAGCGATTCGGAAAGCGCGACGACGGCATGTTTGCTGACGCTGTAAATGCCCAACCCGCCTGATAAAAGTCCAGCCACCGACGCGGTATTCACAATATGGCACTCGGTGTCCTGCTTCAGCATGATCGGCGTGAAAACCCGAACGCCATGAATCACGCCCCACAGATTGACGCCCAACACCCATTCCCAATCCGCCAGCGTGCCGGTTGAGACGTTGCCGCCAGCGACGCCTGCATTGTTGACGAGCAGATGCACCGCGCCAAAATTTGCGATGGTCTGCTGCGCCAGCGCTTCGACAGCCGCCGCGTTGGAAACATCGGTCTGCACCGCCAAGACATTCGCGCCCTTTGCGGTCAAATCGGCAGCGGCAGAATCCAGCGCCGATTTTTCGATGTCCGCCAGCACGACGCACATGCCTTCCTGCGCGCACCGTTCGGCAATCGCGCGCCCAATTCCGCTGGCAGCGCCCGTCACAACCGCCACTTTGCCTTTAAATTCTTTCATCATCCGTTCTCACTTCAATAAATTTACAAAAGTGTATTCGTGCCGCGTCGATCTCACGCCGCGACATCCTGAGTATATATCTGAAAACATTTTATCGGGAAAGATAGACGGAAGAACGATTAAACCCTTAAATCGACCTGCTCTACCGATATATTCGGCTGGGTGATCTGTGAGGGTGTCGTGCCGATAAAGCGGCGCAGGGAGCGCGTCATGTGCGCGTGGTCGGCGTAGCCAAGCTGGTAGGCGGTATCGAGAATCGAAACGCCTTCGGTGAGCAGCGCCGAGGCTTCCTGAGCGCGCTCGATCTGCTGAATAATTTTGGGCGTCAGGCCCGTCGCCTGTAAAAATCGACGGCGCACCGTGCGCGACGACCAGGCTTGCGGCTCGTCCTGCATCACGCCGCTGACCACCGGATCAACGACGAGGATATTTTCGCGCACCAGCCGCTCGACAAACGTCTCGACATTTTCAAAATCGGGAAGCTGCCACGCCGAGTCGTTCAGCCAGAATTTCGATGGTGTGCCAGCTTCAGGCAGAAAAACGTCGCCATTTACGATGTCCTCGGCGGGCAGCCTGGGCATAAAAACGCCGAGCTTAAATTTGATGACCAGAAATTCGCGACCTTCGAACTGAACTTTTGGCACAAACTGCGTCGTCGCGCCCTCCGCCGAGACTTCGACCCTGCCATTTTCCCGCACGAAAAGCAGATTCCAGCGCACGTCGGCGGGGCAAACGGGCTTGTAATCGCGCTCGACACGCCCGCGCCAGACCATTTCGATATACGGCGAATCGGAGGTGCGGCCTTCAAAAATGGCGTCGGTCATAACGGCATCCCTTTGCTGGTTGACATTCAAATCAACCTTCTCGCGCTATCTGTGTTACTCCCCTCTCTGCTTGCGGGGAGGGGCTGGGGTGAGGTTGTATGCTGTAGGGATATTTTTTTACACCTTCGAAAACCGCACGATATTGCGCGCTTTGGCTTTGGCAGCTTCTTCCGCGCGGTCTTTCGGTGGTGCGGTGGTTTCGAGCGAATTGAGGAGCTTGTAGGCCGCAGCCGTGATCTCGTCCACCGCTTCGTTAAAGGCCGCTTCGTTGGCTTTCGACGGCTTGTTGTAGCCGCTCACCTTGCGCACGAATTGGAGCGCCGCAGCGCGCACTTCGTCCTCGGTCACGGGCGGGCTGAAGTTAAAAAGTGGCTTGATATTTCGGCACATAATCGTCATCACCTCGATGAAAGTCGCAGCCTGCAAACAAGCAAAGTATAGTAGATTTCGCCAGAGCGCGTCAAGAACACTTTTTCTATAATTCGCCACGAAGTGCTGGCATCCTCACTCGTAATACTCCGGCAGCTTTTTCAGTCCTTGCCACTGTTCCATATCATGACCAAAAATCACGAGCTTGATATGCTCCCGTTCGACCAGATCAAGCAGTTTAATCGTACTGGCGCGGCCTGCTTCGCCGTTCGGGTTGCTCCCGTCGTCCTGCTCGTCACGGGTAAAGCCCGGAGCGAAGGGGACAGCGTCAATCGTCAATAAAATCGTCCCCAATTTGGGCAGCCTCAGCAGCACCGATTGATGCCCCGGCACATGCCCGCTCGTCTCAATCAACTCAAGCCCTGGCATCAGTTTCGTGTCGCCGTCCACCAGCCGAATGCGCTCGATTGGCTGATCCCATTGGGGTCGAGTATAAGCAGAAAGTGGGCTGGTCGCCGAATCCAAATGATGCACACGCTGAACAATATACTGCGCCTTCGTGAATGCCGCGTGTCTTCCGGCGTGGTCGATGTCATAATGCGTCGAAATGACGGTATCAATATCGTCCGTTTTTAAACCAATACTCGCCAACTGCTCGATAATGTCCTTCCCATTTTTGAAGTCCGATGCTTCTTCAGGAACAATCTCCGGTAGACCCGTGTCAATCAGAATATTTTTGCCGTCGTCCGTTTGCAACAGATAGCAAACAATCGGAATCTGATATTCCGGCATATCTCCAACCTGTATCAGATAAAGACTCTTTACGGCATTCTGGCTCATCATTTCCTCCTCAAAATTGAAACATATATTCTATCACATCCATCGCAATGGTCATATAGGCGGGTCGCTGCGTCTATCTATCACATCCATCGCAATGGTCATGTAGGCGGGTCGCCGCGTCTATCTATCACATCCATCGCAATGGTTATGTAGGCGGGTCGCCACGTATAATAGGCTCACTGCCGCATGATCGAAAGGACTATGCAACCATGCGACTCCGCGATCTCGGCATCGAGCCGCCCAACAGCCTGCCGACTGGCGCGCTCAACGCCATCACCGATGTACACGGCGTCCGGGTCGGACATACGACGCTGATTTCCGGCGAATCAATCCGCACGGGCGTGACGGCGATTTTGCCCCATCCACGTAATACCTTTCGCGAAAAAGTCAGCGCCGGGGTCTGCACGATCAACGGCTTCGGCAAGGCGACAGGTTTTGAGCAAATCCGCACACGCGGGGTCATCGAAACGCCGATTTTGCTGACGAATACGCTCAATGTGCCGCGCGTCAGCGATGCCCTTGTCTCCTACATGCTGCGCGAAAATGCCGATATTGGCGTCACGACAGGCACGGTCAATCCGGTGGTCGGCGAGTGCAATGACGGCTTTCTGAACGATATTCGCGGGCGGCACGTGCATGAAGAACACGTTTTTCAGGCGATTGAATCGGCGTCGGGCGGCGCGGTGGCGGAGGGCAATGTCGGCGCGGGGACGGGAACGGCCTGCTTTCAATTTAAAGGCGGCATCGGCACGGCGTCGCGGAAAACTTCAGATTTCAGCGTCGGCGCGCTGGTGCAGAGCAATTTCGGCAGGCGTGAGGAGATGATGCTGTACGGTGTGCCGATTGGCCTGCATTTGCGCGAAAATTTTTTGCCGCAAACTGGCCCCGGCTCGATCATGATGGTCATCGCCACCGACGCGCCGCTTGATTCACGCCAACTCTCGCGGCTGGCGATGCGGGCAGCCTTCGCGCTAGGTCGAACCGGAACAATTGGACACGACGGCAGCGGCGATTTCGCGATTGCCTTCTCGACGGCGAATGTTTGGGCGCATTCTCCATCTGAATCTGTCGAAAATGTGAGCCGTTTCAGCGAACGTGGGCGCGATATGGATGAAATTTTTCGCGCGGTGGTCGAATCGATTGAAGAATCGATCTGGAACAGCATGGTCGCCGCCGAAACGATGACCGGACGCGGCGGTAACACGCTCACTGCCCTGCCCCATGATGAGGTTGTGCGGTGGTTCAGATCATCGATACGATAGCGTAAGGGCGCAATAATGGTGTTTGCGAAAATAAATCGGCAACGCATTGCGTAGGGGCATGATACCCCACAGGGGTTCCCTTCGGTCATATCATGCCCTTACAAACACGGCGTTCATGTACCCGGTTTAATTCTGAAAAGACCATCATTGCGCCCCTACGGATTACCCGTTTCTCGGCTACGATTCCGGCGTTGCTTCCGGCGTTGCTTCCGGGTCGCCGTCGATCCACTGCGAAACGTTCACAGCGGCGTCAATGCTGTCCTCAATGGCGGTCAGCGATTCGGGAGCGCTGTCGTCGCCCAGATAATGGACGATCTCTTTGTAGCCTTCTTCGCCCAACACCGAGGTCATCACGGTTGGCAGGTCGGTTACGGACTGGTCAGTGTATGCGTCGTCCAGGTTAAAATAGCCCTGCTCAGTGATCGACTCGACCAGTGCGGCGGCGTCCTCTGGCTCAATTTTCCCGATGTGGATGCCGGCTTCGGCGACGAAGCGAATACCCATGAACACGACAGTGCCATCCTCATAAATCACGAGGCTGTACATCGGGCAAGTGCCGAAACACGCGCCGCGCTCCAGCGTGACGAGCGCCGAGCCTGCGCTGGTGAACGAGGGGTTATACAACCGCGCGCCCGTCCAGGCGGATGTCCCTGCGGCAATATCGATCCAATTTTCGAGGAAGCCGAGAGCCAGCGGCGCATCGCCATCGCCCAGGTAATGGGTGATCGTCTTGGTTTCGCCGTCAATTGTGGCTGAGGTAATCACCGTCGATTGATCGGTGACGGTCATTCCGGTATATTCGTCATCCCACTCGAAATAGCCAGCGTCCTCGATGACCTGCAACAATTCCGTGACGGCTTCCGCGCCAATGTTGGCGGTCTGTTCGCCCATCACATCGACCTGATCTGCGCCGTTGTATTCCACCGTGCCGTCTGCATAAATCGAGACGGTGTAGATCGGACACATGCCGAAACAGGCCGTCCGCTCCAACGTAATCACGGGTTCATCGTCCTGTGCTGCCGCCGGGAAAACGGCCAGTACAATCAAGGCCACCAACGCAGCCAATATTCCAAATTTACGCATTTTTCTCCATGCTCCTTTCATGAGCTTACTGGTATAAGACGTTCCATATTCGAAAAATGTTCCATTTCACATTAAACACGATTTTCAAGCCGTTGCCACTGGCTTTTGATGCAGCACCCGATTCCGAAACTGGGTGCGGCTTATTGTTGAGTATGCGGGAAAACGACGGCTGAAAAAAGAGTATTTCTACTGTTTTTTGGGGTCAGGTGGGGGATTTTTGGGGGAAAGGGATAGGCTTCGCGAGTTGTTCGGAAGCGATTCCGTAGGGGCGCAGCGCCCTGCGCCCAGACCGTCCGGCAGCAAAAAAAATTCACCCCCGCGCAGCCATCAAACGGTCACGGAGGCGCGTCGGCAGCCGCAGGTCACTATCGCCCAAAACATCACACTGGCTTCAGAGTTCCGCAGAGCCAGCCCATCGCGCGATTGCGTTCGATCCGCCAAACCGTCTCAAGCGCGAAATTGTCATCCCACTGCGCTTTTGGTACGTCACACCAGAATTGATCGCTGCCGTCGCTGATCTCAAACCCCACCTGCCAATGTTGTTCGAGACGCTCCCGCTGACATCCAGTGTCCGCAATCAGATTCTGGCAGGTGCGGAATGCCGCTGGAGGCGGTTCAACAGGCTCATCAATGCCAAAGATACCGCTCGATTCTGTCATGCTTCTCAGTTCCCACCGAGCGCTTCTGGTGCAATTGCGCGTACCGTTCACAGTTCTGCAATTCTCTTGAGAAACATAGTTTTCAATATTGCGCTGCATCGACCAGCGTTTATAAACGCCTTCGGAATCGGCGGTAACGACGACTTCGGCAGTTTCCGTATAGCCAATCAGGAAGTACCAAACAGCAAAACAAATGCCGACCAATAACGCAGCAGCCATCAGCAGTGTCACAATTCGCGGACGCTTTACTCTCGAATTCGGTTCGCTATTTGCCATTTTCCGCCTCTATCAATCTTTATCGGCTATCCTCTTTGATCGTTATATCCTCAACCCGCTCAGGTTGTGTTATGACTGAACCATAGCATAATTCACCAATAAAAAACATCAAGAGACATAGGAAAATTTCGCGCAAAAACCACTCACCCCCGCGCCAGCATCAGACGATCCCGGAGGCGCGTCGGCAGCCGCAGGATAATATTGGCGACAATTTTCGCGTCTGTGCCGACGAGGTAGCGGGTCTGTGGGCGTGTGGCGGTCAGTGCGTGGGCGACGGCTTCGGCGACTTTTTCCGGCGGTGCGCCGTCTTTGGCGGATTTTCGCGCATTCGCCCGCGCGCCGTCCATCCCGGCCTGATAATATTCAAATGCCTGGGGCGGGAGTCGTTTTTCGATTTCGTCAGCCGCCGCCATCGACGTGTCCCAGATCGGCGTGGCAATCGCCCCCGGCTCAACCGCGACGACTTCGATGCCCCAGGGCAACAATTCCATGCGCAGCGTGTCGTTAATGGCTTCGAGCGCAAATTTTGACGCATGATACGCACCGATCATCGGCCCAGCGATGCGCCCGCCAATTGAGCTAATGTTAATGATGCGTCCACGCGCCAGCCGGATGAACGGGAGCATGGCCTGGGTGACGGCGACCTGACCGATCACGTTAATTTCAAGCTGGCGGCGCAGGTCGTCGAGCGGAAGAAATTCAAGCGGCGCGGCGACGGCGACCCCGGCATTATTCACCAGCCCCGCCAATCCGCCCTGCCCGACGGTCTGGCGCACGTGTTCGGCGGCAGCGGCGATTTGCGCGGCGTCGGTCACGTCGAGCAGCAGCGGCATCATCCGCTCGGACGCTTCCCCGCACAGCGTCTCGCCATCGGCAGCTTTGCGCACCCCGGCGAAAACGTGAAAGCCCATTTGGTCGAGTAATAAAGCTGTCGAACGTCCAATTCCTTTCGATGCGCCCGTTACAACCACATATTTTTCAGTCATTTCACATGCTCCTCAATCGACCAACATTTTCTGAGATGTATGTTTTGGGCGAGTCGCCCCACAAGGATTCCCTTCGGTCACGTGCGCCCCTACGAGTCGGTTTTATAGCTGCTTAGCCGACGGTCAAATTGCGAAACCCAAAAATTTACCCCCGCAGGCCATTCATAAACAGCGAGACCATGCCCCGCGCCAATTCGTCCTTATCCATGCCCCGGTAGCGGCTCTGCTCGTGCAGGCTTTCGACAGCGACCATAAACGTCGCGGCGATCATTTTGGAATCCACATCTTTAATTTCACCGCGCAGGCTGGCAGATGCGACTATTTCCGTCACGGGCATAATGAGCGCCGTGTTCGCCACCATCATCAGGGTTTGCGCCGCATTTTCGGGCAGTGCGGGCAAATCAGAGCGGTACAACCGAACCGAGTCCATCGGTGGCTGTAATAACACGTAATCCGCAATCGCTAAAAGCTGAGATTCCAGATTAAGTGGGGCAGCATCAATGACTTCGTGCAAGCCTTCGGAAAATTTTGCCAGGGTACGCACCGTGACCTGGGCAAAAAGCTGATCTTTGCCGTGTGGGACATGGTAGTACAACGACGCTTTACGCATGTTCAACGCCTGCGCCACGTCGTTCATGCTCACCCCCAGATAACCCCGTTCGCGAAATAATTTCGCTGCCGCTTCCAGCACCCGCTCCCGCGCTTCGCTCGATTCTGCCATCATTTCACCTACCTACCGATAGGTCGTTATCATAATTTAAGAAAATCGTTCTGTCAACTTTTTGGATTTTTGCCGATTCAGGCGCATAATAGGTTACAAATAGTTAGAGTTTATTAAATTATGCGTAGTTTAATTGTTTTGATGATTCTTGTTGTGCTGTGCAGCACACCAATCCCTTCCGCTGCCCTCGCTCCCTGCGCTCCCCTCCCCGGCACTCCTATCGACGCGATGGAGACAATTGGCGGTTGGTATATGAAGTTGGGGCCGGACGACTCCCCAGACCCTCCAACAGTCAGCCTGAGCGTTGTTCCCGGTCATAACGGCAGCGCCCTGCAAATCACGTATAATCTGAAAGCCGTCAAAGGCAATTGGGTGCAGATTCGGCGCGACTTTACGAACCCACAGCTCCTCGATCTTTCTGGCGGCGATCACCTGCGCTTTTATCATCGCGGCACTGCGGCTAACACCATCGAAGTCGGTCTGGTTCACAACAGCCCCAATCCGAATTATTTCGCCAGCGCCTGGAATGAGGCAACCTATGTCCCCTGGTGGACGTATGCGACCTGGGATTTGGACGATTTTCGTAATTCGAGTGACGCACCGTTTCCCAATCTCAGCGAGGTCAGCGGAATCTTTATCTCTGTCGCGAATACGGCGGAGGGTGTTGGTGGTCAGGGATCGTTTATTATCGATGAATTGCAGCTTGTCGATGCAGCAGGGCGCGATGTGCCAGACGGTTATGAGGACATTTTTTCCGACGACCTTGTTGACGCCAGCGAACTTTTTAACGCGCGGCAGAAAGCAGCAGGCTTCATCGCCAACCAGCAGAAGCCCGGTGGCCTGCTGAAATCCTGGCAGGAAGAAACTGTCGATTTTTCGTGGCTTTACGATCAGGCGTTAGGGCTATTTGTCCTGTCGCGGACGGACAGCGCCAAAGCCGATTTGCTGGTCGATAAACTTCATACGCTGCAAAACCCCGATGGCTCATGGTTCTTCGGCTATCACTACCTGACCGATGAATCGATCAAAGCGTTTGAAAATGGCGTTCTGATCGACAAAAAAGACATCGGCCCTGTCGCTTGGCTGGTGCTGGCATTGATGGATTATCGCGCACGTTCAAGTGATGCCCAACGGCAGGCGTTGGCACTCGCGGACGCGCAGGAGGCGGCAGCGTGGATCGCGACTTATCAAGAGCAGAGCGGCAGAATCAGCACAATTACGGAATGGAATCTGGATGCCTGGTTCGCGTTTCAGGCGACGGGCTACATGAATCAAGCGAACCCGCTGCGCGACCATCTGTTGAATGCCGTTTGGGATTCAGATATGGGACGTTTTAAATCGTCGGCGGAGCGCAACCAGATATTTCTCGACAACCAGACCTGGGGCGCGGCATTTTTGCGCGCGGTAGGCCGTGAGGAAGATGCTCGGCGCGCATTAAGCTATGCCCAGGCAATGCTGGCGACCACTTCCAGCGATGGGACAATTTGCGGGCTAGACGGCGGCGGGCCGTTCGGAGTCTGGAACGAGGGCGTTTTTCAATACATCGTCGAGGGCGGCGAGAACCGCCAATTTTATCTGCAAGAAATGCTCGACCAGCAGGCCACAGACGGCGGAATGCCGAATTCGCGCGACAGTTTTAACGGCTACATCATTTGGCTCTCGCCCTGGCACGGCATTGCGCCAACGGCCTGGTTGTATTTCACCGATGGCGGCGGTCAACCCCGGCTGCCCATCGTCTCAGGCGATCTCGCCACGCCCGCGCGTAGTCGATTCCGCACCTCGACGCCCCGGTTGACCTGGAATCCGGTAAATTGGGCGCAAAATTATGAAGTCCAGTTAGACAGCGACACTCAATTCAATCCACCTTTCGCCTACACGGACACGATCTCTGTGCCAATGTGGGAGGCCACGACGACTCCACTGGCGCGCGGCACTTATTATTGGCGCGTCCGAGCGCTGGACGATAACAATCAACCCGGACAGTGGAGTCCGGCGCAGCGAATCGAGGTAGACGTGCCGTAGACTTTCTATTCCCCGCGCACACGGCTGGGCGTGACACGGATGGCAGCGGAAAACTGCTGCTCAAAGCTCTCCGGCGTCATGCCGATGTTGGTGATGCCCTGCGCATATTTGTTGAAGTAGGTCGCGTTTTGCGTCGCGGGCAGCGGAGCCGGAAAAAAATCGGCCTCGCCCGTGATAATGACAAAATCGCCCCCCTCATAATCGCTGTTGATGTTGAGTGCGACTCGCGGATTGGCGGCAATATTTTTCACTTTTTGCGCCGTCGGCACGGTGTAGATCGTAAAAACGCCATTTTCGTAAATAAACCACACCGGAGTCGGCTGCGGCTGCCCATCGTCGCGCACGGTGGTCAGCCAGATCACATATTCTTTCAAGATTCGCTGTTCAAATTTGGGGTCAATTTCAATCGCCATCGTCAGCATCCTTTATTGACAGAAACGTCGCTTGATTACGCTATATCACAGTGAAGCGGACACCTACCCGCCGATCTGACCGCATTATAACCTGCGACCTGTAAATTTGGCGTCAGAACGGGGTTATGCGTCGCCCACTTCGATGATGACGCGCGTCGTATAGCCGCCAAATGTGCCGCTCAACTCATAGCACCCCGGCGTCGGAAAATAGAGCGCCAACGGATGATGCGCGTATCCCGGCGCGCGTGTGCCAAAGGTCGTTTCCTGTGCGTCGGGAACGATTTTTTGATCGGCAATATCATCGTCGCTGTAAATAATGATGGTTTCACCCTGCGAACTCTGGATTTCATCATCGATTTTCAACGGGAACAGCATCACGGCATCGCCGTTGATCTGACGGCCCGAAATGACGGCATCGCCCTCAAAATCGGTGCTGACGACGACGAATCCTTTGCGCACCGTCCCGCCATCATAGGGCGGCATCGATTTCGCCAGGTCGGACATGGCGATGGAATCGACGGTCACGAACCAGATTGGATATTCCCCCACAGGCGCGACCATCTGCTCGGCGACGGGGTGACCGGGGATGCGCGGCGAGACTTCGCAGGAAACGAAATCATCCGCGCGGGTGAAGGTTTCGAGCCAGTTGCAGGCGGGCAGCAAAAAAATGAGCATCGCAAAACCCACCCAGCGGAGAATATTGATTTTCATCGGCGTCACTCCAGCCAACCAACGATGCGCGGAGTCTAGCGTCGGATAGGAATCTCGCCATGACGTGCAGGCGGCGTTTGGCCTACGGTGGAGGATTTTTGGACAAAACGCTCTGCACCGCGAAAATCGATCTCACATTGTAACGATCCGTTGACTTTTCAGCATGTTTTGATAAACTTGTCAACAAAAATGGAGGGGATAGCGCATGTTAGGTGAGCGAATACGCCAGGCGCGTTTGCTTGCGGGATTAACCCAGGACGCACTCGCGACTGCCCTTACAAATGCCGGATACCCGGCGACAAAAGCTGTCATTTCAAAATATGAGAAAAATAAAAGCAGCCCATCGGCCCAACTTTTGCTCTTGGCGGCAAGCATTCTGAATGTCCCCGCATCTTATTTCACCCATGAGCCAACTTCAGAGGTCAATTGGTTAGCGTTCCGGCGGCGCAGTTCCCTCCCAGCTCACGAACAAGAAGCTATCAAGGCGTATGCAGCCGATATTGCCGAACTTCAGATTGAACTGCAATCGCTCCTGTATCCCGATTCTATCCTCAATCTGCCCAATACCGTAACCGTCGAAACAGCCAAAGACGCAGAACAGGCCGCCCTACGACTGCGCGAACGCTGGGAGCTTGACGATAATCCAATCGATAATCTGGTGCAAACGGCTGAAGAGCATCTGGTTGTCGTTGTCGGCTGGCGCAAACACGCAGGCGAGTTTGACGGATTATCCGGCTGGTGTAATCAGCAGTACCCTGTTACGGTCATCAGCACCGTCGTAGACGTGGATCGGCGGCGCTTTACACTGGCGCATGAGTTAGGGCATCTGGTTATGGATACCCGCTCCGTGCCTGATAAGGAAGCGGAAAAATTAGCCCATCGCTTTGCGGCTGCCCTACTCGTCCCGGCTGAACGCGCTGTTTACGAGCTTGGCACACGCCGAACCCAGCTTGATTGGGAAGAACTCAAAATTTTGAAGCGAAAATATGGCTTCAGCCTCGCTGCGTGGATTTATCGGGCGAAGGATTTGGGGATCATCACGGAACATCACGCCGCGAATTTATACCAGGCGATGGGGGAACGCGGATGGCGCAAGCAAGAACCTGTTGATTACGTCCGAGATGAGATGCCGCTCAAGCTCGAACAAATGGCCCACCGCGCGACTGCCGAGGGGTTGATTAGCCCGGATCAGATTCGCCGCGTTTACCCAGAGTGGACTGAGGATGATGTAACTCGCTCAGGCCGATTTACCATTTACGACCTGCTGGCACTGCCTGAAGACGAGCAAAAGAAAATCATGAACGATGCTTTTGCCGCTGCCGCCAAAGAGGATTACGAAATTTTTGGGGCGAACGAGATTTTGGAAGAAAATAAGGGCATGGCCTAAATGACGCTTCCAAAGCCGCCTTCTATCCAGCGTGGACAGATTTGGGATGTCAAATTTGATCCGCAGGTCGGCGCTGAAATCGGCAAAATTCGTCCGGCGGTGGTGATGAACATCCCGGCAGTGGGGCGTTTACCACTCCACATCATCGTCCCGATCACCACTGGAAATCCCAATTTCAACAAACTCCCCTGGATGATGCCGATTGCAGCGAGTGGGCGCACGGGGTTAGACCACAACTCGTTTGCCGATGCGTTTCAAGTGAAATCTGTTTCATCCGAGCGATTTATCCGTCAGCGCGGGGTCGTCAGCCAGCCAGAACTGGACGAGCTTGCAACGATTATCGCCTACTGCGTCGGCTATAAACCGCCCAGGCCGATTCGATAGCGCCACTATTCCGCCCCGCCTCACGACACGGTGGTCAAAAATATTCAAAATTTCGTGAATCAAAATAGATCACACTTTCGATTGAACGCGCGCCAGTAGCCATCGAGCGCAAATTATTTTTTTGCCTCTATTTGGTGCATGACATCAATCGCCGTCGCCACCGCCACCATGAGCAGGCCAACGACGACAAAACTCGCGATCATTTTTTCCGGCATGGGGTAGCGGCCTACCACCAGCGCATACACCGCCAGGAACAGGACGAGCGCCAACAGAAACACAGCCATGTAGCTAATAAGTGCTTTGATGATGAGGCTGGCTAATCGGTTCATCTCGCTCCCTGGTCATCACCGTTAGAAATTACAAACGAAATTATACTCAATCTTGAGGTGAGTTGGGTATAAATATTTCTAAACAAATTACAGGGGGTTGATCTAAAAAAATCTGTGATATTTTGCCGCAAACGACCATTTATTGATTGAATCGCCTTGCAGATGACCAGCATGTTGGAAAACCGCGAGACAGGAGGAACAATTGTGGATGTTTGCGATACCTATTTGCAAAAAGAATATGAGCTGCGCCTTGCCTATTTGACCAATCACTTGAGCCGCATGTGGAGCCGCTTCAACTTTTTTCTGACCATTAATACTGCCCTTTTTGCCGTCGTCATCGGCAGTTCCAGCCTCAAACTGATTTTATTTGGCGGCATTTTTGGCGTCGTCATGAGCCTGATGTGGAATCAGTTTTCAGCAACCGATAATTATCTGGTCGAAGTGTACCGTCATCAGGTCGAACACGCGCACTATCTGCTGAATACGCAGTGTGAAGATCTGGCTTGCCTGTACCGCCGCCCGCCTGCCGAGCTTGAAACCTGGTCGTTTACCGGAAAAGTGAGCGACCAATATTTTGATCCTGAAGATCGAAAGGTAAAATCGATCCCACAGGGCATCTTCCAGCGGCGCAGCCAGCGGGTGAGCGCGACTGAGCTGGGCGTGGTGCTTTCATCGCTGTACGCCATCGCGTGGATCGGCTTTTTGCTCATTTCGTTTATGCCGCCCTGGTTTGTACAGCTTCTCAAGGTCGTCCGGTTTCATTAACGTCTTAAAGGCGGCTGTCGAAAAAGGTGGATAAAAATCCATTTGTGTTTATCAGCTATTCGCACCGCGATGAAGCCTTTGTCGAGCGGCTCAACAACAGCCTGAATTCGGTGGGCATCGCCACGTGGCGGGATCGCGAACAATTGAAAGTCGGCATGAACTGGCCGGAGGAAATCCGCAAAGGGGTCGCTAACGCCGCCTGCTTTTTGTTCGTCCTCAGTCCACCCGCTGTCAGTTCGCCCCACGTCGGCGTCGAGCGCGATTATGCCAAGCAGTATGACAAGCGTGTGCTGACGATTCTGCTGCATCCCTGCGAAATCCCCAACGACTACCGCAGCATCCAGTATGCCGACTTTCAGGAAGACGCCAATTTTCGCTTTGCCTTTGTCCAGTTGGGTGAGGCGATCTGCCAATCGCTGCCGGACGGCGACCAGATTTGCGCCGCGCTCAGCCAGAAGCCGGAATATATCGTCACCGAACATCTGCGGCAGATCAAACAAATCGAGGAGACGATTCAGGACTGGATGCTCAATCTGCGCCAGCGTATCCCGGAAAAATCGCCCTGGAATGCCGAGCGCCTGAACGAAACCGCCGCTGACCGCCTCGCTGAATATGCCAGCGACGCCGCGCTCAACAATCCGCAGCGCCGTGAGGATGCCGCCCGCCTGATCGCCGACCTGGGCGCAGCCAACGCCCTTCAGCGTCTCGTCGTGGATATTTCAAATCATTTTGCCCTGGACGCGCTGGCGGTTATCTACGAAAAACGGCAGGACTGGCCCCCGGATTTGATCGCCGGGATTCGCCGCCGCGTTTTCCGCCGCACCGCCGTTCGCCAGTTGACACAGGCCGAGCCGCCGCTGCTGCCGCGATTTTTAGCCGCCTCGGCAGGCCCAGCGCTGGCGATTGCCTTCACCGTCTACGTCGAAACCGGATTTTTAGAGCGATTCCCGCTGGCAGCGCTGGGCGGCGCGCTCTCCAACGGCGTGGCCTATGGCTTGATGGTCGGCGCGGCGATCCTGTGGACGCACGAGCTGGCTCCACGCTTGAAAATTTTAAAAGGCTTTCGCTTTGCGCTGGGGCTGCTCGGCGGCTGGGCGCTGGCGATCTTCGCGTTTTTTCTGCTTAACAAACTGTTTTATGGGCGCACACCCGAAAGCTGGGATACAATCATCCAGTACAGCTTTTTGTTGATCGTGGGATTCGCCGCCGCGTCGTTGTTTGAAGCGCTGGACATCGCCGTCAACCGTGTCCGCAGTGGCAGCCTGTTCCTCGGCATGATCGCGGCGCTGATCGGCGTTTACATGGCGCTGGGGCTGCCCTGCCCGAATATCACCGATCCGTTTCTCGGCCCCGTCTTATTGCGCTTTTCGTCGGATTGTTATTCCAAAAGTTTCACCGCTGCGGCGCTGATCGCCTTGATTCCATTCATCCCTGACCTGATCGATTTTTTGCGCGAACGGCGCGTCGGGCAGAATTTTTTGAGTTGGATTCAAAGAGGCAAAACATGAACGCGCCCTACCCACCTGGCCCCAAATTTAACACGTTAGATGTCGTTGTTCGCCAATTCACCAACCGCCAGGAAGTTCAATCTCTGGACGATCTGCGCAACCTGGCGCAGGGCTACGACGGCATGATGTATTACAAAGTCGGGCCATTTAAGGTTTATGTCGTCTGGAAGCCGGACTACGTTCACGAAGCGATTGTCGCGCAGGCCAGCAAATTTGGTAAAGGCTTTATCGTCCGGCGCGCATTTGGCAGGCTGCTCGGTGAGGGCTTGTTCAGCAGCGATGGCGAGTTCTGGAAACGTCAGCGTCGGTTGGCGCAGCCCGCGTTCCACTCGAAGCGCATCGAGGCTTATGCCGGAACGATGGTGGAACACGCGACCCGGATGCTTTCGGGCTGGGCGCAAAACCGGACGTTGGAAATTGCCGACGAAATGATGACCGTGACCATGAATGTCGTGGCGAAAACGTTGTTCGATGCCAACGTCTCGGAAGACCGCGAAAATATCGGCGTGGCGATGGCGGATCTGGTCGAAACGGTCTTTAAGCAGAGCAACGGCATCGTTATTCTTCCGGCGTGGGTGCCGACGCGCGACAATATCCGGCAGACGCGGGCGCTCAAAACGATGGACGCGATTATTTACAAGGTCATC
>Ga0268299_1002884_pt1 | contig 18033 bp, 14 predicted proteins | sample NOBtaG_FD_193484 | JGI IMG/M metagenome (GOLD analysis project Ga0268299, IMG submission 193484) | Activated sludge microbial communities from bioreactor in Nijmegen, Gelderland, Netherland - NOB reactor | ecosystem: Engineered > Bioreactor > Aerobic > Activated sludge | place: Netherlands...
CAGCGACCGTGGCGCGTCCGGGCGCAGGACCGCGAGCGACGCCGACGGCTGCCGCGCGCCGGTGAGCAACTCGCGCGCGAGCAGCCCCCAGGCGTACAGGTCCGCCCGGTGGTCCACCGCCTGGCCGGCCGCCTGCTCGGGCGCCATGTAGCCCGGCGTGCCGATCGGCAGCCGCGGCACGGCATCGCCGGCGCGGGCGTCGCCCTCCAGCTTGGCCACGCCGAAGTCGATCAGGAACGCATGCCCGTCGACGAAGAGCACGTTGTCCGGCTTGAGGTCGCGGTGCACGATGCCGGCCCCGTGTGCGTGCGCCAGCGCGTCCGCCACGCTGCGCAGCACACTCACCGCCTCGCCGAGCGGACGCGCACCCTCGCGCCGCAGGCGCTCGCGCATGGACTCGCCACCCACGTAGGGCATCACGTAGTAGAACAGTCCGCCCACGGCGCCCGAGTCGATCAGCGCGAGGATGTGGGGATGCGAGAGCCGGGCCGCGATGTGCACCTCGTCGCGGAACTGCTGCTCGCCCACGAGGGCGCTCACGGCCGGCAGCAGCACCTTGAGCACCACCGGGCGGTCGTGCTTGACCTCGTGCGCGCGGAACACGACCGACATGCCGCCTTCGCCCAGCATGGACTCGATGGTGTAGCGGTCGGCGAGCGCGGCGTCGAGCTGTGCCCGCACATCCACGGCCGGGAGCGCCGTCAGCGGGCGGTCGAGGAAACCCGGCGCGTCGTGCGCGCGGAACATGCGTGCCACGCGATCATGCAGCGCGAGGTCGTCACCGCACTGCGCCCGCAACCATGCCGCCCGCTCGGCCGCCGGCCGCTCGAGGCCGGCGTCGAACAGGCGCTCGACCTGCTTCCAGTCCGGCCGCGGGTTCATGCCCCGGCGCCGGTGTCGTCCCGGAGCTCGCTCAACAGCCAGGCGCGTGCCTTGGCCCAGTCGCGCTGCACGGTGCGCGTGGTGACGCCCAGCGCCGTCGCGGTCTCCTGCTCATCGAGGCCCACGAAGAAGCGCAGCTCCACCACCCGCTGCAGCCGCTCGTCCTGGGCGCCGAGGTGCTGCAGGGCCTCGTCGAGCGCGATCATGTCGTCGAGCGGCAACGAGACGCCGAGCTGGTCGTCGGTGAGCGTGATGGGCGTGAGGGCACCGCCGCGCTTGGCCGAACGTCGCTGGCGCGCGTGCTCCACGAGCACCTGGCGCATCGCCCGCGCGGCGATGGCGAGGTAGTGCGTGCGCTCCAGGCGCTCGAGCTGCGGGCTGCCCGTGAGCTTGAGCCAGGCCTCGTTGAGCAGCGCCGTCGGCTGCAGCGTGTGGCCCACCGCTTCCTTGCGCAGCAGGCGGTCCGCGATCAGGCGGAGTTCCTCGTACAGCAACAGGAACTGATCGGAGTTCCGCACGCGGGGCGCGTCGTGCGGCGATGGCGTGGGCGCGCTCGTCACAGCGCGGAATATACGTCCCGTCCCTGCCCGCGCAGTGTGTCGCGCGTCACCGCGCCGCGGCGCTCCCGGACATGCGAACGGGGAAGGGAGCGTGCGCTCCCTTCCCCGTCGTGCGTCCGCGGACCGGCGCGCGGACTACTGGCGGTGGTAGGTCAGCCCCACGTTCTGCGCCTGCTCGATGGCGATCACCATCGCCGGCACGAGCGTCACGCCGGGGAGGATGTTCGCCTTCATGTCCGCGTGTACGTCCTCGGCCTTGAGTCCGTGCTGCTTGGCGACCATGCCGGCGAAGATGCCGAGGGCGTTGTTGCAGACGATGAACGTCGCGCCGCGCTTCTGCAGCGATTCCACGCCCGCCTGCGGCAACGGCATGCCGAGGATCACGGGGCTGCTGCGCCAGGGATTGGCCGTCGCGGCCGCGCCGGAGGCGTCCTTCTCGCCGAGGAAGGCGCCGAGCTGGTACTTGCTCCACATCGCATCGTTGAGCGCGAAGAACGTCGTGCCGCCGTAGAACGTGAGCACGGCGTCGATGTCCTTGTCCGGCGTCTGGAAGGCCTTGTTGTACGTGTCGTAGTAGTTGAGCACGTGCACGAGCGGGATGCCGCCGTCGGCCTTGGGCGAGTCGAACAGCTGGCGGTGCTTGGCGCGCAGGCCCTGGAGCCACGCGTCCTGGCGCGGGGCCTGGGCCTGGAGCTCGGTCACGGGGCGGCTGAGCCCCATGCCGACGACCAGCGCGAGGGTGGCGAGGCCGAGCGCGGCGCCGGCGCGGGCGGTGGCAGGGAGCGAGGTGCGGATGGACATGGGATTCTCCTGGTGAGGAACGGAAAGGCGGGACCAGGAGGAGTTGCGCCATCGGACCGCGGCGACCGACACCGGGCGGCCGCGCCGCTCAGCGCGGCGGCGGGATCGGCCGGATCAGGCGCTGGTAGCGGGCGTCCCCGGCGAGTCCGCCGAAGTCGCGCTGGAGGGCGTGTTGCGCCCAGTGCCAGTTGTTGACGCCCGTGCGGAGGCCCTCGCTGAGCTTGGCGATCGCCTCGTCGGGGCGCCCGGTGAGCGCCGCGATGCGCGCCTCGAAGACCGCGTACTCACCGCGCGAGCGCGCGTTCTGTGTCCCCAGTCGCCGTGCCGCGAGCGGACCGTTCCCGCGCCGGGCCGCCAGCGTGGCCAGCTGCCCACGGAAGAACAGCCGGTCCGGCACCTCGCGGTCCAGCGCGTCCAGCAGCTGCTCGGCACGGTCATACTCGCCCAGGCCGATGAGCGCCTGCGAGAGCCATTCGCGATGCACGCGGCTCGTCGGGTCCTCGCGCAGCCGGGCCTCGATCCAGGTGGCCGCCGCGCGGTACATCTGCCTCGCGTCGCCGGTCTGGTGGATCGCGAACTCCTCCGCCGCGACCTGCCGCATCGCCCCCTGCGACCAGTACACGTCCGGGTCGAGCGTCTCGGCCGACGCGATCACCGAGTCGAGCTCCGCATGGCGCCCGAGCGCCGCCAGCGCGCGCGACTCGATCACCAGCGCCGAGCGCTGCTTGGGGTACCGACGCTTGAGTTCTCTCGCGAGGGCCAGCTCCTGCTCGAACTCACCGAGCAGGTGGTTCGCGTGCGCCCGCTGGTTCCAGTACGACGGCCAATCCCGCATCGGGCCGTGGTCGGGGTCGAGGGAGCGCAGCATGGCGTCCGCCTCGGCCGGCCGGTTGAGCGTGAGCAGGAAGTTGGCCGCGTTGTAGGACGCGCGGGACCCCGGGGCGAGTTCGATGGCCTTGAGGACCAGCGTGAGCGCGCGTGCGTAGTCGCCGTCGCGGGCCGCGACGAGGGCGTCGGTGAAGGTCGCGTGGTAGCTCGAGAGCTGCGGGCGGTAACGCGCCAGCAGCGCCAGCAGCGAGTCGCCGCGGGCGCGGTCGCCTTCGTTCATCGCGGCGATGGCGGAGTAGATCAACGCCGGCATGAACGTGGTGTCGGCGCGCCAGGCCTGCTCCATCAGGGCGCTGGCTTCCTCGTAGCGATAGCTGCTGAACTCCGTCAGCCCGCGGTCGAAGAGGCGATACGCTTCCCAGGTGGGTGGCTTGGCGCCCGGTCCGGCGGTGAGGCGTTCGTCGAACGCCACCGCCACCGCCCCGATCACGCGCTCTCGCAGCTCGCGCACCGCTGCGGCGGCCGAATCGCGGGCCACCACCACCGGCGGGATCGCGGCGACGAGCCGCCCGCTGCGCGCGTCCGTGATCGACGCTTGGAAGCGCAGCGAGTCCCCCGTGTCGTAGTAGCTGCCGGTGACCACGGTCGCCGCGCCGGTCTGCTTGCGGACCAGTGCCACCGGGTCGCCGCCCTGCTTGGCGTGGTCGACCGACGCGATGACCATCGATGGCCATGGCACCACCGGGAGCAGGCCCGCCTCGTGCAGGCCCTGCGTGACCCAGTCGCCGGCGAGCCGGCCCCAGCCCGTGAGCGAGGAGTCCGGTGTCTCGTTCATGAGCGGCAACACGGCGATCGGCCCCGCGAGGGAGCCCACCGCCGGGACCGTCGGCGTCCGCTGCGCCCAGGCGACGCCGATGAGCACCACGAGCGCCGCCGCCACGCCGACCACCGTCCAGAGCCGCGCCGGACGGCGCACCGATTCCACCGCATCGAGGGCCGCGACCAGGGCCTTGGCACTCTGGGGCCGCTCCGAGGGGTCGATCGCGAGGCAGGCCTCGATGAGCGCGACCAGCGACCGCGGCGCGTCGCTGCGCGCGGGCGCCAGCGGCATCCCGGGCTCGCGCTTGCCGGTGAGCACCTCGCGCGCCAGCAGACCCCAGGCGTACAGGTCCGCGCGATGGTCCACCACCCCGCCGGCCGCTTGCTCCGGGGCCATGTAGCCGGGCGTCCCGATCGGCAGTCCCGGTGCGGTCTCGTGGGCCCGCGTCTCGGCGTCGAGCTTGGCGACCCCGAAGTCGATGAGGAACGCGTGGCCCTCGACGACCAGCACGTTCTCCGGCTTGAGGTCGCGGTGCACCACGCCCGCCCCGTGCGCGTGCGCCAGCGCGTCGGCCACGTCGCGAAGCAGCGTCAGTGCATCCGCCATCGGCAGGGCACCATCGCGCTTGAGCCAGTCGCGGACGGATTCGCCGCCGACGTATGGCATGACGTAGTAGAACAGCCCGTCCACGGCGCCGGAGTCGATGAGCGCGAGGATGTTCGGGTGCGAGAGCTTGGCGGCGATCCGCACCTCGTCGCGGAAACGACCTTCGCCGACCATCGCCGTCATCGCCGGATGCAGCACCTTGAGCACCACCGGGCGGTCGTGCTTGCGCTCGTGGGCGCGGAACACGGTCGCCATGCCACCCTCGCCCAGCGTGGACTCGATCGCGTAGCGCTCCCCGAGCGCTGCGACCAGGCGTGCCCGCACGTCGGCCCGCTGCTCGGGGCGGGCGAGCGGGCGGTCCAGCCAACCCGGGGATTCGTGCGCGCGGAACATGCGCTGCACGCGATCGCGCAGTGCCGCGTCGTCCGGGCACTGCGCCAGCAGCCAGGCCTCGCGCGCGTCGCTCGGCACCTCGAGTCCCTCCTCGAAGAGCCGCTCGAGCCGATCCCAGTCCGGGGTGAGTGCCGGGTCGTCGGACGACGCGTCCATCGTCACTCCGGCGCCACCGGCGCCTCGTCCCGGAGCTCGCTCTGCAGCCAGGCCCGGGCCTTCACCCAGTCACGCTGCACGGTGCGGCTCGTGACGCCGAGTGCCTTGGCCGTCTCCTCCTCGTCGAGGCCGGCGAAGAAGCGCAGTTCCACCACACGCGCCAGGCGCTCCTGCTTGGCCGCGAGTCGCTCCAGCGCCGTATTCAGCGAGATGAACTCGTCGAGCGGGATCGAGACGCCGAGCTGGTCGTCGGCGAGCGTGACCGGCTTGAGGTCCCCGCCGCGCTTGGCCGTCTGCCGCGACCGCGCATGCTCCACGAGCACCTGCCGCATCGCCCGCGCCGCGATCGCGAGGTAGTGGTTGCGCTCAAGCCCCTTGAGGGCCGGGCTGCCGGAGAGCTTGAGCCAGGCTTCGTTCAGGAGCGCCGTCGGCTGGAGGGTATGTCCCACCGCTTCGCGCCGCAGCAGGCGGTCCGCGATCTGGCGCAACTCGTCGTACAGGCGCAGGAACGGTTCGTCGCCGCGCGTCGGAACGGTATCGGACATGGGGGGAGCATCCCTTGATCGACAAAGTCGAATATACGGTGTCAGGCGCCAGCCAGCAGGAACGCGACGAGCCGCTGCCAGTGGTGCTCGGCGTGGCCCTGGCGGAAGAAGTCGAAGTGACCGAGCCCCTCCGCCGGCTGGTGCTCGTGTACTACCCGGGCAGACCGGTATTCCCGCAACAGCGCGTCCACGGCCGGTCGCGGCGCGATCACGTCGTCAGCGAAGCTGAGGGCGAGGATCGGCAGCGTGAGACTGCCATGACCCTCCCAGGTGCCCAGATGTTCCCTCCGCCGACACCACCGCGCGAGCTCTCGCGCGACGCCCTCAGGCAGGTCCTCCCCGAACCCCAAGGTCGACGACGGGAAGCGGCCGAGGATGCGTGATGCCAGTGGCACGGCCACCCGCCAGAGCAACTGCAGGGCATGGCGCTGTGCACCCTGCCAGTGGCCAAGCCATCCGTGGTGGCCTCCCACGAACACCGCACGGTCGATCCGCCCGGCGTTGCGCGCCAGCCCCAGCGCCTGGGCCCCGAACGAGTGCCCCACGAAGTGGATGGGGCCGCGCGGGGCCCGGCGCTCCGCCCATGCGATCGCGGCGCTGAGGTCCTCGGTGCCCCAGGCGCGCATGCTCAGGCGCGGGTCGCGCGAAGACTTCTCGTGGCGCGAGTCGCCGATCCCGCGCCAATCCCAGGTCAGCGTGTCGAACCCCTTCCGCGCGAGGAACTCGGCGAACGGCACGTAGAAGCGGTGCGGTGCCCCGGTCGCCGGTGCGATCAACACCACACCGCGCGTCTCGCCCTCCGAGAGCCAGCGGGTCCCGCCCAGCGGGAAGCCGTCGTCCGTCAGCAGCGTGACCGCGGCCGGGTTGGCCTCGGGCGCGGCCGCCGCGTGGACGAACGCCGGGATGTCGGACGAGATGCGCTGGGGCAGGGCCATGGAATGCGGGTGGACGTCCCCAGAGATGCGCGAAGGGGGATCGCGACCCGACGCGACCCCCCTTCCACCACCCGCAGACCGATGCTCCACCGGTCCGGTGTCGTACCCGTCCTCAGAAGGCGGCGATCTCCTCGTACGCCTTCAGGAAGTCCGCCACCTGGGGCAGGATCTCGTCCTCCAGCGACGGGGCGTAGCCCACGAACGTGTCCATACTGGCCACGCGCTTGACCGGCGCGTCGAGCCACGCGAAGCAGTCGTCGGCGATCCGCGCCGCGATCTCCGCGCCGTAGCCCCAGGACAGCGAGTCCTCGTAGGCGACGATCACGCGGCCCGTCTTCTTGGCCGAGGCGTACACCGCCTCCTGGTCCCAGGGCGAGAGTGTGCGCAGGTCGATCACCTCGACCGAGAGGCCCTTCTCCTCCTCGATCTGCTTGGCCGCGACCAGGGCGCGCTGCACGGTCGCGCCGTAGGTCACCACCGTCACGTCGGTGCCGGCCTTCACCGTCTTGGCCTTGCCGAACGGGATCATGAAGTTCGGGCCCGGATACGCCGCCTTGTTGTACGTCTGGCGGTAGAGGTGCTTGTGCTCGAGGAAGATCACCGGGTCGTCGCCGCGGATGGCGGTGCGCAGCAGCCCGTTCGCATCGAGCGCGTTGCTCGGGCAGACCACGCGCAGGCCCGGGCAGTGCGTGAAGAGTGAGGCACCGGTCTGCGAGTGGTAGATCGCGCCGCGGATGTACCCGCCGTACGTGGTGCGGACCACGACCGGTGCGGAGAACGCGTTGGACGAGCGCCAGCGCATGGTCGCGAGCTCGTCGCGGATCTGCATGTACGCGGTCCAGATGTAGTCGAAGAACTGTACCTCGACCACCGGCTTGAAGCCGCGCACCGCCATGCCGATCGCCCGCCCGAGGATGTTCGCCTCGGCCAGCGGCGTGTTGAACACGCGCGTGCCGCCGAACTCCTTCTGCAGGCCCCAGGTCACCTTGAAGACGCCGCCCTTGCCCTTGACCTTGCCCAGGTACTCCTCGCGGGAGACGTCGGCCACGTCCTCGCCGAACATCACGATGCGGCCGTCGCGGCGCATCTCGTCCTTCATGCAGGCGTTGAGCAGGTCCACCATCGTCGTCGGCTCGCCGCTGAACTGCGGGTCGTCCTCGGTGTCGAACTGCTCGCTCGTGGGATCGACGTCGGGCGAATACACCGCGAAACCCGCCGTCTCCGGTGCCGGCTGCGGCTGCGCGAGCGCGTCATCGGTGGCCGCCAGCACCTCCGCGTCCACCGACTCCTGGATCGCCTTGATCTCGGCCTCGGTCGCGTAGCCTTCGTCGACCAGCCACTTGGGATAGTTCGTGATCGGGTCGCGCGCCGCGTCGGCGTCGCGCTCCGCGTCGGGGCGGTACATCACCTCGTCGTCGGAGAGCGAGTGCGAATACGGACGGATCACCTTCGCGTGCACCAGCGCGGGGCCCTTGCGGGCGCGGCAGTACGCCACGGCCTTCTGCATCGCCTCGTACGACGCCAGCAGGTCGCAGCCGTCGACCTCGATGATGTGCAGGCCGGGGAACCCGGTGACGAGCTTGCTGATCGAGCCACCGGCCGTGTTCACCTCCACCGGCACCGAGATCGCGTAGCCGTTGTCCTCCACCAGGTAGACGACCGGCAGCTTGAGGTTCGCGGCGGTGTTCAGCGACTCCCAGAACTCACCCTGCGACGTGGTTCCGTCTCCCGTGGACACGAACACCACCTCGTCCTTCTCGAAGCCGTCCGCGATGCCGAGCGTCTTGGCCCGCACCACGGCCTCGGCCGAGCCGACCGCCTGCAGGAACTGCGTGCCCGTGGGCGACGAGGTGGAGACGATGTTCAGCTTCTTGTGGCCCCAGTGCGACGGCATCTGCCGGCCGCCGGAGTTGGGGTCGGCCGCCGCGCCCACCGCGGAGTACAGCATCTCGGCGCCCGTCATTCCGAGCTGCAGGCAGAGGGCGCGGTCGCGGTAGTACATGTAGAACCAGTCGTACGACGGCTTGAACACCATGCCGGCCGCCGTGAGCACCGCTTCGTGACCGGCGCCCGAGATCTGGAAGAAGATCTTGTTCTGCCGCTTGAGCTGGATCTCCTTGTCGTCGAGACGTCGCGACAGGAGCATGGTGCGATATGCCGCGACGAGCTGATCCTTGGTGAGACCGTGCGTCGCGGAACGGGCCTTGGCTGAGGTGGCCATGGTCGGGCGGGACTGGGTGATGAGGCGCCGGCCAGGGACCGGCGGCGGGATGCAAAGAAAGCTAGCAGGAAGGGCAAAAGGGGGTGGAGAGCCGCAGGTGCTGCCGCGCCCGGAGGCGCGGCCTCCCCTGTGTCGTATCTTCCCCTTCACTGACCCCTTATCCGAGGTATTGCCCCATGCGTGGTTCCCACCCGTTCGCGCGCACGTCGTTGTGCGGTGCGGCAGCCGTTGTGCTACTGCTCGCGCTCCCGCATGCCGGCCTCGCACAGGCGATGCCACCGGTGGGCTGGAAGTGGGCGCTCGACGCGCCGGCGACCCTGGCCACCGCGGGGGCGTTCAAGTCCGCGGCCGGGCAGTTCGAGTTCGCACACATGGCGCCGGGATGGCACATCACGATGGGCCCCGGTGCGGCACTCTACGACCCGGCGGAGCAGGCCACCGGTCGGTTCATCCTCGAGGGCGAGCTGATCCTCTTCCCGGACGCATCGGACCAGGAGTACGGGGTCTTCGTCGGCGGCAAGCGCCTGGAGGACGAGGCGACCAAGGAGTGGATCGCCTTCGTGGTGCGCGCCGACGGGCAGGTGGCGGTGATGCAGCGGCGCGGGCGCGAGACCACGTGGCTCACCCCGTGGACGGCACACGCCGCAGCGAAGGTGCGCGTGAGCGGTGCGTCGGCCAAGAACATCGTGACCGTACGTGCCGAACCGGACTCGGTGCGGTTCCTCGTGAACGGGGAGCGCGTCACGGCCTTCGCCCGCGCGGCGCTCGACGTGGACGGTGCCTTCGGATTCCGCATCGGGCAGGGGGTGAACCTGCACATCACCAACCTCGACCTCACGCGGCGGCTCGCACCGTTCCCGCGGCCGCGACGGTAGCGGAACCTTCGGCGCCTGGGTTGGGTAGCGAGTCCACGCCCGCTCCCCCACGCCCACGGAGGGTCCCCGCCATGCCGCTGCTGCGCGAATCCCTGCTCGCGTGCGCATGCTCGGCGCTCGCATTGGCGGCGCCGGTCCCCGCACAGGCGCCGCGCGAGGCCGTGCGGCTGGTGGTGGAGGACTCCCTCGGGGCGCGCGTGCCGTTCGCCTTCGCCCAGGTCTCCGGCGGGATCGGGCGCGCGGCGAACGACTCCGGCGTGGTGAGTTTCCGCGGCGAGCCCAAGGACTCGCTGGCGTTCGTGGTGCGGCGCATCGGGTACGCACCGTTCGGCGGCTGGGTGCGTCGGTCGGCGGCCGGCGACTACCGCGTCGCGCTGCGGATGCTGCCCCGGCACCTCGCCCAGGTGGACGTGAATGGCCGACCCGACGGTCCCTTGGTCCGCGCCGGCTTCTACGACCGCATGGAGCGCGCGCGGCGCGGCGCGACGGTGGCGCGCTTCATCACGCCCGAGGAGATCGAGCTGCGGAACCCGACCCGCACCTCGCAGCTCGTGGAGAACGAGACGTTCCTCAAGGTGAGACGCTTCCACGGCAACTGGAACGTGATGAGCGGACGGGCGAACTGTCCGATGGCGCTCATCGTCGACGGTGCGGTGCTCAAGGGCACCGTGGAGGAGATCCTCACGCGCGAGGGCGAGCAGGAGATCCAGGAGATGATGCGGCAACCGCGGTATCGGGGACCTGGTGGTCGCATGATGGCCGAGCGCGATTTCCTCTCGCAGCGCCTGTCGATCGATGACATCGTGACCTCGCTGTCGGTGGCGGCGATCGAGATCTATTCGAGCGCGGCGGGCGCACCGCCGGAGCTCATGCGCAACGTCTCCGGGGAGACCTGCGGCCTGGTGGTGGCGTGGACGGGACCGCGCGGCTAGCAGGGCGGAATCACAAATATCCCTCTTTCTCGATTTGCCTTGCGCGGAAACACGTGACGGGTGCACTCATAGGCGCGTCTTCCACGTAACGACGGCGCTGCACGCGCGGCGCCGTTCTCCATCGGGAGGCCCGTGACCGGAACGTTCGGACAGGCAACTCAGTCCCGACTGCCTCGATCGCTCAACGCGACCGCGGTCTGGCGCCTCCTCCTCATCGACCACACCCCGCACGGGCACAACGCCCCGTCGCGGGGTGTCGTCTTTTCCGGCGAGGTTCGATGTCACGTCGGGTCGTGCACCACGTCGCGCTCCCCCGCGCCCCCAGGGGGATTTCCCGCCACGCTCGCCGCATCGAGCACCAGCAGCACAAGCGCCAGGTCAAACGCGCGACCTTTCGTGATTGCGGACGTCGATGCGTCTACTGCGGACACGCCCTCGCCCCGGAACACGCCACCCTGGATCATGTGATCCCGCTGTCCCGGGGCGGGAGCCATCTCCCCGGGAACCTCGTGTCCGCCTGCCAGCCCTGCAACCAGATGAAGGGCGCCCTGCTCCCCACGGAGTTCTTCGCCCGCTATCCGGCCGCCGGCCAGAACTTCATGCGCTTCGCACGCGCGGTGCACCGGCAGCTGAAGCGCGGTGCACGGCGGGCGGTATCGCTGGCGTACGCGCAGGCGGCGTAGTCGTCTCCAGGGCCAGCATCGCGCGCTTGCGGTCCGGGCCCCAGGCGTATCCGCCCAACTCCCCTGTCGCGCGGATCACGCGATGGCAGGGGATGAGGTAACTGACCGGGTTGCTCCCCACCGCGGTGCCGACGGCCCGCGACGCCTTGGGGTCGCCGATCGCCGATGCGAGGTCGCCGTAGGTGGTCACGCTGCCCACCGGGATCGACAGCAGGGCCCGCCACACCTTCAGCTGGAAGTTGGTCCCGCGCACGTGCAGCGCGAGTGACGGCACGGCTGAGCTCCCCGGCGGCGGGAACGCCTGTGCGGCGGCACGCCGCGTCGCCTGCTGGTCGGGCACCAGCGTCGCGAGCGCCCACTCGCGCGCCAACGCGGCCACGGCCCCCTGCCGGTCCTCGCGCAGCACGAACGCCAAGTGGCAGACGCCCCGCGGGGTCACCGCGATGAGGCACTCGCCGAACGGCGTCGGATGGAAGCCATAGCGGATCGTCACGCCGGCGCCGTCGCGCTGCAACTCACCCGGCGTGACCCCCTCGGCGTTCACCACCAAGTCGTGCAAGCGCCCCGGCCCCGACAGGCCGGCTGTGTAGGTGACGTCGAGCAGCGGCCGCCGCTCCCGCAGCAGCCGCTTCACCACCTCGGCCGTGCGGTGCTGCAGGAACCGCTTGGGGCTGATGCCGGCCCAGCGCGTGAACATGCGCTGGAAGTGCGCCTCGCTCAGCCCGACGTGCGCGGCGACCTCCTCGAGGGATGGGGCGGCGGCGTGCGGCTGGTCGAGGAAGCGGATCGCACGCTCGATCCGTGCGTAGTCGGTGTGCAGCTGTTCGGGCGACATCGGGGGCTCCGGTGGAGTGGACTCCGGGATGCTAGGAGCGCCGTGGCGGGGCGACAATCCGAATCTTGCGCTGCCGCCCGCGCCGCTCCCATCCCCCGATCAATAGTCGACGGGCCGCAGGTACGACTCCCCGATCGCGGCGCCGGAGAGCATCGCCACCGTGGGGAGCTTCCGCTTCCAATGCGTGGAGTCGAGGCGCGTGGTCACCAGGCGGATGGCCTCGGCGTCGACGCCGCGCGCCCGCAGGTCGTCGGCGGTCCAGCCGTGGAGGATCCAGTTGAGGATCTCATCGGCCTTGGCGTAGGAGACGCCGAAGTCGCCCTCGTCCGTCTGCCCCTGCACCAGGTCGGCGCTCGCCGGTTTCTCGATGATCTCGCGCGGCACGTGCAGGTGCCGCGCCAACGCCCACACCTGCGTCTTGAACAGGTCCCCGATGGGATTCACCGGCGGCGAGTCGTCGGCGTGCCAGGTGAAGTAACCCAGGAGGCGTTCACTCTTGTTGCCGGTTCCCACCGGCAGCGCGCGGTGCTTCGCCGACAGGTCGAACAAGGCGATCATGCGCGTCCGCGCCATCACGTTGCCACGGCGCGCGGCGTCAGCGTCGGGCTCCAGCGCCAGGTACCCGTCGACGGCGCCGGTGATCTCGAGCGTGCGGCTCTCGATCCCGAGCTGGTCGATCACGAGCTGCGCATGGGCCAGCGAGTCGGCGCTCGAGGTACGGTAGGGCATCCGCACCGCGAGCACGTTCTCGCGGCCGAGCGCCCGCACGGCCAGCGCCGTCACCACGGCCGAATCGACACCGCCGGACAGTCCGACGATCGCCTTGCCGAATCCGCGGCGGGAGAACTCGTCGCGCAGGAAGGCCACGAGCCAGCGCTCCACCAGCGCCGCGTCGATCTCCAGCGACGGCGGCACGCCGCGCGCCACGCTACCGCCGGTGATCACGGTCAGCGGCTCGGCCGGTGCCGCGGCGGCAGGCTCGAGCCTGCGCCGTGCCGCGGGCGCGGACGTGGCCGGTTCCTTCGCGGTTTCGGCCGCGCTGCGCTCCTCGCTCGCCGCCGGGACGAGGCCGAGTGCGCGATCGAGTTCCCCGCGCAGGAAGGGCAGGGCGGCGCGGAGGTCCGACAGCATGGGCAGGTCCGCGCGCACGCGCGCGACGTCCGCGAGGTCGAGTGTCGCGGTGATCATGGCCTCGTCGAACACCGGGGCGCGCAGGCGCACGTCCCCACGCGGCCCGGCGATCAGCGAGCCGCCCTGGAACATGCGCCCGCCCTCGCTGCCGACGAGGTTCGCCAGCACGCAGAACACGCCCTGCTCCTCGGCGATGTCGCGGATGAGCCGCTCCCAGCGCTCCACGCTCCCTGGCCCCGGCACCTGGTCGCCGCGCGGTGCCGCGCCGCGCGCCGGTGCCGCGGCGATCACCACCACCACCTGCGCGCCGTCCAGCGCGGCGATCGTCCCCGAGAGCGAGTGCCAGGCGTCCTCGCACACCAGCATCGCGGCGCGTCCCCACGAGGTGTCGAACGCGCGGATGCCGTAGCCGCGCTCCACGAAGCGCTCCTCGTCGAACAGCGAATACGTCGGCAGGAAGTTCTTGCGATGCACGTGCACCAGCCGCGCCGGACCACCACCGAGCGCGATGCAGGCGGCACTGTTGTGCAGGTTCCCGCCGTAGGACTCGTAGAAGCCGAGGATCACGTCGAGCCGGAAGTCGGCAGGGGCCAGCGCGCGGACGCGGCGGTCCAGCTCGTCGAGCAGCGTGTCCACGGTGATCGCGACGTCGCGGACGCCCCCCTCGAGGAAGTAACCCGAGAGGATGGTCTCGGCGAACACCACCAACTGCGGCCGCGTCTCGAGCCGTGCCGCCTGGGCGATGAGCCCCGCGACACGATCGAGGTTCCCGGCGAGGTCTCCCTTGCGCGGACGGAACTGCGGGATGGCGAGCGTCAGCATGCCCGAAACGTGCGGGCCCGAGGCGCGGAGCGGTACTGGGGGTGTGGTTCGGGTGTAGAATTCCGTGATGCCACACCCTGTGCCCCGCTCCCGCCGCGACCTGTTCGCGCTGCTTGCCGCGTGCGCGCTGGCCGGCGGCGCGACCGCGGGCGGCGCCCTGCCGGCGGCCGCGCAGCAGCCGCAGGCGGCGGCGGAGGAACCCTGGCGGATCGTGCGGCCACCGCAGTCGTCGCGGGTGCTGGCGCGCGACGGCTCGCTCATCGGCGAGATCGGCAAGGAGTGGCGCACCAACGTCGACATCAACACGCTGCCGAAGTACCTGCCGCAGGCCTTCGTCGCGGTGGAGGACCGCCGCTTCTACGAGCACGACGGCGTGGACCTCGTGGGCATCGCCTCCGCGATCAAGGACAACATCCTCGGCGGCAGTCGCGGGGCCAGCACCATCACGCAGCAGCTGGTCGGCAACATGCATCCCGAGATCATCGACCGGCGCGACCGTTCGCTCTCGCGCAAGTTGCGCGAGCAGGCGGCGGCCCGGGAGATGGAGAAGCACTACACCAAGGCACAGATCCTCGAGGCGTACCTCAACCAGATCAGTTTCGGTCGCGGCTACTTCGGCGTGGAGGCCGCGGCCCGCCATTACTTCGGCAAGCCGGCGTCGCGGCTGAGCATCGCCGAGGCGGCCTCGCTCGCGGCGCTGCCCAAGGGGCCGGCGATCTACGACCCGGTGCGGTATCCCGACCGCAACCGCAACCGGCGCGACGCGATCATCGGCCTGATGCAGGACCAGGGCTTCCTCACGCCGGAGCAGGCGCGGACCGCCCGCCGGGAACCGCTGCGCACCTCGCCCGAGATGGGCATGTCGGTGGCGGCGCCGTATTTCGTCGACGCGGTGCGTTCGCTGGTCGAGCGCGCCGGCGTGCCGGTCTCGAGCGGCGGCTACACCATCATCACGACACTGGACCCGTCGCTGCAGCGCCACGCGGTCGCCGCCCTCCTCGACGGCACGGCCGCGGTGGAGGCGCGCGCGAACTACCGGCACGAGACGCTCAAGAAGAAGCAGCGCGGATCGACGGACTACCTGCAGGGCGCGGTGGTGGCGATGGACGCCGCGACGGGCGACGTGCGCGCCCTCGTCGGCGGCCGGGACTACCAGGAGTCGCAGTTCAACCGGGCCACCAACGCCGTGCGCCAGCCGGGCTCGACGTTCAAGCCGATCGTCTACGCGCGGGCGCTGATGGACTCGCTGCCGCCGAACGCCTTCGTGGACGACACGCCGCTCGAGCTCAGCTACGACAACCAGGTGTACCGCCCGCGGAACGCGGACGGCGAGTTCCTCGGCCCGCTCACGTTGCGCGACGCGCTGGCCAAGTCGCGCAACCCGGTGGCCGTGCGCCTGTGGGAGCGCTACGGCGCCGACTCGGTGATCGCGCTGGCGCAGCGCATGGGGCTGGGCTCGCCGATCGCACCGTATCCGGCGAGTGCGATCGGGGCATCGGTGGTGCGGCCCATCGACCTCGTGGCCGCGTTCACGGCCTTCGCCAACCTGGGCGCGCCCGTGGAGCCGCGTTTCGTGGTGAGCGTCTTCGATGCGTCCGGCCGTTCGGTGTACGGGCAGCCGGTGCGGCAGCTGGCGCCGGCGATGGACAGCGCGGTCGCGTTCGTCGCGCGGGACCTGATGCGCGAGGCCGTCGAGTCGGGCACGGCGACGGCGATCCGCCGCTACCTGCCGGCGACGATCCCCATCGCCGGGAAGACCGGCACCACCGACGACAACTCCGACGTCTGGTTCGTCGGCGTCACGCCGCAGATCGTCGCCGGCGTGTGGCTCGGCTTCGACCGTCCCAAGAGCATCGCGCCGGGGGCGGCCGGCGGCAGCTTCGCCGCGCCGATCTTCGGGCAGATGATGGCCCGCTGGGGCGGCCTTTCATCGGAGCCCTGGGTGGCGCCGTCCAACGTGGTGCTCGTGGAGCTCGATCGCCTGAGCGGCGACATCGTGGAAGACTCGCTGCCGCCGGAGCGCCGCTACCGGGAGTACTTCATCGCCGGCACCGAACCGCCCGCCCTGCGGGTCGACGCGCGCCGGCTGTTCCGACACGGTCCGCTCATCGGGTTCTGACCCGGACTGTGACGCAGGTCCTGTGTGATTCGCCTTATAGCCGGGTAGTTTCCCAGCGCCATCCCGAGGAGGAGTCCATGCGGTCCCCGTTCGTCGTCATGCTCGTGCTGCTGTCGGTCGCCTGCGGCTCGAACGCGAAGCCCGCCGCCGAGTCGTCCGCCGACTCCGCGGCCGCCTTCCCGCCCTCGGTCACCGACACCGCGCGCGACAGCACCAGCCGCGACAGCGCGGCCGCTCCTGCGGCGGCACCCGCGGCGGACTCCGGCGCGGCGGTCTCTCCCACTGCCACGACCCCGGCGACCGGCACGAAGGCGGAGTCCAAGACGCCGGCGAAGGCCGAGTCGAAGGCGCCGGCGAAGGCCCAGACCGGGATCATCGGTCGGGACTCGGCCTTCGGACCCATGGGCAGCGTCGACGCGAGCGGCAAGGTGACGCCGATCGAGAAGAAGAAGCCCTGAGCGCCCGTGCCCGACCCCACGACCTCTCCGACCACCCGACCGTCCCGATGATCCGCCGACCCGTTGCCGCCCTCCTGCTCGCCCTCGCCGCCTGCGGCGAGTCCTCCGGCCCCAATCCGCCGCCGGTGGACGCCAGCGGATTCCAGATCGACATCTTCTACGTCGGCACGCCGCCCACCGGGGCGATCGCGCAGGCCTTCAGCGACGCGGCCGCCCGGATCGAGAGCCACATCACGGGTGACCTGCAGGCGATCCGCGTGGGCACCAACGCCGCGCCGTTCGAGGTGAAGAGCTGCGTGGCCCCGAGCACGTCCTTCGACGACGCCGAGCCGGTGAATGACGTGTTCGACGACCTCGTGATCTTCGTGAAGGTCGAGGCGATCGACGGTGTGGGGCAGGTGCTCGGCGCTGCGGGGCCCTGCCTCACGCGTACGACCACTGGGCACACGGCGCTCGGCCTCATGCGCTTCGACAGTGCCGACCTGCAGACGTTGGCCAACAACGGGCGCCTGGGTGCGGTCATCCTGCACGAGATGCTGCACGTGGTCGGAGTCGGGACGCTCTGGCAGTCCAAGGGTCTGCTCGTGGACACCAGCACCACGAACGTCCGGGTCACCGGCCCGCTCGCGGTGGCGGCCTGTGTGAATGACCACGGCGGTGCCGCGGCCTGCGCCGGTTCCGCGGTCCCGGCCGAGGACTGCGAGGACCTGAGCCCCTCGCTCAACTGCGGTGCCGGTACCCGGAACTCGCACTGGAAGGAGAGTGTCTTCCAGACCGAGCTGATGACGGGGTATGCCGGTGCCGTGAATCCGCTGTCCCGGATGACCATCCAGAGCCTCGCCGACCTCGGCTACACCGTGAGCCTCCAGGGCGCGGATGCGTATTCGGTGCCCGCGCCGGTCACGGCGTTCCGCGACCTCATCGCCGACGACCCCACGCCGGCGCTGGCGCTGCCCGATCCGATGACGCCGCGCTACAGCATCGACCCGTCCGGCCTGCTGAAGCGGCTGCGGCGCTAGCCCGTCGCGGGCTGGTTGCCGCTCCCGCGGCGGAGGCACACCTTTGTCGGTGTCGCGGGCGCATGGCGCGCCCGCCCTCCACTGATTCCGGGATCCGACGCTGAACCAGTTCTGTGCGAACTGCGGGACGCCGCGTGAGGCCGACGCGGTCTTCTGCGGGCGGTGCGGCCTCAACTTCACCACCGAGTTCAAGGGCACGCCGCTGACGGACGTGGCGGGGGTCTCCGAGACCTTCGTGCGCCTCCGCGAGTCGCTCGGGGAACGCTACGTGATCGAGAAGGAGCTCGGGCGCGGCGGGATGGCGACCGTGTTCCTTGCGCGCGACGTCAAGCACGACCGCGACGTCGCCATCAAGGTGCTGCACCCCGAGCTCTCGGTGTCGATCGGCGCCGAACGCTTCGAGCGCGAGATC
>Ga0268299_1002885_pt1 | contig 18024 bp, 9 predicted proteins | sample NOBtaG_FD_193484 | JGI IMG/M metagenome (GOLD analysis project Ga0268299, IMG submission 193484) | Activated sludge microbial communities from bioreactor in Nijmegen, Gelderland, Netherland - NOB reactor | ecosystem: Engineered > Bioreactor > Aerobic > Activated sludge | place: Netherlands...
TGCGACAAGCGGGGGGATGTATTCCAGTTCATTCAGGACTTCCGGCAAGTGGCCACCGCCTTAGAAGCGCTTAAGTTCGTTGCCGGGAAACTGGGCGTCCAGCTTGAGAACGAAGGACATTCACCAAGAGAGGGTTCTCCCAGGCAGCGAATATTCGAGATTGCCGCGCTGCACTACGAACGGGTGCTGAACGGCCCGGCTGGCGAAGAACCCCTAACGCATCTGTTACAAGTCAGGGGGCATTCGAGATCGATAGTCGAGAAGTTCGCCGTTGGTCTGACTGACGGCAAACTCCTCACTCGGCTATCCAAGGATTTCTCGCCGGAAGAAATGCTCCAGTCCGGCCTCATCCTGTCCAAGGAGGGCCGCCTCTACGATGCTTTCCCGCCCGGATATTTCGTATTTCCTCACCGGATGGTTGGCCGGACCATCGGTGATTTCACCCTAAAGCCCCTGGACCGGTCGAAGTCACCATTACGCCTCCGGACTGAGTTCCGCGAACCCGGCTGCCTGTTCTTCAACCAGGTCGCCCTAATGAGCCCGGAAATCGTCCTGGTAGAGGGCCAGCACGATTTACTGACCGTCGCGGGGAAAGGCTGCATCCCGGCGGTCCTGGCGACCTGCGGGCAGCTATCAGGCGAACAGATTGACCAGATCGCCAAGGTCGTTGCGACTGGAAAGACGGTCTATGCAGCGTTCGACCAGGACGACGCCGGTAACCGGTATTTCGGCAAGCTACTGGATGCGCTTCAGCCGCTTCCCGGCCGCCTGCTGGAAGTCCTACAGATCAAAGGGCCGCGTCTCCGGAAGCTCTTCTGGGGATCTACAGCTAAAGACATCGATGACCACCTAAGAGACCTTCCGGAACCCGCAGGAGAAATGAACAGGCTGGTCCGGGTATCGAAACCGGCTTACCGGCCTCTGTCCGAATGCCTTGCGCTCTATCAGGCGCATTGCAACCGGGAAAAGTTCAATTACTTCGCTCCTGAAGCGGCAAAGGTTCAGGCCGGAATCGTATTCGACTGGTTCGGCGACCAGTTTCTGAGTGAGCGGGGAGGAGAGCACCGGGCGCTCCTGGCCCACGAGGGGAAAGTTCATGAAATAGGGGACAATCCCGGCTTTCGTACAATCCTGTTCAGCCACACCGGGATAGTGCCCTCTGAACCACGGGCGAAGATCATCTTCCCGACGCTCGACTGTCTGACCCGCCTTCACGGTCGTTCGATCGAACTCTCGCCGTGCTTCCACTACGAGCCACCTGACTGCCTTTTCCTCCATACCGGCAAGCCGGATGGTTCGATTTTGAAGATTTCGCGGGGACAGGTGGCAGTGACGACTAACGGTAGTGAAGTATTTCTCAATACCCCGAACAAGATGGAACCTATTGAGTTCGACCCCACGGTGGATGTCCGGGCCACTATGCAGGAGTTTCAACGGGTTTTTCTTCTGAGCCTGAGCACTACGAACGCCGACAGGTATTTCATCGCGTCGTGGTTACTGAGCATTTTCCTTCTGGGAACATGCAAAGAGCGCCCCTTGGTCCAGTTTCGTGGGGACTCCCGAGCCGGAAAATCTACCGCAGCGGCGTTCTGTTCGACGCTGATTTATGGCCGGAACTGGCTCACCCATTCGAAACCGGCCTCTGACTATTCGGATGCCGTCCGGAACCCGCTGACACTCAAGGATAACCTCGAAAACCGGAACCTCGATGACAATACGGTGGATTTCCTGATCCATGCGGCGACCGGGACGGTAAACCAGAAGCGTAAGCAGGGGACCGACAGCCACAACGTCTATGAGCGTATCGCCACGCAGGTCATCATCACGTCGATTGAACCCCTGACCCACCCGGAGCTGATAAATCGCGTCTGGGAGGTCCAGTTCAGCCGCAAGCACCGGAATAGCTCTGCTGTCCCGTCCAGAACGCTGATAAGTCTGGTGGCCGCCCGCTCCCGCATACTTTCAGCGTTTCTGCTCATCCTCGCCAGGGAGATTTTGCCGGTGCTTCATGAACGCCGGGCGTTCTATCAGTCCTACCTGGATACTGTTCATCCAAATCACCCCAAGGACCGCTTTCCGGAATTCCTCCCGGTCCTGTTCGTCGTAATGGAAGCACTGTTTAAGTACATCCCCGACCCGTCGCTCACCGGAACCCCTGAAAAAATGACCAGGGAGATTATCGACCAGCTTTACGTGAGCCAGAGAAGTACTGCCGGCGAAACTGAGGGAAGCGCTAACCAGGTCGTCTTCTTCCTCGACCGCCTGACAAGTGCACTCCTTTACGCCGAAAGCCCGGAAAAGTTCCGCCAACGGTTCCAGATCGGGTTTGAGGTGCTTCACGATCCCAAAGGGGCTCCGAAGCGCGTTTCATTCAGGGGCAAGGCTGGAGCGTATCTATGGGCCTTCTCCCGGCTGGTCGGTGATGGCGGCAATAACCTCTATTGTCCATTCAAGGCTCCGCAACAGCTCGGATCCCGAATCCAGGATTCCCTCGACCTGCTCCTGCGATCCGACTGGAAGGTGCAGGAAACAGTCAGCCGCGGGACCAAGTTCTACGCTTTTACCCGTGACATCGAGCCGGGGGAGTTCCAGTGAAACCCGCCGAGGTTCCAGTGCCGATCCGGTGCCGGACTACCCGGCGGAGAGTCATGCTGACCGACGATTATCTGCGACGGACGGCCGAACTGTTCGAAGTGGAACTCGGCCGCCCGGTCACTAAAGCGGAAGCCCGTGAAATCGCCGAAAACGTCCTGTGTTACCTGGAATGCCTGGTGGACGGTGCGGAACAGTCGCCGTAGCGAAAACGCTCTGGCGTCTTAGAGGGCCGGCGGGCTATGATGGCTGGTTAATCAGGTCGCCGGAGGTTCATCGTATGCAACGGCAGAGTCGCGCAAAGAGCCAAGTAGCCACCCATCATTCGGGCACGGCAGTTATTTATGCCCGTGTCTCGTCGCGGGATCAGGAAGAAGGCTTCTCGATCGAAGCCCAACTCGATCTCCTGCGCGGCTACGCTGCCCGGAGCGGGCTGGAAATAGCCTCGGAATTTATAGACGTCGAAACCGCCAAGGCGGCTGGCCGGACCAGCTTTACGGCCATGCTCAATTTCATCCGGAAATCCCGGTCTCCCGTGACCGTTCTGGTCGAAAAGACGGACCGGATTTACCGCAATCTCAAGGACTACACGACGCTGGATGAATACGTCCGGGACCGGGATGCCCGAATCCATCTAGTGAAGGAGTCGGAAGTTCTCGGGCGCGACGCCAGCTCGCACGCAAAGTTCGTCCACGGCATCAAGGTGCTGATGGCCAAGAATTACGTGGATAACCTTTCAGAAGAAGTCGTGAAGGGGATGAGCAAAAAGGCGGAGATGGGCCAGTACCCGTCGTATCCGCCGGTCGGTTACCTCTGGAGCCGGGATAAGCGGACCCTTGTTCCGCACCCTGATACCGCCAACTTCGTTCGCCGGGTGTTCGAGCTTTATGCCAGCGGATGCCATTCACTTCAGGAGGCCTCCAGCCGCCTGAACGACGAAGGGTTCCGAACACGGAGCGGGAAACTGCTTTCAAAGCACGGCGTGGAGATGATCCTCAAGAACCCGATCTACTACGGGGATTTCTACTGGCGCGGACGACTCTATCAGGGGAACTTTGAACCTCTCGTCACCCGTGAGCGGTGGGATAGCTGTCAGAAGGTGCTCAGGCGCAAGAACCACCCGGAACAGTATCAGAAAAGCGGGCTGCCGTATTTAGGCCTGTTCACCTGCGCTGACTGCGGATGTGCGATTACCGGGGAGACCAAGAAAGGCCGGTTCGTCTACTACCGTTGCTCCAACGGCAAGAAGAACTGCAAGCCGGTTTATGTCCGCCAGGAACTGATTGAAGCCCAGCTCTACGAACGGGTGTCGGCGGTTGAGATACCGGACCGGGCAGCGAACTGGCTGACCGAAAGCCTCGAACTGTTCTCGGCGGGCGAAGAGAGCGTACGGAAGGCCGCGCAGGAAAGACTCCGTGCAGAGATCAGCGGCCTCAAATCGCGGATCGACCGGCTCTACACGGACCACGTTAACGGCAAGATCGATGAAGCCTTTTTCAAGGAAAAATGGAATCAGTGGAAGTCGGAGCAGAGCCGGAAGGAATACGATCTGGTGCAATCACAGTCGCCTTCTGCGGGTGCCGGTAAGCTACACGCGAGAAACGCTATAGAACTCGCCAAGCGGGCGAAATCACTGTTCGAAAAGGGAGATGGGCCGTACCGGGCACGTTTGGCCTCCGGACTACTATCGAACCCGACTATGAACGGCGCAACCGTCGGTAAGGACTACCGGTTTCCCTTCTGGATGTGGGCGAAGAATGGGGGAAAAGAAGATTGGCGGAGAGGGAGGGATTCGAACCCTCGATAGAGTTACCCCTATACACGCTTTCCAAGCGGGCGCCTTCAGCCACTCGGCCACCTCTCCGGGAATCTGGAACTTCAGGCTCCGGGCTTGTCGGAGCCGCCGGATCAGCCTTGTCGGCGGACCCGGAAGAACCCCTTGAGTAGCGACTCGGACTCGATCCGGTCAAGCCCGCCCTCGCAACTGATGGGGTTCAGGTTTCCGTCCTCGGCGACCTTGAGCCCCGCGCAACGGGCAGCGCCCCGCTTCGGGTCCGGGGCCCCGTAGACCACCCGCGATACGCGGGCGTTCTTGAGCGCCATGAGGCACATGAGGCAGGGCTCGAGCGTGACGTAGACCGTCGCTCCCGTGAGCCGCCAGTTCCGGGTTTTCCGGCAGGCGCGCCGCACGGCGACGAGTTCCGCATGGGCCGTTGGGTCATGGGCACTCTCGCGGAAGTTACGGCCTGTGGCGAGCAGTTCGCCTGATTTTGAAATGATGGCGGCACCCACCGGCACTTCGCCCGCTTTCCCTGCACGCCGGGCGGCCAGGAGTGCTTGCCGCATCCAGCGGCGGTCAATTTCCGTGAATCCGTCGTTCATGGGAGTTCCGGACGCCAGGAATTCTCAGCGAATGATCCGGCCGATCCTCCGCCAGCGGGTGTCCACGGGCGAGCGGGCGAGGGATTTGAGGACCGAGAGCGGTCCCGTCGAGGTATCCTCATTCCCGGACGAATAGTAGATGAACGCGGCCGGACCGATCAGGGCGTCCTCCGGGACCGTGCCCCAGCTCCGGGAATCGAGCGAACGGTCCCGGTTATCGCCCATCATGAAGTAGTGGCCGGGAGGCACAGTAAACGGGCCAAAGTTCCCGTGCTCGCTCAAAGGGCCGTCCGCCCAGTGAGCCCATTCGTCCCGGACCGCATCGCCGTTCAGGTAGAGCACCCGGTCCACAAGCTCGATAGTATCGCCGGGAAGCCCCACAACCCGTTTGATGAAATCTTCCTGGTCCAGATAGTCCTTGGACAGCTCCTGCGGAGGCACGAAAACGACGACATCCCACCGTTCCGGTGCACCCCACCGGGCGAGCCAGTTGTGGGTGAACGGGATCTTGATGCCGTAGGCCGGCTTCCAAACGAGCAGGTAGTCTTTCTTGAGGAGTGTCGGGACCATGCTCTCCGACGGGATTACATACGCCTGGACGATAAACGTGCGGATCAGGATGGCAAGCAGGAAGGCGACGCCGAGCAGCTCAAGCAGTTCGGCGGTGTGGGACCGCCGGTAGTGGACGAGATCCTTCTCGATGGAGACGGCGAGCGGCAGGAGTGCCGCGCGCACGGCGGCAGAGTCGCCCGTCACGAGCCTTTCCTCGAGAGTGCGCTCCATTTCCTCGAGCTTTCCATTCACTGCCGGAGCGAGAACCTTCCGGTGCTTTCTCCGGATCCAGCGGGATTCGGAGAGATAGGCCTTTGCCGTCTCGGGGAGCTGCCGCTCGGGCAGGCCAGCCACCGCCTGTTCCGGGGTTTCACCGTTCATGGGTCACTCGACTTTCAGGACGGCGAGGAACGCTTCCTGCGGGATCTCGACCGATCCCACGTTCTTCATGCGCTTCTTGCCTTCCTTTTGCTTCTCGAGGAGCTTGCGCTTCCGGCTCACGTCGCCGCCGTAGCACTTGGCGAGGACGTCCTTCCGAAGCGCCTTCACCGTGCTCCGGGCGATGATACGACCGCCGATGGCCGCCTGGATCGCCACCTCGTACATCTGACGCGGGATCAGCTCCTTAAGTTTTTCGCACAGGTCCCGGCCCTTGTAGAAGGCCTTTTCCCGGTGGACGATCACCGAGAGGGCGTCCACGGGGTCGCCGTTCACGAGGATGTTGAGGCGCACGAGATCGGAAGTCTGATAGCCCGTCGGCTTGTAGTCGAACGAAGCGTAGCCCTTGGTGGCCGACTTCAGGCGATCATGAAAGTCGAGGACGATTTCGTTCATCGGGAGCTCGAAGATCACCTGCGCCCGCTGGGGTGTGATGTACTTGATTTCCTTCTGGACGCCTCGCCGTTCAACGCACAGCTTGACGACCACTCCGATATAGTCCGCCGGCGTGTAGACGTTCACCTCGATGACCGGTTCGTCGATCGATTCCACGCCCTGTTCGGGAAGGAGCGAGGGATTGTCGATTTCCGTCACCGTGCCGTCGTGCTTGTGGATCCGATAGATGACCGACGGGGCTGTCGTGAGAAGATCCAGGTTGTATTCACGCTCCAGCCGTTCCTGGATGATGTCCATGTGCAGCAGCCCGAGGAATCCGCACCGGAATCCGAAGCCGAGGGCCGAGGAGGTTTCGGGCTCGAAGGTGATCGAACTGTCATTCAGCTGGAGCTTCTGGAGGGCTTCCTTGAGGCGGCCGTAGTCGTCCGAGCTGATCGGATAGAGGCCTGCGAATACCATCGGCTGGATTTTCTTGAAGCCCGGCAGTGCGTCCGTCACGCCGCCCGAGGCGAGCGTCATGGTGTCGCCGACCCGTGCATCGGCGAGCGCCTTGATATTGGCGATGACGAAACCCACTTCGCCGGTATAGAGGCCGTCGAGTGCTCCTGGCTTGGGCGAAAAGGCACCCACTTTCAGCACCTCGAAGTTCGCGCCGGTGCTCATCATCTTGATCTTCGTACCGGGTTCAATGGATCCATCCACGACCCGCACAAGACAGATGACGCCCTGGTATTCGTCGAACCAGGAGTCGAAGACAAGTGCCTTGAGCGGTGCTTTGGGATTGCCTTTGGGCGGCGTGATCTGCTCGACCACCCGCTCGAGCAGCTCCGGAACGTTCGTACCCATCTTCGCCGACACCGCGAGGGCGTCCGAGGCGTCGATTCCGATGATCTCTTCGATTTCCTTGCGGACTTCATCCGGGCGGGCCGAGGGAAGGTCGATCTTGTTGATCGCCGGAACGATATCGAGCCCCTGGTCGACGGCAAGGTAGACGTTCGCGAGCGTCTGGGCCTCGACGCCCTGCGAGGCATCGACAACCAGCACGGCTCCTTCGCATGCTTTCAGCGACCGGCTCACCTCGTAGTTGAAGTCCACGTGGCCGGGAGTATCGATCAGGTTGAATTCGTAAACCTTGCCATCCTTCGCCTTGTGGTAGAGGCGAACGGACGATGCCTTGATCGTAATGCCCCGTTCGCGTTCGAGCTCCATGGAGTCGAGCGTCTGTTCGCGCCGTTCACGGTCTGACACTGCGCCCGTGACATCGAGAATCCGGTCGGCAAGCGTGGACTTCCCGTGGTCGATGTGGGCGATGATGCAGAAGTTGCGGATCTGTTCCTGGGGCGTCGGCATGGAGTCTCGTTCGGTTCCGGGACATGCCGGAACGTCACCATATAGACGTTCCGGGGGGCTGGGGAAAGCGGCGGAAAAGGACCGAGTCGTGGCCGGAAAACCGGAACGATATCAGTAATTTAATCCTTCATGGAGGCCCCCGGAAGCAGAACCGGCGAAACCGGCAGGGCTTCGCCGGTTCCGGCGGGAGCAATGCGGGAAGCGGCTATTTCACGGCATCGATGATCTTGGGGCCTTTGACCTTGAGGTCCCGTACCAGAGCTTCACGCGCCTTTTCGGCTTCTTTCTTGTCGGAGAACCGGCCGATCTGCACGCGGTAGAGCTTCTTGCCACCCACCTTGTCGGTACCGGTGAACACCGGGAACCGGCCCTTCTCCCATCGGGCGGCTTCCTTCTGGGCCTGCGCCTTGTCCGTGAAGGCGGCGACCTGGATGGTGTACTTGCCGCTCATGCTGGAGAGCTTGCGGCCACGGAGCAGCGGTTGCCCCTCGGTAGCCTTGGGCGGTGCGGCTTCCACCTTCGCCACCTGGAGGGGGGCAGCCTTCGGGGCGACCGCCTTGGCGGCGGTTTCTGCCGGCTTCGTGGCTATTGCAGCCGCTGACGTCGCAGGCTTTGCAGGCGTGACGGCGGGTACCGCTTCGGTCACGGGGAGTTCCGTTACCGTCTCGCGGGCGTATTCGGCGAGAAGCCGCTCTTTCTCTGCATCCGCTGGAGCGGCTTTTCCGACGGGAATGATTGTCGTACTGCCCGATCTGCTGGATGCGGGCAGCGAGTCTTCCACGACCGAGGGACCTGCCTCCTTGTCCAGACGCAGGGCGAGGGATCCCGGGCTGGCTGACGGCAGCGAAACTCGTGTTCCGTACAGGACCCCGGTCAGGAAAAAGAGTCCAGCAGCCACTACGGCTCCGGACGTGAACAGCGCCAGTTGCTTGTTGTCGAGGGAGACCAAGTGACGGTCGCCGACATCCTTGAAGGAGCGCATGCGCTCTCCTTTATGTGTCAGCCCTCACCTGGACCTGAATCCATCCGGTCGGGAGCCGAAATACCCAGTAGCTCAAGGCTGCTGCGGATCACAATCCCGACCGCGGCGGCGAGAGCCAGACGCGCACGGGACAGTTCCGGATGGGCAGGATCGACGACCTTATATAAGGTCTCTCCCGACGGACTCTTCGCAGAATAATAGTTACTGAACGTCCTGACAAGTTCGACGAGATAGAAGGTGAGATGGTGGGGTTCCATGACCCGGGCCGAATCAAGCACCACGTCCGGGAACTCGGCCATCTTGCGGATGAGGTCGATTTCTTCGGGAGCCTTGAGAAGCTGTAACCCGGCTGGTGCTTTAGGGTCGAAGGAAAATCCGCCATCGGCGGCCTTGCGCAAGATGCTCTGGGTTCGGGCGTACCCGTACTGGACGTAGTAGACCGGGTTGTCATTCGACTGCTTGCGGGCAAGTTCGAGGTCGAACTCGATAGTCTGGTCATGGCTGCGCGAGAGGAAATACCAGCGGCAGGCGTCGGAGCCCACGTCGTGAATCAGTTCTTCGAGGGTTACGTAGTTACCCTGCCGCTTGGACATCTTGCCGTCCATGAGCAGGACGAACTGGAGAATACGGAAGATCAGCCGTTCGGGGTCGTAACCCATCAGCTTCACGGCACCGCGCACGCGCGGGATATACCCGTGGTGGTCGGCACCCCAGACGTTGATGATCCGCCCGTAGCCGCGCCGGTATTTATCCTCGTGATAAGCGATATCAGAAGCGAAGTAAGTCTTGATTCCGTTCGAGCGGACGACGACCCGGTCTTTCTCGTCGCCGAGGGCATCTTTCTCAAGCTGCCAGGCTCCGTCCTTCATGACCAGGACGCCGTCTTTCTTCATCTTTTCGATGGTGGTGTCCACAGCCCCGGACTCCACCATCTGGCGTTCGGAAAAATACCGGTCGAACACGACGTTGAACCGGCCGAGCGTGCGCCGGATATGGCCGAGCAGGACCGCCGCACCCGTGTATCTCAGGAATGTCAGTGCCTTCTCCTGATTGTTCAGGAAATTACGGGCCGCTTCGTGCAGGTCGTCCTTCAGTTCGGGTGCGGGACCTTTGCTGCGGATCGCCAGCTCGAAAATATCAAGCAACCGGGCCGTCCTCGGCGGTAAATCGGGGAACTCACTGTCTGCAGTGGCTCCCGACAACTCATCAATCCGGCCGGGAGCCAGGGCTTCAACGACGAGAATAACCGACAGCACCTTCACGTATTCGCCCTGGTACTTGATTTCGAGGCCATCCACATGGAGACCCGACCGTTCCCTCGCACAATAGAAAAGGGATTCACCAAGGTTATCGACCTGGAGTCCGGCATCGTTGATATAGAACTCGCTAGCGACATCGTTGCCGGCAGCCCGCAGGATCCGGGCAAGTGTGTCGCCAAAAGCCGCACCACGCCCGTGACCCACGTGCATCGGTCCCGTAGGGTTGGCACTCACAAACTCAAGATTGATTTTCTCGTTCGAAGGAACGTGAACTGCTCCGTAGCCCCGGTAGTGACCGTCATTCCGGACAAGAGGTCCCGCCGCAAGGATGTCACTGACAACGGATGTCCAGCCTTCGGGACGGATCCGCAGGTTCAGGAATCCCGGTCCGGCCAGTTCCACGGAAGCGAGCCATGCGGGAGCATCTGTCTCAAGCCAGCCCTTGAGGTCTTCGCCCAGCTTCCGGGGGTTGGTCTTCATGGGCTTGGCGAGCTGCATGGCGATATTAAGAGCAAAATCGCCGTGGGATTTTTCCTTGGGCAGCATCAGCTCGACAGGGACCTGAAGGCCGCCGGGCCCCTCGAGGATATCCCCTTCGAGCTTGAGGGCGAGCTGTCCGGAACGGGTCACCCGATCGAGGGTTTTCAGGATGTGCGCCTTGACCGTACTTTTCATCGTTGGCTCTTCAGGCCGGCGTTCCGGGAGTCAGGATGCGGGCGTGCGCCGCCGGGATGCCGCCACAGCGGGCATTGGATAGCCACCCGTGCGGGCCAAGTAAACTGCCCGGTCTACTGCTGCACGACGGTGATGTCGACGCCGTTCCGGGCCGCTCGCTGGCGGCTGATGTCTGCCCGGTCGAAGATGATCGCTTCCACACGGATTGTGGCTGACTGGCTGGATGTGAGCGGCGGGGAGATCTTGAAATCCTCGAGCGTGAGTGCCACCTCGGCGCGATCTCCCACGTCGAAACGGAACGCCGGAAACTCTTCGTTGAAGTCCTGGTTGATCTTCAGCGAGGGTGGCGTGCCGTCACCGATCTGGGAGTTTGTGATCTGGTTCCGGGCGGTGATAGCCCCGGCGCTGCCGCTGGTGGTGGAAATGGACGTGACCCGGATCTGGAACGACGACTGGTCGACACCTGAGCCGCCGGAATCCTCGAACCGGAGCCTGAACGTCACCGATCCACCCTGCTGGATGACCTGACTCGAACCCTGTGGCGAGGCAAACTGAAGCGTCGGCGGGATCGTGTCATCGAGCCGTACAATGGTCGCCATGTTAATGGAGGCGAAGCCCTTGGATGCCGATTCGTAAAATACGCGGAGGATCTTGTTCGCATCAAAAATAGAAGCCGGTTTGGCCGCCTTGGCGGCCTGAACCAGAACAGGATTCGTCGGGACGATGGTGGAGATGCGAAGAGTGGCATCGTCGGCATCCCAGTCGAAACCGTCGAACGAACCGGTAATACCGACGCGCTGGGCTCCGATCTCGCTTGTGCCCGTGTACCACATCCGCATCACGGTCCGGTTGGTAATCGTCTGCGAGATTTCGACTGTCGGGTCGGAACTGCCGACGTCGTCGAAGCCTGGGAAATTTCCGTTGCCGATCACAATGTTGTTCGGAAGCGGGATATTCGGCGCATACGGGCTGCCGTATGCCACATCGGAATCCTCGCTGATCAGGCGTTCGGCCACGAGGCGGCCATCGCTGGCCGTTTGGATACGGGCGGCGCAGATCCGGTCGATTCGCCGGACCTCGCACTCGTTACCGACCGTCCGGCCGTATTCCTCTGTGCAAGTGTAGTACATGAGGGTTTCGTTCTGTGCATAGGGATTCTGGATCAGGAATGGCGAGCTGACACCGCCGGATTCCCAGGGATAGGGGCCTGAGCGGATGCCGAGCGATGCCGCTGAATCGCGGGTATTCAGTTCCGTGACCGACGCCCCGTTGAACTCCTCCGGCAGGAACGATTTGCGGTCGCAGGGTAGCGTGAAGGGATCGAACGAACCGGAGAGCGTGTTGAAGAATGCGTCGGATTCGGAGGCGATGACCGGGTCTTCGGTCGTCATGGCCTTGTTGGCGATGAGGAGCGGTGTGCCATTCCGGGCCAGCTGGTTAACCGGCGGGAGCGCTGTGCTGCCGATGGCGGAGGGAACGAGCGGGACTTCTGCATCGTCAGCAGAGCGCAGCACCACGTCAGGGATTCCAGGGCCAACGTAGTAAAGCACGTCTTCGAATACCATTGGATCAAGGACACCGATTGCATCGTAACAGTTTTCAAGGAACTGGCCCGGGCCGCAACCGGTTACTGCCGGTACGGGCAAGGCGTATGGCTCAAGCCCCGGGTTGTCGGCGAGATTCCGCCGGACGAGGACGACTTCGCGGGTATCCCAGGTCTGGCCCTCGGTGTCCGAATTGGCCCGCCCGATGGCAAATGAGGCGAACTGGTCTTCGACGCTGTCGGGCTGATCGTCACCCTGGAAGTACATTGTGTAGGTGCCGTCCGCATTAATGAGAACATAGGGGCTTCCGACACCATAGTCGTCGAAGCTGTAGATGAAGCCCAGTTCGTTGTTTACGGACGGATCGGCCGCGAACAGCGGAACCTTGCCAAGCGTGGCCAAAAAGCCGATCTGCGGGTCCGTCGGGAACGGATCGGGCAGATTCGGGTCGGTGCATGAGCAGATGGCGATTGCGAGCAAAGCTGCCGCCGTCCGGCGGATCGTCTGGAAACCATGTCTGAGCAGGTAGTTTTTCATGGCTCAGAACCTCACCGTGAACGTCGTGCCGATGTTAAAGACCCGGCCCTTGAAGGTCAGGTCGCCGATCGGGTGGAGCGGAGATGCCCGTTGGTACGTCCGCTTCTGATACTGTGTCCATTGAAAGTGCCAATCTACGCTGAACGGCTTTTCGAGAATCTCCGTGGGATCCTTCAGCGTGGCACCTGCTCCGAGAGAGAAGCCGTTGGCCGTCGAATCCAGGAAGCTGGTATCGAATATCTGTTCCGGAACGGGCGTGGTGCGCCGGAAATAACCTGCACGGAATCGGATGTCCTCGTTCAGCTTGTACTCGAGACCGGCCCGGAGTTCATAGGTATTGTCGAAATTGGGCTCGGGATCGATGGTGACAATCGGAGCTACGAGTGCCGTCGGTGTCACACGGAGCGCAACACCTGGGGTTGGCGTCTGCGACGAGAACACATAGACGAAGTCCGTGGAGAGGATCACCTTCTCCAGTACTTCGAACGAGAGCCCTCCGCCCAGCTGGGCCGGAGAAAACAGGATCGAACTCGTGAACGACGACGAGAAACCGATGATGTCGGCATCTACGTCGATCGGCAGGTTGAAATCCGGCTTGACCTTGGCCCTGTAGAACAGGCCCATCCGCAGGTACCGGATGGGGGTGATCTGGGTACCCACGATGGGTGCGATGGTCGGAGAAATCGCGACGGCCGTATCACGCTGGGTGACGGAGGCATTCGCGAGATCGATACCCGTCCGGATCTTGCCTTTAGCGGTCACAAGGAGCTGGCCGCCGCCGCCGATGGAGAAATACTGGTTCACGCGGTAGGCGGCTCCGAAGGCAATGACGGGTGTCTGTAGCTGATCTTCGCTGAAGACGAAGGAGGGCTCCTCCGGCGTCCGGATCCGGATTGACACGATGGTCGGAAACGGAGTGTAGGCAGCGAGACCGAAGGCGAGCTTGCGCTCAAACGGCCCGCCGATCGGTACGACTCCACCGAAATTGTTAGCGAGGAAAGTCTTGGTGGCTCCCTTGCGCGTGCCCGAGAAACTCCGGATCCTGAAACTGGGAATAACCAGCTGAGGACCGGCGGAGAGCTGGATGTCCGTGCGGTTTGCGAGGCCGGCGGGGTTGTAGAAGACCGCGGAAAAGTCGTCGACCTGGGCGGACACTGCACCGCCGAGGCTCATGGACCTGGATCCGAGGCCGAATTGGATGGCCGGAGACTGGGCATGCGCCCGGCCTGAAGGCCATATCATGACGGCCAGAACAAGCCATGCCGCCAGCCGGAGGCCGGACAGAATGGCCCGAAGGCCGGTGGTTCGTCTCTTTATCATCTCGGTCTGTCCACCCCCAGAACCCCGTTTTCCAGCAGGATGCTGATGAAGATCACCAGTTCGTCAGTGACGTTCTGTTCTGCCATGAGGACCAGCGTCGGTGTGAGCCGTTCAAGGGCCCCCGATGAAACCATCTGGGCAATTACGCCGACCAGCACGTCTGCCGTTCCGGTATCAATAAGCTCGACCAGCGTATCGTACAGGAACCGGATATCCTCTTCTTCGACATCCGCGAGCACCTTTGTGATGCATTCCGTGACGCGCCCCGCCAGCGAAGGAGCGTCGGAGCAGAGCACTGCCGGAAGATCCACGTTTACCTGGAAGAATTCCGAAAGGCCGCGCTGAAAGACGAGGTCTTTGTCCGCGCGGATCAGGGGGTCTGTGGCGTCGATCAAAGCGGCAACACCGCCGGTATTCGGATCGAACTGGTCAATGATGAAAGCCAGCAGCTTGTTCCGGTCCGACTGGTTGAGGGACTGGAAGGCATTGTTACCTTCGCTGATCGCCGAGAGGCTCTGTTCAGAGGTGAACAGGCGGAGTGTCGAGAGCAACGGATCTTCCTTGCGCTGACCCCGGGGCTGGGCGAACAGCTCGCCAACGGTTCCGAGCAGCGTGGAGACGAAGGGTACCAGCTCCGAGGTGAACTCGGGATCCGTGCCCACCTTGCCGAACGTGAGGACCGACTGAGTCATTGATTCGCCGAAAAGCGTGAGTTCCGCAGGATCCTCGAAGGAGCTGCAGTTGAAAATCGGCGTGCCGAGACCGATCTCCGGCACATCGCCAACGATGCAGTCAACCATAAGCGCGAGGAAGTCGTCGGCACCCTGGGTCAGAAAATCGCCGGGACGCATCAGGATCGGATTGCCGGCAGAATCGTACTGGATGGCGCCGATGTTGTCGCGAAGCGGAACGGCTGTCGTTGCGGCACGAATGAAATCGATGAGCAGGGAAATGCCATCGGTGCGGTTTTCACAGGGGTAGGCGCCTCCCCCGGTTTCCAGACTGCAAGGCAGGCCGATGAGATTCTTGTACAGCACTGGGGCGTCCGAGCTGTCCATGCGAGGAACCAGGATCGGATTGTTCACGCTCTGGATGATCACTTCATCGAAGGCGTTCAGGAAGTCCAGTGCGTCCCGGACCAGCGGCGAAGTCGGGTCAAGAAGCGCTGCGAGGAGGGGTTCGAGCTGCTGCAGGACGACCCGGTTGTTTGTCACTTCGCCGTTGTCGAGCTGACGAGAGCGGGTGAGTGCTCTCGAGGCTGTAATGATTGCCTCGTTTACCTCGAGATTCTGGCCGTTCGGCCGGACCAGACCCTGGGCAAGCCGCACCGCCACCGGCAGGATGCCGGTGTGGGCAACGGCTTCAGTCGCCTTGAGAGATTCCCGGATGGCCTGGCGATCGGACTCGGTAGTCATGGCGCTTTCCAGAACCGGAGCGGTTAGCGCGCTTGTATCATCGATCAGCTGCTGGGCGGTTGCCGTACGGACCCGGGCGAGCTGGGGGATGAACTGAGCGACGATGTTCTCTGACCGGCGAACGGTGTATTTCGTGACCGATCCGCCAGGAAGCTGGACGTTTGTGCCCACACAGCCGGCTCCGGCGCCGGGATAGGGATCTCCGCAGGTAAGGGCGCTGGCGATTTCATTGCTGCAGAAGTTCCGCGGAATGATCGGGAAGGGATTGCCCGGTGTGTATACCGGGAACACCGAGCAGGCGGCCGTAGATGCCGGTGGCATTTTGCAGACCGTCTGCCGTGGGTCACGGACATCGATGTCCGTAGGCGGATTGTTTGTTCCGCCAGGAGTGAAACTGGCAAACGGGTCGAAGAAGTTGAGATCGGGCGAGATTCCCGGCCCGCCCACCAGAGGAATGCTGCCGGGAAGAGAGATGCCGTTGTTGGATTCCGACTTCACGCACAGGATCTGATCGGCAGGAACAGCCGTGATCTTGTAGCGTTCGGTGAGGTTGCCGATCGGCACGGCCAGTTCGTCCTGGTTGCTGTCATGGTTCACTTCCGTCTGCGGACTGCTGCTGAAACGGCCGCTGCAGGAAAGCACCGGTACCGAACCGGTTGGGCAGAGGGCAGACATAGAGACTTGCGAGTAAGGTGCCATAGAGACCGGATTGAGCCGGCGCAGGTCCGCTCCCGAATGCAGGGCAAATTCACCCTGCCGGTCGAGGATCGGGAGTGCGCGTGTCAGCTGCTGTGCAATCGATGGCCGGAATTCCGGAGCGCCGTTGGCCTGAGCATTTTCGATGTCGACATTGGAAAGATCGAAGTTGGGCGGCAGGTTGTCGAACGTGGGGATAACTCCATTTTCCTGATGGAAGTTGTACATCTGGAAGAGCTGCTTCGGCAGGCGTTCCAGATAGTTCGCCATCGTGCCGAAATAGAGCCCGCCGCCCAGAAGCCGTCCTTCGATATCGTCGGCCGGCGTAATGTCGTCATCAAGGCCTTCTTCGGCCATCAGATAGAGACCGTTTTCGCCAATGACCTGCATGACCCGGTAGCAGTCGACCGAAGACTTGTCGCAGATTACCTCTGTCATCTTGCGCCGATCTGCGAATCTGAGGCCCGGAGTGGGTTCCAGACTTTCGATTTCGACGACGTTATCCTGATAGACAGGGTAGTCCGGCTGGGACCAGATATCCCAGTACTGATACTGATCGCAGTTGTCGGGGTCGAGAGCGTCCGGATCCAGCGGGAAGCTGCTCTGATCCAGCTCTGGAGCCGTAAAACGGGCGAAATCGGAAACCTGCGGGGTATTGGGTCCGTCATCGGGATCTGGCGCACAGATGGCCTGATGTACCGGGGTCCTTGCGACGACAAATATGTCGCCGGGGACTGCCAGCAGGAAATTCGCAATATTGGCCCGAGAGGCGGTTTCTGCCCGGATTTCGCTCATTCCAACGTCCGTAGCAGCCGTCCCGACGGTTACGGTCGCCGTCGCCGTGACGGCACCCGTGACGCTCTGACAGGTCAGGGTATACACGGTGGTCGAGGAAGGACTGACTGCCACCGAGCCAAATGGAACTTCGACAGCACCGATTCCCTGATCGATCGAGCAGGAAGCGACATCCGGCGTGACGCTCCAGGATATCTGGGCAAACTGGCCCGAAGAGATCACAAATGGGCTTGGGGTGAAGACCTTGATGGGAACCGACAGAGCGCCGCTGATTTGTTCGACCGTGGTCGATGCTTCTACCGGTCCACCGGGACCATCGCACACGACGGTATAGGTATTCGAGGGAACCAGGAGGGAAGGATTGAGGTTCAGCGCACCCACCGGACCAGCGATGGTCCCCAGCGGTACCACTCCACCCGAAACATAGGCGGTACAGGATGTTCCTTTGGGGGCATTCCACGACAGCAGCACATCGGCCCGCTTGAAACCGAACATGCGCAATCCGTTTCCTGACACAAGATCGCGGCCTGGATCGCCGCCGGTGGTCGAAAGGGCTACGTCCTCCAGGCTGATGGAGCTCTGCTGCATGATCGCGGGAAGGGGCACCGCTTCGCAGCCGGCGGGCGGCAGGCAGAGCTGTTCCTCGCGATGGTTGTGGGCCGTGCGGATGAACAGGGAGTCAATCGATGCTACGGGGTCCTTTGCGAGGTTTCCGAGCGAATTTCGCAGCACGAACTCCAGCATGCCATATGGATAAACGCGCCCGAAGGGGTTGTCCGGGTCGTTCGGCGTGACGATCGTGAGCGGCTGGGTCAGAAGATTGATGGGCGCCTGCAATTGCAGCACGGTAGAACCGTCGCTGCCTTTCACACGATGGACGTTCTCGCCGATGAACTGACCGCTGGAGAGGACATATTGGCGTTCCAGTTCAGTGACAAACCGCTCTTCGTACGAGCCCCGGAACGATTGATAGCCTAACGGGCCGTCAGTGAGCAGCGCGTAGCCCGCCTGGAGGGCAGGACCGAGAAAATATTCGTTGCTCACGAGATCCTGGGTAAGGATTGCCCGGCCGATGTCCTGGATGATGACCG
>Ga0268299_1002886_pt1 | contig 18024 bp, 16 predicted proteins | sample NOBtaG_FD_193484 | JGI IMG/M metagenome (GOLD analysis project Ga0268299, IMG submission 193484) | Activated sludge microbial communities from bioreactor in Nijmegen, Gelderland, Netherland - NOB reactor | ecosystem: Engineered > Bioreactor > Aerobic > Activated sludge | place: Netherlands...
TCCCCGGACGGCCAGCGCGCCGCGTGGTACGATGACGGCCACTGGAACATCCACGAGTTCGCCAGCAAGAGCTCCCGGCGCGTGACCGACGGCGTGCCGGCGGTCTTCTGGGACGACGAGGACGATCACAACGTGGTGAAGCCGCCGGCCGCGCCGCCCTTCGGCTGGTCGCGCGACTCGCGGCACATCATCCTGCGCGACAACTGGGACCTCTGGCGGGTGCCGGTCGCCGGTGGCGCGGCGGTGAACCTGACGGTGAACGGCAAGACCGAGGGCATCCGGTACCAGGCCCGCGTGGCGACACCGGCGCGGGAACGCGGCATCGACCTGACCAAGCCGCTGTACCTCGAGACCTACGGCGAGCGGAGCAAGAAGGAAGGGCTCGTGACCGTGGACGCGACGAAGGGCGGGACGCGCACGCTCGCCTGGGAGGACGCGAAGGTGGACTACCGCAAGGCGCGCGACAGCGACGTCTGGGCGTACACCCGCCAGACCTTCGTGCTGTTCCCGGACTGGTACGCGGCCGACGCGGGCCTCGCGAACCCGCGACGCCTCACCGACGCCAATCCACAGCAGAAGGACGTGGCGTGGAGCGCCGGTGCGCGGCTGATCGACTACACCTGCGACAACAACGGCGACCGGTTGCAGGGCGCGCTGTTCCTGCCGGCCGGCTACGAGGAAGGCCGCAAGTACCCGACGCTGACCTACATCTATGAGAAGCTCTCGCAGGGCTTCCACGCCTACGCCCAGCCCAACGCCACACGCTACGCGAACCCCAGCGTCTACACGTCCAAGGGCTACGCGTACTTCATGCCGGACATCACGTACAAGCTCGATGACCCGGGCCGTTCGGCCGTGTGGTGCGTGGTGCCGGCGGTGAAGGCGGCGATCGCCAGCGGCATCGTCGACCCCGCGAACGTCGCACTGCAGGGCCACAGCTGGGGTGGCTACCAGACGAGCTTCATCGCGACGCAGACGGACATCTTCAAGACCGCCATCGCCGGTGCACCGCTCACCGACATGGTCTCGATGTTCAGCTCGGTGTACTGGAACACGGGATCGGCCAACCAGCCGATCTTCATCTCGAGCCAGGGCCGCTTCCGCTCGAGCTACGCCAAGGACCCCGACGCGTACCTGCGCAACTCACCCAACCGCTTCGCCAACGACCTCAAGATCCCGTTCATGATCCTGCACAACGACCGGGACGGTGCGGTGGACTTCAACCAGGGCATCACGTACTACAACACGCTGCGCGAACTCGGCAAGGACGTGGTGTTGCTCGAGTACGTGGGCGAGAACCACGGCCTCGCGCGGCCGATCAACCAGAAGGACTACGCGATGCGCATGCAGGAGTGGTTCGACCACTTCCTGCAGGGCAAGCCGGCGCCGGAATGGATGCAGGAGGGCGTGCCGCGGCTCAAGATGGAGGAGCACCTGCGGTCGCGGAAACCGCTGCTCGACCCCAAGGCGAAGGTGCCGGACAAGAAGGTCGCGATGTGAGCAGGGGGCGGGAGGGCGCGGCGCGCCCTCCCGCCCCGTGCCGTCAGCGACTCGACGACAGCCGCGTGTCGCCGAACTCGCGGACGGTGTGCAGGAACTCGTCGTCCGCCACCATCTCGCGGTAGTCCACGATGATCTGCGTCGGGAAGCCACGCGTCGCGTCGTAGGTCACGCGCAGGTCGTGCGCGTTGCGCGCGAGGGCATCGCGTACGGTCTCGAACAGGTCGTCGATGGTCGGGATCTGCGCGAGCGCCGCCCCCGCGAGCGGCTGTCCGCTCTCCACCACCACCGCACTGGTGACGACCCCGTTCGTGACGGTGACGCGCACCTCGTGGACGACGGCGCAGAAGCAGACGCGTGTGTAGTTGAACTGATACTGCTCCGGCTGGCCCGCGCTCCAGCGCTGCCGCGCGGACTCGAACTGCACACCCGCGGGACTGATGCCGAAGGGGTCGTCGCCCCCGCAGGCCGAGAGGAAGAGGGCGGCCGCAGCCGCCAGATGGCGTAGGTGTCTCATGCCCTCCACTACTCCGGACCCCGCGGACGCGTCACTCGGCCTGGGACGACCAGCGTTTGGCGAGCAGGAAGGCGACGACCCAGCCCAGACCGGCCGCGAGCACGACATCGCTCACGAAATGTGCCCGTGCCAGCACCCGCGACACCGCGCAACCCGTTGCGAGCACGTAGCCTACCCAGCGCGCGCGCGGATACAGCCGCGCCAGCATCGCCGCACCGGCGAACGCGACCAGCGTGTGGGAACTCGGCATCGCCAGGCCGGACGTGCTCCACATGCGATCGGTGACGTCACGGAATCCGTAGAGCCCATCGTGTACGGCCGGACGTTCGCGACGGATCAACAACTTGCCGAGCTCGGCCAGCACTCCCCCCGCCGCGGCAGCCCCGACCAGCAGCCAGGCCCGGCGCGTGGCCCGCGGCCGACGCTGCACGACGCTGCCTTCCTGCAACGCGATCGCGATGGCCAACGCCACCCAAGTGCCGAGGAAGCCCATGACGCGCAACAAGCGACCCCAGTCGCGCTCGTAGACCTTGGGATCGTGCAGCGTGTCGTACGCCCACTTGTCCACCAGCAGCGCGAGCAGCGTACCCAGCAGCGTGATGCCCAGCGCACGCCACAGGACGGCGGGCCGGAACGGGTCCGCCGCGAGGCCCACGTGCTCCCCGTTCATCGCCACAGCTCGTGCAGTCCGCTCAAGATGCGCTCCGTCATGCCCCAGATGGTGAAGTCCCCGTGTACGTACGCCGAGACCCGCAGGCGAAGGTCGCGCACGGTCACCGTCGTCTCACTGCGCGCCTCCGGGACGAACAAGGACCCGAGCGCGACCCACCGGTACTCGGCCACCTCGTCGCTGGTCCGGAGCGGCGGCAGGTCAGGGGCGGCAGCGAAGACGTACGGACGCACGATGATCGGCGGCAACGCCGGTGTGCGCGGGCGCAGCTCATCGAGTTCGCCGATCAGGCGGCCGTGGGTGCGCAGGTCGAGCCCGACCTCCTCCATGGTCTCGCGGATCGCCGTCGCCTCGAGCGAGGCGTCCTCCGCATCGTGGCGTCCGCCGGGCAAGCCGATCTGCCCGCTCCACGGATCGCCGGCGCGCGTCGCGCGCCGGATCAGCAGCAACTCGGCGTCGTCATCCTCGCGCGGACGGAGCACGAGTGCCACCGCCGCTTCGCGGTACGGTTCGTCGCGCTCGGCCGGGACCGGCGGTCGCGCCGCCAGGGCGCGCGCGAGTCGCGGGACGAGGGTCGAGGTGGACGTACCGCTCACCTCACCCTTCGACCGGTCCGTTGACACCCATCCACGCGCCCCAGCCGCCAGCGAGGGAGGCGACCGTCTGGTAGCCCATCTGCTGCAGCGTGTCCGCCGCGAGGGCCGAGCGATTGCCGCCGGCGCAGTAGATGACGAGGTTCGCGTTCCGCGGGATGACCGCCTCGACCTTGGTCTCCATGGTCCCGCGCGGGATCACGATCGCGCCCGGGATGCGTCCGAGGTTCGTCTCGTTCGGTTCGCGCACGTCGAGCAGCACCGGCGCCTGCGGTCCCCCGAGGGACTTGAGCAGCTCGGCTGCGGAGATCTCGCGGATTCGCGTCTTGGCTTCGGCGATGAGGTCGGCGCCGGACTTGATGGGCATGGGAGTCGGGTTGAGGACTGCTGCAAGCTAACTCATCCCACCTGCATCGGCTCCAAGCGATCGAAGGCCCGCCCCACGGCGAGGATGAGCAGCCAGGCCTCGGTGGCGAGGCCGATCGACGCCGCGACGCCGGTGACGGCGAGCGCCGCGGCGACCGAGTCGCTGGCCGCGTAGACGAGTGCGCCGACACCGCCGCCGATGAGCGACGGCAGCAGGAGCGCGAGCACCAGCGCGAGCAGCGTCGCCACGCTCGTGAGGATCGCCTGCCCCATCACCTCGAATCCCCCCGGGTTCTTCTCGCCCAGCCGGATCCAGCCGGGGAAGTACACGGCGAGCCCGTTGTGCAGCGTGAAGTTGATGCCGTTCACCGCCACGATGATGGGGACCGCCCCGAGGAACGCGCCGACGCGCATCGCGCCGGTGAACGCCTCGAGCCCGCCGCCGCGCAACACCGTCAGCGCGACGGCAAGCATGAGCACCTGGGGCAATGCGAGGGCCAACGTGCCGGTGAGCACCTCCGCCGCCACCACCTCGCGCCCGGGCAACGGCAGCGTGCGCATGAGCGGCAGGCGCTGCAGGTCGCTGCGCAGGTCGTTGCGCACCGCACTCGGGCCCCACACGAGCAGCATCGCCAGGAACGCCGAGGCCGCGCCACCGATGAGTGCCCGCGTGACCGGCTCGGCGTCGTTGAACACCACCGCCGCGACGATCACCAGCAGTGGCGCCAGGAAGAGGCTGCGCAGCTGGTTGGTGCGGCGCATCCACACGGCGTTCTTCCAGAGGATCGCGTACGCCGGCAGGCCCGTGGCCGCGAGGGGGATGCTCCGGCGCACGTCCTTCGCGCGCGGCTTGCTGATGCCCCGCATCGTCTGCTGCATCTCGGCGACGGCCACCGCCTGCTTCTCCGACGCCTCGGCGGCCGCCTCCTCGAACGCGATCTCCGAACCCAGCACCCACCACACGTGCAGCGCCAGGATGAGCAGGGCCGGGAGCATCGCGACCGCCCAGCCTGCGAGGTCGGCGGCGGCAAGCGGCTCGAACAGCATCCGGAGCGGCAGCAACACGATGCCCGCCGGCGGCAGTTCGAGCGCGGTGAGCGCTGCACGCAGCGCGGCGGGGAGCGCCCCGGCGCTGCGGATGGTCTCCCACTGCGCCCAGAGCGCGTACGTCACCGTGCCCGACACGGCGAGGAAGGTGAGCAGCGCCGGCGTGAGCCGGGCGACGCCGGTGGCCCCGTGTTCGAGCGCGCTGGCGCGCTTGAGGGCCACCCCCAGGCGATGCAGCCCCAGTGTGGTGAACACGAGCCAGATGGCGACCGCCCGCGCCGGTGGCGGCAGCTCCGAGGCACCACGACTCATGAGCAGCATCCAGACGAACGCCGAGAAGATGGCGCCGAACTGCGACTGTGCGATGCGATAGAGCACCAACGTGCGGCGCGAGACCGGCGCCGGGAACAGCATGGCCACTTCGGCGCGGGTGAAGGCGAGGGCGCTGCGATCGCTGCCGACGAGCCAGGTGTAGCCGACGGCGCCGAGGAAGATCACCGGCAGCACGATGAGTGCGACGTCCATCGACGCGTTCCGGTCGCCCATCTGCGCGCCGGGCCGGAGGAAGATGAACCAGAAGTAGGCGATGCCGAGGGCGAAGGCGACCGCGTAGCGCGGCTGCCGTAGGCGCGACGCCTGTTTGCGCAGGCGGTTCCAGGCCTGCGTCCGGATGAGGTACCAGAGGGCGCCGGTCACGCGGGGCGTGGTACGCCGTTCCCGCCCTCGCCCTCACCGGTGAGGGCGAGGAAGATGTCCTCGAGCGACCGCCCGGCGAGCTCCGGGTGTGCCTCGACGATCTGCGAGAGCGGGCCGTAGGCCACGCAGCGCCCGCGCCGGATGACGAAGAGCTTGGTGCAGAGCTCCTCGACCAGGGTGAGCAGGTGCGAGCTCAGCACGACGGCCGTGCCCGCACGGGCGCGCGCCGCGATGGTCGCCCGCATGCGCCGCATGCCGCCGGGATCCAGGCCGGTGAGCGGCTCGTCCAGCACCAGCGTCCTGGGGTCGTGCAACAGGCCGCAGGCGATCGCGAGCTTCTGCTTCATGCCGCGCGAGAGTTCGTCGGGCAGGCTCTTGCGCTTGTCCCCGAGCTCGAGCTCCTCCAGCACCGGCCCGATGCGCTGGTCCACGTCCGCCACGCCGTACACGCGCGCGATGAAGCGCAGGTGTTCCTCGACGGTGAGGTAGTCGAACAGCTGCGGCTCGTCGGGGATGAATGCCAGCGTGCGCTTGGCCTCGACGGCCTGGTGCTCGAGGTCGTGGCCGCCGAGCAGCACGGAACCGGCACTGGGCCTGATGATGCCGGCGAGGCAACGGAGCGTGGTCGTCTTGCCGGCGCCGTTGGGGCCGACGAGCCCGAGCACCTCGCCTGGCGCGACGTCGAACGAGATCCCGTCGACCGCGGTCAGGTCGCCGTAACGTTTGGTCAGGGACTGGACGCTGATCATGTCGGTGGAGGATGGACGGCGGTGAAAGGTAGTGCGCGTGGGGCCTGCCGCGTCATCTTTCCGGGCGTGATGCCTGCCGTCGCCGCCGCCGACCACCTCGCGTGTCGCTGACCACCAAGGTCCTGCTCGCCCTAGTCCTCGGCGGCGCGCTCGGCCTCGCGCTCGCCGGCGCCACCAGTCCCGGCGCGGCAACCACGCTCGCCGTGCTGCAGCCGGTGGGCACGTTGTTCGTGAACGCGATCCGCATGACCGTCATCCCGCTGGTGATGGCCAGCCTCGTCGTCGGCGTGGCGGCCGCACCGGACGCGAAGTCGGTGGGTCGGCTCGGCGCCCGCGCACTGCTGCTGTTCGTGCTGGTGCTAAGCTTGGCCGCCGCCGTCGGGATCCTCGCCGGAGCACCGCTGCTCTCGCTCCTGTCGTTCGATCCCGCGTCGATCGAGGCCCTGCGGGCCAGCGCCGCCTCGGGCGGCACGGCCGTCGGCGAGCAGGCACGCGCCGCCCCGACCGCCGGACAATGGCTGGTGTCGCTGGTGCCGTCCAATCCGGTGAAGGCCGCCGTCGACGGGGCGATGCTGCCGCTCATCGTCTTCTCGATCGTCTTCGGACTCGCCCTGCTGCGCATCGACGCGGACCGCCGTGCGGCGGTCGTCCGCGTGGTGGAAGGCATCGCCGACGCCTCACTGGTGCTCGTCCGCGCCATCCTCGACCTGGCGCCGGTGGGTGTCTTCGCCCTCGCGGTGCCGCTGGCCGCCACCATGGGACTCGATGCGCTCCGCGCGATCGGCGGCTACATCGTGATCGTGTCGTCGCTCTGCGTGGTGTTCGCGGCGGCCGTGCTCTACCCCGCCGCGGCCATGCTCGGGCGTGTGCCGCTCGGACGGTTCGCTCGGGCCGCGCTGCCGGCGCAGTCGATCGCCTTCAGTTCCCGCTCGTCGCTCGCGGCGCTTCCGGCACTGCTCGAGACCGTGCGCGACACGCTGCGGCTCCCACCGACCATCGGCGCGGTGCTGATCCCCCTCTCCGCCACGCTCTTCCGCACGGGTGCGGGCATCGGACAGACGGTGGGTGTGCTCTTCGTCGCACGACTCTACGGCGTGGACCTCGGTGTCGCGGCGCTGCTCGGCATCGCCGTGACCTCCGTCATCACGTCGTTCTCGGTCCCGGGCGTGCCCGGCGGATCGATCATCGTGATGGTGCCGATCCTCAGCGGCGCGGGGATCCCGGTGGAGGGCGTCGCGCTGCTGCTCGGCGCCGACACCATCCCCGACATGTTCCGCACCACTACCAACGTCACCGGCACCCTCGCGGCGTCGGTGATCCTCGCCCGGGGCGAGGAGGCCCGCCACTGACGCCGGTGCCGCTGGCCGCGCTCGTCCTCGCAGGACTCGCGATCCTGCCGCTGGTGGTGGTCGTGTGGCGGTTCCGGCGCAGCATGTCGCTCGATGCCTACGCCGAGCGCCTCGAAGCCGACGCCCCACTCGTCTCGGTGATCGTGCCGGCCCGCAACGAGGCGCACAACATCGCGCGCTGCGTGCGCAGCATCCTCGCCACGCGGTATCCCGCGGTCGAGGTGATCGTCGTGGACGACCACTCGCAGGACGGCACGGCAGCGATCGCCCGCCGGCTCACCACGGTGATCGACGCACCACCGCTGCCCGAGGGCTGGTTCGGGAAGCAATGGGCCTGCCACCAGGGGGCCCGGGCCGCGCGCGGTTCCCTGCTCTGCTTCACCGATGCCGATACCACCCACGGGCCGGAGCTCCTCACGCGCAGCGTCACGGCACTCGAGCAACGTCAGGCCTCGTTGTTCACCGTCGCCGGCCGCCAGGAGATGGGCAGCTTCTGGGAGAAGGTCGTGCAGCCGGTGGTCTTCAGTGCGCTGCTCGCGCGCTACGGCGGCCTCGAGACGATGAGTGCGTCGATGGATCCGTTAAACAAGATCGCCAACGGGCAGTTCCTGCTCGTCCGCCGTGACCACTACGAGCGGATGGGCGGGCACGAGGCGGTCCGCGGCCACGTCGCCGAGGACCTGCGGCTCGCACAGCGCTTCACCGCGGCGGGCCTGCGCGTGCACATGGTCCTCGCGCGGGAGCACCTGCACACGCGCATGTACACCTCGCTCGCGGAGATCCGTCGGGGCTGGGGGAAGAACGTGTACGCCGCCGGCCGCGACACGATGCGGCTCGGCCCGCTGGGTCGGCGACTGCTGCCGTGGTTCTTCCCCGTGCCGGCGCTGCTCCCGCTGCTGCCGCTCGTCCTCCTCGGCCTCGCGAGCGCGGGCGTCTTCGGCGCGGGCGTCTGGTGGTTCGCCGCGATCGTGAGCGCCGCGAACCTCCTCTTCTATATGGGAGTGTACCGGTTCTCGCAGCTCCACCCGCTCTGGGCGCTGCTGCACCCGTTGGGCTGCGTGGTGTTCGCCTGGATCTGCGCCGAGGCGGCCGCACGCGGGCTCAGGGTCTCGTGGAAGGACCGCACCTACGACATGGTAGATTGAGGCATGACGGCACCCGCCATCCTCTTCGACCTCGACGGCACCCTGGTGGACTCCATCGACCTGCTCGTGCAGTCGATGGAGTACGCCTTCGCCGACCGCAGCCGCCGACCGCCCGTCGCGGACTGGGTGGCGGGCATCGGCACGCCACTCGACACCATGCTGCGGAGCTGGGCGGCGGACGAGGATGACGTGCGGCTGCTGCGCGGTCGGTACCGGGAGCACCAGATGGCGCACCACGACGCGATGACGCGTGCGTACCCCGGCGCGGTGGAGACGGTGCGGGCCTTGCATGCGGCCGGACATCCACTGGGCGTGGTCACGAGCAAGCTCGAGTTCGGCGCGCGCAAGTCGCTCAAGTGGATCGGCGTGGAGGACTGCTTCACCGCCGTCGTGGGCATCGACGCGACGGCCAAGCACAAGCCGGAACCAGAACCCGTGTGGTACGCACTCGACCGGTTGGGTGGCGTGCCGCCCCAGCGCGCCGTGTTCATCGGCGATTCGACCCACGACATGCGCGCCGGACGCGCGGCCGGCGTCGTCACGGCGGCGGCGCTCTGGGGACCGTTCTCCCGCGCCCAGCTGGAAGCGGCGCAGCCGGACCACTGGTTGCGGAGCTTCGACGACGTCGATGCCGTGGTGCGCACGTTGGCGACGCGGTTCGCGATGACTTGATGCAGGCGGACGAGGGATCGGACGCGATGCTGCGTCCGTGCTCACCCCTCGTGATGCCGCAGAGTTGCTCGCGGCCGATGCCCCGCTCCCGGCAGTCGCCGCCGCGCTCGGCTTCGGCCCCGCCATGCCGCTGCCCGCCCGTGAGCGACGCGCCCTGCGCGACGCGGCGGGCTTCACCGATCCCGGGACGTGGCACGTCGCGGCCGGTGCCGACACGCGGCGGGCGCTGCTCGTCGTCTGCCCCACCGCGTTGGACGAGCACGCGCTGCCGCGCCTCGCGCGCAATCTCGCGCGAAGCCTCGCGCGGCGCTTCGCCCACTGCCGCTGGCTGCTGCTCCTCGCCGATGGCCCGCATCTCACGATCGCGGCGCCGGCGGTCGATGACCCGGGCCCGTTGCCCATCCTGCGCGTGGACCGCTCGCAGGTCCGCGCCAGCGACGCCGAGACCGTGGCGGCACTCGTCGCGGCGGCCGATGGGGAGGCGGCGCTGGTGCACCTCCGATGGCGCGAGACGCTGGGTCGCGACGCGCTCTCGCGACGTTTCTACCGCGACCTCGAACGCTGCGTCGCACAGCTCGCCACGACGGCGGTGGGGCGTGCCGATGCCGTGGATCGTCGGGCCCTGGCACTGCTTGCCACGTCGCGGCTGCTGTTCCTCGCCTTCCTCGAAGCCAAGGGCTGGCTGGACCGCGACCGCGCCTTCCTGCGGCATCACATGGAGCGGTGCGCCGGCGGACGCGGCCTGCACCGCCGGCTCCTCGAACCGCTGTTCTTCGGCACACTCAACACCCCGGTGCGCGCGCGGGCCGCAGCCGCCCGGGCCTTCGGTCGCGTACCCTTCCTCAACGGCGGTCTCTTCGCGCGCAGCCCGCTCGAGCGTCGGCACCGCCAGCTGCGGTTCACGGACCACGCGATCGCCGACGTGATCGGCGGCCTGCTCACGGGCTACCGCCTCACCGCGCGCGAGACGTCCACCATCGTCTCCGACGCCGCCGTCGATCCGGAGATGCTCGGCCGGGCCTTCGAGTCGCTGATGGCCGCAGCCACCCGTCGCGCACACGGCGCGTTCTACACGCCGCATGCCTTGATCGTGCGACTGGCCGACCGCGCGCTCGCGGCCACCACGGCAACCGCGCCACGCGTGCTCGATCCCACCTGCGGATCCGGGGCGTTCCTGGTGTACGTGCTCGAGGCGCTCGCCGTGCGCCGACAGGCACAGGGTGACCCGGGACACTCGGAGCGATCCGCCGCGAGGTGCTCACCAACTGCATCTTCGGCGTGGACATCGACCCCACGGCGGTCTGGCTGTGCCAGCTGCGTCTCTGGCTCGCCGTCGTCGTGGAGGAGGAGTACGACGACCCGATGCGCCTGCCGCCGCTGCCGAACCTCGACCGCAACGTGCGCGAGGGTGACGCGCTCGCGGGCGAGGGCTTCGCGGGCGATCCGCTGCCGCTGCAACCCCGCGACGGCGATGCGACGCGCCTGCTCCGGCTGCGCTACACCAAGGCCAGCGGACGTCGCAAGCTCACGCTGGCGCGCGTCCTCGACCGCGACGAACGCGGACGGGCCATCGCCGCGGTCGACCGACGGCTCGAGCACGCACAGCGCCAACGTCGCGACCTGCTGCTGGTCGCCCGCGGGCCGGACCTGTTCCTCGCACGACGCGGCACGGACGCGGCCACGGCGCGGGCGCTCCGGGCGTGGCGCGAGCAGGTGCGCCAGCTGCGCCGCGAGCGCCGTCGCCTGCTCCACGGCGGCGCACTGCCGTTCGGCTTCGGCACCCATTTCCCCGACGTCGCGACCGCAGGGGGGTTCGATGTCGTCCTCGGAAACCCGCCGTGGGTCCGCCCGCACGCGATCCCGGACGCGCAGCGCGACACCCTGCGCGCGCGCTTCGAGACCGCACGCGCCGCCGCCTGGGATGCCGGCGCGGAGGCGGCCGGAGCCGGGCGCGGATTCGGATCGCAGGTGGATCTCGCGGCGCTCTGCACCGAACGCAGTGTGCAACTCCTGCGCGCCGATGGCGTGCTCGCCCTGTTGCTGCCGTCCAAACTCTGGGGCTCCCTCGCGGGCGGCGGGCTGCGACGCCTGCTGCGAGACCGCTGTGCCATCCTCGCACTCGACGACTGGAGTGCCGTCGCCACCGGGTTCGACGCGGTGGTCTATCCCTCCACGATCGTCGCACGACGCAGCGCGGCGGCCTGCACGGCGGAGATCGACCTGACGCGGCATCGGCCGACCGGCGCGACCACGTGGCGCTGCAGTCACGAAGGGCTCGCCCTCGACGACACACCCGGGGCGCCCTGGTTGATGCTGCCGCCGGACGTCCGGCGCGCATTCGATCACCTGGCCGCGGCCGGCTGCAGCCTCGCCACGAGCCCGCTCGGCCGCCCAGTGCTCGGGGTGAAGACGGGCTGCAATGCGGCGTTCGTGATCGCGCGCGCGGAGCGCGACCAACTGGAGCCGGCGCTGCTGCGCCCCATCCTGCGCGGTGAGGACCTCGCCGCCTGGCGACCGCAGCGCAGCGAGGACCGCTTGCTGTGGACACACGACGCGCGCGGCATGCCGCGCCGCGAGCTGCCCGCGCGCGCCCGGGAGCGGCTCGCTCGCTGGCGCACACGCCTGGAGTCCCGGAGCGATGCCCGCGGTGCCGCGTGGTGGGCACTGTTCCGCACGGAGGCGGCGCGCAGCGACCGGCCGCGGGTGGTCTGGGGCGACATCGGGCGCGCGCCGCGTGCGAGTGTCATCGCGGCGGGCGACCGCGTGGTGCCGCTGAACACCTGCTACGTGGTGCGCACCGCAACGGAACAGGACGCTCAGGCCCTCGCCGCACTGCTCAACTCGCGGCTCGCCGCCGCCTGGTTGGCGTGCATCGCCGAACCCGCCCGTGGTGGCTACCACCGCTACCTCGGGTGGACCTGCGCCCGGCTGCCCCTGCCACGCGACTGGCCGCGCGCATGCGCGGTGCTCGCGCCCATCGCCGCGGCGGCGGCGCAGGGCGCAGCACCGGAGCCTGACGCCCTCGATGCCGCCGTGGCCGCCGCCTTCGGCATCGCACTCGCCGACGTGCAGGCCCTGCGCGATTGGGTACCGTGACCCTCGGCGAGTACGCGCTCCGCGCCGACCAGGTCCGTGCCGTCGCGGCGCTCCGCCGGGCGATCGAACGGTTCGGTGGGGCGCTCTGCGCCGATCGACCCGGAAGCGGCAAGACCATCGTCGCACTCGGCGTCGCGTCGGGGTTCGGAGGAGCGCTGGTCGTCGCACCCGCGACGCTGCGGGAGCAGTGGGCGGACGCCGCGACCCGCGCCGGGATCCCCATCACATTCAGCAGTGTCGAGGCACTGAGTCGACCGGTCGATGCGACGCGCGACACCCGCCGCGAACGCCACGATCCGCTGCCGCCGCTGCTCATCGTGGACGAGGCCCACCATGTCCGCACGCCGACGACGGCGCGGCATCGTCGGCTCGCCGCGTGGTGCGCGCAGCGCCCGGTGCTGTTGCTCACCGCCACTCCCGTGGTCAACCGCCTCGCCGACCGCGATGCGCTCCTGTCGCTGTTCCTCGGGGCACGGGCGCGCGCGCCGAGCGCCGCACTGCTCGAGCAGGTGATCCTGCGCAGCACGGCGCAGGCGGTGCACCCCGCGCGCGTCCGCCGGCTGCCCCCGCTCCGCGCGGCGCCGGACGTCCCGGGACTCACCGCGGCGCTGCGCGCGCTGCCGCCCCCGCTGCCCGCCTCGGATGGCGCAGCGGCCGCGGCGTTGATCCGCATGTCGCTGGCATTGGCATGGCAGTCCAGTCTCGCGGCGCTCGATGCGGCGCTCCGCCGCCGCCAGCAGCGTGGGGTCGCGTTCGACGCGTTGCTCTCGGCCGGCCGCGTCCCGTCGCGTGCGGCGCTCTCGCGTTGGGTGCGCTGCGACGACACGGTGCAGCTCGCGTTCCCGGCGCTCGAACCGGCCGCGGTCGCTCCCGCGGCCGACGCACGGCAGGTCCTGGAGGCACATCTCGCTGCCGTGGGCGCCCTGCGTCGGTGCATCGCACCGGCGATCGCGGCCGATACCGCCGCGCGGGCGGCGGCGCTGCGGGCGCTGCTCGACACGCATCCACGGGAGCGCGTGGTGGTCTTTGCGCGGCACGCGGAGACGCTCCGCGCACTGGCGCGCGCGCTGCGCGACGTCGCGGGTGTGGTGTCGATCACGGGGGATCGCGTGGTCGCCGCCTCGGGACGCTGGTCCCGCGTGGAGGTGCTCCGCGCCCTCGGTCCACGGGCCGCGCGATTCGATCCCGCGGACCCGCGCGGCATCCGGCTGCTGCTCGCCACGGACGTCGTGGCCGAGGGCATCGAGCTGCAGGCCGCGAGCGTGCTGATCCACGCCGACCTCCCCTGGACGCCGGCGCGGCTGGCGCAGCGCCGCGGACGTGTGGCGCGTGCGGGTCAGACGGCGCCGGAGGTCCTCGTCGGTCGTTTCGTCGCAGCCCGCGGCGCCGCGGCACTCATACGATTGGGCGCACGCCTGCGCCGCAAGGCGGATGCGGCCGCCCGCGCGATCGCCGAAGCCGATGCACACACGCAGCTCGAACGCTGGTGGCGCGCGACGCGGCCCACGGGTGGCACGCCGGCGGTGCCTGACGGGTTCGTGGCGGCGGTCCGCGTCGGCGACCGGACGGTCTTCGTGGGCGGCACGCGACGCGAGCTCGCCACCGAGCACCGGCCCGACGCCTGGAGACTGCTCACGCGTCCGCGTCGGGTGCTCGCGATGCTCCGCGCGTCGGTGTCCCTGCGCGGCGCAGGCGCCGTCGACGCAGCACCGGTGGTGCATACGGCGCGGCGCCTGCTCGCCCGCCACTTCCGTCGCCTCGCACTGCAGCGCTCGCTGCACGGTGGGGACGGGGATGCACCGGCGGACGCGGTGGACCATCGCCTGCGGCGCAGCGTGCAGCGAGCGTTGGACCACTGCCTCGCGCAGAGCGCCGCGCTCGCACGTGGACCGGTCGCCGCGCGCATCGCGCGCCTGCGCGCGGCACTGGAGCGGCCGCTGGGCAGCGCGAGCGAACGATCGCTGCGGCGGATCCTCGCGTCGGATCCGCCCGACCTCCTCGGACGGCTCGAGGCCTTGGTGGCTTCGCTGCCTCCCACGCGTCCCGGTGCCGACACCGCGACGCCGCGCCTGCGGCGTCTGGTGCTGCTCAGCCGCGCTTCGACTCCGCGCGTTCCGCCAGCAGCTTCGCCTGGAAGCGCTGCGCCTCCCCGAGCCGCTCGATCTCGATCGCCATCGCGTCGAGACTCTGCTGGAGTTGGGTGATCTGCGGCTGCAGGTCGGCGGCACGGACGGTGCCGAGTTCGGCCTTGCGGTCCATGCGGCGTCCGAACGCGCGTGCGAGCGGCCAACCGATGAAGATCACCACGAGCATCGCCAGCGACATCGCGGTGAGCGGCACCACCTGCGGCGGGATGATCGTCTGCGGGTCGAACGGCAGGTCGCCGCGGCCGGCGCTGTTGGCGTCCCCGATGGCGACCGGCGCATCGGCGGGCTGCCCGCCGCCGGACTGCCCTCCGGTCACGGTCGGAGCCGGGGCGACCGCATCGCCGCCTGTGGACTGCCCCGCACGGGCGGGCAAGGTCGGGATCGGCGGCGGCGCCTTGGCGTCCTGCGGGAGCGGCATGGTCAGCATCGGTCTCTCCGGCGGTGGTATGGCTCCAGTGCCCTACGGCACGCGACGGTCCGGGGTTCCGGCGGATTCCCGGCGGACCGGAGTTCCCATCCGGCCCTGACGCACCGAACGTTATCCCGTCCGGGCCGTCCCCGAGAGTCCTCCCGGGGTGCGGGCCGTTCAAACCTTTCCGGGCGCCACCCCGTCCCATCCTGCGAAGACCCACACGGCGCCGCGTGACCCTTCCCCTGATCCCACTCACCCCCACACCCGATCTCCCGCTCGACGACGTCGCGCTCGCCATGCAAGGCGACCGGCGCGCGTTCGAACGGCTCTATCGGGCGAACGTGGACCGCGTCTTCTCGGTCTGCGTCCGCATGGTGGGGGACCGGAGTCGGGCCGAGGAGCTCACGCAGGACGCCTTTGTGCGGGCGTGGGAGAAGCTCGGCACGTTCCGGCAGGACGCGAAGTTCAGCACCTGGCTCCATCGACTCACCGTCAACGTGGTGCTCAACGACCGCGAGGCGGAGGGCCGGCGGCGGGACCGGCATGACGAAGGGATCGAGGACATGGACAGCATCGCGTTCCAGGATGTGCGTCCGCTCCCCGTCCCCGGCCTCTCACTCGATCTCGAGCAGGCCATCGCCACGCTGCCACCGGGCGCGAAGAAGGTCTTCGTCCTGCACGATGTGGAAGGCTATACCCATGAAGAGATCGGCGAGATGCTCGGCGTGACCGCCGGAGGGTGCAAGGCCCAGTTGCATCGCGCCCGAATGCTTTTGCGGAGGATGTTGACCCGATGACCGAATATCACCACCACCACGACGTGACGGACGTCGCGCACCGCGTCGATTGCGCGGAGTGCGCGAGCGTGTGGGCCGACCTCGAGCGGATCAGTGCCGAGGCAGCCGCCCTGCCCGTGCTCACACCCAGCCGCGACCTCTGGTCCGGGATCGAGGCGCGGCTCGACGGGGTGTCGCCGGCGGCCCCGGTGTCCCCGATGCCGTCGCCGGCGGCCACGGGCCGCGCGACCGCCCGCGCGGCGGCGCGCTGGTTCTCGCCGGCAACGCTGCGGCTCGCGATCGCCGCGTCGGCCCTCGTGGCCGTGACGGCCGGCGTGACCTGGCGGCTCGCCAAGGCGCCGCAGACGACCACCACACTGCTGGTCCAGGGCGGCGAACCGGTGGTCGGCGGCTCCGTCGCCGTCGTGAGTGATGTGCCACTCGACAGCGTCGGGTCGGCGCTGGACCGCGCCGTGCGCATCCGCGCGGCCGGCTACGAGGAGGAGTTCCAGACGATGGATGCGGAGATCCGCACCATGCAGACCCTGCTCGAGCAGCGCCGCGGCCAGCTCGATTCCGCGACCGTGGCCGTGCTCGAGCGCAACCTCGCGGTGATCGACCAAGCCATCCGCGAGAGCCGCGATGCCTTCCAGAAGGACCCCGCCAGCCGGTTCCTGGCCGCGCAGCTCTCGCGGTCCTACACCACCAAGCTCACGCTCCTCCGCTCGACGGCGATGATGTCGGCGGGGACCTGATCCGGACATGCCCATGCACACAGCCATTCCCATCCTGCGCGCCGCCTCGGGCGCACTCGTCCTCGCGGCGCTGCTCTCGGCCGCGCCGGCGGCGGCCCAGACCTCCGCGCGGCAGCGGATCGACACCGCGTTCACCTTCGACCGCACCGGCAGCGTGCATCTCGCGCTCGTCAGCGGCGAGATCCGCGTGACCACCGGCACCACCAGCGAGATCCGCATCATCGCGAGCATCGAGCGTGGCCGCCTCGAGACCACGCTCACGCGGACCCGCGTCTCCATCGAAGCCCGCTCGGTGAACGGCCGCATGGGCTCCACGCGCTACGAGGTCGTCGTACCCGCCGGCGTGCGGGTGCGCGCGTCCGCGGTGTCGGGCGAGGTGGTGGTGCGCGGCACCGGCGGCGAGGTGGAGGCCAGTTCGGTGAGCGGTGACGTCACGATCGAGGATGCCCGCGGGATCGTCGACGTGGGCTCGGTGTCCGGCGACGTGCAGGTGACCCGCGCCGATGGCCGCGTGGACATCGAGTCGGTGAGCGGCGACATCGACCTGCACGACGTGGCCGGGGCCCTCAGCGTCGAGACCGTGAGCGGTGAGGTGACCATCAGCGAGGGGCGGCTCACCTCGCTGCGCGCCGAATCGGTCTCGGGCACCATCTCGTACCGCGGCGCGATCGCCGCACGCGGCGACTACCGCATGAACTCCCACTCCGGCGACGTGTTCATCACGGTGCCGGCCAACGGCGGCGCCAGCCTCGAGCTCGAGACCTGGAGCGGCGACATCTCGAGCGACTTCCCGCTCACGCTGCAGCCCGGGGAGAACGTCGGACGGCGCAACCGCCGCATGCAGTTCACCGTCGGCAGCGGCGGGGCCCACATCATCGCCGAGACGTTCAGCGGCGACATCACCATTCGGCGCGTCAGCGCGCGCAACCCGGAGTGACCGTCATGACCCGCAATCTCCTCCTCGGTACCCTGCTCGTGCTGGCGAGCGCCGGCACGATCGACGCGCAGGACTCCCGCACCTGGGACTGGAAGGGCACACTCGGCGACGGGCGCACCGTGTACCTCCGCAACGTCAACGGCGACGTGCGCATCGAAGCCGGGACCGGCAACACGGTGGAGGTCCGCGCCGAGAAGCGCTGGCGCCGCGGCGACCCGGACGACGTGCGCATCGAGGCCCGCCAGGGCGCGAACGGCGGCGACGTGATCATCTGCGCGTTCTGGAACGAGCGCGCGACCTGCGACGAGAACGGCTATCACTCCAACAACGACCGGGACCGCAACTGGAACAACCGCAATGACGTCTCGGTGCACTTCGTCGTGACCGTGCCGGTGAACGCGCGCGTCGATGCGAGCACCGTGAACGGGGAGATGGTCGTGACGGGCACCAGCGGCGACGTGGACGCGCGCACGGTGAACGGCGACGTCGAGGCGCGTTCGTCGAAGGGCCGCGTGGAGGCCACGACGGTCAACGGCAGCATCACCGTGCGCACCTCGGCGATGAACGCGAGCGGCCTCGAGTACTCCACCGTCAACG
>Ga0268299_1002887_pt1 | contig 18022 bp, 12 predicted proteins | sample NOBtaG_FD_193484 | JGI IMG/M metagenome (GOLD analysis project Ga0268299, IMG submission 193484) | Activated sludge microbial communities from bioreactor in Nijmegen, Gelderland, Netherland - NOB reactor | ecosystem: Engineered > Bioreactor > Aerobic > Activated sludge | place: Netherlands...
CGACGTTAGGCGGTTTTGTCACGGTGGTGACAATTATTTCGCTCATTCTCAGCCTGTCGCCCCTGCGCCGCCGGATGCGTCCTGATCGTTGGCTGTGGTTTGCGCTGATGCTGCCACCGCTGATCCTGTCGATGGGGCCGAATATCACGCTGTTTGGCGCAAATATTCCGATGCCCTTTCGCCTGCTGCACACCATCACCAACGGCATGTTTCGGATGCCCTGGCGACTCGCGCCAATTTTTATCATCGCAGCGCTGATTTTTGTCGCCAAAACCTGGACACCGATTTTGCCCCGCACCCAGCGTTATGCCGTTCTGATTGCGGCTTTTCTCGTCCTGGGGCTGGACGTGCGTATGTTTGAAACCGCGCCGATTGAACCCGTTCTCTATCCCTACCAATTTTATGAAACAATGGGCGCAGAACGCGGCGAACCTTACGACGATTATGTAGTCATCGAAGCGCCGACAGGAGCAGGCACAGGCGAAGTCATCATCGGCGACCCCATAGCCACCACTTACCAGTTCTACGGCATGACGCACGAAAAACGCATGGTGAACGGCTTCATCTCCCGCGCGCCGACTGAAAATTTCTGGCCTCTGCGCACCGACGACCCGCTGCTGAGTTGGCTCGGTCAGCGCCGCCTGCTTGAACCGGAATTGGTCGAGCCGGAACTGCGCCAGATGATTTCCGAATGGCCTGTCGGCTATATCGTGATCCATCAGGATCAGATCGGGCGCAACGGCCCGACGAATCAGGAAATTATCGGCTATTTCAATTCGCTGCCGGACTTGCTCTGCCCAACATTTGTCGAACGTGATGCCGTCGTTTTCCGCACGACCTGGCATCCCGACGGCTGTCCCGCGCGCACCCCGCCGCAAACTGAATCCGGCGCATATCAGATCGACATCGGCGCGCCGGATGACGTGCGTTACATCGGCTGGGGCTGGCATTGGTCGGAAGATGTGGCGGGCTTGAATCTGCGCTGGGCGGGCGAATATCCGCAAACCAAAATTTACGTCGATCTGCCGCCAGGGGCGTATCAACTCGAAATTTCGGCGCAGGCGTTTTGGGAATCGCGCGAAATAAATATCCTGGTTAACGACATGCCACTGGACGAAACAGCTACCGTGACCGTCGATGCGCTGCAAACTTACACCTTTACTATTCCAGAGGCGGCTGTCGGCGATGGTCAGCATGTCACGGTGACACTAGCTTACGATAGCTGGATCGTCCCCAACGAAGTCGGTCAGAGTGCCGACCCACGCAAGCTGGCAATCGCTGTCGATTGGATACGCTTTATACCCAGAGATTCCACATGATTCATACTATTTCCAGAGAAGCGGCATGACCCGAACAAAACCCCGAACGCTGATCGTGCGCGCGTTGGTGATCGTCATTTTTTTCGCCTTGATCGCCTTTTTAGCGCTCTATCTGCCGATTTTCAACATGGACACCTCGATCACCGGGGCGCAAGTGACCGATTATTTTCAATTTCATTGGAATTATTGGTGGATTCGCCATGCGTTGACCACACCCGGTCTGAACGTCTACGAAACCAACTACGTCATGGCACCCTTCACTTCCAACCTGACGTATCACACGCTGACGGTTTTCTGGTATCCAATCTGGGCGGTTGTCGAGCCAATTTTCGGGACAATCGCGGGCATGACGGCGATTTTTGTCGCGGCGTTCACGCTGACGGGCTGTACTTTTTTTATGCTGCTGCGGCGCGAGGACGTTTCGTATGGGCTGGCGCTGGTCGGCGGCACAATGCTGGAACTTTCACGGTTGATGTTCAGCGCTACTTACTGGACAACCGTCAATATTATGGGCTGGTTCTGGCTGCCGCTCATGCTGCTGACTTGGGGCGAAATCGCGCGAACCAATCAAAATCCGGGCAAATCGCTGCTAAAGCGTCCGCTGTTCTGGACAATTTTATTTGGCGCTGCCTTCTGGGCGATGGTGCTGACCGACATTCAATATCCGCTGTTTCTGGCGTTTTTAATCGTCCCCTATGGCTTGCTGACGCTCTGGCGAACGCCGAATTGGGCGGGGCGCGCACGGTTGGCAGGTCTTGGCGTGGTCGCGCTTGCCATTGGCCTTGCTCTGTTATGGTTCATCGGCCCGCTGCCCGACCTCTTGAAATTTGACCGCGCAGGTTTAGCCGCAACCCCGGTTGACCGCGCCGTGCGCATCCAATTCCCCTGGGATTTCATTCGCAACACGCCGATTGAAGAAGGCGTTCCACTGGGGACAATTTTTCTGCCGTTCATGCTCATCGCGCTCATCATCAACGGGTGGCTGCGCAAAAAAAATAAGTCGTCGCTGCCAATGCGCTGGTTCTGGTTGGCGCTGGTGATTGTGCCACTGATTTTATCCCCCGGCGCGTTCATCAATATCGGTGAGACGCAAATCACGCTGCCCTATATTTTTCTCCACCAGCTTCTCGGCGGTCAGTTCCGCTATCCCGAACGTTTTATGCCCGTTTTCGTCATCCCCGGCGTGTTGTTCGGCATGATGACACTGACTCCGATTTTGAAACGACATCCTCGGCTCAAAATTATTTTTCCCGCCGCCTTCATGCTCATCGTCCTGGCGGACTCACGCGTACTGGAATCGGTTGTCATCCAGCCCAAGCCGCAGCCGTATCATTTTTACGAGGAGATGGGCAAAGAACCCTATGATTACGTCGTCGTCGAAGTGCCAACAGGCGCAAGCAGCGGTGAAGGCATCGTCGGCGAACAAAAATTTGCCGCGCTCATGTACTACGGCATCACCCACCACAAGCGCATGGTCAACGGGCATATTTCGCGCGTAAATTTTTCGCACTTCTGGTACATGCGCTACGACGACCCGATGCTGGCGTGGCTCGGTCAGCGCCGTTTTATCGAGCCGGATGTCGTCGAGCAGCAGTTGCGCGAACGAATCGTCGAATGGCCCATCGGCTACATCGTGATTCACAGCGACTATATCTGGAAAAATGGCCCAACGCTGCAAGAAGTGGTCGGCTATCTGAATTCGCTGCCCGATCTCGTCTGTCCGGTCTGGATCGAGCGCGATGCGATTGTCTACCGCACGACCTGGCACCCCGACGGCTGTCCGGCGCGCACCCCACCCGAAACCGAATCCGATACCTATAAAATCGACATCGGCAGTTCCGGCGACGAAAAATTTATCGGCTGGGGCTGGCATTGGCAGGAGGATGTCTCCGGCCTGACGCTGCGCTGGACGGGCGAATATCCACAGACACAAATTTACGTTGATCTGCCGCCGGGGGAGTATGAAATTTCGCTTTCCGCGCAGGCATTTTGGGAAAATCGCGAATTAAGCCTGCTGGTGAATGATGCGCCTATTGGTGAGACACAATCCGTCACAATCGACAGCCTCAACACCTATACCTATTCGCTTCCGGCTGATCTGGTCGGCGATGGCAAAAATATTCGGCTGACATTGAACTATGACAGCGTGATTGTTCCAAAAGAGGTCGGTCAGAGCGAAGATGAGCGCAAACTCGCCATCGCCGTCGATTGGATTCAGTTCAAACGGCTGGGGGATTGAGCCATGCCGTTCAAACGTCATGCCGTCGCCATCAGCTTTTTTCTGATTTTGAGCCTCCTGGCACTCTATTGGCCCTTGCTCCATGCGGCAACGCACACAGGCGGCTACTGGACGACTGATTATTATCATTTTCACTGGAATTACTGGTGGGTTCGCCATGCCCTGACCACCCCCGGCCTCAATTTGTACGAAACCAATTTTGTCCTGTTCCCGGCGACCACCAACCTCGCCTACCACACGCTGACGCTGTTCTGGTATCCGCTGTGGGCGCTGCTGGAGCCGCTCGTCGGGACGCTGGTGGCGATGAACGTGATTTTTGTCGTGGCGATGACGTTCACCGGCTACGCGGCATGGCTGCTCCTGCGACGTGAAAATGTGCCAGACGGATTGGCGCTGGCGGGCGCGGCGGCCTACATGCTCACCCCAGCCATGCTCTTAAGCGTGATGCTGACCAACATCAACTACCTGAGCATGTTCTGGCTGCCCGTTCAGATATTGCTCTGGGGGCAAATTGCCCGCAACGTTAATCAGCCGAAAAAAGCGCTGTTCTGGGCGTTGATCCAGGGTATCGCGCTTTACGGCATGATGATGACGGATTACACATTTTTGCTGTTTTGCGTTTTTTTGCTCGTGCCGTATGCCCTGCTCACGCTGTTCGAGGCACGAACATGGTCGAATCGCGCGAGATTGGTGGCGCTCGGCATCCTGGCGCTGGTCGTGATGGCGGCGCTTCTTTGGTTCGCTGGCCCGCTGCCTTATATTTTGACATTTGACCGCTCCAGCCTGTCGCCACAGCCGCTGAAAGACGCGCAGGGCATCCCATTTCCCGATGGCTATTTTTCGCGATTCGCTACCTATGATCGCAAAGTCACGCTTGGCTGGTTCGTCCTGCCCATTACGCTGCTGTCGCTCATCGCCAGCCTGACATTTTTGCGACGCCGTATCCGCGATTCACGCCGCTGGTTCTGGCTGGCACTCATCATTTTGCCGCTTATTTTGTCCCCAGGCGGCAGCATTGTCATCGCAGGCACGGAAATCGCAATGCCCTTCACGGCAATGTTCAATCTGCTCAACGGTATGTTCCGCGTACCCTCACGCTTCGGCGGCCTGCTGATTTTGCCCGCAATGATTTTTGTCGGGCGGACGTGGGGGCCGCTGCTGGTACGCTCAAAATTTTTGAAAATCGCGGTCAGCTCACTCGTGGTTTTAGCTGTCGTGGTCGAGGCGCAGTTATTCGCGCCGATGCCGATTCAGCCCGTGACGCAGCCCTACAATTTTTACACGACGATGGGGCAGGAGCGCGGCGAACCTTATGATGACTATGCCGTCCTCGAAGTGCCTGTCGCGGGCGGCTCTGGTGAAGCCTGGGTTGGCGAATTTCGTCCAATGGAGACGCAATTTTACGGCATGACTCACGGCAAGCGCATGTTAAACGGCTCGATTGCCCGCGCACCGCTGGCAAATTTCTGGTACTGGCTCTACGACGATCCGATGCTGGCATGGCTCGGTCAGCGCCGCTATCTAGAGCCAGAAAATGTCGAAAATCAGCTTCGGCAGCGTGTTTTTGAGTGGCCGATTGGCTATATCGTGATTCATCAGGACACTATCGGGCGCGTCGGGCCAACCAATCAGGAAATCATCGGCTATTTCAACACCCTGCCGGATTTGCTTTGCCCGGTTTTTGTCGAGGGCGACGCGGTGGCTTACCGCACAGCATGGCATCCCGACGGCTGTCCAGCCAATATCCCGCCGGAGACCGAACCCGGCACTTATCAAATTGACATTGGCAGCATGGGCGATGAAAAATTTATCGGCTGGGGCTGGCATGGGCCGGAAAACATCGCCGGAATCACCGTGCGCTGGAACGGAGAATACCCACAAACGCAAACGTATTTCGACCTGCCGCCGGGGGAGTATGAAATTTCGATCTCCGCGCAGGCGTTTTGGGAAGCTCGAACGCTGCGGGTTCTGGTCAACGACACGCCGCTGAACGAAGCTGTCACCGTTTCAACAGACTCACTTCAAACTTTTACCTTCACGCTTCCGGCAAATGTTGTGGGCGACGGCAAGCATCTCAAATTGACGCTCGATTATGATGGCTGGGTTGTGCCGAACGATGTCAACCAGGGCGGCGACACCCGCAAACTCGCGCTCATGGTCGATTGGATGAAATTTAAGCGATTAGCTTTTAGCGATTAGCTTTTAGCTTTTTTGATACGTTTAGGAGTTAAATCGCGGTTCAACCCGGCGTAGGGGCGAGTCTGAGACCCGTCCTCTAGGGTATATTCATCCAAATTTCTAGAAAATTGCTGCCAACCTGAAGAAGCCAACGACTAGCAGCTAATGACTAACGACTATCTATAACCGCCGCGTACAACTGCTCGGCGGCGAGGCGGTGCGCCGGAATCCCCGGATGCGAATCGAAGCGATTCACGATCATGTCATACGGATTTTTGTCGCGCAGCACGTCACTCATATTCACGACCTGAACATCCCGCGCCTCGAATAAATCTTTGACTCGCTGTACAGCCGGAGCGGAATCCTCGACGGCGGCGATCTGAGGCCACAGCAACACAATGAGCCGCGCGTTATGATCCACTGTCCAATCGACAAATTGATTCAGCCTAAACTGCTGCTCATTCCAGAGGTTGTCGTCCAAATGTGCGTCAATCAGCCGATTGGTAAAATTTTCGCGTTTTAAGGGTGATGTAAATTGTGCGACATTGTAGTACACGTAATTTGGCACGAAAAAATTCAGCACAAACCAGTAGAGGGTCGGGTCTTTGGGAAAGTCAAAAATCGCGTCTGGATTCAGTTCCGGGGTTTGTAGCAAATAGTCAATATCATTGAGATAGTACGACAGGACGACAATATTCGGGCGCAGTGGATAGGCGTCCAGATACCCCTGCTCGACATCGGTATCCCAACCCGACTGCGCGACTAGATTAACATCGTAATTGTCGCCGAGTTCGCGTTCCAGAATTTGCGGGAAGGTGTCGTCAATGTTGTTGATGCCATGCCCCATTGCAAAAGAATCCCCCACAACGGCGATTCTCGTCAGCCCTGGCGCGGCGGGTTTCGGCTCATAATCGCGAAAACCGAGCGAGTTGTCATGTCCCCAGCCGAAATTTTTGTACCACCAGTAATTCATCGCGGTGAAGCCGTAGCCGTCAGTAGTGATGTAATAAATTCGCATCCAGGTTTCGGCAGCGATGAAAATAAAAATGATCGTCGTCAGCATCACCAGCAGGCCAGATAAGCGGCTTTTGCCCAACTTTGCGCCCATCGCGCGAAGCTGGGGTGCATCGGCATCGTAGGCCAGCAGATAAATCAGCCCCCAAAAGATCGTCAGCAGATAGCAAAATTCGACAGGCAGCAGCGCGCGTCCATTTGTTGGCTGATATTGGCTAATCCACAAACCCAACGTCACACAAATGTAAACGAGAATCAATAACCAGTACCAAATCGGATGTTCACGCAGCCAGCGAACAGGTAGGCCAAGCGTTTCCTTCAATAGAAACGGCAACAAGCCGATGATGGTGACAATCCACATGACGACCAATGTCGGAATAATCCAGGGGTTTTCCGGCGAAAGCGCTTGAACACCAAAAATCGTCGCCCCAACCACCAACAGCGCCCAGAACACACCTAAAACGCGACTATTCATTAAAAATCCTCTGTCATGCTGAACGGGCGCAGCGAAAACCGATAAACCAATCACGTTTGTCGGGGCTGGTGCGGAATCGAATCGCGCTGCTGGCACCAAAATCGATGTAGCTGCCCACCCCACCACGATAGACACGCTGCTCGGTGCTTTCCATATCCTCGCGCCCATCATCAGCGCTGTAAGGGTAGCGTTCGTAGAGGCTGCTCACCCACTCCCACACGTTGCCCGCCATATCCAGCGCGCCAACCCACGAGACGCCCGCTGGCTTACTGCCCACGTCAGCAGTTTCATTGTTTGAGTTGCGGTCAAACACGAGATTGTCGTCAACAAGTTCATTGCCCCAGGGGTAAAGCAAATTATCTGGCCCGCGCACGGCGTATTCCCACTCGGCCTCGGTTGGCAGACGCGCGCCACGTTTGACGCAGAAATCGCGCGCTTCCATCCACGTCAGATTTTCGCGCGGGCGATTGTCACCCGCAAAATTGCCCTGCGCACCGTACTGCTGGTTCGTCACTTCCGTTTTATCAATCCAATAGGGCGCATCAAAGCAGATTTCGGTGACAGGCCGTTCGTCGCGCCTGCCGTCCTCATTGCCCATCATAAAGCACCCGGCTGGCACCTGCACCATCGTCACGCCATCAAAATCGCGCTCGACAGGCGTCCAGTCGGCATTTGCCGTGACCGGAGTCGGCGTTGGAATGGCTGTCGGTGTCGGTGGCGTCTGCGCTGCACAGGCGCTCATCGCCAGAAGCAATAGAAAAAACAGGATTTTCGTAACCACTATTCCGACCTTCTCAAAATTGTTCAAAATTACGCAAACGGTTATAATACCGCGATTGTGCATAATCGGACATGTATCGTGCATACTTGAACACGGAATTCTCAGTAGAAACGACATCATATCATGCGACGATGGTTTCTTGTATTGGTCATATTTTTGCTGACGGCGAGCATTACCCAGGCACAAGAAACGCCTGACCCGGCTCGTTATCAATGGGTCGAGGTCGCCAGCGATTTCGACAGCCCCATTTTTTTGACCCATGCCGGGGATGAGCGCCTGTTCGTCGCCGAGCAAGGTGGCTTGATCTGGATCATTGAAAATGGCGAAGTCTTGTTCGATCCGTTTCTCGACATCTCGAATCTGCTATCGGATGATGTTTTCGAGGGCGGCTATACCGAGCGCGGTCTGCTCAGTTTTGCCTTCCACCCAGATTACGGCGAAAACGGGCAAATTTTCGTCAGTTACATCGATGTTAACGGCGACAGTGTGATCGCCCGCTACAGCGTTTCGCCGGATAATCCCAATCTGGCTGACCCCGACAGCGCTACAATTATCTTGACCCAGGATCAGCCCTTTGCCGACCACAACGGCGGTTATATCGGCTTTGGGCCAGATGGCTACCTGTATATCGGCTTCGGCGACGGCGGTTCGCTGGGAGACCCTTCGAATAACGGTCAAAAAACCGACACCTTTTTAAGCAAAATTCTACGAATCGACGTAAACGCCGACACCTACACTGTGCCAGATGACAATCCGTTCGTGGGCAATGCCGATTATTTGCCGGAAATCTGGGCAGTCGGCGTCCGCAATCCCTGGCGCATGAGCTTTGACCGCGCGACAGGCGATCTCTATATCGGTGACGTGGGGGAGTGGGATTGGGAAGAAGTTGATTTTCAGACCGCCGAGAGCAAGGGCGGTGAAAACTATGGCTGGAGCGCTTTCGAGGGCACGCACCCGTTTAAAGAGCAGCCCATCAGCAGTGAAGTCACCATGCCCGTTTTTGAATACTCCCATGCTGATGGCTGCGCGATCACAGGCGGCTACGTCTATCGCGGTGAAGCCCTGCCGGAATTGCAGGGAATCTACTTTTTCGGGGATTACTGCACGGGAAAAATGTGGACAATGGAGCGCGATGAATCTGGCGCGTGGCAGGCGACGCCTTTTATGGACACCGATGAGGTTCTCACGTCATTTGGCGAAGATGCTCAGGGTGAACTCTACAGTATCGATTACAAAGGCAATATTTTCCGCCTCGAAGCCGTTCCCTAAGCGCGCGACTCTTTGACCATCGCGCTGCTCAGACCTTCCCAGGCGGCGATTACCTGGTCATCAAATGGGTCGTCATTGCTGTTCTGAATGCGGTTGTGGGCATCCAGCCATTCAACCGTCCGGCGCGCACCTTCCACCCAGGGAATCGTGTACTTAAATTCGAGATCGGTATGAGCGGCGCTGTTATCAAAAATATTGTTGCCCTGGAAATTGGTGACGACCACGTTCATTTTTTCCGGTGCGATGCGTGATAATAAATCCGTCGGGATGTGGATAAACTGCGGTTCAGGTGCGCCAGCCGCCTGTGCCAAACCCTGATAATACTGATTCCAGGTCAGCCATTCCTCGCCGGTGATGTGATACGCCTTGCCGGAGGTCGCCGAATTTTCGACTGCGCCCGCGAAAGCCCGCGCCGCGTCGTCAATATGACACGCGCCCCACAGCGAACTCCCGTCGCCATGCACGATAATCGGCTTGCCCTTGCGCATCCGGTCAATATATTTCGTACCCCATCCTGTTAGCTCGACCACTGTGCCGCCCTCGCCATAGGTCATGGCTGGACGAATGATCGTCACGTTAAGTTCCCCACGCTGGTGGGCATCGAGAAAGATATTTTCGCATTGGGTTTTGTTGCCGCCGTAATCGCTGCGCAGGATTCGCGGCTCATTTTCGAGGATCGGGTAACGGCTGGCGGGCTTCTGGTAAACATCAACCGTGCTGCAAAAAATGAACTTCCCGGCGCGACCCTTGAACGCGCGCAACGCACTTTCAGCCTGCGGCGGCGTGAAGCCGATCATATCGATCACGCAGTCGAATGTACCCGCCTCCCCCATCTGGCGCTCGAAAGCCGCAAAATCGTTGCGATCTCCGAGGATATTATTGACTGTACCCCTATATCGGACGGCGCTTTTCCCCCGGTTATAATGCGTCACTTCATGCCCACGCGCCAGCAGTTCACCCGTGATCGCCGTGCTAATCAGACCCGTCCCGCCAACAATTAAAATTTTCACCATCAAATTTCCTCTAATTCGCCAATAAATTCTTTTAATTTGTCGAAAGTGCGCCCATTTCGTCCAGTTGAGCGACCAATTCGCTCCCGGTACGCATCGGCATTCGTGCTTTCATCGCCAGCATCTCATTCGAGGCGCGGTTCAGATCGTCCAGCGTGTGGCTGCCGTCCAGCAGGCGCAGCAGAATTTCTTCGCCAGGGTGCAAATCAAGATAGCGCGGCGTGCCGGAGACGATAATCCGGCGCGTGTTGCGGATCATCCCCTGGAAATAATACATGCCGCTGGTCAGCCGCGCCGCCGGATGCAAATTAAGTTTCTGCCCTGCATATTTGGCGTCTGCATCCGAAACCGAGATACCAAATAAGCCATCCACCAATTTTTGCGCTTCGTGGATGGGGTAGCTGCCAAACAGACTCAGCGATTCCGTGCGGTTGGCATAACCACTGGCTACGCGCGCGAAAGCCTCGCCATCCGATAGCTTGAAGCGATTTTCGTCGGCGTGGAGGGTGCGCCGTGCCTGCCACCACCATGTTTCCATCGTGAAATTATTGCTGTACCAGAAGGACGCCATGTCGCGATAGGCTTGAAGATTGGTGCGGTAGGTGTCCTGATAGAAATCCCAATATGCGGCGATTTGTGCATCATTATCCGAGCGAAAAACCGAATTGATCGTGTAAGCTGCTTTTTGACCCAATTCCTGCGCCAGCATCGCGCCCGACGACAAAATCGGATCAACGAATCCCGCCGCGTCGCCACACATCGCCCACCCTGGCCCTGCCATTTGGCGGCTGGTATACGACCAGTCCTGAATCGAAACCACGTCGCGCTTCTGGTCGGGAAAATAGCGAATCAGTTCAGCGTTGTCCAGCAGGCCGTGAATTTCGGGGCAGTCGCGCAGTTCTTCCATATAAAGCTGCTCCGGCCCGCCCGTCATTTCTTTCAGTACGCTGCGGTGTGTGACAAAGCCGATGCTCATCACGTCGCGGCTGAGAGGAATATACCAGATCCATCCGCGCGGCGTCGTAGCGATAAAAATGCGCGAAAGCTCAGGATGCCCGACGTATTCGAATCGCCATTTTGCGCCCTTCCAGTAGGCATAGAGCGCGTAATTGTTCATATTCTCGTCGTAATCGCGCAGGTCAAACGCCCGCCCCAGCAGCGAGTCCTGTCCGGTGCAGTCCATAAACAGGCTGCTTTCGATGGTTTGCCGTCCGCCGTCATCGCTGAACTCGACGCCGACCACACGCCCGTTATCGATCATCGGCTTGTGAACGTGCGCGCCTTCCCGCACTTCTGCGCCCATCTCTGCCGCGTGTTTCAGCAAAATGTGGTCGTATTCGTCGCGGCGTACCTGCCACGCTTTGATGAAAGTGTCGGGAATGGTACGCCCCTGCGCCACCAACTGCGAAATCAGTTGATTAAATTCGAAGCCCCAGGGTTCGCGTCCCTTGCCCCACACGTAACTCGCGCCCAGTTTTTCGATAAAGCCGTGTTTCTCGACGGCATCATAAGCGCCCGTTTCGCGGAGGATGGGAGTCGCGCCTGCCAGCATCGATTCACCGATGTGATGACGTGGAAAAATCGCTTTTTCCAGCACCAGCACGCGCAGATGTGGCGCATATTTTTTCACCAGCGAAGCCACTGTACTGCCCGCTGGGCCGCCACCAGCGATCACCACGTCATAATGTGTCATTTTAAATTTGCCTTCTAATCGGCGGCGATAAACACCGATTTGTATTCGCTGTAATGATCGAGCGCGGCCATGCCCTGTTCGCGCCCGATGCCGCTCTGCTTCATCCCGCCAAAGGGCGCTTCGATATGGACGCTGCTGCTGCTGTTGATCGAGATCATGCCTGTTTCGAAGGCTCTTGCCACCCGCAGCGCCCGCCCGATGTCGCGCGTCCACAGCGAACCGGAAAGTCCATACGGGCTGTCGTTGGCAAACTTGACCGCTTCGGACTCGGTATCGAACGGCATAATGCCAACCACCGGGCCGAAAATTTCTTCCTGCATGATCCGCATTCCGCTGTTCACATCCACGTAAATCGCCGGAGTCAGATAATTGCCATTCGCCAGCGATTCGGTTGATGGTTTTTCGCCGCCGCAAACGCGCACCGCGCCTTCTGAATCGCCGATGCTAATGTAATTCGACACCGATTCGAGATGCTGAGGCGTAATCAGCGGCCCCATTTCGGTGCTTTCATCGGTGGGGTCGCCGACTTTCAGGCTTTTCGTGCGTTTGGTAAAGCGTTCAACAAATTCATCATAAATCGGGCGCTCGACCAGAATCCGGCTGCGCGAACAGCAGTCCTGACCCGCGTTGTCATAAACCGCAAAAATCGATGATTCGACACACACATCCAGATTGGCATCGGCAAAAACGATATTCGCCGATTTTCCGCCGAGTTCCAGCGAAACGCGCTTGATTCCGTCTGCCGCCTGCTTCATCACGCCGACGCCAATTTCGGTTGACCCGGTGAACGAAATTTTGCGCACCAACGGATGCGTGACTAATGCTGAACCTGCTACGCTGCCCGACCCGGTGATGACATTCAGCACCCCTTCCGGCAGCCCCGCTTCAAGCACGAGATCGGCTAAGGCTAAAGCGCTCAACGGTGTGGCGCTGGCAGGCTTGACGACAACCGTGTTGCCCATCGCCAGCGCAGGCGCAATTTTCCAGCCCGCGATCACCAGCGGAAAATTCCAGGGGACGATCAACGCGCAAACGCCCAATGGTTCGCGGAACGTCATCGCCGTACCGTTCGCATTCACCGGGATCGTCTGACCATGAACTTTATTGACCGCCCCGGCATAATATTCAAATGTGTTGGCGACTGCGCCAATCTCGCCCCTCGCCGCGCTGATCGGTTTGCCACCGTCGCGCGATTCAATTTGTGCCAAAAACTCGACCCGTTCGCGGATCAGATTGGCGATTCGCTGCAAAATCTGACCACGTTCGCGTGTCCGAATCTGCTTCCAGCGGCCTTCAGTAAAACGCGCATGGGCGGTCTTGACAGCCTGATCGACATCGGCGGCATTCGCCTGCGCCACCTGCGCGATAATTTCACCCGTCGCCGGGTTATAGGTCGGCGCGGTGCGTCCGTCTGAGCCAGCTACGCGCTGACCACCTATCGCCAATCCTTCAAATGGAATTTCTTTTGCAACCATGTTCCTGTTATTCCTATTCTGGCGTCACGTAAGCAGCCGTAATGCCGCCATCAACCACAAATTCCGTCCCGGTGACGAACAATGATTCATCCGAGGCCAAATACAGCGCGGCATACGCAATTTCTTTCGCCTCACCAAAACGCCCCACCGGAATATGCACCATCCGGCGCTGCTTTTTCGCATCGGTGTTGAGGAAGCTCATCAGCAGTTCAGTTTTCAGTGGGCCGGGGCAAATGGCATTCACGCGGATATTTTGCCGCGCGTGAATAATCGCCAACTCGCGAGTCATCGCCATCACGCCGCCTTTGCTGGCAGTATACGCGATTTGCGGGGTCGCCGCGCCCATCAACGCCACGAACGAAGCCGTGTTGATGATCGAGCCGCCGCCCGCGCGCTGCAAGGCCGGAATACCAAATTTGCAGCCCAGGAAAACACCCTTTAAATTGATCGCCATCGTCAAATCCCAGACCGATTCTTCGGTGGTCATGGCGTTGTCGTCATCGCCGTGCATGATTCCGGCATTGTTGAACAGCACGTTCAGCTTGCCAAATTCCTTCTCGGCGACATTGACCATATTTTCGCAGTCCGCCGCTTTCGAAACATCGGCATGGGCATAAACGGCCTTGCCGCCCTGCGCCCGCACCATCTCAACCGTTTCATTGCCGCCCGCGTCGTTCACATCAGCGACGACGATACTTGCCCCCTCGGCAGCAAACAGCAGCGCGGTTTCCCGCCCGATGCCGCTGCTCGCGCCGGTAATCAATGCAACTTTGTCTTGCAGACGCATAGTTCCTCCTGTGAAGCTAAGTGCTTTTAGCTTTTAGTCGTTAGCTTTAGCCGTTAGCTTTAGCCGTTAGCTTTAGCCGTTAGCTGAAATTCAAATACAAATTATCTCGCGACACTATTGTAGAGGTTCAGCGCGCTGAACCCGTTTGCTGAACCCGATTATCTCATCATTTTATCAAACCGTATCCCGCGCAAAAAAGCTAATGGCTAATCGCTAGATTTGCTCAAAATACCGTTCGCGCTCCCACGTCGTCACCGCGCGGTCAAAAGCCGCCTGCTCAGTCTTGAAAAAGTGCAGATAATGCTCATAAACGGCGTCGCCAAACGCCTCACGCGCAAACGCGCTGTTCTCCAGAGCGATAATCGCGTCGCGCAAGGTTCGCGGCACCTGCGGCAGATTCGCGGCTGAATAGACATCGCCTGTGAAAATTTCTGGTGGTTCAATCTGATTGCGAATCCCATCCAAACCGGAGGCCAACGCCGCCGCGAACGCCAAATACGGGTTGATATCTGCGCCAGGAATGCGCGATTCGATTCGCAGCGATGGGCCATGACCGACGACGCGGAATCCGGCGGTGCGGTTATCAAAACTCCACGCAAGGCTGGTCGGTGCCCATGACCCCGCCTGATAACGCTTATAGGAATTGATCGTCGGCGCGTAAAATGGCATCAATTCGTGAGCGTGGGCGATCCAACCGCCCAAAAACCAGCGAAAATTTTTCGACCCATGCACCGGGACGAGGACTTCATCCCCGGCAAATAGATTGGTTTCGCCCGCCGCGTCCCATAAACTGAGATGAAGATGTCCGCTCGAACCTGCCAATTTTTCGTCAAATTTCGCCATAAAGCTGACCGAAAGCCCTAATTCATGGGCGAGGTCTTTAAAGCACTGCTTGTAAATCGTGTGATGATCCGCCATCGTCAGCACATTGGCATAATGAATATTGAGTTCGTGCTGCCCCGGCCCCCACTCCCCTTTGCTGGATTCCACTGGAATGCCGCTCCTGGCAAGATGTCTGCGGGCGGCGGCGTTGAGGACTTCCTCGCGCGTCCCCTGCAAAATGTGATAATCCTCGATATACGAGCCGAAATGCTTGAGGTTGGCGAAATTTTTCTCGCGGGCGCTGCCATAGGTCTCGTTGAAAATGTAGTATTCCAACTCCGACGACCCGTTCGCCAGATACCCCATCTCGGCGGCGGCGGCAACCTGCTTGAGTAGGATGCTGCGCGGCGCAACGGCAACAGGCGCGTTCGTTTTTTCGTCATACGGGGTGCAAATGACCAACGCCGATTTATCCAGCCAGGTCGCCATGCGCAGCGTTGCCAGATCAGGAACGCAGTTAAAATCGCCATAGCCGAGTTCCCAACTGGCGAATTTATAACCGGGGATCGGCTCCATCGGAATATCGACGGTGAGCAAATAATCACAGGCGTGCATCCCTGAGTCAGCGGTATGCTCCATAAAATATTCAGCATCCAACCGCTTACCCATTAATCGCCCGTACAAATCTGAAAAAACGGCGACAACCGTTTCAACCTCGCCGGAGTCGATTTTCGCTTGCAACTGTTCCAGCGTCAGCATTCCACGTTCATTTGACATAAGCAGTTTTTATCCTTCAAAATCCGGCACAACGGCGATCACAATCGAGGTTGCTGGGCCACCCAAGCGCATATCGACACGCGCGCTGGCATAAGCATAAGCCTCAAACGGATCGAGTCCCTGTCCATCCACCAGCAGCGCAAAGGCTTCGTCCAGCGCAATCTGGTACGCCTTTTCCAGCGTATCGCTCATCCCCAGGCAAAGGGTGCTGCTGCCAACGCGCAAACGCGGGTAATTGAGCTTCATCCCTTTTTCGAGGCTGATTCGTAATGTCGCCTGTCCCGCCGCCTCCAGGCTGACCCACGTCGGCTCAGCAACGCCCATCGCCGCGTGAAGATCGCCCATCGCCAGCAATGCGCCGGGAACTTGTACGGGCAGATAGAGTGTCGCGCCAGGGGACATTTCGCGCAAGTCCATATTGCCGCCCCAGGGGTACGCGGGCATAAACGTCGAGCCTTTGCCCTCGACAGGCGCAAGGCCGATGCACCCGATCATGGGCTGAATCGGCGCGCTCACGCGATCCGAAATTTTCGCTTTGCTATTTTCGAGCGGAATCTGCTTCACACGCACCGCATCGGTCTGCTTGCCCAGCCCGCCGAAATTCGGCAGCCACACCGACCACGCCCGCCGCACCTGGACATCCAGCACTTCAATTTTCAGCGAGTCGCCCGGTTCTGCGCCGCGCACAAAAACCGGCCCGGTGACGGCGTTGAAATTTTCCAGACCAATCGCCTCCACCGCTTCGCCCTTCGACAGCCGTTCGTAAGCGACATCGCCCGTTTCAAATGTCACCGTCGCGCCGGAATCGATTTCCAGCACGGGCGGCACGGTTCGATCCAGCGCAAACGCACATTGCTCTTTTTTCAAAAAATAAGTGTCGGTCATTTTTTATATTCCTCGTTAAACAACAAACTTGTAGGGGCGCAATATATTGCGCCCCTACGGAAATCACGAATTGCGTTCCGTCTCAATCCGGCTCAAAAATCCATCAAGCACCTGCATGTAGCGTTCCGGTTCTTCCGCGTGTGCCATGTGCGAACTATTCTCGAAAAGCACCCATTCCGCGCCGGGGATGCCATCCCGCACCGTTTCCGCGATCAGCGGCGTGGCTTCATCATAGCGCCCGGAAGTCACCAGCGTCGGCGCGTTGATCTCGCCCAATCGGGCAATAATATCCCAATTTTTCAATGTTCCAATGACGTGAAATTCGCTCGGCCCGTTCATGACGTTATAAACTTCGGGATACAGATCGACTTTATCATAGGTGCGCTGCACAAATTCCGGCGTCGGGTCGGTGCGGCAGACATGACGCTTATAAAAAACCATCATCGCGTCTTTATATTGCTGGCTGGTGGTCGTCCCGGCGGCCTCATGTTTGAGCAGAGTCGCTTGAATTTCCGCTGGCAACTCCTCGCGCAGACGGTTGGCCTCCGCGACCCATTGGATCATGCTGGCGGGCGAACTGGCAATGGTTAGACTGGCGACGCCTTTGGGCTGCGTCAGCATATATTCCATCGCCAGCATCCCACCCCACGATTGTCCCAGCAAGTGAATCGTGTCCAGGCCAAGCGCCTGACGCACGACGTTGATTTCTTCAATATACAATTCAACCGTCCACAGTGACGGATTGCTCGGCGTATTCGAATTCCCACAGCCGAGTTGGTCGTAAAAAATCACGCGCCGTCCGGTCTCCGTCATCGCGCTCAACGATTCGAGATAATCGTGTGCCGCGCCAGGGCCGCCATGTAAGCATAAAAGCGGGAGCTTACCCGGTTCTTCTTTCTCGCCGACGATTCGATACCACGTTTGATAACCCTTGAAGGGGATAGTGCCTTCCTGAACAGCGGTCATGAAATTTTCCTTATCCTATTTTTGCAGCGATGTGCGTGGGTCAATCGCGTCGCGGACAGCATCCCCCAGGAGGTTGAATCCCAGGGTCGTAATAATAATGGCGACAGTCGGCACAAAAATCATCCAGGGCGCGATCCGGTAACGGCTTTGCCCTTCCGCGATCATGTTGCCCCAGGTCGCCGTTGGCAGCGGAACCCCCACGCCCAGAAAACTCAGCGACGACTCCACCAGGACGGTGCTGGCAAAGCTGAGTGTCGCCCAGACAATCGTCACCGTGATTGTATGCGGCAGGATGTGCCAGAAGATAATATACCCATCTTTTGCGCCGGATG
>Ga0268299_1002888_pt1 | contig 18013 bp, 14 predicted proteins | sample NOBtaG_FD_193484 | JGI IMG/M metagenome (GOLD analysis project Ga0268299, IMG submission 193484) | Activated sludge microbial communities from bioreactor in Nijmegen, Gelderland, Netherland - NOB reactor | ecosystem: Engineered > Bioreactor > Aerobic > Activated sludge | place: Netherlands...
CGATATGGCGAACCTCCGGGCCGCGTTCGGTTGGGCGCTGAACAACGGCCGGATCGATCTCGCCCTGGACGTCGTCTCCGGGCTGCGGCGGTACCTGAACGAGCACCTGACCATGGAGCTCTGCGACTGGGGCGATGCCATCGTGAAGCTCGCCCGGGGTCGGGGTGATGCGATGGAGGCCAGGGCCCTGGCGGTGGCGGCGACGGGTTGGCTGTTCCAGCGTCGATACGAGGAGATCTACCGCTCCTCTGAGCGGGTGCGGGCGATGTCGGAGGTGGATGCCGACGCGGTGGCCCTGCTGGCGTGGGCCGACGGTTGGGCCCGGGTCAACTCCGGCGATCATCATGGCGCCGCGCCGATCTGGTTGGGGGCACTCCGCTCTCGACCGTCTCCCTGGAACGAGGCCCTGCTGTCGGCCAGCCTGGTGGTCTGTGGCCGGCAGCCCCCCGACCTCGACGAGATCCTCGATCGGGTGGCCTCCCCGAGCCTCAGGATCTGGCACCAGATCTGGGCGGCGAAGATCGTCGGGTCCCCGGAACGGCTGGTCGCCACCGACTCGATGTTGGCCGGTGTCGTGGAGCAGACGGCGCAACTCGGCGCCACCCATGCCCGAGGCGTCGCCCTCTACATCCGGGCCTTCGTCCTGGCGCAGCTTCCGGACCGGCCGCCGGCCGAGGTGCTGGCCGTGATCGACGAGGCCATCACGCTGTGGTCCGATCTGAGCGTTCCGTCCCAGATGCTCGTCCCGGTTCTCGAAGCGCTCGGCTTCACCCTGGCCCTCAGGGGATTCCCGGAGCAAGCCTGCACGTTGTTCGCTGTGGTCGAAGCGAGAGGCGGCACCCTGTGGCGCAACTTCCGGTCCCTCGTCGAGGGCCCGCTGGCAGAGCTGGCGGAGCCGGCCCGCCGCGCCAGCCGGGATCGGGCGACGCAGTTCACGGGTCTGGCGGAGGTGGCCCAGTTCGCCCGTTCACTCATTCGGGTGGTCTCCGAGACCTCTCCGGCATGACGTGAGAGGATGGTCCCATGGCCACGACATCCCCGGAGATCGTCGAGCTCGCCCCCCAGGAGGCGATCGCCGTGCGGGGCGACGTGGCGATCGGTGACCTGCCGCGCTTCTTCGAGCGGGCGTTCGGCGAAGCGTTCGACGCGGCGAGCGCCTGCGGTGTCGAGATCGTCGGTCCTCCGTTCGGCTTCTATCCCGAGATGCCGACCGAGACCGTCGTCGTGGAGGCTGGCTTCCCGGTGTCGGCGCCGGCCGAGGTCCACGGCAACGCCCACCCCTTCCTCCTGCCGGGCGGTCGGGCGGTGCGGGTGACGCACATCGGCCCCTACGAGACCATGGATGCGACGTACCGGGTTCTCCAGACCTGGATGACCGAACACGGTCTCGTGCCGGCGCAGGGGATGTGGGAGTGCTACCTGTCGGACCCGGAGGCCGAGCCCGATCCAGCCGGCTGGCGGACCCAGATCATCTGGCCCGTGGAACTCTACGGGGATTGATCCAGGTGGATCCGCACCTGCTGAATCGTCAGTGGACCTGAGCGGTACAGCTCGGGCTTGTCGGATCCGGGTACGAACTTGTTGATCTGAAGGTCGATCTGGTCTGCGTACAGGGCGTCGCCGTTGTCGGTCAGGCGAATCTGGACCTGAACCGCGGTGCCCCGGGGCTCGCCGGTGGATCCGGGATCGCGGAGCACAGCCACACCGTTCACAACGGCCTGGACGGGTGCCCCGATGTCGACCGTGGCGTCTGTCGAGACGTCGTGGTTGCAGCCCTCGTCTCCAGCGCAGCCGTCGTCGTCGCAGGACCCCTCGTCGTGGTCGTCCCCGCAGCTGACGTCTCCCACCGCAACTCGATGGACCTCGAACCCGGTTATGGTGAGCCCGCCGGCCTCCGGGATGCGCAGGAAGAGAGCGCCCCAGCAGTCGAGGGTCGAGTCCTGGGGGCGGCAGGACGGGTCGTCGACCGCCGCCGTCCCCTCGAGTCGGCACCCGGGACCCGCTCGCGGCCGCCGAAGAACACGGCGACCGGGTCGGTGCGTCAGTACCTCTGCGGCGACGACCGGGAGCCGTCGCCGCAGAGGTTCCGCCGGCCTGGGTGGCTGGCGCCCAGGGGCCACTGACGGTCAGTCCAGGCCGAGGCGGGCGGCCACTGCGGCGGTGTCCGCAGCGGTGAGGACCGAGCGGGCCAGGCTCCACACGTGCTCGAAGACGTCGGCGGGCGCGGTCGCCCGCATCCCGCCCAGCAGCTCGGTGCGATCGTCGACGTTCATGGCGGGAAACATCAGGGCCAGCCCGGCGAAGAGCTCCTGGGGCGGCATGCCGGCGATGATGGCGCCGTGCAGGCGGAGCAGGCCGTCGAACCCGACGGCCTGCTCGAGGACCTGCGCCACGACCCGCTCCTCCCGGTCCTGGTGGGAGAGGTAGTCGGCGGTGAACGCGGCCAGGTCGACGTAGAGCTCGTGGACGGCGGCGCGGGCCGAGCCCGCGGCTGGCTGGCGGACGATGTCGGCGAGCGCCACGAGGTGCGCCATCCGAGCCTCGATGGCCTCGTGCTCGTCGGCCACCTGGGCGGCCAGGCCCGGTGCGGCCTGCTCCAGCGGCGCCTGGAGAACGCCGTCCTCGTGCCGAGCATGCTGCTCCAGGAACGAGACCAGGCCGGTCACCTGATCGGCCAGGTCCCGCCGGCCGAGGTCGTCGGCGGGGTCGAGGCGGCCGGCGTCCGCCACCACGGCGAACAGCTCGGCCCGGATGGCCTTGTGGATGTCGCGGTAGAGGTCGAACGAGACCGGCTGGAGTCGGGGCCGCTCGATCGTGATCGTCGAGGTGTCGGTGGTGGTGCTCATAGCGGTGTCTCCGTGGGTAGGGACCGGACGGGCCGGTCGGTGTAGTGGGGTCATCATCCGACGTTCCGCCGCCACGGCGCGCCCCAGAACCTCGTACCGACCTGCTACACGTCTCGGAGCGCTTGCTACGAAAGTGATAACTTCTCCGTCCGGAGCGGTCCGACGGAGGTGTGCGCACGTGCTCGACGACGCGACGATCGAGTTCCTGCACGGGGGCTGTGCGTTGCTCGTCGGAACGGTCGACGCGTCGGGGCTGGCCCACGCCGGGCGAGGGCACGGGCTCACGGTGCTGTCCGCCGACGACCCGGTCCGGTTCCGCCTGCTCGTCGACCGCGACGACCCTCACACGGTGGCCAACCTCTACCCGGGCGCCATGGTCGCCATCTGCACGGCCGACGTGCCGACCCTGCGGTCGCTGCAGTTCAAGGGCCGGGTCCTGGCGGTCGAACCCGCCACGCCGGCCGACCTCGACAAGCACCAGCAGTACGCCCACGACTTCACGTGGGACATCCACCGCACCGACGGCGACCTGCTCCCGATGCTGCGCCGGTGGGCCGACCGCCCGGTGCTGGCGTGCGTGGTCGAGGTCGACGACACGTTCGACCAGACGCCCGGCCCCACCGCCGGGCGCCGGGTGGGGCTCACGTCGTGACCGGCCCGCTCTCGCTCCGCGACCTCCAACGGTGCTTCGCCGGTCGGGTGCCGGCGGTCATCGCCTCGGCGAACGCCGCCGGCGTACCCAACATCACGTACCTGTCGGCGGTGCACCAGGTCGACGACGAACGGGTGGCCCTGTCCAACCAGTTCATGGCCAAGACCTCCCGCAACCTGGCCGAGAACCCCCACGCCACCCTGCTGCTGATCGATCCCGTCACCTACTCCGAGTACCGGGTGGTGCTCCGCTACGAACGCACCGACCGGCGCGGCCCCGTCTTCGATCGGCTCCGGGAGGAGGTGGGGCGGGTGGCCGCGCTGTCGGGCATGACCGACGTGTTCCACCTCCGTTCGGCCGATATCTGCCGCGTCGAGGAGATCGAGGTCGTCCGCGACTTCGAGCCGCCGGCCGACGAGGGCGCGTCGCGTCGCCGGGCGACCATGCTCGCCGCCGCGGCGGAGGTCGCCTCCCGCATGAGCCGGTGCACCGATCTGGAGGAGCTGCTCGATGTCACCCTCGACGGCCTCGATGAGCTGCTCGGCTACCGCTACTCGTCGGTGATGCTGCTCGACGAGACGGGCTCCCACCTGTACACGGTGGCCAGCCACGGATTCACCTCCGAGGGGGTGGGGTCCGAGCTGGCGCTCGGCGAGGGGGTGGCGGGCGTCGCGGCGGCCCGGAGCGCACCCGTTCGCGAGGGCAGCCTGCGGCAGATGCACAAGTACTCGCTGTCGGTCCGTCGGTCGTTCGAGGCCGACGGTTCGGTCGGCCCCGGCCTGGACGTGCCGGTGCCAACCCTCGAGAACACGCAGAGCCAGCTCGCCGTGCCCGGGATCGTGCGTGGTGAGCTGATGGGCGTGGTGGTGGTCGACAGCCCGCTGGCCGTGGCGTTCGACGAGGACGACGAGGCCGTGCTCACCCTCGTGGCCACGCTCGTCGCCCAGGCGGTCGACGCCGGCCGCCAGGCGCTGCCCGACGAGGCGGCCGAGCCCGCCGCCGCACCCGCCGGCGCGGCGGCCGCTCCGGGCCTTGTGTCGGCGGGCGAGTGCCACGTCCGCTTCTTCGCCGAGGACGGCAGCGTGTTCCTCGACGGCACCTACCTCATACGCGGGGTCGCCGGTCGCGCCCTGTGGTCGCTCGTGAACCGGTACGCCGACACCGGCCAGACCGACTTCACCACCAAGGAGCTGCGCCTCGACCGCTCGCTCGAGCTACCGGGTTTCCGCGACAACCTCGACAACCGGTTGCTCATGCTCAAGCGTCGCCTCGACGAGCGTGACGCACCGATCCGGCTCACCCGCACGGGCCGGGGCCGGCTGGCCCTCCAGTGCCCGGCGGCGCTCCGCCTCGAAGCGCACGACTGACCTGACGAATCCCGCGATCGGCGGCGGGGATCAAGGCTCCCCACCGACCATGACCAGCGGAATGCAACTAGCGCGCTCGGAGGGATTCGAACCCCCAACCTTCTGATCCGTAGTCAGATGCTCTATCCAATTGGGCTACGAGCGCTGGCTTCTGGGCCCTTAGGCTAGCGGATCCGGCGGGCACCGGGACACCCTTTCCCGGCACCGGCGCGGCGACCGCCCGAACGTCGGGCCCCCGCGCCGTGAGACCGGCGTCACCGCAGGTCACGCCACGTGGGGCGCGAGGTGCGGACCCTGGATGTTTTGCTCCTGGGTGCATGTTGCCCCAACCGGCCAGAGGAGTATTCTCATCGATGCGGGCCTGGATGTAGCTGATCGAGCTTGGGCGGCCCTCGTCTTCCGCGTTCATCCATGTAGTTGTGCAGTTTTCGGGAATGGATGAGGGATGCACGAACTGAAGTGCCGTGGTTGCGGCTCCGCCCTGAGCGAGATCATGGTGGACCTCGGTCCTCAGCCGCTCGCCAACTCCTACGTGCCGTTGGAGGCGGCCCGGGCCGGGGAGCTTTTCATTCCCCTCACGGTCTACGTGTGCTCGCAGTGCCACCTCGTCCAGCTCCACCACGAGGTCCCCCCGTCGGCCATCTTCTCCGACTACGCCTACCAGTCGTCCTGGTCCACGTCCTACGTGGAGCACGCCCGCCGCTACGTCGATGCGGCCACCGCCCGCCTCGGGCTCGACTCGTCGTCCCGGGTCGTCGAGATCGCCAGCAACGACGGCTACCTCCTCCAGTGGTTCGTGGCCAAGGGCATCCCGGTGCTGGGCATCGAACCGGCGGCCAACATCGCCGTGCTGGCCGAGGCCAAGGGCATCCCCAGCCGGGTCCAGTTCTTCGAGGCCGCCGTCGGCCGCCAGGTCCGCCAGGAGGTCGGTCCGGCCGACCTGATGATCGCCAACAACGTCCTGGCCCACGTCCACGAGCTGCACGACTTCGTGGGTGGCTTCCGGGAGCTGCTGGCCCCCGCCGGCCGGGTCACGTTCGAGTTCCCCCACCTCCTGCGCCTGATGGAGCAGGTGGAGTTCGACACGATCTACCACGAGCACTTCTCCTACTTCTCCCTCCTCGCCCTGGAGCCGGTGTTCGCCGCCGAGGGCCTGGCCGTGGTCGACGTGGAGGAGCTGAGCGTCCACGGCGGCGCCCTGCGGCTGTGGCTCGCCCACACCGGCGCCACCGCCGAGACCCCCAACGTGGAGCGCATCCGCCGGGCCGAGGCCGCCGCCGGGCTGCACCAGCTGCACACCTACACCCAGTTCGGGCGCACCGTGGCCCAGCACAAGCGCGAGATGCTGACCCACCTGATCAGCCACCTCGACGCCGGCCGGCGGCTCGCCGCCTACGGGGCCCCGGCCAAGGGCAACACCCTGTTGAACTACTGCGGCATCGGGGTCGACATGATCCCCTTCACGGTCGACCGCAACCCCGACAAGCAGGGCACGCTCCTTCCCGGCAGCCGCATCCCGGTCCGGGCCCCCGAGGTCCTGGCCGAGGAGAAGCCCGACGTGGTGGTCGTCCTCCCCTGGAACCTGGCCGACGAGATCGCCCCCATGGTCAACGCCGCCTCCTGGGGCGGGGTCACGGAGATCCTCCGGCCCCACCCGCGCATTGTCGGCTGATCGCCCGTTGTCGGCTAGAACGAACGGCATGACGCCAGGCCTCGACGCCACCTGGGTCGACCAGTTGATGGACGACCTGTTCCCCCTCTGCCGCAGCATCACCGGCAACGGCAACCGGGCCACGCTGGCCCGGGTCGGCAAGGAGATCGACCTCACGGTCCACGAGGTGCCCACCGGCACCCCCGTGCTCGACTGGCAGGTGCCCGACGAGTGGAACCTCAACCGGGGCCGGCTGTGGGGGCCCGACGGCGACCTGGTGGCCGACACCGACAACTGCAACCTCCACGTGGTGGGCTACAGCCACCCGGTGAAGGGCGAGCTGTCGCTGTCGCAGATCGCCAACCACCTCCACTCCAACCCCGACATGCCGTGGTCCGTGCCCTACCGCACGGCCTACTACGCCCAGACCTGGGGCTTCTGCCTCCCCTACGAAGACCACGCCTCCCTCCGGCCCGGCTTCTACACCGTCGACCTCGACGCCACGCTGCAGCCGGGCTCGCTCACCTACGGCGAGCTGGTGGTCCCTGGCACCACCGACCGGGAGGTGCTCGTCTCCACCCACATCTGCCACCCGTCGATGGCCAATGACAACCTCACCGGGATCGCGGCCACCATCGCCCTCGCCCGCTGGGCCCTGAGCGCCCCGCGTCGGCTCACCTACCGCTTCGTGTTCATCCCCGGCACGATCGGCTCGATCACCTGGCTGGCCCGCAACCGCCACGTGGTGCCCCGCATCGCCCACGGGCTCGTGCTCACCGGCCTGGGCGATCCCGGGCCTCTCACCTACAAGCGGTCCCGCCGGGGCGACACCGGCACCGACCGGGTCCTGGCCCGGGTCCTGGCCGAACGGGGCGGCCAGGTCATCGACTGGTACCCCTACGGCTACGACGAGCGGCAGTACTGCTCGCTCGGTTTCGACCTGCCGATCGGCCGCCTGTCGCGCACCATGCACGGCACCTACCCCCAGTACCACACCTCGGCCGACGACCTGTCGTTCGTCAGCGCCGAGCGGGTGCTGGCCGCCGTCGACGTGGCCACCGAGGCCCTGGAGCTGTTCGACGAGCGGCGCCCCCTCACCAACGCCGCCCCCGAAGGCGAGCCCCAGCTCGGCCGGCGGGGCCTGTTCGCCAAGATCGGCGGCACGATCGGCAACGACTCCAAGGAGTCCACCTACCTGTGGCTCCTCAGCCTGGCCGACGGCGACACCGATGTGGCCGATGTGGCCGCCCGGGCCGGCCTACCGCTCGACGAGGTGGCGCTGGCCGCCGCCCGCCTCCGCGATGCCGGCCTGCTGACCGAGGCGGGTTGATACTCGTACAGGGCTGAGCTTCGCTCAGCTTGCCGTCACGGTGAAGGAGTGGGTGGCCGACGCCGTCTGCCCGCTCGTGTCCGACGCCGTGGCGGTGAGGGTGAACGTCTGACCCACCGCCTCGGGGGCGCTGGGCTGGATCTGGATCGAGCTGATCCCCGGCACCACGTCGAGCACGCCTTCCCCGAACTGGGGGATGCTCCACTGGCCCGAGGTGGCGTTGGCCGTCACGATGTCGCAGAACACGGTCTCGTTGAGGGCGATCTCCGCCGGGCAGGTGATCGACACCGCGATCCCGGTGACGGTGAAGCTGCGCTCCACGGAGGTGCTGGCCCCGGCTGCGTCGGTCACGGTGGCCGTGATCGTGAACGTCTGGCCCACCGCGCTCGAGTTCGTGGGGTTGATGAAGATGTCGAACGTGCCGGTGCTCGTGTCGAACGGCTCGGGGGCGTCCTTGAACCCGGGCAGGTCCCAGGTGCCAGACGCCGCACCCACGGTGGTGATCGTGCAGTAGATCTTCGTGTTGAGCTGGATCTGCTCCGGGCACTCGATGCTGACCGTGGCCGTGCTGGCACCGGCCCCACCGGTGGTCGACCCGCTGAGCAGGGTGGTGGACGTGCCGCCGGCGGTGCTGGGCGTGGTGGTGGTCTCGTCGCCGTCGTCGCCGCCTCCCGAGTTGGCCACGGCGGCGGCGATGCCGCCGACAGCCAGCAGCGCCACCAGCCCCGCTCCCACCATGGCCAGCACCTTGCCCGAGCCGCCCCCTCTCGTCGGGGGGCCCGAGTGGTGGAACGGCGCCGGCCCGATGTCGCCGGGCGGCGCCACCGGGCCGCTGGGAAAGCCCTGGGGAGGGAGGGGGAACCCCTGGGGTCCGGTCGGCCCGCCCTGCGGCGCCCCAGGGAAACCGGAGGGCGTGTTCTGGAAACCGGAGGGCGTGTTCTGGAAGCCCTGCGGCGGGAGCGTGGCGTACTGGGGTTGTTGGGTGGGCGGCGGGAACTGGGACGGCGGTTGGGGACCCGTCGAGGGCCAGGCCGGCGACCCCGTGGGGGTCTGGGCGATCAGGGGCGGCGGGTTGGGCACGGCGACCGTGGCCGTGCTGGGCAGGGGAGCGCCGCTGGCCGCCGCCTTGAGCTGGGCCGCCATGGCCTCGGCCGTCGGCTGGCGCTGGGCCGGATCCTTGGCCAGGGCCTGCTCGATGATCCGGGCCACCGGATCGGGGACCCCCTGGGGCCGCAGGTCGGGCGGGGGCTCGGTGAGAGCCCGGGTGATCATCGGCGTGACACCCTCGTCGCCCGGCCGGATGAACGGGGGCAGGCCCGTGATGAGGTTGAACAGGGTGGAGCCGAGGGCGTAGATGTCGACTCCGGGCCCGATCTGCTGACCCTGGAGGAGCTCGGGGGCGGCGTGGGCCAGTGTGGCGGTGGTGCTCATCGTCGCCGTGGCGTTGTTGGCCACCGCCGCGATCCCGAAGTCGGACAGCTTGGGGTTGCCGTACTGGTCGATCAGGATGTTGTCGGGCTTGATGTCCCGGTGCAGCACGCCTGAGTCGTGGGCCGCCTGGGTGGCCCCGGCCACCGCCGCCATGATCTCCACCGCTTCGGGCCAGGGGAGCGGGCCGGCCGACCGGAGCCGGGCCCCCAGGGAGCCGCCGGTGGCGAGCTGCATGACGATGTAGCCCTCGCCGCTCTCGGTGTAGCCCGACTCGAACACCGGGATGATGTTGGGGTGCGACCCGAGGCGGCCCATGGTCTGGCGCTCCCGGTCGAACCGGCGGCGCTCGGTGTCGCCCAGGGCGCCTTCCAGCACCTTGATCGCCACCTCGCGCCCGTGGGCGGCGTCGGCCGCCTTGTAGACCGAGGCGAACCCGCCCTGGCCGATCAGCTCGGCGTCGCGGTAGCCAGCGATGTCTCGGGTCCTGCCTGCCACGCGCTCCCTCCGGGCGGTCCTGCTCTTCGCAGCCTACGCCCAAGTACGCTGCCCCCCATGGCGACCGTCTCCGTCGTGGTTCCCACCTTTCAGCGCGAGCAGATGTTGGCCGAGGCACTCGATTCCGCTCTGGCTCAGACCTACGAGGACTTCGTGATCCTCGTGGGCGACAACAGCGAGAACGACGACACCGAGAAGCTGATGGCCAGCTACACCGATCCCCGCATCCGGTACCACCGGAACCGGCCGGGCCTGGGGGCGATGGGGAACTGGCTCGACCTGGTCCGCCGGGCCGACACCCCGCTGATCGCCACCCTCCACGACGACGACCTGTGGGAGCCCGACTACCTGGCGACCGTGGTGCCCCCGATGCTGGAGGATCCCGACACGGCGATGACCTTCGTGGACTTCTGGGTGATCGACGAGTTGGGCCGCATCCAGGAGGCCTACACCGAGGAGGAGTCGGAGCGGACCCACCGGCGCACGATGCCGGGCGGCAAGGTCCGCTACGACCTGGCCCAGGGCATCCGCCTGGTGGCGGTGTGGAACGCCCCCCAGCCGTGCTACGCCGCCGTGATCCGCCGGGACGCCATCCTGGCCACCGACTTCCCCCAGCAGATGGACCCGCTGTACGACATCTGGTTGTCGTACCACCTGGTCAAACGGGGAGCCGGACTCCGCTACGAGCCCCGGCGCCTCACCCGGTACCGGGTCCACTCCGCCACCGGCACCAACGACGCCCGCTTCACCGAGGCCGAAGACTGGATCTTCCGCCAGATCATCGAGCAGAACGCCGAGGCCGGCCCGGTCACCGACGAGGTACGACGCTACTGGTCGTCGATCCGCTGGTACCGGGGTACCCGGCTCATGGGGGCCGGCCCCGCCGCCCGAGAGCGGTCGCAGAAGGAGCTGCTGGCGGCGGCCGAGGGCCTGGGTGGGCCCAAGCGGGTGGTCGCCACCATGGCCGGCCGGTCCGGGCTGGCCTGGAGCGCCGGGAGCCGGGCGTGGCAATGGCGGCACCGCAGCCCCGGGGTGCACGACATCCGGCACCAGTCGGCGACCTGACCTGCCGACCTGCCGCTCCCGCCCCGGTGGTCGTCGGGGTGATCCCGGGGTCATCGTGGGGGTGATTGCCACGGAGCCGGCTACTGGTTTCAATGGTGCGGGTACGACAGCGGATGTGGTCTCGGCGGGCGGGTCGGCATGTCTCCCCCGGCGGAGCCGTGCCCTGTCCTCCTCTCAGAATCGGTAGGGTCCCCTATGCCAGCTCTCCTCGTGATAGTCGCCCTGTTGGCGGTCGGGTTCCTGGTGATGTGGGTGCGGTCCAACCGGGCCCTCCTGGCCCACCAGGCCGAAGCGGCGGCCACCCAGGCCACGTTGACCACCGAACGCGACGACGCACGGGCCGAGGCTGCCACCCGCACCACCGAGCGTGACGAGACCCGGGCGCAGCTGGCGGTCCGCACCACCGAGCTCGAGACCCGCACCGGCGAGCTGGATGGTGCGCGGGCCCAGATCACCCGCCTCGAGGCCCAGAGCTCCCAGCTCTCGGGGGCTGTCCGGCGCCAGACCGGCGAGATCGACGAGCTGCGGGCCAAGGTGGCCGAGCAGGAGGCCCGCCTCGAGGCGCAGTCGAACGAGATCGGCACCCTGGTGCTGGAGAACAACGCCCTGGAAGCGCGGGCCGAGACCGCGGAGGCGGCGGTTGCGGCGGCCGAGGCCCGCAACACCGGCGTGGTGATCGGCGAGGAGCTGGGCACCGACGACGGCCATCCCGCCACCCTGTGGTCGCTGGAGCTGGCCCGCTCCAAGCGGACCTGGCGCACCAGCGTGGCCGCCAACCCGTTCGCCGAGCCCACTCCGTTCGAGGAGACCGACGATCCGGTGCGCCTGGCCGTCGAGGTGGAGGCGGCGGCCCTCCGGGAGAACGTGGGCACCCTGGTGGACATCGACTGGCAGATCGGCCCGATCGCCGACCCCACCCGGAGCCACCTGATCGTGCGGGTGGCCCAGGAGCTGCTGGAGGCGGCCGCCCGGAACCCGGAGCCGCTGCGGCTGGTGGTGAGCGGCGACCCCGACGTGACGCTCCGTCTGGAACCCCGCGACGGCGCCGGCGAGGGCAAGCCTGTCACCGTCACGGCGACCGGCGTCGATCTCGACCTCACCGAGCCCGTCACGGTCAAGGCCGTCCCGTAGGGCGGCCCGGCGGCCTCCCGGAGCCGCCTGAAGGGCCGGGCTGGCGGGCCCGGCCCCTCAGGGGGCTACGGCGGCGAGTGTGCGGCTGGCTCGGCGCCCGGCCAGGATCCGGTGGTACAGCCGCTCGTGATCAGCCACCATCCGTTCGGCTGAGAACCAGCGCTCGGCCCTGTCCCGGCACGCTCGGCGGCTGATCGTGTGGACCCGGGTGACGGCGTCGGCCAGGGCGTCGATGTCGTCGGCCAGGAACCCGGTCTCACCCTCGGTCACGATCTCGGGGGCTGCCCCGTCGGTGCCACCCACCACGGGGGCACCGCAGGCCAGGGCCTCGATCATGACCAGCCCGAACGGCTCGGGCCAGCGGATCGGGTTGAGCAGGGCCCGCGCCCCCTGCAGGAGCCGGACCTTGTCGGCGTGGCCGACCTCGCCCACGTAGACCACGTCGCCTCCCAGCCGGGGCTCGATGGCTTCGGCGAAGTACCGCTGCTCGGCCGCCTCCCGCATCTTGGCCGCGATGACCAGCGGCATCCCGGCCCGCCGCGCCACCTCGATGGCACGGTCGATGCCTTTGTCGTGGCACATGCGGCCCAGCGACAGCAGGTAGTCGCCGCCGTCGGGGCCGAACTCGTAGCGGGACAGGTCGAGCCCGTGGTGGATCACGGCGGCCACCGGCACCGAGGCCGGGGCCGTGCTGGCCTGGTGGCGGGAGATGCCGATGACGGGCACCCGATGGGCCACCTGACGGTAGATGTCCACCAGATCGTCGTTGAACGGGCCGTGGTTGGTGGTGACCACCGGCAGCTCCGGGTAGAGCTCGCTGACGAACAGCCCGGCCATCGTGTGGTCGTGCACGATGTCGCAGCCGGCCAGGGTCTCGTAGGCGGCGGCCACGTGCCGCAACTCGAGGACGCTGTAGCCCATGCGGTCCGGGTCGCACTGCTCGAACAGGAACGACCGGGGGACGGCGCAGGTGGAGTCGCCGGTGGTGAACAGGGTGACGTCGTGCCCGGCGGCGTGGAGGCCCCGGGCCAGGACGTCCAGCACCAGCTCGGTGCCCCCGTAGCTGGTGGGCGGCACGGGCACCCACGGCGGAGCGACGATCCCGATCTTCAACGGCGGAAAGCTGGTCACAACGACCCTCGTGATCTCTCTGCCCCAGGGTCCCCGTCGGTGGGTGCCCATGGGTACGTCGTCTCAGAGGGGGCAAAAGTTCCCGGCGTCGATCAATGAACCGGGGTTCCACGATTCGGCGCACCGCCATTGCTGCGGGGGCGAGGTGACCGTACCGTCGCCCGTAGATCGGGATGGGAGCCCTGTCAGGGGCGACTCTGAGTGGGCCCCCATCCCGGATCCGGTTGGCAAGGCCGTTCTTGGGAACGGTTGTCCTCGCCTCGGCATAGTTAAAGGCAGGTTAAGTAGGCCCGCATTGAGCGGACCTACCCAGTTCCGCATTGAGCCGTCTTTGTCGATGCAGCGCTGCCGTTGTCAGGCACCGTCGATGAGGATGAACGCGATGCGGGCATTTCGCCCCGACCGGTTGGCCCAGGCGTGGTTCGTCCCCCGCTGTATGAGCACGTCGCCGGCCTGCATCACGGTCTCTTCCTCGTCCATGATGGCCACCACCTCACCCTCCAGGACCAGGGCATAGTCCACCGTGCGGGTCACGTGCATGCCCGGATGGGGCCGGTCGTCGTGCTGATGGGCGTCGGGCAGCAGGTGGCTGAACGTGGCCGCCATTCCCCGGGCCAGAGCCTCTGGATCATCGGGCTCGGGCGGGAAGTCGATGATGCGTAAGACGTTGCCGTCGGGGGGCGGCAATACCCCGGTTACCCGATCGAGTGAATCTGGTCCGTCCACCGGGACCGGCATGGTGTCGGTGGCCCACAAATTGGTGATCCGGTAGCCGGGGCGGCCCTCCACCGTGCGCACATGGGGAGAGGGGCCGTCCTCCACGATGCGCGAGCGGCCATCGGGCCCGTTGCCGGTCACGATCCGCCGGATCGGCGCCCGCTGCTCCGGGTCGTCGGCCGCTGTGCCGTCGGGCATCAGGCTCCCCGCCGTACGAGCCGTCCCGGGCGCTGACCGGTGTCGGCGTCGCAGGCCCGGGTCTGGACCCCGGCCACGAACGTGGCCAGGTAGCCGCTCACCGGCTGGAGGAAGCGCCAGCCACCGGCCGGCAGGTCGTGGTGCACCACCGGGCGGCGCACGGTGAGGCCGTCGAGGTCGATCACGTTCAGGTCGGCCCGCATCCCGGGGGCCAGCAGGCCCCGGTCGGCCAGGCCGTACAGCTCGGCGTTGCGCCGTGTCTGCTTGGCCACCACCATCTCGATCGGCAGCCGCCCGCCCCGGGTCCGGTCCCGCACCCAGTGGCTGAGCTGGGTGGTGGGGGCGCTGCCGTCGCAGATCAGGCGTACGTGGGCGCCGGCGTCGGCCAGCCCGGTCACGGTGTGGGGGTCGGCCAGCATGGCGCCGATGGCGTCGAGGTTGCCGTGGGCGTACCCGGCGCCCCACAGCACGGCCAGGCCCTCGCCAGCGCCGGCCGTCAGGTGGTCGTAGAGCACCTCGTGGGGGGTTTGGCCCGAGGTGGCGGCCAGGGCGCCCACCCGGCGCTCGGGCGGCGGCTCGTAGTCGACCACCTCGTCGACCAGGAACATGTGGGGGGTCGAGCGGTGCATGCCCCGGGCCATGTTGTCCATGGGGCCCGGCACCCCGGGGGCCTGGTCGCTCTCGGCCAGGACCCGGGCCCGCACCACCGGGTCGCGCAGGGCGGCGGCCCGTTCGGTCAGGGGCAGATGGGCCACGGCCAGGTACGACGGGCGCTGCATGAACGGGTGGTAGCCGTCGAGCGAGGCCAGGATGCTCACGGGGCGGGACCCGACCTGGGGGTGGAGCCGGAGGCCCTCGGCCCGGCGCTCGGCGGCGAAGGCCAGCACCTCCTGCCAGGCGTCGGGGTGGTCGACGTTCTGCACGGTGGTGAACGTGACGGGCACGCCGGTGTGGCGGGCGATGGCGGCCAGCAGCCCCAGCTCCTCGTCCTGGCTGAAGCGCTCGCCGCCGAGCGAGCGCAGCTCGCCGGCCGACGACGCCGGGATCACCTCGAACACCCCGCCGCCGCCGTCCACCATGCCCCGGGCCAGCTCCAGCAGCTCGGCCAGAGGAGCGTAGGTGCCGGGCACCGGTTGGCCGTCGAGGGAGCGGTGGAACACCGTGCGCGACGTGCTCACGCCGAGCGCCCCGGCCGTCACCGCCTCGGCCACCAGGCGGCGCATCTCGGTGAGGTCGGCCGGCGTGGCCTCGTCATCCAGGCTGCGGTCCCCCATCACGGCGAACCGCAGGGCGCTGTGGGGTACCTGGGCCCCCACGTCCATCGTGTAGCGGCGGGAAGCCAGGAAGTCGAGGTACTCGGGGAACGAGTGCCACGCCCCCCACGGCACGCCCTCGTAGAGCGCCGTGCCCGGGATGTCCTCCACCCCCTCCATCAGCTCGATCAGCGCCTGCTCCCGCCCCGGCGGGCAGGGGGCGAAGCCCACCCCGCAGTTGCCCATCACCATGGTGGTCACGCCGTTGGAGAACGACGGGTCGAGCGTGTCGTCCCAGGCCACCTGGCCGTCGTAGTGGGTGTGGACGTCCACCCAGCCCGGCGCCACCACAGCCCCGTCGGCGTCGACCACCCGGTGCCCGGCGAGCGACCCCCCGACCTCGGTGATCACCCCGCCGTCGATGGCCACGTCGCCCGTGAAGGGGGCCGAGCCCGACCCGTCCACCACCGTTCCGCCCCGAACCACGATCTCGTGCATCGCCGCCACCCCTCCTCCTTCTCGGTCCTGTTGAGACCGCGTTACCGAATGGCTCTTAGAATAAGGCGGGCCGGGGGTGGCGGGCGAAGCGGGGTACCCTTCGCTAGCGTGAGCTCCGCAGTCGTCGCGGCGCCGGTGCCGGCACCGCAGCGCACCCTCAGCCTGGCCGGGCGTCGCTACCCGCTGATGCTGCCCAAGCTGCGCGACTCACGGCTGCACGTCGCCTCGGTCACGATCTCCCTCCACGTGCTGGGCCAGGTCGGGCTGAACTTCCAGATCAGCGTGCCCCAGATCCTGGCGGCCATCCTCACCTGCGCCGTCATCGACGCCGTGCTCACCTTCCGGTCCAGCCGCACGATCGCCTGGCCGGCCAGCGCCATGCTCACCGGCAGCGGGGTGGCCCTGATCCTGCGGGTGCCCTCCACCCCCATCGGCGACCACTGGACATTCCACCACTGGTGGCTGTTCTCCGGGGTGGCGGCGTTCTCGCTGGCCACCAAGCATCTGCTCCGCTACCGGGGCCAGCCCCTGTTCAACCCGTCGAACGTGGGTCTGGTGCTCACGTTCGTCGTGCTCGGCAGCTCCCGGGTGGAGCCGCTCGACTTCTGGTGGGCGCCGCTCAACGGCTGGATGATCGCCGCCTACGCCCTGATCCTGGGGGGTGGTGCCCTCATCACCCACCGGTTGCACCTGCTGGCGGGGGCCGCCGCTTTCTGGGCCGTGCTGGCCGCCGGCACGGGTCTGGTGGCCGCCACCGGCCACTGCATGACGGCCCGGTGGGCCTTCGCCCCGGTGTGTGGGTTCGACTACTGGCGGGCCATCGTCACATCGCCCGAGGTGCTGATCTTCGCCTTCTTCATGATCACCGACCCGCGAACCGTGCCCCGGGGCCGGGTGGGCCACGTGGTGTTCTGCGCGCTGGTGGGCGCGGCCTGCGTGCTGCTGATGGCGCCCCAGAGCACCGAGTACTGGAGCAAGGTGGCCCTGCTGGGCGGCCTCACCGTGCTGTGCCTGCTGCGGCCGCTGCTGGAGCGGGCGCTGCCGGCGGCCGGCTCCGACGACGACACGTGGGCCCGCTTCGCCCGCCAGCCGGCCTTCGTCGGGGCCGGTGCGGTGCTGGTGGTCGGGGGCATGGTGGCCACCGGCCTCCCCAGCGGACCTGCCCCCCTGCTCGACGCCGAGAACGCCCTGGGCCGGGTGCCCCACCAGGTCGACCCGGCCACCCTGCCCACGATCACGGTCGACCAGGGCGTGCTCGACTGGAACCACTCGATCGCCGGCGACGGGGCCACGGCCGTGGTGCTGGCCCTGGTGGAGAACCTGGAGCTGGAGAACCAGGCCCTGCTCCGGCGCGACGCGGCGCTGCTGGAGGCGGTGGACCACGGCGACCGGCTGGTCGACCTCCAGGCCCGGCTGGCCGCCGCCGAGGAGAGCGGCGAGACCGAGATCCACCGCTACGACATCGACGACGTGCGGGTCACCCTCCTCGTGCCCTTCGGCCGCCAGGACGGCCTGAGCCTGGGCCTGGTGTCCACCGGCACGCAGACGGTCGAGACCCACGGCCCCGACGGCGAGGTCACGGCCTCAACCTCGGCCCCCTTCACCACCACGTTCGCCCTGCGGCGGGCCACCGGCGACCGGTGGATGATCGTCGGCGAGCCCGACGCCTGAGCCGTGGGGCACCGGGCGATCTGGTTCACTGCGCTGGGGGTGGCGACGGCCGGTGCCGTGGCGGCGACGGCCCTCGTCGTGGCCCGTGACGGGTCGGCCGCCGGTGCCGGCATCGCCCCCCAGCTGGTGGTGAGCGAGCTCGACCACCGGTACCGGGGCGGCGCCGGGTACTTCGTGGGCGGGGGCGTGGCCACGTTCGACTGCGACGCCGACCGCTTCCCCGACCTGTTCCTGGCCGGCGGTGAGGCCCCGGCCGCCTTGTACCGCAACGCCAGCGCGGCCGGAGGCGAGCTGCGCTTCGAGCCGGTGCCGTCGCCGGTCACCGACCTGGCGCAGGTGACCGGGGCCTACCCGCTCGACGTCGACAGCGACGGCGTGACCGACCTGATGGTCCTGCGCCACGGCGGGGGCGGCAACGTGCTCCTGCGGGGCCGGGGCGACTGCACCTTCGACGATGCCACCGCCGCCCTCGGGCTCGACGGGGCCGACGCCTGGACGGTGGCCTTCAGCGCTGCCTGGGAGGACGGCAACGCCCTGCCCACCCTGGCCTTCGGCCGCTACCTGCGCGACGACACCC
>Ga0268299_1002889_pt1 | contig 18007 bp, 16 predicted proteins | sample NOBtaG_FD_193484 | JGI IMG/M metagenome (GOLD analysis project Ga0268299, IMG submission 193484) | Activated sludge microbial communities from bioreactor in Nijmegen, Gelderland, Netherland - NOB reactor | ecosystem: Engineered > Bioreactor > Aerobic > Activated sludge | place: Netherlands...
CGCGGGCGAAGCCGGTGGCCCGGCTCACCAGCGTGAGCGCCGCCATCAGGGGCGCCGAGCGCAGCGGATCACCGCCGCTCATGGCTCCGCTGCGCCGCCGGCGACCGGCCCGACGCCTTCCCGGGCCCGGTGGACGGCCCATCGCAGGAGGTTGTAGCCGACCAGCGCCGGGCGGCGGCGGGTGATGCCGTTGACCACCTCGGCCGCCATCACGTCGCTGCGACGGGCCGGCACCGGCCGGGAGCACGCCGGAGCGGCGCGCAGCGCGGCCACCGCGGAGGCGGCCGGCCGGTAGTCGACGACGAACCGCCCCACCTCGGCCAGCCGGTGGGCGTCGGCACCGTAGGCGGGCACCGCACCGTGACGTCGGCACAGCTCGGCCGCCCGCCGGTTCTGCTCGACGCTGCAACGGGCGTTGAACACCTCGATCACGTCGGCGTCGGCCGCCAGCTCCTCCACGTCGGTGTGGCTCTGGTAGGGATGGGGCAGCCAGATCAGCCCGCCCCGCCGTCGGACCTCGTCGCGCAGCCGGGGCCACCCCAGCAGGGCCTCGACCGGCGGGGGCTCGCCGTCGTCGAAGGCCACGATCACGTCGCCCCGATCGGTGCGGATCTCGGCCGCCACCGGAACCTGCAGATCGAGACCCCGCTCCGCCGCCAGCGAGCGCAACGCCAGCGCTCCTCCGAAGTCGTTGTGGTCGCACACCAGGGCCAGCTCGATGCGGTGGCGGGCCAGGACGTCGGCCAGCCGGCCGATCCCGGTCCGGCTGTCCCAGGACCGCTCGGTGTGGATGTGGGTGATCGCCCGCATCACCCGGCCTCCGGCACCGGCCGGCGATCGGAGTCGCTCCCGGCACCCCCCACCAGGCCGAGGGCGAGCAGGATGTAGGCGAGGTCGGCTTCGCCCCTCATCGTGAGGTGCATGTCGATCACGGTCAGGACGGAGATGGCGGCCAGCGCCGCCCAGGCCGCCACCGCGGCGCTGCCCACCGCGTCGGTGCGGCTCCTGGCCACCCGCCCCAGGGCCGCCAGCGCCGTCCGGGCGAAGTGCACGAACGCCGCCAGGAACGGGATGCCCCCGACCCACAGCAGCCACAGGTAGCCGCTCTCGAGATAGATGACGTCACGCCAGATCTCGGGGGCCGGGACGGTCGAGTTGGGCCGGACCCCCAGCACCCACTGGTAGTCACGGCCGATCTCGGGGAGGTAGATCTGCTGCAGGTTGTCCCAACGGACGGTCCAACTGCGCGGCACCCACGACGAGCTGTCCATCACCCGCAGGCGGAGCACGGGCCAGACGGCGACTGCCGCCAGCGGGAGCACGACCGCCCCGATCAAGGCGAGGAGGCCGAGACGGCCGGTCAGCGCCCCCAGCGCGATGCCGATGACCAGCAGGGCCAGGATCCCGGTCACCTGGCCGATGCCGAACGCCGAGACGGTGAGCACCAGCGCCGCCGCCGCCAGCAAGGGCCGCCAGCGGGCGCGGTGCACGAGCAGGGCCAGGACGATCGCCAGGTTGAACGCCACATAGGTGGCGGTGGCGATCGGCGAGCCGAGGAAACCGGAGCCCCGGCCGTTGCCGAGATCGACCGGCCCCACGTCCTCCGCCCAGTACCGCGCCATCAGCGCCGGCAGGCCGAACAGGTCCAGGGCCTGGAGGGTGGCCACCACACCCGTGACCACCCCCACCGCCACGCTGAGCAGCAGGCAGGTCCGGACCTGCGCCGGCGTCCTGACCGTGGCCGCGACCAGCACGAACAAAGCGAGGTACTTCCACATGGGCACCGCTGCCAGCAGGTCATCGGGGGTCACGGGCAGCCCCCGGGCCAGGAGCCACACGATGGGCCCGGCCGAACCGGCCCACGCCAGCAGGGCGAACGCCCACAGCACGGCGGAGCGGGGCAACCTCAGACGGCGGCCCTGGACGAGGTGGATCACGAGCCGGGCCAGGGCCGCCGCGGTCAGCGCGATCTGGGCCATCTCGGTGACCCGCAGCAGCGGCAGCAGATGGCCCCGCGGTATGCCGGACACGAACGGCAGGAGCAGCAGGTAGGCGTAGACGGCCAGATGGGGCCACACCACGATGGCCACCGCGGCCAGGGCACCCACGACGAGGGCGGCTCCGAGCAGCTCGAGCTGTCCAACGAGCACGCCCGCCGCCACCGCCAGGGCCAGCGCCCCCACCGTGATCCACACCCGTGGCGGCGCGATGAACGGCTCCGCCGGGCCCCGCTCCGGTGGCTCCCGGAGGTCGACGGCCACAGCCGTCACGGCCGGCGGAACCGTGGGAACTGGGCCACGAGCACGACCCAGGTAAGCCCGAAGAGCAGCCCCACCGCGGCGCCGATCGCAGTGGACCGCTTCACCCGGGGCTCGACCGGCTCGTCGAGGACGTAGGGGGGCGTCAGCAGCTGCGCCGGCTGGTCGTCGATCTGGGCCAGATCGACCGCCGTGAGCTGTCCCTTCAGCCGGTCGATCTGGCCCAGCAGCGAGGTGTTCTCGGCCAGGAGTTGCTGGGCGTTCACCGGCACCCCGAACCGCTGGAGCTCGGCACCGGCCAATGCCGCCGTGATCTCGGCTCTCCGGGCCTCGGCCGCGGTGAGCTGGTCCTGGATGAGGGCCCGCTGCTCGCTCGAGACCTCCACCGCCGCCTGCTCCAGGTACTCGTCGACCACGACGTCGATGACCCGGCGGGCCGCATCCGGATCGCTGGCCTGGACCTCGATGCGGATGACCTCGCTGTCGTCCACCACCTCGGCGGAGACCGCCTCGGCCAGCTCCTCCCAGTCGAGGCCGAGCTCGTCGGCCACCGGCCCGAGCACGGTGCGGCCCGAGATCATCACGAGCTGGGTCGACAGGCGACGATCCTGGCGCAGCAGGCCGGGGGTCCGCTCGTCGTCGAGGGAGTAGGTGATCTCCGCCCGGGCGGCGTAGATCGGCTTCTTCCTCGACGCGGACATGTTGCTGGCGACGGCCAGCGTGGCGGTGAGCACGGCCACTCCCACGATGGCCACGAGGAACCGGACGACGGGACCACCGATGCGGCGACGGGAGCGGGCCACCGGGGCCGGCACCTCCACCGCCGCCTCCTCCAGGAACGGCGATCCGGATGGCGAGCCACGGTCGGCGTCGTCGTCCGGCGTGATGTCCAGCACCACCTCCTCCCGTTCCGGATGCTCCGACTGTTCCGACGACCCGGGCACGGCGTCCCCGTCGTCGTGACCGTTGGCGTCGGTGCCGGCGGCCTCACCCTCGGAGGGCAGGAGATCGATCGTCGCCTCATCGGGGGCGGTGCTGGTGTGACCCCGGCGCCTCATCGCCGCCCACCCTCGCTGGGGGCAGCCGCCACAGCCTCCAGGCACCGCGCCACCCTCGAAACACCCGCCTCGGTGAGATGGGGGAACATCGGCAACGACAGGATCTCCTCCGCAGCCGACTCCGCCGCCGGCAGCGAGCCCCGTGCGTGATGGGCGAAGGCCGGCTGGCGGTGGCACGGCGTGGGGTAGTGGATCCCGGTGCCGATCCCGGCCTCGCCGAGCGCGGCGCTCACCTGGTCCCGGAACGGCACGCGGACCACCGCCAGGTGATGGACGGGGGTGGACCCCTCCAGCGGCTCCACCAGTCGCACGCCCGCCGGCAGATGGCACCGGTACCACGCCGCCACGCGGCGGCGGGCCTCGTTCCACTGATCGAGCCTGGCCAGCTTGGCCGACAGCACGGCGGCCTGGAGGCTGTCGAGGCGGCTGTTGCGGCCGACGACGGCGTGCTCGGTGTGCGAAGCCGCCGTCCGGCCGTGGTTGGCGATCGACCGGATGCGTGCAGCCAGGGCGGCGTCGTCGGTGACCACGGCGCCGGCGTCGCCCAACGCCCCCAGGTTCTTGCCGGGATAGAAGCTGAAGGCCGAGGCCACGCCGAACGACCCGACGGCACGGCCCGCCCAACGGGCGCCATGGGCCTGGGCCGCGTCCTCCACCAGCGCCAACCCGGCACGCTCGGCCACCCGGCCCACGTCGTCCATGTCCACGACGTGACCGAACAGGTGCACCACGATCACGGCCGCCGTGCGGGCCGTGATCACGGACCGCAGGCTCTCGCCGGTGAGCAGCAGCGACACCGGATCCACGTCGGCGAAGACGGGTACCGCACCGGCCGCCACCACCGCCTCACAGGTGGCCACGAAGGTGTTGGCGGGAACCACCACCTCGTCGCCGGGACCGATCCCGAGCCCCCGCAGCACCAGCTCGAGGGCGTCGGTGCCATTGGCCGTGCCCACGCCGTACCGGCGCCGGCAGTAGGCCGCCCACGCTGCTTCGAACCGGCCGACCTCGGGGCCTCCGACATAGAGCTCGCGGCCGGTGACCTCCCTCCAACAGCCGTCGAGCTCGGCTCGGATCTCGTCGTGCATCGGGCCCAGATCGAGAAGCGGGATGGGCATCTCGGACCTCCTCAGGTGAAGTACCGGTAGAGAGCGTCGGACGCACCCTCCCGCACATCGGGCGGGACCCGGGCGTCGACGAGGAGCCGGGTCAGGGCTCGGAGCGCCGCGCCCAGATCACGGTGGTGGGCGGCCGGATGGGGGCCGCCGAGCAGCGTCCAGATCGAGGTCTCGGTGGCCGCGAACTTCCGCTTGTAGCGGGCCAGCCCTTCCTGGTGCCCGCTGCTGAGCCCGAGGTCGAGCGCGTCCCGGCCCCGCAGCCGGCTCCGCACCAGGCACTCCCACATGAGCAGGTCGTTGGGGCGGGCGTGGAGCGCCGCCGGATCGGAGGCGTTGAACTTGTAGTAGGCCCGGCCGTTCCACTCCAGCAGCACGATGCCGGCCACCGGCTGTCCGTCGAGAAGGGCCAACGCCACGGCCACGGCGTCGGAGGGGTGGAACTCGGCGTGGATCTGGTGGAAGAACCGGCGGGGCTGAGCCAGCAGCCCGTGCTTGACCTGCCGGGTGAGCGAGTGCAGGGCGTAGAAGGCGTCGAGCCCCGCCGGCGACGTGTCGAACCGCACCTCGACGCCGAGCTTCCGGGCCCGTTGGACGTTGCGGCGGGCCGCCGGGTCCAGCCGGAGCCACAGGTGATCGGGCTCGCAGTCGAGCGGCACCCGATGATGCCGGTCGACCGAGGCCGGCGCGAGCTCCGGCAGCTGCTCCCACCCGGGCGAGGTGACCCGCAGCTGCACCGGGCATCCGGTGTCCAGCAGCGGCCGGATCAGCGGGACCCAGTCCTGTGGTCCGGTCTCCACCGGGTCGCAGAAGTCGCAGAACGGGGTGCTCACGATCCGCCGACCCATGGCATCGTCGAGCTGGCAGTAGGCGATGCCGCTGCGAGGTTCGCCGGCATCGCCCACGAGCAGCGCGGCCTCGATCTCGAACCCGTACGTCCCGGCGATGGCCCGCAGCCACGGCGGCGACACGAACAGCGACGCCCCATCGGTACGGCTCAGCGCATCCCACCGGACGTCCCGGGTGGGGTCGATGACGGCACGGGATGCCGGCGGGGCGATCGAGCGCAGCTCGGTCATCGGGCGCCGTCTCCCCGGAGCAGCACGGCCGGCGTGCGGGCCAGGATCGACAGATCCCGGCGGAACGACCAGGAGCGGACGTACTCCAGGTCGAGCTCCAGCATCTCCGCCGTGCTCACCAGGTTCCGGCCGCTGACCTGCCACAGCCCGGTGATCCCGGGCAGCTGCGACTCCCGCAGGCGGTAGCGGGGATCGAAGAGCTCGACCTCCCACGGCAGGGACGGCCGGGGCCCGACCAGCGACATGGTGCCGGTCAGGACGTTCCACAGCTGAGGCAGCTCGTCGAACGACGTCCGGCGGAGCCACGCCCCCAGCGGGGTGATCCGCCCGTCGGCCGCGAGCTTGTAGATGCCGTCGGAGGTGGGCGCGGCGGCACCGGGCCGGAGCTCTTCGACGATCAGCTGGCGGTGGGCCGTGTCGTCGTTGCCCATCCGCATGGTGCGGAACTTGTACATGACGAACGGCCGCCCGTACCGCCCGATGCGGACCTGGCGGAAGATCGCAGGCCCGGGGCTGCTCGCCCGCACGGCCACCGCGATGACGGCCAGCACGGGTGCGGTGACCGCCAGCGCCACGGCCGCCACCGTCACGTCGAGGCATCGCTTGCGCCGGCTCAGGCGGCGGACCGGCACGAGCGGGCTACGACCCCGCGCTGCCGCCGTCCGGGGACGGTGCCGCCCGGGATCGGCGGACCCGCTGCCGGCGTGGGCGTCAGCGAATGGCGGCACGGGCGTCATCTCCGGTCCCGACGTTGTCGAGATGGATCGAACGCTGCTCGAGGATCGACCGCTCGGCAGCTTCGAGGATCTCGACCACGGCGAGCCCCTTGGGGCCGTCGGCGCGGGGCTGGCGACCCTCGGTCACCGACTCGACGAAGTCGCGGTCCTCCATCAACAGCGGCTCGGTGGTCTCGATGAACGGGGAGACGATGCTGCCGTGGACGTACGACGGCTGACGGGGATGGACGGCGCCGACGCCACCGACCTTGACCGACCGGTCGTAGATCTTGAGCCGCTCGTTCTCGTCGAGGTCGTCGTAGACGGCCATCTTCTCGCTCCCCACCACCGTGACCTGGCGGACCTTGATGGGAGCGAGCCAGCTGACCCGCAGGGTGGCGGTGACCCCGATCGTCTCGTAGTCGAGGCGCAGGCTCGCTACGTCCTCCACCAGCTCGTTCACGTGGGCCGAGCCCCACGCGCTGACCCGCGTGGGGCGCTCCCCCAGCAGGAAGTTGCAGATCGAGATGTCGTGGGGGGCCAGGTCCCACAGGACGTTGACGTCTCGCTGGTAGAGCCCCAGGTTGAGCCGGGCCGAATCCACGTAGTGGATGTCTCCCAGCACCCCGGCGGCCATGTAGTCGCGCAGCTGCAGGACGGCCGGGTTGTACTCGAACGTGTGACCGCTCATCAGCACCACCCCGGCCTGGTTGGCCGCGGCCACCATGGTCCGGGCGTCGGCGACGGTGATGGCGAGCGGCTTCTCCACCAGGACGTGCTTGCCGGCCTCGATCGCGGTCAGAGCCAGGTCACGGTGGGTTGATGGAGGGGTGGCGATGATGACGGCGTCGAGGTCGCTGAGCACCGCATCCAGGCGGGGACTGCCCAGGACCGACGGGAAGGCCCGTTGCAGCTCGGCGAGCCGGTCGCTCACCGGATCGATCACCGACACCTGCTTCACCTCTTCGATGAGGTGGAGCACCCTCACGTGCTTCGAGCCCCAGTAGCCGCCCCCGATGACACCGATTCTCAACTCAGCCCTCGCCTGCGTTCGTCGATCCCTCACCAGGTCCTTGTTCACCCTCCAAGGCCCTCCATGTCGCTTCATGTGTCTAACACAGCCAGAAAACGCAACCGGCGATACTCCAGATCGTTCCGCTTTGAAGAACCGCTTCTGACGCCGCCGGGTCGTTCGGGGATACTGGAGGCCTGGACGCGAACGAGCCGGGGAGGCGTCGTGATGGGTGAGCTGCTGGTACGGGGCGGGACCGTGGTCGACGGCACGGGGGCACCGGGCTTCCGGGCCGATGTGCGGGTGCGGGGAGGCGTGATAGCCGAGGTCGGCCCCGACCTGAAGCCGGAGGGCGGCGCTGAGCAGGAGCTCGACGCCTCCGGTGCCCTGGTGGCCCCCGGGTTCATCGACGTCCACACCCACTACGACGGCTCGATGTGGTGGGACCGCACGCTCGATCCGTCGCCCCAGCACGGGGTGACCACGGTGGTCACCGGCAACTGCGCCATCTCCTTCGCCCCGGTCGTGGAGGAGGCCAAGGCGTCGCTGGTGGACATGTTCTGCTTCATCGAGGACATCCCGGTCGACACCGTGCTGGCCGCCGTGCCCTTCACCTGGCGGTCGTGGGGCGAGCAGCGGGCCGCCTTCAACGCCACCGGGGCCAGCTGCAACGTGGCCGGCCTGGTGGGCCACTCCAACCTGCGGATGGCCGTCATGGGCGAGCAGTCGTTCGAGCGGGCCGCCACCGACGCCGAGCGGGCCCGGATCTCGGAGCTGACGGCGGCCTGCCTGGCCGAGGGGGCCTACGGGATCTCGCTCAGCTTCGTCGACTCCGACAGCCGGGGCCGGCGGGTGCCGGGCCGCCAGGCCTCGCCCGAGGAGATGGACGACCTGGCCGCCGCCCTGGCCGCCGCCGGCCGGGGGATCCTGCAGTACGTGCCCCGGTTCATGCGCACCGAGGGCTACATCAACGACATCGAGCGGGTGGCCGGGTTCGCCACCCCGGCCGGCGTCACCCAGACCTACGCCCCGCTGGTGGTGGGGCGCCGGGACCGGGACAAGGCCGACGCCGTGCTGGCCCGGACCCGCGAGCTGCGGGCCGCCGGGCACCCGGTGTGGCCCCAGATCTCGCCCCGCTCCGGCTTCGACGCCCCCGTGGTGTTCGACGGGTCATCGCTGTCGTTCGCCGCCATGCCGGCCTGGGTGGAGATGTGCAAGGCGTCGGGGGCAGCCAAGGCGGCGCTGCTGGCCGACCCGGCGTGGCGGGACCGGGCCCGCACCGAGTGGGACAGCCCCACGTTCGTGCTGTTCCCCCGCAAGGCGCTGGCCCGCATCCTGATCGGCGAGGTGGCCCAGCCCGCCCTCAAGCAGTTCGAGGGCCAGCGGTTCGCCGCCGTGCTGGAGGCCCGGCCCGGGCACCCGGCCGACGTGCTGGCCCAGTGGATCCTCGACTGCGACCTCGACCCCAACCTCGTGATCCCGGCCGGCCACGACGAGGACCGCGACTACCTGGCCACCCTGTTCGCCGCCGACGACACCCTGGTCGGGGCGAGCGACGCCGGGGCCCACGTGCGGCTGTTCTGCGGGGCCGGCGACACCACGCTGTTCCTCACCCGATTCACCCGGGAGCGGAACGACCTCACCGTCGAGCAGGCCGTGCACAAGCTCACCGGGCTGGCGGCCCGGGCCATGGGCCTGACCGACCGGGGGGTCGTCGCCCCCGGCCTGGCCGGCGACCTGGTGGTGTTCTCGCCCGACGAGCTCCACTACGAGCCGGAGCGGCTGGTGGCCGACCTGCCCGAGGGCAACCGCCGCTTCACCCGACCCGGCGGTGGCTACCGGGCCACGGTGGTGGCCGGCGAGGCCACCCAGTTGGACGGCGTGCTCACCGAGGCCCGCCCCGGCCGCCTCCTCCACGCCGGCGGCAACTGAGTAACCGCGTCACGCCACCGTTCTGGGTGGACTTTTGGTCGCCTGTTGACCAGAAGTCCACCCAGTTCGGGGCGGCGGTGCTAGCGGACCAGGGGCGACATGACCTTCTCGAAGGTCTCGTCGAGCGACGTCATGACCTCGATCACCGTGGTCCGGCCGTTGCCGACGGCGGCTGCGATGGCGGGGGCCACGTCTTCCGGGCGCTCCACCCGCACCCCGTCGAGGCCCATGGCCCGGGCCATGGCGGCGTGGTCGAAGGGGGCGAAGCGGCTGGCGATCTCACGGTCCCGCTGGCCGTGCAGCACCCAGCCAAGAGCCTGGTTGTTCAGCAGCACCACCGTGATCGGCAGGTTCTCCTCCCGGGCCGTCATCAGCCCGTTGAGGCCGATGGCGAACCCGCCGTCGCCGCACACCGCCACCGCCGGGCGGTCGGGGAAGGCCAGCTTGGCCGCCAAGGCGCCGGGGATGGCGTAGCCCATCGCCCCCACCCCGGCCGGCTGCACGAACATGCCCGACTGGAGCGACCGGAAGTAGTGGGTCATGAAGATCCGGTTCTCGCCGGCGTCGCAGCACACGATGGTGTCGGGTGGCAGCGTGGCCGACAGGTCGCCGATCACCCGCTGGGGCAGGGTGGGCGACGACGACGACGTCAGCTCGGGCTGGTCGAACCGGCCGTGGGTGTCGAGTGCCTGCTGGAAGGCGGCCTGGCGCTCGTCCCGCTTGTCGCCCGAGCGGCCGCCCAGCTCCTCCCGGAGGTGGCTGAGCACCACCTTGGCGTCGCCGGCGATGGCCACGTCGGTGGGGGTGGTCCAGCCGAGGTTGGTGGGCTCCACGTCGACCTGGACGATGTGCTGGCGGGTGGGGTCGATCAGCTCCGTGTGCTCGTTGGCGGTGTCGGTGGGGCCGAGCTTGGAGCCGACCACCAGCACCACGTCGGCCGCCCCCACCACGGCGTTGGCCAGGTCGGTGCCGAAGTTACCGAACACCCCCACGGCCAGGGGGTCGGTCTCGGCGATGGCGCTCTTGCCGTTGGCGGTGGTGGCCACGGGTGCCGCCAGCTCGGTGGCCAGGCGGCTCAGCTCGTCGTAGGCGCCGGAGATCCGGACCCCGCCGCCGGCCACGATCACCGGCCGCTCGGCCCCGGCCAGCAGCTCGGCCGCCTTGGACAGGGCGGTGGTGTCGACGGCGGTGGAGCCGCCGCCGGTGTCGGGCCGGCCCCGGCGGTAGAGGCGGGGACGGCTGGTGGGGCCGACCCGGCCCCGCACCGAGCGGGCCGAGAACAGCACGGCCACCGGGCCCGGCTGGCCGGTGAGGGCGTGCTTGATGGCCAGCTGGGCGCAGTGCGGCGCCTCCTCCGGGGTGTTGGCCACGAACACCTCCTTGCAGACCGCGCCGAACAGGGCGGGGGCGTCCCAGGCGCCGTAGCGGCCGTCGCCCGACTGGTAGGGGCCGTGCAGCGAGTAGGGCCCGCCGTCCGACAGGTCGCCGAACAGCAGCATCGGGCTGGCCGACAGGTGGCCCTCGATGGCGCCGATGGCCGCCGCGGTGAGGAACGCCCCCTGGCCCATGGCCACCGCCGGGCGCCCGGTGAGGCGGCCGTAGACCTCGGCCACGGCCCCGGCCCGGGTCTCCTCCCGCACCAGCACGGCCCGGATCGTATCCCGGTGGTCGTGGAGGGCGTCCCAGATCGGGATCGTCATCCCGCCCGGCATGCCGACCACCAGGTCGATCCCGGCGTCCTCCAGCACCCGCACCACGGCCTCAGCCGGGCTCACCTCGTCGTCCAGCAGCAACTCGGCCACAGCGCGCTCCTCTCGTCGGTCTCTCCTGCGCGGTACGCAGGCAGTGTTGACCCGGCGGGGCCGGTTCCGCCACCTGGGTGGGAGGCGGATGACCCTGGCCCCGGCCGCCCGGGCCGGCCAGGATGGGGGGTGATGCGAGCGGCGGTGCTGAACTCACCCCGGCCGGCGGGCGAAGGCCCGCTCGATCTGGTCGACCGGGCCGACCCCGAGCCGGCGCCCGACGAGGTGCTGGTGGCGGTGGAGACGTGCGCCGTGTGCCGCACCGATCTCCAGCTGTGCGAGGGCGACCTGGAGGCCCAGCGGCTCCCGATCGTGCCCGGCCACCAGGTGGTGGGCACAGTGGTGGGGCTGGGGGCCGATGTGGCGTCGGGCGGGGCCGGGGTGGCGCTGACGGTGGGCGACCGGGTGGGGATCGCCTGGATCGCCTCGGCCTGCGGGGCCTGCCGCCACTGCCGCCGAGGCTACGAGAACCTGTGCGACGAGGGCCGCAACACCGGCTGGCACCGCGACGGCGGCTTCGCCCAGCTGGTCACGGCCCGGGCCGGGTTCGTGGTGCCCCTGCCGCCGGGGTTCGACCCGGTGGGCGCGGCGCCCCTGCTGTGCGGCGGGGCCATCGGGCTGCGGTCGCTGCGGGTGTCGGGCATCGAGCCCGGGGGCCGGCTCGGCCTGTACGGCTTCGGGGCGTCGGCCACCTGCGCCATCCAGATCGCCGTGCACCGGGGGTGCGAGGTCTACGTGTGCACCCGGTCCGAGGCCGAGCAGCAGCGGGCGCTCGAGCTGGGGGCGGCGTGGGCCGGCGGCTACGGCGACCTGCCGCCCGAGCGCTTGGACGCCGCCGTCACCTTCGCCCCCGCCGGGTCGGTGGTCGTCGACGCCCTGCGGGCGGTCGACAAAGGCGGGGTGGTGGCCATCAACGCCATCCACCTCGACGGCATCCCGGCCTTCGACTACAGCCTGCTGTGGGGCGAGCGCCAGCTCCGCAGCGTGGCCAACGTGACCCGGGCCGACGTGGCCGAGCTGGTGGGCCTGGCCGCCGCCCTCCCCATCGTCACCCGCACCGAGACCTTCGGGCTGGACGAGGCGAACGAGGCCCTGGCCCGCCTGGCCGCCGGCCGGATCTCGGGCGCCGCCGTGCTCCGGATCGGCTGACCCTCGGATCCGCAACAATCGCGCCCCGCCTCGTACCGGGTCGCGAACTGTGCGCTGGGCGCCCGTATCGCGCCCCCGCTTCGAACCGGGGCGCGATTGTTGCGGACCCGGGAGGGGCATCTAGCGTCGGGGGCCCACCCTGGGGCCAGGGGGACGACGACGAGACGACGACGACGAGACGAGGTCGCAGACGATGAGCGGGGTGCTCGAAGGTGTGAAGGTGGTGGAGCTGGCGATCTGGATCGCCGGCCCGTCGGCCGCCGGGCTGCTGGCCGACTGGGGGGCCAGCGTGGTCAAGGTGGAGCCGCCCGAGGGCGACCCCATGCGCAACGCCTACGGCTCGCTCGGCCTGCGGGAGTACCTGCCCAACGCCCCGTTCATCTTCAACAACCGGGGCAAGCGGTCGGTGGTGCTCGACCTCCAGAGCGACGAGGGCCGCCAGGCCATGCACAAGCTGCTGGCCGAGGCCGACGTGTTCATCACCAACCTGCGGCCGGGGGCCCTGGAGCGGCTCGGGCTCGACCACGCCTCGGCCCTGGCCGAGCACCCCCACCTCGTCTACTGCACGTCCACCGGCTACGGGCTCACGGGGCCGGAGCGCGACACCGCCGGCTACGACGTGGCCGCCTTCTTCGGCCGCTCCGGCTTCGCCCACCAGATCACCGAGGCCGGCCACGGGGCCATAACCAGCCGCAGCGCCATTGGCGACAACACCACCGGGATGGCGTCGGTGGCCGGGATCCTCGCCGCCCTCCACCACCGGAACCGCACCGGCCAGGGCCAGGTGGTCGAGGCGTCGCTGCTGCGCACCGGGATGTGGGTGATCGGCGGCGACCTCGGCACCCAGGCCATCCTGGGCAAGATCCGCCAGCCCGACCCCCGCACCGAGAGCTCCACCCCGCTGATCAACAGCTACCGCACGGCCGACGGGGTGTGGTTCTACCTGATCGCGGTGGAGGTGGTGCGCCACTTCCCCGGGCTGATGCGGGCCATCGGCCGGGAGGACCTGATCGGCGACGAGCGCTTCGCCACCCCGACCGACCTGATCCGCAACCGGCGGGACATGATCGCCATCCTCGACGGGGCGTTCTCGTCTCGGACGATGGACGAGTGGCGGGAGGTGTTCGCCACCCACGACGTGTGGTGGGCCCCGATCCAGTCGCCGGCCCAGGTGGTGGACGACCCCCAGGCCCACGCCACGGGCGGGTTCGTCGAGACCCGGGACATGGCGGGCAACGTGGTCCGGTCGGTCAACTCCCCGATCAACTTCCACGGCCACGAACGCCGGGAGATGCCGCCGGCTCCCGAGCTGGGCCAGCACACCGCCGACGTGCTGCGGGAGCTGGGCTACGACGAGGCCCAGATCGAAGCGATGCTGGCCGCCGCACGGCGGTGACCCCACCCCGGCGCCCGTCGCCGTGGGGGACGCTGGGGTTGATGACGGCGGCCACGGCCCTCATCGCCGCCACGTCGGTGATGGCCAAGGCGGTTGGTCGGGGCGTGGGCGGGCCGGAGCTGCACCCGCTGCAGATCTCGGCCGGGCGGTTCCTGTTCGGAGCCGCATTCCTGGCGCCGTGGCTGGTGCTACGCTGGCCGGGGGTGCGGGATCTGCCGCTGGGCCGCCACGTGGGCCGGGTGCTGTGCGGCTGGGGCGGCGGCGCCTTCCTGTTCGCCGCCGCCACCCGCTTGCCGCTGGGCGACGCCAACGCCATCTCGTTCCTGGCCCCGGTGGTGACGATGGCGCTGTCGATCCCGTTCCTGGGCGAGCGGGTGACCCGGGGCCGTTGGGCGGCGGCCGGGGTGTCGATGGCCGGGGCGCTGGTGCTGGCGGCTCCGGGCACGTCGGCCTTCCGCCCGGCGGCCGGGCTGGCCCTGGCGGCGGCGGTGCTGATGGGGGCCGAGCTGGTGTTCATCAAGCACCTGAGCGGCTTCGAGCCGCCCACCCGGATCCTGGCCATGAGCAACCTGTTGGGCCTGGCCATCGCCCTGCCGGTGAGCCTCCCAGTGTGGCGGGCCCCAGGGGCCGGGCAGTGGGCCCTGCTGGCCCTGCTGGGCGGGTGCATGGCGACCGCCCAGATCCTGTTCGTGCAGGCCAACCGGCGCTCCGACGCCAGCTGGCTGGCGCCGGTGTTCTACACCGCGTCGGTGTTCGCCGCCCTCTACGACCTGGTGTTCTTCGACCAGCCCCTGCGGCCCCGCTCGGCGGTGGGCATCGCCCTCATCGTGGCCGGTGCCGTCGCCCTGGCCCGCCTGGCCGCCAGGGCCGGGCCGGTGCCGGCGGGCGCCGGGGCCACCCGGTCGAGCAGACTGGGCTGATGGGCAACCCACCTCCGCTCCAGGGCGTACGCATCCTCGACTTCTCCCGCATCATCGCCGGGCCGCTGTGCACCCAGCAGCTGGCCGACCTGGGGGCCGACGTGATCAAGGTGGAGCACCCGACCACCGGCGACGAGACCCGGTCCCGCGACCCCAAGGGCGACCGCCGGGGCGCCATGTTCCTGGCCTTCAACCGGTCCAAGCGGTCGATCGCCATCGACCTGTCCACCGCCGACGGCCAGGATCTGGCCCGCCGCCTGGCCCGCACCGCCGACGTGGTGATCGAGAACTTCCGGCCCGGGGTGATGGCCCGGATGGGGCTGGGGCCCGATGTGCTGCGGGCGGCCGACCCCCGGCTGATCTACGTGTCGGTGTCGGCCTACGGGCAGCACGGCACCATGTCGTCGCGGCCCGGGCTCGACCCGGTGCTGCAGGCGGAGTCGGGGATGATGTCGATCACGGGCCCGATCGACGGCGAGCCGATGCGCCATCCCCTGTCGCTGGTCGACATGATGACGGCGTCGCACGCCACCTCGGCCATCCTGGCCGCCCTGCTGGGCCGGGCCGCCCATGGCCAGGGTGACGTGATCGACCTGTGCCTGATGGACACGGCGGTGGGGGCCCTGGCCAACGCCGGGCTCCAGTACCTGACCACGGGCGCGGTGCCGGCCCGCTCCGGCAACCGGCACATGGTGGCCGCCCCCATCGACCTGTTCGCCACCGCCACCGAGCCGGTGTACCTGGCCATGGCCACCGACAAGCTGTTCGGCGAGCTGTGCCAGGTGATCGGCCGGCCCGACCTGGTGGACGACGAGCGCTTCAACCGGCCCGGGAGCCGGGCCCGGAACCGTGACGTGCTCAAAGCCGAGATCGAAGCCGCGCTCACGACCCGACCGGCGGCCGAGTGGCTCGCCGAGATGCCCCATCTGCCGGTGGGGGCGGTGCGCACGATCGACCAGTCGCTCGAGTCGCCCGAGGTGGCGGAGCGGGAGATGGTGCGCCGCATCCCCGAGGGCGATCAGGAGATCGCCGTGCTCGGCACCCCGTTCAAGCTGACCGAGACCGAGATGGCCGAGTTCCGCCCCCCGCCCCGGCTGGGCCAACACACCGACGACGTGCTCCGGTCCGTCCTCGGCCTCGACGATGCCGCCATCGCCGCCCTCCACGAGGCCGGCACCGTCGTGTGAGATGCGCTCCATCTGATCTGGTGTCCCAGGCCGTCACCGGTGACGCCCGGGGACACCAGAACAGGGCTCGGCCCGGTGGTGTCGGCACCAACGGCGCGTGGTAGACAGAATCAGGTGCCACGAGATGCGCGGGAAGCGTTCCACGACGTCATCGAGCAGGAGCTCAACGCCGAGCGGGCCGCCGTTCTGGGCAAGGCGGGCCGCAAGATGGAGGCGGCGCTGGCCGAGTGCGCCCGGGCCGGCGAGGTGATGGCCGCCGCCGGACCCGAGCACCGGGCGGCCGCGGTGGATGGCTACCGGGCCGCCTTCCGCCGCTACCAGGATGCCCGCATGGGGCTGTGCATCTACCGGGAGGCGCTGGGTCTGAACGACCACCGCCGGGTCGATGAGATCTTCAAGCCGCCGCCCCCTCCCCCACCCCGCGACGTCACCTGAGCAATCGGGCCTGAGCAGGCGAGGGCTGGCGCCGGCCGGCCGCGCCGGCCGAGACTGGCGGCCATGGAGCTCTACGACGTGATGCGCACCACCTTCGCCGCCCGCGACTTCGACGGCGACGACATACCCGACGAGGTGCTGCACCGGGTTCTCGACCATGCCCGCTTCGCCCCCAGCGGCGGCAACCGCCAGGGGTGGAAGGTGATCGTGATCCGCCGGCCCGAGACCAAGAAGCGTCTGGGCGAGCTGTGCATCCCGGCCCTGCGCATCGCCGCCGCCCAGATCCAGGCCGGCGAGGTGTACTGGCAGGCCGTCACCCCCACCACGGTGGACACCGCGGCCGCCGCCGACGACGAGAGCCTGCCGCTGATCGTGCCCCTGTTCGACCATCTCGACGAGGTGCCGGTGGTGCTGGTGGTGGCGGTGGATTTGCGGCGGGTGGCCTCGATGGACAAGAACCTCGACCGGGTGGGCGTGGTGAGCGGCGGCTCGGTCTACCCGATGGCGTGGAACATCCTGCTGGGCCTGCGCAACGAGGGCTACGGCGGGGCCCTGACCACGCTGGTGGCATCGGCCGAGCCGGAGGCCCAGGAGCTGCTGGGCCTCGCCCCACACGAGGCGGTGGCCGCCATGCTGCTGTGCGGCCGGCCCCGCAAGCAGATCACCAAGCTGAAGCGGCGGCCGGTGGAGGCCTTCACCTTCCGGGAGCGGGCCGACGGCGAGGCGTTCACGGTCTGATCCGGCGGGCTCCGGCCCCGGTACCGGGTTCTGATTTCCGTCAACTCGGGGCCACCTCGTCGCCGGCCGGGGCACCGTCGGCCGACGGGCCCTCCGGATCCAGGTGGAAGGTGAACATGCGCGCCGCGTCGATCCGGGCGTAGACGCCGGAGTCCATGAACTGCTCCCACTCCGGGCCGTAGCGGGGGAGGTAGATGTCGAGCACGGTCTTGCGCAGCCCCGCATTGGCTGGATCGGCTATGTCGACCAGCTCCGCCCGGCCGTGCACGCTCACCGACAGCTCCTCGCCCGGCAGGTGGGTGGCGCTCACCTGGGGCCGGCTCCGGATGTGACGGAACCGCACCGAGTGGGGCGACGAGCCGAAGTGGAACGAGCCTCGGTAGAAGATGCCGTCGACCGGGCCGGTGATCGGCCGCCCGTCGGCCGTGACCGTGGCCAGAACCAGCAGGCACATCCCGTCGAGTCGGGCGGTGAGGGTGGAGGCGTCGAGCCGGCGCTCGGGGGTGATCACCTCCCGCAGGTGCTCGCCCGCCGCGGCGTACGAATCGTCGAGCAGCTGCTGCAGCCGCTCCAGGTCCTCAGGCGTCTCGTGCATGCACCGATACTGCCCGGACGGTGTGACAGTGAGGCCCGGTCAGCTCCGGAGCAGGCCCCGTAGGGCCACGGCGATGGCGGCGTCGAAGTGCTCGAAGGTCTCCTCGAGCGTGCTGGCGCCGGCGTGGCGGAGCTGCTGGAGCGGGTACCACAGGTAGAACAGGTTGCGGGCCAGCTGGAACGCCGGCACGTCGGAGTCGAGCTCGCCCCGCTCCTGGGCCCGGGCCAGCACGTCGGCGATCCCGCTGAAGATGAACCGCATCGACTGGTTCACCTCGGCCCGCACCGAGGACGAGACGAACAGCACCTCCTTGAGGAAGGCCCGGGCCAGCTCGGGATCGCCCTCGTGGAACCGGGTCACGTGGCCGAACACCGCAGCCAGCTGGTCGGGTAGCGGGCGGTCGGCCGGCACCAGGGCGAAGCCGTCGCCCCAGGCCCGCTCGATGTCGGCCTGGAAGACCTCGACCAGCAGCTCCTCCTTCGACGAGGCGTACAGGTAGAAGGTGCCGGTGCCCACGCCGGCGGCGGCGGCGATGGCGGCGGCGGTGGTGGCCTCGAACCCCTCGGTGCGGAACAGCAGCCGCCCGGCGGCCACGATCCGGCGCCGCTTGTCTGC